>Ga0070741_10000324_pt1 | contig 181726 bp, 192 predicted proteins | sample Coa_R1_4_FD_66440 | JGI IMG/M metagenome (GOLD analysis project Ga0070741, IMG submission 66440) | Surface soil microbial communities from Centralia Pennsylvania, which are recovering from an underground coalmine fire - Coalmine... | ecosystem: Environmental > Terrestrial > Soil >... | reverse complement strand
TATCTGCAGTAACACCCCCGTTTGTCTTGTCAACGGGCTGGCCCGGCAAACGCATGGCGCGCGCTCAATCGCCGCCGCTTGACTTTTCCTCACGGGTATTTATCCGTACTGCAGAACCCGCACAGGGTTCTCGTCCAAGGCCATTGACCTGGAGCCTGAGGAACAGCCAAGGAGAAAGGAGGGATCGGTATGTCGAGAACGGTTCAGGCAATCGCGGTGTGGTGCGGGCTGTCATTGCTGCTGACCGCGCTGGCATCGCTCTCGTCGAGCGCTTGGGCTGCCGATTGGATCGGTTGGGTCGCCGGAGACGACAGTTACCAAGCGCAGTGGGTCAAGCAAATCGAGCAGGAGTTGAACAAGAAGGAATATCGGGCGGTGTTCCTCAATGATCCTCGAACGCCTCAAGCGTCCGTCCTTCGTCTACTCGATCGAGCTGCAAAAGCCTACAATGACAAAAACGAGGCACTGGCTTCCGAGCTCGTGCGTGAAGCCATCGAAGTCTTGGAAGTCGGCGTGCGGAAAAACTATTATTCGCGGGACGACATCAATCCGATTGTCGCGTTCATCAAGAACGCGTCCCCGGTGAAACCGGCCGCCTAAACAAAGGGCGCGGGAAGTGTCGTTCAAAGCACCGGTGAAGCGGCGGCGAGCGAGGTTGTCCATCGCTCAGCCTCGCTAAAAGGGAGGCAACCGAAAGATAAAGAGGGACATCCTCGGCTTCATCATGGATAGCACAATCGGGTTCATCGTCCTGGTGACGCTGATCGTCATGAGTGTGTCCTACTTCTCGCCGCGGATAAGTGTCAAGACTCGGGCGGAGGAGAAAGCTACGGGAACGGATCAATCCAAGGCGGCATAGACGAAGGCGTCTTCGAGATGGACCGGCAGAGGGTGGAACGCCACCTTCGTGGTCCAACCGCGTTTCGACGGTTTCCCCGCTGAGTGTCGTCGTACCTAGGCAAATCGCCGTCGCCGGACCGGGGCGAGCGCGTGTGCAGATAGCAAGTTCCTGCTCTCGCACCGAACAACAGGTTGACACACGCGTATCGAACTCTTGGCAGGGACGGTCGGTCCGGTAGCCCCTGTCTCCGAGCCGGCCGAGCGGCCAAGCTCTGAGGATCACGCGGCTTTCCTGTACTCGACGTGGTCTTCCGAATCTCCGCCGGATGTACGCGTCGAAGAAATGGCCGTCGGCTGGTCCTCCATGTGGTCACACGCGACCCACAGCGCCAGCATATCGAACAATGAGAATGCCGCCATCGCGATACCCCATGCTTCCATGACCTTTCCCTCCTGGTTGGTGGTGAGTCGTTGCGGCACCTGCGCGCCACACGCCCCGGTGTGAGCAACAGATGTGCCAAGTTGTGTAAAGACGAGCCCCCGCGCGAGCGGATCAAGAACTGCTGGAGTTGCTTAGCGAAAACGGAAGGGCGTTCGTGCAAAGAAGCCAAGAGAGCGTGTCGTGCCTGAGCGGAGGGTCCCGAGCGTTATCGAAAAGGGTACGCAAGATAATCGATCTCGATACGAAGGTTTTGCCGATGTGTTGGACGATCAGATCTGACCGACAAGATCAAGAGCAGATTGCCGGGTGGTATCTTTAGAGGAGCATGGGAGAACAACACCGGAGGCGCCAACCTATGGCTCGATATCGTATCGGCATCTGGCTCGTGATGACCATTCTCGCTGCTTCTGCGCCAGGAGGACAACCGGACTCATGGGCCGACAAGCTCATCTATTCCTACATGGATGACCGGGGGAATTCGTGGCCACGGACCGCTTGGCGGACATTCCCGCTCGCTATCGGAGCCAGGTCAAAGTCACCGAACGGCTGAGTCAGCCTGAGACGCCCAGCTCACGCCGCGCTGCCACGCCGGCGGCGTTCGGCGAAGACCTGCTCGTCCGCTTGATTGATCTGGTACCGAGCAACCTCATTCCGGGACTCACCGCCTATCAGACGGTTATGCTGGTCTCCGGCTCCCTCGCCATTCTGCTGGTCTATGGCGTCGGCAAACTGACCGGCAGTCCCTTCTGGCGGATGCTCATGCCGTGGGCAATTGGCTTTCTGGCCATCGCCACCATCTACTTCATGTTTGTGTCGGATCTCAGCGATAAGGTGGCCGCCCGGGCCGGCGAGAAGAGCCGGGGCAGCCTGGTGCATCAGTTCCGTGAAAAAGGTACCAGTCTTGCGGAGAAGAAAGGCCAACGACTGAAACAGGCCGATCAGGTCGGTGGTCAGGAGTAAGAGGCTCTTCTGTTTTCGCGCGGACGAAGGCTACCGTATGCCTCAACGGCGACGGGTGACAGTTGAGCTGGTGGTCTTGGGCGTCATGTCGAGCGGTTTCTTGGTGCTGTTTCCACGAAGACCGATCTCTGTGGATCTCGGCCTTGCTGTGTTCGCCTTGAGTCTCGTCCTCCTCGATGCCAACTACACAAGGACACACATCTGGGGACAGTGGCCGGTCGAAGGGAAAAAGCTCGAGTGGTGGCGGTACGCGGCGGCGACGATGGCCCTCACGACGCCGGCGATCCTCCTGTTTTTGGTCGTAGGGATGGCGATCGGCTATCAGGGAGCAGGTTGGCCCGGAGCAAAGGCGAGAATTCTCCATCCCTACCTTCCCACCGCCGTCCTGTTGTACTTGCCCTGGGCCTTGCTCCAGCAAACCCTCTTTCAGTTCTACTTGCTGGGCCGCGTGCGCACGCTTTGCCCGTCGCTCCATCCGCTCGCCTTGTCCGCGCTGAACGGGGTGCTCTTCGGCGCGGTCCACACCACCGATCTTGGAATCGTATTCCTGGCGACGCTGGGCGGGACCATGTGGAGCGTGCTGTACCTCCGCTACCGCCGGCTCTGGCCGCTGGCCGTGTCACACGCCCTTGTGAGCACCACCTTTTACTATTGGGTGTACGGCCACGATTTGGCGACCCGATGGAGGACCTTCCTCGGAAGCCTATAGAGTTCCTGAAAGACCCTGCCTTTGCTGCTCCTCTGCTTCCTCGCAAACTCTTCTTCGGTTCAGTACCCCCTCCCGCTGCCACCGCGTCCCATCCGATCCAGTGGGAGCGCCTCATACCGTTGCTTCAGGTCCGGATGGTCGTTGAGATACCGCTTGACGGCCGCGTCATCGGCGAACACTTCCGGGCCGCGCCGCCGGTACTCTTCGACCGTCAGACCATACTTGGCCAAGAGCGCGCTGAGTTGCGCGTTGATATCCGCGCCCATCTCACGCATTTGCTCAGGCGACGGCCGCTGCCCTTCCCCGAACCGCTCGCCGCTCTGGAAATACTTCATCATCATCTCACCGATCTCGACGCGGGCGTTCACGAACTTTCCCACTTCAGCCGGTTCCACGGCCAGGCTGGGCCCGGCACCGAGGACGAGGCCTAAACCGATTGCAATGAGGGCACGCGTCACATTCATGGCCATGGTTTCCTCCCACTTAACAATATTCAGCCCTCAGCTATGCGAATCACACCGTTCGACCAGACGAAGCGTCGTTCCCTAGTCAACGATGGCGCAAACACGACCGTCCCAAACGAACCGCCAACCCAGGTTATTCATGAGTCAGCTCGGAATAGTACATCCTTCAGCAGTTAGAGGGTGATCCTGAGGAAGACTTCCGCATACGCGCCGGCCGGCACGCTGGCCTTGGGATCGGCGAACACGGCGCGCCAGCGGTTCAATCCCAGGACGCCTTCCCCATACGGAATCGTCGCGACCTGGCTGCGATGCTCGGCGATCGCCAACATCTTCTTCGCCACAGTGGCGTCAATGTATTCGAGGCGATCCCACGCAGCAAACGGCCCCCAGACTTCGTAAGCCCAGAGGCCGCCGCTCTGCGCGAGACCGACCGCGATGAAGCTTTCGCGCACCAGCCTGCCGGTTAACCGGTGCGCGGGATGCCGATCTTGTTCCGGATGCAGCGTATAGATCTCAACCGGCCTCACTCGCTCAAGAATGTCTTTAAGTTTCTGCCTGACCGTGTTGATATTGATTTCATCTGCGGCGTCCGGCTCGTCAAGAAATAGGACGTCCTTCACGCCCAAGAGGCAGGCCGCTCGCAGGGCTTCTTCTCTTCGCACCTCGGCCATCCGCTGCTCGGTCCATCCGAAGGGATTCGACGCCCGCCCGCCATTGGTCACGACGACCGACGTGATGACGGCCTTTGCTTCGGCCAGCTTCGCGACCGTCCCACCCATGCCGATTTCCATGTCGTCGGGGTGCGCGCTGACAATGAGAATCGTGCGGCTCACGGCGTGGGCTAAATTCCCTCCGATCCGAAACCCCGCTCTCCGCTCGGCGGACCCAGTCGCTTGAGATAACCGATCAAATCCTCCAGATCCTTGGCTGTCAGACCCGTCCAGCGCGGCATTTCAGGATCGAGCGTATTGCCCCCGGCATCGATCCCCGCCACGATGGCCGCTTTGACCGATTCCTCGTTATAGGCCGGCCGGCGGCGGCCGCGTGGGTCTTGGTAGCCCCGCGGATCGCTGAGAAACGCGAACGTGATGTTCGGCGCGAATAGGCCGTGCACACTGCCGCCCCGGCCGTCCTCCCCATGACACATCGCGCAGCCGACCCCCTCCATACCGTGACTGTTCTGGACGACACGCCCCTGCGCCGTGACACCGTACATGAAGATGCGCCATCCGTTCCGGAGATTCACCCCCGGCGACGGATCAAACACCGAACCGGTTCCGCTCGCGACGCTGGCGCTGGCCGCCGCGACAAGGCTGATCGTTCCGATTCTGAGCGCACGCCGCCAGGAGAACCTTGCTTTCCCTGACCTTCGCCGTGCCATACGCCCACCTCTTTGGCTCCGCAACGCGGTCCAGCCGGCGCGCTTGGAGAGAAGGCCTTCACCCCATCCAAATTCTACGGCTGCCAGAACGCGGACTCAACTCCTCAGGCCGCGGCGGCACCCGTTCCGAATCGGCGAAGGTCCACCCCCTCTTGTCTCCCGCCGAATTTGGTCTTACTCGAAATGGGAGACGGCAAACACAGCAAGGAGGTGGGAACACATGCGACTTGCACACTGGCTGCCGGCGATTCTCCTGCTCTTTAGCTTCGCAGGGTGTGCACTGGAGAGCACAAACGATCTTAAAGGGCCGATTCGAGGAAACATCGAAGGACGCGTGAAGGAAATCGGCCCCAACTACGTGCTGGTGCTCAAGGATCCCGAACGGATCGAAGTCCGGCTGATGATCACCGAAGCGACGCAGAAAGGGGAGTTCAAGGAAGGCGATTATGTCCGCGCCTTCGTGACCCCGGGCGGAACCACAACCTCCATCCAACCCCGGCAGCCGGCCGGCTGACAACCTCGTTCTTCAGTCGCTCACTCCGACACCGGCGTTTCGACCATCTCCCGACGCCAGAACGGCGGCACGGCATAGAGCACGGTCGCGCCGGAGACGACGGCGCAGGCCAGCAGATACCAACCGGGCGCCAACACGCTGCCGCTGCGCTCGATCAGAAAGGTGGCGACCAGCGGAGCCGTTCCGCCGAACAATGCCAGCGCCAGATTGTAGGCGATCGAGACGCCCGTGTAGCGCCCTTGCGGGGGAAACAGTTCCACCACGGTGGCGCACATCGGACCGGCATAACAGGCCACCAGCACCGCGAAGATCAGTTGAGCGGTCAGGATCGAGGCGAGGGTTTGCCGGCCCAGTAGCGTGAACAGCGGATAGGCCAGCAGGGAAAGCCCGGCGGCTCCGGCCAACAGCGGTGCGCGCCGGCCGACGCGATCAGACCACGCGCCCATGACGGGCACGAGGATCGTGAAGGCCGCCAGCCCGATGGTGTTGCTCACCATGGCGGGGCCGAGCGGATAGTCCAGGACACGCGACAGGTAGGTGATGAGGTAGACGAACGCGAGGTAGAACGAGGTGGCATAGAGCAGGATGATCCCTACGGCCTGCGCGAGTTCTGTCCGCCGACGGAGCATCACGTCGCGGAGCGGAAACCGCGGCACCGCTCCGACCTTCGTGAGTCGTTCAAATTCCGGCGACTCCTCGATGCCGGTCCGCATGTACACGGCCACCAGCGCCACAAGCACACCCAGGACAAACGGCACGCGCCAACCCCAGGCATAGAGCGCCTCTTGAGACAGCGTCGCGGTCAGCAGGCCGCTCGTGCCGGAGCCGAGCAAAATGCCCACTTGGGCGCTGAATTCGCTCCAGCTCCCCGCGTAGCCGCGCCGGCCGACTGGAGCGTGCTCAACCAGAAACGCCATGGACCCCGCAAACTCACCGCCGACCGAGAGGCCTTGTAGCAGTCGCAGGAGCGTCAGCAAAAGCGGCGCGGCGAAACCGATTTCTTCGTGCGTGGGAAGCAGACCCAGCAGGCACGTCGGCACCGCCATCAGCATGACGGACCACACGAGCGCCGTCTTTCGGCCGAGCGTGTCCCCCACATGCCCGAACAGGATCGCGCCCAGCGGCCGCGCAAGGAATCCGACGGCGAAGACACCGAATGTCGAGAGCAACGACACCACCGCATTATCACTGGGGAAAAACAGCGAAGCGAGGACCGGGGCGAAGTAGCCGTACAGAGCGAAGTCGTACCACTCCAGGATGTTGCCCACCGAGCCCGCGATCAGAATCTTGTGCAGCCGAGCGCCCATGACGCCGCGTTCCGATCGACTGATTCACTGCCCCGGCTTACGCGCCGGCCGTTCGCCAGACCGTAGCTGATGGGGAGTCATCACGGCTCCTCCGGCGGCTCGATCGGTCCGGCCCATTCTCCTTTGACGAGCGTAACTTCCTGAAAGCCGCCATCCGGCCACTGGAATTGGCCGAAATCGTCCACCAGAACGATGAACGGATCCGCTTCGTGGGCTTCACCGCGGTACCAGTACCAGCCTGCTTCCGTCGGTTGTGCCTTCGTCCATGTGAGCCTGGCCATGGGCCAACCTCCAGTTTGAAACGCCCACTGCGATCACATCCCGGTCGCACAGCGGGCCGACACCGAACCCTACCACGACCAGGTTGGCATTTAAATAGTTTTGGTCGCGGACGATCTTTCCGATAGTTGACAAGGCACGGTGAATCAGCCTACACACGACTTCCGCGCGAAAATGGCGAGTAGCTGGTAGCAACGAGCTCATAACTGTGAGCGATTCGCTGCCGGCTGTCAGTTATCTTCTATAGGGCAAGCGCAGGCTCATGAGCGCTGTTGTGAAACGTTTACCCAGGCGCTGGACTGCGGGACTGCTCTCGCTCTGCCTTCTCCTCGCAGCACCCTCGAGTGTCTGCCCGGAGCCGCAGGACGGCGTGACCGGCGTGATCACCGCGATCGGCACCGGTCCCGAACGGCGCGTCATCGAGCGCCTCGCCCGCGTGTTTGAGAAAGCCCATCTCGGGACGGCGATCGAGATCCGCTGGAATCGGAATTTCCACGTTGCGAAGATGCTCCCGGCCGGGGAAGCCGATGTCGCCGTGAGCGCCCGGGAATATCCCGGCCTCAGCGCGACGCAGATCGCCTGGGACGGCATCGCGGTGATCGTGAACTTTACGAATCCCTTACTGAAGTCACTTCGCAGCAAGTGGCACAGTTGTTTTCGGGTCGGATCGCGAACTGGTCCGCCTTGCATGAGCGCCGTGCCGGCAACGTCGAACTGATTCGACGGCCAGCCGATCAACATCTCAGTGAAGGGTTTGAGCGGACCCTCGGCATCAATGGACAGATCCCGAAGGCCGCGCCGGTCATCCGTTCGGATCAGCGCGTGCTCAGGCGCGTCTCGGGCCGGATCGGCGCCGTGAGTTATATGTCTTTGCGCGCCGCACTCGACGAACGGCTTGACTATCCCTGGGTCATCCAGAACTCGTTGCGCATCACCGGCTCGCCCCCGAGGCATTCGCCTTGGACCCCGGGCTCTGGGTATCCCGGCTCCATCCCGACGACCAGGAGCGTGTGCGGGCCGAGTTCCCCAGGCTTCCCCCTGACGGGCATGCACGGTCGAATACCGGTGCCTCAGGCGGACCAAACCTATCGCTGGTTTTTGGATACAGCCGTCTTCACTCGGGAAAGCGGCGCTGGCGCTCGCCGTCTCGCCGGACTCTGGATGGACGTGAGCAAGGCAAGGCCGCTGAGGCCGAGTTGGAAGTCAGTCGCGTCGAACTGGAGCGGAGCCGGGAAGCATTGCGCGCGCTAGCGGGGAAACTTCTGACCGTGCAGGATGAGGAACGCCGGCGGATCTCGCGCGACCTCCACGACGATGTCAGCCAACGGTTGGCCGTCATCGGCCTGGAACTGGAGGCTGACGCTTCGGCAGCGCGAAGTGCTGCAACTCGTCGCCGAAGGCCGCTCGCTGAAAGAAATCGCCGCCGTGCTCAACGTGTCCGTCAAGACCGTGGAATTTCACAAGTCGCGGATCATGAAACAGCTCAGCCTGCACACGACCGCCGAGCTGACGAAGTACGCGATGACCCACGGGCTGGTCTCCAGCTAACCGCTTGGCGCAGGCTAGGGAAATCGATCACCATCCTCCAGGGACGTTCCTAGTTCCGCTTCGGCCTCGTCACTCAGACAATGACCTCCGTCTGTTCCGTGCGAGCAGTGGGTCGTGGCGATGGAACACGCACAGATTCTCTTGGCCGGTCTGCACCCGCTCCTGATGGGAGATGCACGTCTTCAGTTCGAGGACCGGTATGATCTGATCTCCCCGCCGGGAGATCGAAACACGCGGTGACGATCGTGTGCCGAACACGTCCCGACGCCGTGGTGGTGGATCTTCCGGCGCAACCCCACGCCAGTCTCGACACCCTCCGCCGGCTCAGAGCGGCTTCGCACAACACCAAAGTCATCGTGGCCTCATGGCGGACGGATCCGGCGTTTATCATCGATGCGTTCCGCTCAGGAGCTTCCGCCTACCTCGTCAAACCGACCGTTCAGACCGAGTTGCCCCGCGCCGTTCAGACGGTTTTGAGCGGGCGGCGGTATCTCAGCTCGTTGGCCGGAAGGAGACGCGGGTTGGTGGTTCATGCTCAACCGGAGGCAGTCGCGTCGCGGTCGCCGGCGCGACGGCTCCCCGGGCGCGAGAAAGAACTGCTTCGCCTGATCGGCTGGGGGTACTCCGCAAAGACAATCGCGGAGAAACTCCACCTTTCGGCGGAAGCCGTCGGCGAGCGCATCGCGCGTCTGATGAAGCAACTCGGCGCCAAGACCAGACGAAGACTGTCACGCCGTCTCGCGCATCTACCGCGGCAGCGTGAACGCGCGGTTACTGACATTCACCGGTCTGGGAGGGAAGGAGCCCTATGATGGCCATGATCACTCGTGACCGCGGCGCACGCCAAAATCGCGCGCGCCTTCGATCCTGTGTTTTTTTGCGGAAAGCCTGTCAGCCAGGCCGATCACGCGGCCGTTGAAGAGATCGAGGAGCGAAGCACTGGGGATCCGAAACCATCGCCCTCGACACGCCTTTGGCACAAGGCCTGTTTCGAACAGCACCTGGACGAAGGAGAGGAATGCTGAGCCCGGCGCGCCCTGTTGCGTCTTCATTCATTCCGACCGGGCCGGCGCGATTGTGTAGGAGGAGGCCATGCAGCGCGTGAACTGGGGAGACACGCTGCAAATCGAATACGCCGGATGGTTGGAGGACGCCACCGTCGTCGATTCGTCCTTGCTGAGCGGTCCCTTGCTCTTTACTGTCGGACAGGGGAAGGTTCTTTCGGGCCTGGAACAATTGGTTGGCGGGCAATGACCTGATCCTGCATGTAGAATTGCTCGCCATCCCGGAGAGGCCGGTATCGGGAGCCCCCAACAACGGCCGGTCTTCGTCACGGGTCTCGTGAACATGGTGATCGTGATTATCACCACGGCTTTGCTCCTCTTGATCCTGTACCGACGGAAGAGCCGGGCACCGACCAGAGCCCCCTGAATAGATATGTTGCTCGCTGGGCATCCAACAAACCGGCTTGCTCCCGACTAGATCAGGGCGGTCGGACCAATGACGACGACACCACAGGGAGAGACGGAATGGGCATCCTGTCAAACCATCTTCATTTGAGATCGGCAGCTATCAGTTCAAGGCGGGCGACAGAACCGTGCTCGGCGGCGCGCCTCCAGACTTTCCGAGCTCGGCGCGACCTGGAGAAATCCGGCAGGCGACGAATGGTTCGCCTGTCCTCTGTCGTCCATCCTGGCGGTCCGCTATACGACCCGCTCCCATCCGACCAAAAACGCCGTCGCAACCGCCGCGAACCCGTCCGGCACAGAGCCGGTTCGTGCTTAGAATGATCACTCGGACCAGGTCCCTTTCGTCGCCGAGACATCGATCGTTCATCCGCCCGTGGCTTCCTCTGGCGGTCGCCGTCCCGCTCCTGACCGTGTTTGCCGGCTGTGACTATTGGCCCCCCGCCCTCCAGGCGCAGATCGCGGAACTGCGAAGCATGGTCGAGGACGCCTGGGATGAGCGGCACGACCTGGACCGGCGGCTCAGAGAAGCGGATGGTCGCAACGAAGACCTGACTCGCCACGCCGTGATGCTGGCGCAACGCAACCGCGAGCTTCACCGACGCGTAACCGCGCTCGAACAGGCGCTGGCTGCACAAACCGCCCGTCCAGCGACTCGCCCCGCCGCTCTCCGCTCGTCCCGCGCGGACGGCTTTCGTTCCCGTGGCATCCCGGCCGGCCGGATGGCTGCGGCGCTTCCGGGAACGCGCCTGTTGCGCCTCCAATCTCCGCCCATGCGCGGAGCCGATGTCTGAACCGTCCAGCGCCGTGCCGGAAGCCGGCTCCCTCATTCAGCGTCGGGAAGGGGGACACTTCTGGTAAAGTCTCCCGTAACGACCCAGACGTGGCCGAATCCTCTTCATGGATCTGCTGCCGATTGAGAACAGCCTCCCGAGTCTCCGCCGAGCGTTGGGAAACGGTCGAAACGCGATCCTGACCGCACCGCCCGGCGCGGGGAAGACGACCCGCGTGCCGCTGGCCTTGCTCGATGAGCCGTGGTTGCAGGGCCGGCGGATCATCATGCTGGAACCCCGCCGCCTCGCGGTGCGCGCGGCCGCGCACTTTATGGCCGTGACGCTCGGCGAAGCGGTCGGCCGGACGGTCGGCTATCGCATGCGCCTCGATACGATGGTGGGGCCGACGACGCGCATCGAGGTCGTGACCGAAGGCATCCTCACCCGCCTGTTGCAGCACGATCCTTCCCTCGCCGAGTATGGAATCGTCATCTTCGATGAGTTCCACGAGCGAAGCCTGCACGCGGACCTCGATCTCGCCCTATGTCTCGAAACGCAGCGCCTCTTACGTCCGGACCTCCGCCTGCTGGTCATGTCGGCCACGTTGGATTGCGAAAAGGTCGCAGACCTGCTGGACCACGCTCCGGTGATCGCCTGCGAAGGACGCCTGTTTCCGGTGGACACCCGCTATCAGGACCGCCCGGCCTCCGGACCGCTGGACCAAGAGGTGGTAAGGATCGTCCAACGCGCCCTGAAGCAAGAGCGGGGCAGTCTCTTGGTGTTCCTGCCCGGCATGGCTGAAATCAGGCGGGTGGAACGACGACTCCTGGAATCGCGCCTCGACTCCACCGTGCTCATCGCCCCGTTGCACGGCGACCTGCCGCAAGAAGCGCAGGATCAGGCGGTCATGCCGGCGGCGCCGGGTACGCGCAAGATCGTCCTGGCCACCTCCATTGCGGAAACCAGTTTGACGATCGACGGGATTCGGATCGTCATCGACGCCGGCTTCTTGCGCACGCCGCGGTTCGATCCGCGCACCGGTCTCACCCGACTGGAGACTATCCGGGTAACCCAGGATTCGGCCGAGCAGCGCCGCGGCCGAGCCGGACGACTGGAACCCGGCGTGTGCTACCGCCTGTGGACTGCTGCAGAGCAGCAGACGCTCGCCGCGCGGCGGCCGCCCGAGATCTTGGATGCCGACCTCGCCCCGATGCTGCTGGAACTCGCGCTCTGGGGCGCCGCCGATCCCTACGACCTGTCCTGGATGGACCCTCCGCCAGCCGGAGCTGTCGCTCAGGCGAAGGACCTGCTCACACGTCTGGGCGCGCTGGATGACCGGGGGCGGATCACACCCCATGGCCGACAGATGGCGGAGTTGGCGCTGCATCCTCGCCTGGCGCACATGATCCTGAACGCAATTCCCCTCAATCTCGGCGGCCTCGCCTGCGAGGTGGCGGCCTTGCTCAGCGAGCGGGATCTTCTAAGGAGCCAGCCCGGGTGGCGAAACGCGGATCTTCGGCTGCGGCTGGATATGTTGCATAAAGTCCAGGCGAGGGGCGAGAGGCCAAGGGCAAGGGGGCACAGGAAGTTGGAAGGGCCAACCGGCACCGGCGTTGACCGGTCGGCCTGTCAACGCGTGCGGCGTGTGGCGGAACAATGGCAAAGACAACTCCGGGTGCCGGCCTCTGAGAGCGGCGATCTCGAGCGACTCGGCGTCTTGCTGGCCTTCGCCTACCCGGACCGGATCGCGCAACGCCAGCGCGGGACCGATCGCCGATACCTGTTAGCCAACGGTCGGGGCGCCTCTTTTCCGCAACCGGAGCCCCTCGCGTCGGAGGACTATCTCGTCATTGCCGATCTGGACGCCGGAGCCCAGTGGGCCAGAATTGATCTGGCCGCACCCATATCGCAAGAGGACCTCGAAACCTACTGCGGCGATCAGATTCGGGACGTGGAAACCCTGTGGTGGGACGATCGGACACAAGCGGTGCGGGCCCGGCGGCAACGTCGGCTCGGCGAACTGGTGCTTGCGGACCAGCCGATTTCAAATCCCGCCCCTGCGCAGATCGCCGCGGCGCTTCTGCTGGGTCTCCGCCGGATGGGCCTGGCCTCGTTGCCCTGGACCAAGGAGTTGCGGCAATGGCGGGCGCGGGTCGCTTTTCTGCGCCGGATGGAGGGCGCCGCGTCCGGCTGGCCCGACGTTTCCGATGAGGCGCTCCTTGACGGCCTGGAACACTGGCTGGGACCGTTCCTGGACGGCGTGACCCGGCTCGACGCCCTCCAGCGCCTCGATCTCGCCGGTCCCTTGCAGACTTTGCTGACCCGGGAGCAACAACAACGGCTCGACCGGTTTGCGCCCACCCATCTCGTCGTGCCGAGCGGGTCCCGCATCCGGCTGGACTATGAAGCGGGCGACGTGCCTGTGCTGCCGGTCCGGCTGCAGGAGATGTTCGGCTGCCGCGAGACCCCCCGCGTCGCGGATGGCCAAGTCCCCGTCATGATGCACTTGCTCTCGCCAGCCGGCCGGCCGGTGCAGGTCACCCAGGACCTTGCTAGCTTCTGGGTCTCGGGCTATCGGGACGTGCGGAAAGAATTGCGCGGCCGGTATCCCAAACACCACTGGCCCGACGATCCGTTGGCTGCCAAGCCGACGAGCCGGACGACACGCCGGGCGTAGCTCTTCAGCCCCTGACCGCTCGCCTTTCGCCTCTCACCCGACTCCTGTTACGGATTGTGCCAGCGAGCGCCTTCGTAGGAGGGATTGAATTGATGGGTGAGCTTGACGATATCTCCGTCTTTCACCGTCGAATCGAGCGTCCCGACTTTCTTATTGACGGTGACCAGCAATTCCCCTTTGTTCATGAAGGGAACAAGGCCTGCCAGTCGATCTTGATTGGCTTCGATCAGTTTTTTCACGGACATCGACCCGCTGATTTCCACTTCCACTTCCGATTCTCCCACGCTGTCGCGCAGCGTGAGCCCGAATAACAACACGGTCACCATCTGTCACTGCTCCCTTTCAACGATATTGGCGTAACGGGGTATCGGGAGAACGGGATACCGGGGTAGGGGCTACTGGGATACCGCTATCACCATCTCCTCCTCATAACGCCGTTACCCCCGTTATCCCGCTACCCTTTCATGCTCCCGATTTCGTTATCCCGGTACCCCGATATCTCTCTTCCTCACATCCGCCGATGGCACCGAAAGCAATCTTGCCGCTTCGGGTGCCGGGCCGGCAAGGGCCGGACACCGTCGGCGACGTGGCAGCGGAGACAATCCGGCTCGGCTCTGAGCGCCCGGTGGTCCGGCGTGCCGGGCACCGGAGGGTTTTGATCGCGCGGCGACGGCAACAACGAGACGCCGGCGACGATCAGAACGGCCAGGGCGACGAAGATCCAATCCGCTTTCTTGAACATCAGGCCCCTGACTCCCGTCTCGCATCAGCCTGCGCCGCCGCGTCATAGGCCTCCTGCAACACCTGGGCGACATGTTTGACCTGGGTCCGTCCTCGCAGCCCGTTGTTCAACTGGATCATACAGGCCGGGCAACTGGTCGCCACGATCTCCGCGCCGCTTTCCTCGATCGCCCGTCGCTTGCGCTCGAAGATCTTCTGGGATGTGTCGTAGTCCTTGAGGACATACGTGCCCGCCCCGCCCGCGCAGCGATCGGCGTCCTGCATTTCGACGAACTCGACGCCGGGCAACGCTGCAAGAATCCGTCGCGGCTCTTTGGTCACGCCGGCCGCACGGAGGTGGCAGGATGAATGGTACGTCACCCGCCGCGGGCTCGCCGATAGAGCGCTGACCGCCGGCGCCTTCGGAGACTTCGCCACAAACTCCGAAACATGCATGACCTTCACAGCCAATCGCTCGGCCGCCCACTGTTCCGGCTCTCCCGCGAACAGCTTGGGATAATCCTTCAGCATAAGCGTGCAGGAAGCGCAGCCGGTGACGATCGTGTCATACGGCGCAAGGGATTGCAGGTTGAACCGCGCCCCATCTTTGACTAACCCCACATGGCCGTAGGTCTCGATCGGCGTGCCTGAGCAGCGCTGCGGCGGCAGGGCCGGTTCCACGCCGTGCCGCCGGAGCACGGCGATGACGGCATCGCCTACGCCGTCGTCGAAATAGTTGGCCGCACAGCCATGAAAATAGGCGACGCCTCCCTGAGCGTCGCTCCCTCTCTCGACCAGTTCCGGATAACGATCTCTCAGATGGCGGCCGGCGAGTTTCGGCAGGACCATCTCGCGCGGAATCCGCGCGCGGTCCGCGATCAGCCGCATGAACGGACGCGAGAGGCGCTCCAGCCATCCCCTCATGACCGGCCGATCCCAAAGTGATTGGGTGCGGGCGGCCAGTTTGAGGAGCGGCTCGAACAACCAGGGCCGCGCGTGCAGCCTGAAGATCAACCCGGCCGCCCGGTTCGGATGTTCCGCCCGTCGTTTGAGGATCAGGTCGGCTACGTCCACACCGGCCGGACAGATGGTTCGGCAGGACTTGCAGTTGAGACAGGCTTCGACCACCCGTTTGGAGTTGAGGTAGCTATAATCCTTCGACGTGACGATCTCGAACCAGCCCCGCGAGCTCATGTCCTCGGACTGGAAGACATCGTACACGGGGCAGACCGAATTGCACTTGGCGCACGTCGCGCAGGGCTTCGAGAGCCGCACGTGATCGATATGCTCGGTGAACGGGACGTCGCTGATCTTGACGCCGGGATTGAGCACGCCGGCCGGATCCAATGCACGTTTGACCCGAACGAACAATTCGTACAGCTCCTCGCCGAACATCGCGCGGACGTATTCGGCGCGGACGCGCCCGTCGCCATGCTCGCCGCAAATCGAGCCGCCGAACCGCGCGAGGACGGTCCGATGAATTTCGTGGTAAGCTTCGACCATCCGTGCGAAATCGCGCTCGTCGTTCACGTCCAGCAGCGGTACAATATGCGCGTTGCCGTTGCCGATATGACCGAAAATCGCGACCGGGACGCGCTGGCCTCGGAAGAATTCCTCCAGGTAGCGGATCAACTCGCTGATTCGCTCGGCCCGCACGACCACGTCGTCCACGAAATTGATCGGCTTCTTTTTGGCGTCGAACCGGTAGAGCGTCGGATAGAGCGCCTTTCTCGCCTTCCAGAGCTGATCGCGCTGGTCGCGGTCGAAGGCGACAGTCAGGTCCGCCGCCAGCCGGTAGCGCCGGCAGATGGCGGCCATTCGTCCGGCCTGCTCTTTCAGGTCCGTCGCCTCCCCGTCCGCATCCACCTCGGCCAGTAGCGTCGCAGCCGCCTCGTCCGGAATGCCGTGAGCGCGTCGGCCGATGAGGTCGAGCGTGTTGGCATCCATGACTTCCAAGGCGCTCGGCGAGAGACCGAGCAATTGCGGCACCGCCTCTCCGACATCCTCGAGATGGCGGAAGTGAATGAGCGCCGTCAGCGTCGATTTGGGTTTGTCCACCAGCCGGATCGTGGCTTCGCTGATGACGCCCAACGTCCCCTCGCTCCCGACGAATAATTTGGGCAGATCGAACAGGCCCCTCTCCAACCCGTCCGCCAGACCGAAGAGATTGTACCCGCAACTGTTCTTGCTCACCGTTGGGCGCTTGGCCTGAATCACGGTCGCATAGCGGCGCACCAATTCGAGGATGTCGCGAAGCGCCGGATGGCTGGAACAGACCCGTTCACATGCCGGATCCGCAAGCGGATAGCCGCGCGCATCCAGCCAACCGCCCGACTCGAGGTAGATTCTGAGGCTGAAGACGTTATCTTTGACCGATCCGTACCGCAGCGTATGGGGTCCCGAGGAATTATTGGCCAACATTCCCCCCAACTTGCACATCTCCCCACTGGAGGGATCGGGACCGAACAGCAACCCGTGCCGCCCCAGATACTGGTTCAGCTCGGCCAGGACGATGCCCGGCTGGATGCGCGCCCATTTTTCCTCGCGGTTGAGTTCGAGCACGTGATTCAGGCGGGAGACGTCCAGGATGACGCCGGAGCCGATGGCCGAGCCGGTCAGGTTGGTACCGGCCGCACGCGGGGTGATCGGTACGCCGCGGGCCGCCGCGTAGTCCACGACCCGTTGAATATCGTCTTCCGAGTCCACCAGGACGACGGCTTGCGGGGTGACGCGATAGATGCTGGCATCCACCGCATAGGCGGTCAGGGTCGGAAAATCGTCACGGACTTTGTCGGTTCCGACCAGCCGCCTGAGGTCCGCGGCGACAGCCCGTGTTCGTTCGGGAAGCATGAGCGGCATTGCGGCCCATTCTAGACGCACCGATCCGAAGAGAACAAGGCTCCGGCTACCGAGGCGTTGTCGTGGCCCGGATGATTCGTTAAGATGCAAGCCGATGGCGTTGCCCGCCCTGTATGTCTCGCGCCTGCTTCCTGATCCGGTCATGGCCGCGATTCGCGAGCGGTTTCGGCTCACGGCTGTGCCCGCGGTCGAGTCCCCGTCTCCCTGCGCGCTGCGGGACGGCATTCGGGAGGCGGAGGCGGCCATCTGCACCTTGACGGAAACCATCGACGATTCCGTCCTAAGCAACGCGCCGCGGTTGAAAATCCTGGCCAATTACGCGGTCGGCTACAACAACATCGACCTCGACGCCGCGCGCGCTCACGGCGTCGTCGTCACGAACACCCCGGACGTGCTGACCGAAACGACCGCCGATTTGACCTGGGCGCTATTGCTGGCTGCGGCTCGCCGTGTCGTCGAGGGTGATCGGCTGGTGCGGGCGTGTCAGTGGACCGGCTGGGCGCCGACCCACATGCTGGGCACCGACGTCTGGGGCAAGACGCTCGGGGTGATCGGCATGGGCCGGATCGGGCAAGCCGTGGCGCGCCGCGCCGCCGGTTTCAACATGTCGGTGCTGTACGCCGGTCGGCATCCGGTGCCGGCCGATCCTCGGTGGGACTTCAGGCCGTTGGACGAGGTGCTGGCCGAATCGGATTTCATCACGGTCCATGTCCCGCTGACGCCCGACACGCACCATCTGCTCGACGAGCAGGCGCTCGCGCGCATGAAGTCCACGGCCTTCCTGATCAACACCTCGCGCGGTCCGGTGGTGGACGAAGCCGCCCTGGTGGCGGCGCTCCGCGCCGGCCGGCCGGCGGGCGCGGGCCTGGACGTGTACGAACGGGAACCGGAACTCCATCCCGGCCTCCGCGAACTCCCCAATGTCGTGCTGTTGCCCCACCTGGGATCGGCGACGCTGGACACGCGCATCCGGATGGGCATGATCTGCGTGGAGAACGTGCGGGCCGTGCTGGAAGGGCGGCCAGCCCCCAATCGGGTGGCCTGACCAAGCGGTCACTTCGCGAGCACGAGGTCCCGCGCTACTTCGTTGATCAGGTCCGGCTCGATGCGCTCCTGCTTGCGCAGGTAGCCTTCCAGGAGAGCGTTGTCGCAGATGGTGTTGATCAACCGCGGAATGCCCTGCGAATACTTGGCGATCAACGGGAACGTGGCGGGCTTAAAGAGGGCGTTTTTTGCGCCGGCGACCTGCAGCCGATGGTTGACATAGGCTTCCGTGCCGGCGGCATCCAGGGGCGATAGTTGATACCGCATGGCGACCCGCTGATGGAGCGGTGGATCCAACGCCAGGACTTGGTCCAGTTCGGGAAGTCCGAAGAGAATGAAGGTCACCGCCTTTCGACCGTCGAGCTCGATATTGAGCAGCCCGCGAAAATCTTCCATGAGGTCCCGGCTGCGCAACATCTGCGCCTCATCGATCAGCACCACCGCTTTTTTCCCCGATTCGAAGATCTCCTGCAGCCGCCGGGAAAGTTGCGTCAGCAGCTCGGTCTTGGTGTCGGCCGGGGAAGGAATTTCGAGCTGCAGCGCGATCTTTCGGAGCATCCACTCCGACGTCACCGCCGCGTGGATCACGACGAGCAGGGCTGCGTCATAGTCCCCGGTTTCCAAGTCCTCCAGCAGCCTGGTGGCCAGGGTCGTCTTGCCCGTCCCGATGTCGCCGACCAGAACCGCCAGACCTTTCATATGCTCGGCGGCGTACTTCAGTCGGACGAGCGCTTCGGCATGCTGCTGCGTCTTATAGAAGAATCGATTGTCGACAGTGGTGGAAAAGGGGCTTTCTTTCAGATGGAAGAACTCCAGGAGGCTCATCGGGTCACGTGGAGGCTAGAGATAGGAGATCCGGCGTTTCTTCCGTTCCTGCTGAGACGGCGCCGATGCGGCATGGACCGGCTGCGCACACCCGCCCTGGCCCTCCGGTTTCGCCAGTCCGGACGGGTCGGCAACCGACGCCCCGGCTCGACCCTGCTCTCTGATCCATTCGATCCGTTGCGACACGTCCTGGAACTGCGGGATTGCTTCATAGACCCTGATCGCGCTGTCGAACAGCCCCTCGACTTCGTACAGGAGGCCCAATTCATACCGGATCGCCGTCGCCTTCTCGCCGACACAGCGGGGATCGGCCAGGGTCTGCTCCAAATGCGCGATGGCCGTTTTGTGCTGTCCTTGTTCCTTCAGGCAGCGCGCCAGCATGAGCGAGGCATCCATAAACGATTTCGGCCCCTGCATGGACAGCCGGAACTCCTCGATCGCTTCATCCAACATCCCCATGTTTCGATATGCGACGCCGAGCGTGTACCGGACCTCATACTCCTCTTCTCCTTCTCCGGTTTGCTCTTCTTGCGGTTTTTGTGCAGACGTGGACGGTTGAACCGAAGCGCCTTGCGCCGCTATACCAGCGGAAGAAATCGGCGGTGCCACGGAAGCTTCATCCTGCATGACCGGCTCGAATCGAGACGCCAGCTTGGCGACCAGAGGACTGGCCGGCGCCAGCGCTTTCACCTTGTAATAAAGCTCGGTCGGCAGCGATTCCGCTCCCTGATCAGGATGCTGAAGCAGAATGTCCAGCGCCTTGGCGTACTGCAGCGCGGCGGCCGCCGCGTCGCCCTTCTCTTCGAGCAACCGCCCGATCAGTTGGAGCGCTTCCCAATCATCGGGCTGCTCGGCCAGCAATTGGGAGAGAATCGTTTCCGCCGCCACGTATCGACGATTGAGGATCAACGTCCGGACCCGATCGAGTAAATCCAGCCGGTCCTCCACATCACGATCTTTGGACCGGGAAGTTCCCTTCACCTGCGCAGACTCCACAGGCGGACGGCTGTCGGCCCCGGTGCTTTGAGACGGGAAATGCCGATCTTGCTTCAGATTGAGCTTGGACGTGGTGTTCCATGCATCGTCCGGCTCCGCCCCCTCGATGACAACCCCGCCGACGCTCGCTTCATCGGAACCCGCGAGTTCGCCTTGCGTATCTTCAGCAGCGACGCGCTCGCTCGCAGCCGCATCCTGCGGCGAAGCAAACAGAGGCCCAACCTGAGCGGACCCCTTGGGTCCCGGCTGAGAAGAGGCCCTGTCGGCTTCGCTTGCAGCTTCTTCGATCTCCTGCTGTTGAGGTGCGACGTCTCCGGGCTCGAATACACGCGCGAATTTCTGAATCACCGGGCTGGCGGGTGCCAGGAGTTTGACCTTGGCGTAAAGCTCGGCCGGCAACATCGGCATACCGGGCTCCGGATGTTCCAATAGAACCTCGATGGCTTTCCCGTAGTGGATCGCCGCGGCAGCGCCGTCGCCTTTTTCCTCGTACAAGGAACCAAGCATCTCGAGCAACGCCACGCAAGTCGGCTCGACGCTCAGGTACTCGTTGATCAGGGACTCGGCCAACGTGAAATCCTGCGCCCGCATGGCCGCCCCGGCGAGAAACCGATACTCGTTGAGCGCGACTTGAAGATCCCCTCGTTGGAGATGGAGCCGGGCAAGCAACTGACAGACTTGCGGATTGCCCGGTTCGCGGGTCAGGAGTTGGGTCAGAATCGCTTCGGCACCCGCGTACTGCCCTTCTTCCATGCGCCTGGTCGCCTCGGCCAGCAGATTCGTCGGTTCCGAACTTTTCGTAGGCGACGCCGACTGAACCGGGCTCGGCCGGGTCCCGCGCATACCTCCGGCCACGTCCTTGTCGTAATTCTGAACGTATTGAATCGCCTCGCTGTTGGTCGGATCAATTCGGAGTACGGCCAGATACGCGTCCCGGGCCTCGTCATAGCGCTGCTGCGCCGACCGTTCCCGCCCAAGCTGCAAGTACACCTTGACGGCTTCATCTTGCAGATTTTCCTGAAGGCACAGTTCGGCGACGCGCTGCTGCGCGTCAAGGTTGGACGGGTCCTGGCTGATGATCTTCTTGTAAATCTCCAGCGCTTCCTTGGTCTTGCGCTCCTTGAGATAGTATTTGCCGAGCGTCAAGTAATCGGCGACCGCGCTGCTCAGCAGCCCTCGCTCCGCATTGAGATCGCCGAGATGGCGGTACACTTCGTACCGTGAGGGATCGACTTTGAGGACTTTCTTGTAGGCCGCAATCGCCTTGAGCGTCGCTCCTTCGGCTCGAAACGCCGCGGCGGCCTGAAGATAGGCCACAATCGCGTCGCCCGGCGCGTTGCGCTTCAGATGGAGATCGCCGATCGTATTGTAGATAGCCCCGTCGGTGGAGGATTCAGCGGTGAGTTTCTTCCATTCGGCGATGGCGGCGTCGAACTGGCCCCGCGAGGCAAAGAGCTGCGCGTTCTGCAGGATCGTACTGCGATCGGCCGCCAACACGAACCTCCACGATACGCAAACGCTAGCAGTTTCAATGGGTTTTGTCAAGAAAACGGTCTGAAGGACAAAGCTTCAAGAGGGCAAAAAGCCTAAGTATGGCGCGGGCCGGATCGAATGGATTCGTGCTACAGACAGAAAGACCCCGCCCGGACGAGCGGGGTCTCCGAACGAGTCGGTGAAAACAGGGGAACCAACAGAGACTCAGGTCAGGTTTTCATCACATTGGCCGCCTGAGGCCCCTTAGCTCCCTGCACAATGTCGAATTCGACGTTTTCGCCTTCCTTGAGAGTCTTGAAACCCTCGCCTTGAAGGGCCGAATAGTGCACAAACACATCTTCCCCGCTTTCCAATCGAATAAAGCCAAACCCTTTCCGATCGTTGAACCACTTAACAGTTCCCTTTGTTTTCACAGAACCCTCCTTTCCTCTACAGCTCCCCGACATCGAGTCGCTGGGCCCACGAGTGCTGCGGACACATGCATCCGAATAGAAACGCAAACGGCATGGAGATGGAATAGGAATGATCGCGCTGAGCAACAGGCTTCGTACGGGGGGGTTGTTCCGGTGACGTGAGACATTTGCCCAGGGCAAAATTCGGGCTGGCATGTAACATAGCGCTCCTGAGCTTGTCAAGCAGGTCTTTGACCTTCCTGCAGAAAACTCTGTACGGAAGTCAGTGAACGATCGGCAGCGATGTGTTTACAATGTCCTCGCAGTCCCTTATTCTTATTGGGATTTTTTGCGCCTCGCTTAGGGGGAGCGTCCGCCAGTGTTGCTGCGCACCATCTTGGATCGCTACATCTTCTGGGAACTCGTCCCGCCGTTTTTTATCAGCCTGGGCGCCCTTTGTTTCGTCATGCTGACCCGAGAGTTGCTGCGGCTGGTGGAGCTGCTTGTTTCCAAGGGGGTCGGTTTTTTTGCGGTGCTCAAGGTCTTCGCTCACTTGCTACCCTCGTTCCTGGTCCTCACGCTACCCATCGCGGGTATCATCGCTTCGATCACCGCCTTCGGACGACTCTCCTACGACAAGGAATTGGTCGCCATGCGGGCCGCTGGCTTGAGCCTGCTGCGGCTTTCCAGAGCGGTGTTCGTGTTCGCGGTTTTGGTATGCGGGCTGACCCTCACTCTTTCCCAGTGGGGACAGCCCTGGACCAGCGTCAACCTGAAGAAGGTGGCGCTCAATCTGCTCCGAGACCAATTGGTCTTGGCCCTGGATCGAGGCGTGTTTAACGAACCCATTCCGGGCATGACGATCTTCGTCCCTGAAAAAGAAGCCGACGGCGGCCGATCGGGCATTTTCGTCTCCGACTCGAGGAACCCGGACGAACCGCGCATCATCGTCGCCCGCGAGTACTTGGTCCTGACGGACAGGCGCACGAATCAGGTCGCTCTTCGCCTGCAGGACGGGGTTATCCATAGCAGCCCGGACTCGCTCAACGAGTATCGACAAGTGTCCTTTTCCACCTATGACCTCAGGTTGAGCTTCGCTCATCTCTATGCGCCGGCCGATGACCGCCCCTCGCTGGAATCGACGCTGGCGCAGTTAGAGCAATCGAACTGGACCGATCCCGGCGCCTTGCGTCGCCTGACCGAATATTACAAGGATCTGGCGTTTCCGACCGCGTCGCTTGTGTTTTGCATCCTGGGTATTCCGGTTGGCATCGTCTCCAAACGGTCGGGACGAATCGGCGGCTTCGCCGTCGGCGTCATGGTCATCATCGTCTACTATGTGCTCAACGTCCTATGCGAGTTTCTCGTCACGACCCTCGTGCTTCCGCCATTCGCAGGCGCCTGGTTGCCGAACGGCGTGTTTCTCGCGATCACTGTGGCGGCCTTCTATCGAATGAACAGGCGGTAACGACATGGGCATTCTGTTTCGATATCTGTTCCGTGAATATGCCAAAATTTTCGCCATGTGCTTTGCCGGGTTGATGACGGTCTACCTGGTTGTTGATTTTTTCGAAAAGTTGCGAAGATTTCTTCGCTATGACGCGGAAGCCATCGATATCGCTACATTTTTTGCACTCAGAACTCCCGGCATTTCTTTCCAAATTGCTCCGCTGGCCGTCCTGATGGCAACGCTCCTGACCTTGGGGATGCTGTCGCGCAACCACGAAATTACCGCGATGCGGAGCTCAGGGATCAGCCTCATCCGGGTCGTCTCGCCCTTTCTTTTTCTCGCCGTTCTTGTCGGACTCGTCCTGTTGGCCTTCAGCGCCACCGTGATCCCACTGTCGAACGCACGAGCCGAATATGTGAAAACCGTCAACATTGAGAAGAAACCGCCGTCCATGTCGTTGAAGGCGCCCCAACCGTGGGTCAGGATCGGTACTCGGACGTTGATGAATTTCGACCTGGTCGAACCGGGCGGAGCGGTCCTCCGGGGACTCCGTCTGTACCAACTCAGCCACGGCTTTCAACTGACGGAGATTACCGAAGCCAAGGAAGCCCGCTACGCTTCCGGCGGATGGATCCTGCGTAGCGGCAGTCATAGGAAAATCCTCCCGGACGGGACGGTCCGGACGACGGAGTTCGAGAGCGAGCCTATCGGACTCTCGCAGATTCCGGAAGACTTCAGCACATGGCTCTCGGTCGAATCGGACACGATGACCTTTCGGGACCTCCGCGCCTACATCGAGCGTCTGAGCAAAGACGGGTATAGTTTCGCCCGGTTTCTCACCGATTATTATGGACGGGTGGCTTTTCCCTTCGTCACGATCATCATGGTCATCGTTGGGATCGCGTTGAGCCTGCGCTGGAGCGGCACCCGCGGCGGAGGCAGCATGGCCATCGGGATCGGACAAGCGCTGGCGATCGGCTTTTTCTACTGGTCCGCGCATTCCATAGCGATCGCCTTGGGACGAAGCGGCGTGCTGGCGCCCATAATCGCCGGCTGGATCTCCAACCTGGTTTTCCTTTCGTTCGGTCTCTATCTGCTGCTGAAAGTCCGCTATTGACCCGCTCCGCCGATGGACTTGGGCCTGTCCGATCTCTTCGATTCAGGAAAGGGAAGTTGACTGCTCGGCAGCCTTCCGGTAAAAGGTGATCGGAACGTATGACTCAACGGGTCGTGATCACAGGCCTCGGTGTGGTGTCCCCGATCGGAATCGGCATCGGGCAGTTTTGGAAGTCCGCGTTGGAGGGCCGCTCGGGCGTTTCCGCCATCGAGTCGTTCGATCCGTTTCCGATCGATGGGTACCGGTCGCGGGTGGCGGGGCAGGTGCGCCATTTTGATCCGGCGCAATTCCTCGCGCCCACCCAGGCCGAGCGCGTTGATCGGTATGCGCAATTCGCCCTGGTGGCCGCGAAGGAAGCGATGGCGGATTCTGGCCTGCGGATGGAGATGGAACGCCCGCACCGAGTCGGCGTGATCGTCGGAGCCGGTATGGGCGGTATGGTGATGGGGGAGCGCGAGATCACCCAACTCTACCAACAACGGAAACCGCATCGCGTGCATCCCAATTTCATCCCCGTCATCACCTTGAATTCGGCCTCCGGTATCGTGGCCATGCATTTCGGCGCCAAAGGCCCGAACCTGACGATCTCGACCGCCTGTTCGTCGAGCGCGCACGCCGTCGGCCAGGCGTTGAACTGCATTCGGAACAGTCAGGCGGACGTCGTCATCACCGTGGGCGCCGACGCCAGCATCACTCCCTTGGTCTTCGCTGGCTTCTGTTCTTTGCGCGCCCTCTCCACGCGTTTCAACGACCGGCCAGCCAGCGCGTCACGCCCGTTCGATCGGAATCGCGACGGCTTTGTGATGGGCGAAGGAGCCGGAGCGTTGATCCTGGAATCGCTAAGCCACGCAAAAAAGCGTAAGGCGCGCATGTACGCCGAAGTGGCCGGTTATGCCGCGACCAGCGAAGCGTATCACATGGTGATCCCCCGCGAGGACGGGATGGAAGTCGCGACGACGATCAGGTTGGCGTTGAAAGACGCGGGAATGACGCCGGCGCAGGTGGATTACGTTAACGCGCACGCGACCGCGACGCCGATCGGCGACGCCGTGGAGATCAAAGCCATCAAGGACGTCTTCAAATCACGGGCGAATCGGCTTCTCATTAACGCGACCAAGTCGCTGATCGGACACACCTTGGGCGCCGCCGGAGCCATCGGCACGATCGTCTCCGCCCTCGCCATCGAAACCGGGCAGATCCATCCGACCATCAATTATGACGACCCGGACCCAGCCTGCGCCCTTCCCGGGATTTCGAAGTCGGTTCAGGAACGGCGGATTCGCGTCGCCCTCATGAACGCCTTCGGATTCGGCAGCAACAACGCGGCTGTCGTGTTGAAGAAACTATCCCGTTGAGTCCAGGGGCAGCATTGTCCTTTCATCGCCGACGAACACAACGCATATGGCGCAACCGGAGTGACCATGGCTGCTGATTCTGCGATCACCGATCGCATTTTGACGGCGCTGGCCGAATATCTGAAACGAGACAAACGGTCGATCGGAACGGACTACAGCCTTCGAGACGACCTAGGGTTGGATTCCATGGCGACGATCGAACTGTTGTTCAAGATCGAAGAGGCGTTCGATCTGCAAATTCCCGATCAAGACTTGCAAGGGCTGGTCACCGTAGGCGATGTCATCGGCTATGTGGAACGCCGGCTGAAGCCGGCGGCCTCCGCCAAACAGGCGGCCAAGAGCCCCGTCAAGCGCAGCCGCACGAGGAAATAGCCGTACCATGTCATCCCCGCCGCCCAGTTCGTCCATTCCGCTCTCCCGAATCCGCGACTTCATCGGGGGAGAGCTGTTCGGTCCCGGCGACGCGATGGTTTCCGGAATTTCCAGTCTGGAAGATGCTGGGGCGCAGGACTTGACCTTCGTGGCCTCCGATCGTTTCGAAAAAGCGGCCCTGACATCGAAAGCCGGTGCATTCATCGTCGGTCGCAAGATCGCGCAATTAGCCAGCCCTCAACTTGTGGTGCCTCATCCCTCGTACAGCTTCGTCTGCGTCGCGCAGCGCTTCTTCACCGAGCCGTACCGGCCGCGCGGCATTGCAGCCGATCTGGTTCGAGGAGCCGACGTGCAGATCGGGCCCGATGCCTCTATCTGGCCATCCGTGACGTTGGGAGATCGCGTGCGGATCGGAGCCCGTGTGACGCTCTTTCCGGGCGTATTCATCGGCCAGGATTCAACGGTCGGCGACGACTCCGTGCTCTACCCCAACGTCGTCGTCCGGGAAAGATGCACCATCGGAGCCCGCGTCATCATCCACAGCGGGACGGTGATCGGAAGTGACGGGTTCGGATACGTGCAGCATGAAGGTCGGCATCACAAAATTCCGCAACTCGGCGGGGTGATCATCGAGGACGACGTGGAACTCGGCGCCAACGTCACCGTGGACCGGGCCACGTTCGGCCAGACCGTGATCAAACGGGGGACCAAGGTAGACAACCTCGTCCAGATCGCCCACAACGTGACGGTCGGAGAAGACAACATTCTCGTGGCTCAAGTCGGCATCGCCGGCAGCACGACGTTGGGTCGTCACGTGATGGTCGGCGGTCAGGCCGGGTTGGCGGACCACATCCGCATCGGCGACCAAGTCATGATCGCGGCCCGCGCCGGGGTCACGCGGAATCTGGAGCCGAATCAGATCGTGTCCGGAGCCCCTGCCATGCCCCATGAGACATTCATCAAGGCACAGGCTGTCATTTCCCGGCTGCCCGAACTGCGCCAGAAAGTGCGCGAATTGGAGGAACGGATTCGACTCCTGGAAGCGCGGACACAGACGAAGAAGAAAAAGCAGCGCTCGTGAGCGGATGGACCACCGCTGCTCGACCCTCCCTACCGGATCACATTGCGCCAAAAAAACAGCTTGGCCCAGAAAAACCCCGCCCAGGGCATGAGATAAGCCGCCACGTAATACACGTGTCCGAGTATCGCGCTCACAGCCGAAGCCGTAAGCAATACCAGCATACCGGCCAGATAGGCCAACGGCACGAATTCGCGCCCCCGGTGAACGACCGCCGGCGGTTCTTTTTTCGCGCGGCTACGAGTCGCCTGCGTGAAGGTCTTCATTCGTGACGCAAACACATCAGGATGTTCGCGCAAGAGGTACTGATGATATTTCGTTTGCCCCCAGCCTAACACAGCTCCGAGCACCAGCAATCCCATACTCTGCAAAAATGTCGCCCAGGTATAGCTATCCGTCGCGAGCAACTGGTAGCCCAAGGCTGCGGTTCCAGCGACCATAAAGATCAACCCGAGAAGGCCGGACGGAAAGAGAATGTGCGTTTTGACATAATCCCTGGCTTTCTCGACGTTCCCTTCCAGACGTCGGACTGTCACTAACTTCGGCATCGTCGTCAACAACGTCCTTGGTTTCTCATTGCTTGGCGAAATGCTCTACTGTCACACATTCGCGCTGAATTATATCGCGCTCCGACCGCGCTTAGCACTTGACGGCGCCTCTGCTCTTCTTCCGGCATATTCAACGAAAGGGCGTGGATGAAGAGGCCTTGTGACGCCTAGTCAATGCAGCACAAGAACTGCCGAGATGTTGGGGCGGGACGGCCTACCCTACCGACAAGGGTTTAGGCCGGGAGAATCTCAACGATCGAGGCTCGTTCGATGCGTCCGAGATCGACCCACTGTTGGGCCATGGGAACCAGCGCGTCGAGACGGGCTTCAACGGCTTCGAGCCGCTGTAGAGCCAGTGCCACCTTCCGATAGGATGCGACTGTCAGAAAGGTTCGCAGTCCTTGCAGAAACAGCATAATGGCCGAGGCATTGACCTTTCTGGCCGCTTCATGAAGAAACTCGACCTCCGCAATGATCGGCTCGATGCTTTCACTGGAAATCGCCGTCTCGTCACCGTCTCTCCGCAGAGCTGAGACCGCACGCACGATGAGGGGAACGCGTTTCTGCACCTCGCCCAGGAACTGCTCATCCATGCCCTCCAACTCTTGCAAGATTCGTTCAATGACCCGCGCATCGACCGATCCGGTTCCGCGCTCGATCTCTTGTTCGGCCAAACGGATGACCATATCCAACACATCGCGTGTCGGCTCGACGGATCGTGTCCTCGCATGACGCCAGTCGCGCAGGACATCGAGGATCGGGGCAGAACCCGTCACCCCCCGTGATTCGAGATCGGCTTGCGACAGCTCCTCCTTCGGCACCTTGGGATGGACCGGATCAGCGCACCCCGAGTCGGTTACGGCAGGGGTCTGAGAACCTGTAGCCGCGATGTTTTCGACGATGTTACCGCCCGCCGTCAAATCCCGTACGGCGGCGGTAATACGGTCGATCCCTTCCTGCAAGGAAGTAAATTGTTCGCTTGTCGCGACGACTTCTTGGCCTCCGACCGACTGCAGGATGGGCACCAGACTGAACGCCATGCGCTCAATGTCGGGCAACCGCACGGTGGCGGCCGACTTACCCAAATTGGTGATACCGTGGAGGATCACGTCCGTCAACTTGGCTCGCAAGTGGATCGACGGTTCCCCTTGCAATTTCTTCAACGCGCCTTGGATTTGCGACAGCCATTCCCGCGCCTCCAAGGCGAAGAGACCCAGGACCTCTTTGTGGAAAAGCGCGTCTGCGGTGTCGCTCACCGGCACCCGGGAAATCGCCTGGTCGACCTGGACGGACGATGCCTCGACATCGACGCCGTTCCTGGCTTTCGTCTCCACGACCGTCTGGATTGCAGAGGCAATGGCGTCGAGACTTTCAAGGAGAACAGAAAACTGCTCGGACGCCGACTCCGTTTTCAGCGAAGGCGGCGGAGCGAAAGGCCCGGAGGCAAAAGAGACCCGGTCGACGGCCGGAGGATCGAGTGTTTCCACGATGGAAACCAACGGCGCGATACTCAAGTCGATCTCGTCGGCATAGGCAGAATCCCCTGGTCCTTGCTTCTCATTGACCCGCACAATCGGTCGCATGGGATACCGCGGATTGATGCGGACAACTACCCCTGTCTCACCGGTATTCAGCCGGACGACGGTCCCGAGCGGATAGACGGATAATTGCTCGACGAGCGCCTTCATGATTTCTCTCGGGAAGGAGGTCCTTTCCGTCACCAGCAGTTCCCGTATCGCTTCATGCGGCAGCAGCCGTCGTCGGTAGGGCCGCGAGCTGACTAGCGCATCAAACACGTCGACGACGCCGATAATCTGGGCCATTTCGCTGATCTGCCGCCCTTTGAGTTTGTTGGGATACCCCTGCCCGGTCAGGCGTTCATGAGCTTGCAGCACAAGTTCCGCCAGCCAGTCGTACTCGCGGTCGAGTTTCTTTATGAGGCGGAATCCCAGCTCCGGATGGCGCTCAATCAGCGCCCGCTCCTCCTGCGTTAGTCGCCCGGATTTGGTCACCAATGACGGAGGCACGGCAAAGATTCCGATGTCGTGCGTAAGTCCAGCCAACGCAAGTCGTTCCAGCTCCGCTCCGTAATAGGCCAACCCCATCCCGACTTTGGTCGCCAGGATCCCGACGTTGACAAGGTTGGTAATGAGGGGATCTCCGGCTGAACTGGAAAGCGCTTGCACGACGAGCCGATCGCTCGCCCGGATAGACGACACAATGCCCGTTGCGATGATGGACAGTTCGTCCAGGCTGAAGTCCCGTTCCTGTCGAACGGCGGCAGCGATCTGCAAGAGCTCTTGCTCGGCGCGCCCGTACCAGTTTTCGCTCGACAGCGGATCAGACCGAGCGGGACCGTCATGGCGATCGGATCGCGCGCCGCCGGGAGGAATCAAACCGGACCGCTCGTTCGCCTTCTGGCCGTGCCTATCCATCGTCCTGACTGCCTCGTGTCCCCGATCGGTTAAGCCATCTGGCAGGCATGATCGACTAGGCCGGTGTCGATGCGCTCGGCCTTGTCCATCGCCCCCAGCAAGAGACAGAGATCGCAAAGCGAATTGATCAGCCGACACACGCCGCGGGTGCGCTCGAAGATCTGGTAGGCGGCGTCCTTGGTAAACACCTCATGTTGACAGCCGGCCGCGGTCATGCGGGTGACGATATAGTCGCGGGTCTCCTCAGCGTTGAAGGGCGCAAGGTGATATCGGATGCTGATCCGTTGATTGAGTTGTGGGTTTCCTTCGACCCGTTCCTTCAGTTCCGGTTGCCCCATCAGTACCAGCGTCAGCAGAAAGCGATGGTTCAGTTGGAAGTTGAGCAGAAGCCTGAGGTCCTCGAAAACGTGGTCGTCTTCGATGGCCTGCGCTTCATCGACGATCAGCACAGTATCGAGCCCCTGTACGTGATTGGTCAACAGCCTATCGTTCAGACCGCGTACCTGCTCCACTTTGCTTCCGGCTGGCTCGATCCCGAATTGGTAGAGCACCTCGGAGAGAAACTCTCCCGCCTGCAACGCCGGATTCGCGACCAGCCCAATGTCATATTGGGACCTCGGGAGGTTTACAATCAGCTCCCGGCTCAGCAGTGTCTTCCCACACCCGATCTCTCCGGTCAACATGACCGCTCCCTTGCGCGCCTGAATCCCATACCGCAGTCGTTGCCGTGCCGACTCGTGCTTGACCGAAGGGAAATAGTACCGGGGATCCGGTACGTTTTCGAAGGGCGCCTCCCGCAAACCCCAATGCTCTTCGTAGTGCACGTTGCACCCATCCATGCTGCGCTTCTGCAGCAATCCTTGGTCAACACTTAGTCCGAATTCAACGATTAGTCAAGAACTTGCGAAAGTTAAGGTGGATGCAATCCGATGCCGCCATCGACGGAACGGAGAGCGAATCTTACGCGGGCAGAAGTTTGTTGATCGCCGCCCGCTCACTTTGTCCGACGGCGACCCATTGTTGAGCCATGGACACGACCACAGGCAGGCGGGATGCCACGGCTTCGATTCTTTGCGCGGCGAGTACGACCCGGCGCTGCGCAACCACGGTCAAAAAGCTATGTAATCCGGTCAAAAATGTCACGATGGGGTCAGCGTTGGCAGTCTTGGCAGCCTCACGTAGGTCTTGGACTTGGTGAATCGTCTCGTTCAACTCATGGTCCGGCAGGGCACCGGCGGGCGCGGTTTCCTTGAGACGGGCCACTACTTGCGTGATCGCAGGCATGCGACGACGAAGGGTGTCCAGGAAATGCTCATCCATTCCGTGCAGGTCTTGCAACAAGGTTCGGAGCGCCGACACGTCAAGTTGGTCCAAACCCTGTTGTAAGTCCCGCTCAAGCTTGCGGATCACGACCTCTGTCAGGTTCCTGCTCGGCTCCGACGCATGGCCGCGGGCGGCTTGCAGCTCTTTGAGCGCGTTCAACAAAGTCGCCGGTCGGTGAGCGATTTCATCGTTGTCCTCTACGGCATCGGCCAAGACCTGCATCGAAGAAGCGGGAGCGTGCTGTAGAATCGCCGCTGCGATCCCCCGGAGATCACGACGGAACGACGTGAAGTTATCCGGCTGGATGACGGCATCGGGATTGCGGAAATGCTCCAGGAACGGCAGGAGGGCGAACGTCGATCGCTCGATGTCGGGCAAATTCACCGTCGCAGCGGAGCCGCCGAGATTCGTCAGTCCCCGCGCGATCACCTCGACGAGCTTCGCGTGTCGATCCGCCGGAGGTCGAGTCTCCAGCTCGCTCAGAGCGGCATCCGCCTGATCGAGCCATTCCTGCGCTTCTTGCGCAAACAGCTCGAGCAACTCTTTCTGGAATTCGTCGTCGCCCGCGTCAGTTGCCATCATCAGAATCGACAGGGGCTTCTCCCCGCACGGCCCGACAAGAAGACGGAATGGACCCGGATTTAGAGCTTGTTCTTCCCATTGCCGAGTTGCGAAGCCAGTCCCGCGATTTCGGCCAACTTCCTGGCCATATCTTCAAGCCGCTTATTCGCCTGCTGGGCCGCTGACTCCGAATCCGAGGCCCGCTTCGTCGCTTGCTCGACGCGTTCGCGTTCCGTCGCGAGTAGCGCCTCCAGCTCTTTCACGCGACTGGCAGCCGATTCGAGTTCGACAACCCGTCGGCTAAGCTGCGCGACCCGCTCTCGTTCGGTTGCCAGCGCCGCATCGAGTTCAACCATCCGTTGGATCTGTCGTTGTGCGTCGGCCAATCGCTGCGACAGCTCAGCCGCTTGTCGCTGTTCAGCCGCCAGCGAGGCCTCAAGCTCGCCGGCTCGCCTGGCGGCTAACTCGAGTTCATTAAGTTGTTGAACCAATTGCGCAGCCGCATCACGCTCCGCACTGAGTGTCGCTTCGAGCTCCTGTACCCGCCCCGTCATCAACTCCGCATCCGTCACCCGCTTCTCCAAGATAACGGATCGTTCCTGCTCCGCAGCGAGCTGCGCTTCAAGCTCCTTGACCCGCGCCGATTCTCGTTCTAATTCCGCGATCCGTTGGGTGAGTTGGGACGTTCGCTCGCGTTCGGCCCGCAGGGCTGCCTCTGCTTCTCCCAGGCGAGCAGCGGCGTGACGCAAGGTGTCTAGCTGTGCCTCACCAATATCGGGAGCCTTACGCGGCTCCGCCGGTCTGACGGAAGACGCCGCAACCGAACCATTGGTGCGGACGCCGGCCTCTGTGGCCGAAGTTGGCGTGGCCTCCCGCTGTGGGTGCCTTGAAAGCAGGTCGAGAACCCGGTCCTTCAGCGATGTCCCTTGGAATGGCTTTTTGAGCACCCCGTCTGCCTTGCAAGACTCTGCCTGTCTCGTCACTTCGTCATTGACGATGCCCGAAATCAAGAGTACGGGCGTGTCAGACAAAGCCGCCTGCGAGCGGACGAACGCGCAGACTTCGTATCCGCTCTTATCCGGCATAATCACGTCGGAAACGATCAGATCCGGCCGCTCCTTCGACAAAACGGCCATAGCCTCCTCTCCGTTGGCGGCGAGCATGACCCCGAGCCCGGCTTCGGTCAGGAGGCGCTCGGCCACTTTTCGCACCGCGATGCTGTCGTCTGCTACCAGAATCTTCGGCATGAGGTTTTCCCTTTCTTCCGGCACAGACCCTTACGCGGGTGATCTCTCGGTGCCTATCTTGCCCAACCTGGCTAGCGAATAGATTGGGACACACTGGGCTTCGTCGACATACGTTGCGACGATGTCTGGATCTGAACCATTGTAAGGCTGAACGGCTGAGCGCTCGACCATCTGCAGAGCGGGAATCTCTTCGTCGATACGAATGACCATCGGGCCATCTTCGTGTTTGACGACCAGGCACAGGGGCGCTGAGCCCTGTACGTGAACGTTCAGCCTTTCCGCAAAATCAAACACCGGCAAGACTTCTTTTTCACGCCGAGCCACAGCCGTCACAAAAGGCGTCTCGCTTGGAACCGGCATGGTCTCGGGCCAATGCGACACGCCGCCCACTTCTTCCGCCCTGGCTGCCAAACGTTGCCCTCCGACCGAAAACACCACCAAGCCGCACAATCTCGCCTGTTTGACGTCCGACTCCTGGCGTATGCTCCTTAACATGCTACACCCGACTTTGCCTCGCTTCGTGTCCTATCGGCAGACGTATGCCGACGAGGCTCGGAGTCGCGCACGATGAAGTCAACGCTGCATCGGGTTGATTCCCGGTGGACGCCCGACGGCTTTCCTCTAGAATCCACCTGGGATTCAGGACCAGAGCCACCGTTTCGCGGAACAAGAACAGGCCGCCGAACCATCGGCGCTCTTCGCCTCTGAACTGCGCCGGCAAGGGCAGCATACTGGGACGTCCGACTTCGATGAGGCCGATCACTTGGTCAACCTGAAAGGCGCAATGGCGGTTACCCTCGGAGCAGAGAATTAGCCGCGCCTCGGTACCGGACACTTTTCTACGAAGGCCAAAACGTCCGGCTAAATCGACGCGAGGATAGCTCACGCCAAGGAAAGACAGGACATCGTTGCCGGATACCTGCTCCGGCTTCAAAATGCCTCGGATTACGTCAGCCGGAACAGCCAAATATGTATTCCCACAGTTCGCGACCAGCAACCGTATGCCCGTGCAGACACGAGTCGCGACGGTCTTATGACCTCGAAGGCTCATGCTAGACTCCGGTCGGAGCCTCCGCTTCCGCGGCGTTCCGAAAGTCGTGCGGACGGTTGACGAACACTCGCCACTATCTCAACTCAAGCTCTCGCAGCCGCTTCGCGCCTGAGCCATCGTTCTACCTCCCGGATCAAAGCCCGTTCTTCGACCGGTTTGGCGATATAAGCGGTCGCGCCGATGCCGATGGCCATTTGTCGATGCTTCTCGCCTGCGCGAGTCGTCATCACGAGGATCGGAGTTGCTTGAGTCTGTGGCCGGCTTCTGAGCGCCTGGATCACTTCATACCCGTTAAGTTTGGGCATCTCCAAGTCCGTGATAATCAGCCGATACGCTTGGGTCGAGGCTTTTCGCAGCCCATCTTCGCCGTCAACTGCCGTATCCACACGGTAGCCGGCGGACTCGAGCATCCGTCCCACAAATTTACGAATACTCAGCGAATCATCGATGAGCAGAATCGGCAAGTCCGTGGGGACCGCTTCAGGCGTTCCACCATCGTTGCTCTGTGCTTCACCTGACACGAGTTGTGGAACAGCCTGCCCCGACCATGCAATCGGCTCGTCGCCTCGACCGGTGACGAGCCTGGCGATGTCCAGCACCAGAATCACACGACCTTCCGGGTCAATCGTAGCGCCGCCGAAGCAGGAACGCTTGAGCGGTTTCAACGAGCCCAGCGTCTTAATCACGATCTCCTGGCGGCCAAGCAGTTCGTCGACCGAGAGCCCGAGCGGACCGGACGCGGTACGAACGATTACGATAGGCGTAAGCGCCTCCGATGGTTCCGCCGTCATCTGCAGGAGCCGCTGAAGGGGTTGCACTTCGATTGCCTCGTCGCCGATTCGGAGGATCGTGCGATCCGCCACCCGCTGAATCGATCCCGGAGACGGCATCGTGACTTCGCGCACGCTGGGCAACGGAATCGCATAGCGTTCTCGTCCGACCCGCACCATCAATGCGGTTGCGATGAGCAGCGTCAGCGGAAGCTGTAAGGTGAACTTGGTTCCGGCGCCTCGAACCGATTCGACGTCGAGGTGCCCGTTCATCGTTTCGATTACCCGCTTGACGACATCCAATCCGACTCCCCGTCCGGCGTGATCGCCGACCTGCTCCGCGGTCGAAAATCCCGGAAGAAAAATGAATTTGATCACTTCCGACTCCGGCAGAGATTGCGCGATTTCCGGTCTGACGAGGCCCAAAGCGACGGCTTTCGTCCTGATTCTGTCGACATCGAGACCGGCTCCATCATCCTCTACCTCGATCATCACCGAATTACCGCGATGCGCCGCGTGCAGATAGACGGTGCCCTGGGGCGGTTTTCCCTGAGCGACTCGGACCGCTGTCGGTTCGATACCGTGGTAAACGGCGTTGCGGACCAAGTGAATAAGCGGATCGACGAGTCGCTCAACAATCGCCGTGTCCACTTCCGTATGCTCGCCTGAGGTCACCAGAGTGACTTCTTTCCCTGTTGCGCGCGCCATCTCCCTGGTTGCGCGACGAAATCGGGTGAAGGGTGAGCCGATAGGAACCATGCGAGCCCTGGCGATTTCGTCCCGCATACCGAGCGTCAACTGTTGAAGCTGGCTCATATCCTCGCGAGCGCGCCGGATCGATCCGCTGAGCTGAGACATCGACTCGCTGATGTCTGCCGTCACTTCGCTGATGCGGCGGGCGAGAATGTTGAAGTCGTCATATTTGTCGAACTCCAAACTTCCGAAGTCTCCGAGTCCAGGGAAAGCCGGCGCAGGCGACTCCCCCGGGCCCGAGGAAATGGTTGGCGGGGTATAGGAGAACGCATGCTTGTCTTCGAACGTCCGGACCGAATCCACGAGCCGGTTTTTGCAAGCCAATACCTGGTGCGATAACTGCTCGAGAACGAGAAGACGCTGCTCCAGACGGCCGCGTCCGATCACCAACTCACCGACGAGGTTCAGCAAGCGTTCCAACCGATCGCGGCTGACCCGAATAACCTCCCGCTCCTCTTGTCCTTTCGGCTCTTGACCTCTCTGCTGATCAACGTCCGGCCGCTCCTGTTGCTCGTTGGTTTGCGCCCCGTCGGTCCGTTTGGCCAGAGGCCGATCCTCCGTCGGACTCTCGAGCGCTTGAAGCTGGTCCAGCTTCTTGAGGTCCCGCATGACCGCGGTGAAACGCGCTCGCGTTTGCTGAATCGCGCTGAGATCACGCCGCATCAAGACCCGGACTACATCGACGGCACGGAGAATAATATCGGTGAGACCAGACATAACCTGTATTCGCCCATCCCGCACCGCCCCCATGAAATCTTCGACGTGGTGGGTAAGATCGCCAATCGCTTGGAACCCGACCGTATAGGCGGAGCCCTTCAACGTATGAGCGATTCTGAAGAGTTGGTGGATGGTGTCCCGGTCTTGCGGCTCTTTCTCCAGACGGAGAACCAGCGCTTCGATCGTCTCGATGTATTCCTGCGCCTCGGGCGCGAAATAGGACAACACTTCGGCGTCGAGATCGGGCACGAGATAACTATCAGACGGCTCTTCTTCGACGCCAACAATTTCCGGTGCGGCGTCGACACGAGTCGGAGTTTCGGGAACATGATCGGCCCGATGGGGCAGGTCCTCGTTGATGTGAGGATCGGCTGGGGAGGCGGAAACATGGCCGGCCTCAACTCGTTCACCGTTCTCTGCCTGACGGAGCGCTCTCGTGATCGCAAGCATATCTTGTCGGAGCCGCTCCAGATTGCCGGGGTCCCGGCGCATCAGAGCCCGGATCACATCGACCGCACGCAAGATCAGATCGATGAGTCCGGAAGACATTCGGAGCCGGCCTTCGCGCACAGCCCCCAAGCAATCTTCAACCGGATGCGCGACATCACCGATCGCTTGGAATCCGACCGTGTGGGCGGAACCTTTCAACGTGTGCGCCGTGCGGAACAAATGCTGGATGCTCTCGGCATCCTCGGGGGTCCTCTCCAACCGAAGCAAGAGTCCTTCCATCACCTCAAGGTATTCTTGCGCCTCGGGCGTAAAATAAGACAGCACTTCGGCATCGAGATTCGGTACCAGGTAATCGGGGGCAAGCGATTCAGCATCTGGGTCGGCGGCAGCGCTATGTCCGGAGACGGGAGGCGAGGGGATCAGCTCGGCGCAACGCCGCGTCCATTCCTCGATCAGGTCGATATCCTCCTGTCCGCCACGCCCAATGACTTCAAGTTGCGAGCGAAAGATCTTGACGAGTTCTCGCAAGGCCGAAACGACGCGAGGCCAGTCCGATTGAGAGACGGTGGACGCTTGTTCGAGAATCGTCTCCAGCGCTTCTCCCAGCTTGGCAAGGCCGGAATAGCCATAAATCAGCGCCGCTCCTTTCAACTTGTGGCCGATCACGTGCTGTTCCTGCAGCATCTCCTTTGCCGGAATCATTTTTCCGGTGGGATGCAACGCGGTCCACAAGGTTGTGATGCCGTCCGTGGCTTCAGCCACGAAAATGCTGATCAGGGACTCGCGATCAAAGTCGTTGCTCATTCGCGCTTCTCCATCCGCGCCGTCGGCCCCTCAGGCTCTGACCCGCTACGCAAGCTTGAACTGTGCAACAGAGGCTGTCAGACTCTCGGCCAGCTTGGCCATGTCTTCGATGGTGTGTCGCGTGGCATCCGTGGCCTTCTGCGTCGCCACTGCACCTCCGGTAAAGTCTTTGATCGATCGGCCCACCTTGTCCGTGGACGCGGTCTGCTCGGCGGCCGCATTGGCGATGCTTTGCGCCAATTCGGCCGATCGCTGGGCGATCTCCGAAATCTCTTTGAACACGTCGCCTGTCCGAAGCGCCGAAGCCGATCCGGCCTCCACCGCCTGGGTCTCATGCTCCATCGCCACGACGGCGTCTTGGGTTTCCGTCTGAATGACTTTCACGAGGTCCGCGATTTCGCGGGTGGCCTGCGTCGAGCTCTCGGCCAGCTTTCTCACCTGATCCGCGACCACGGCGAACCGAGCTCCGGCTTCGCCCGCGCCGGCCGCCTCGATGGCGGCGTTCAAGGCCAGCAGGTTGGTCTGCGAGGCGATCTCGCGAATCGTCGAGACGATTTGAGAAATTTCCAAAGAGCGATCGCCCAGAGCTTTGACCTGCTTGGACATCCGCTGCACCGCTGCCCGGATGCTTTGCATGTCTTGCACGGTTTCCTGCACGGCGATACGGCCGCGTTCGGTCGCCTGCAGCACTTGCTTGGCGCTCTCGGATGAGGCTCCGGCCGTCTCGGCGACTTGCCGCATAGACAGGGCGAGCTGCTCGACGGCAGCCAAGGTTTTCACGGATTCATCGGCCTGGTGTTTGGCGGTTCCGGCCATCTGCCCGGCCGTCTCCCGCAACGCGCCCGCGGACTTGTTCACGCGTTCCGCGGCTTCCCGGACCTGCTTCATCAACTGGGTGAACCGTCCCAACATCAGGTTGAAGCCGTCCGCTAGGTTCCCGAACATGTCGGCCGTCACTTCACCGCGTTTCGTCAGGTCTCCCTTGCCGACATCCGAGACCAGCACCAGGAACTGCATCAGCCGCTTCTGCATGGCATCCCGTTCTTCCTCGGTCTGGACGAGGGCGGTGATTCGGTCAAGCATGGCGTTGAACGACTTGGCCATCTGCCCCAATTCGTCCGTGCTGTCCACCTTGGCTCGGGCCTGCAGATTGCCGGCCGCGGCTTGCTCGGCCACTTGCGCGATATGAATGACGCCCCGAGAGAAAAAACGCGCCAAAAGGTATCCGATGGTGCCGCCGATGATGACCGCCAGCAGCGCGCCGGCAAGCACGATTTGTGTCCGATATGTCGCTTCGGCCTGGCCTTGGTCGTTCAAGTCCTTGGCGATTTCCCGAATGGTTGCGAGGAGCTCTCGAACCTGAACGGTGGCGGCGTTGTACTTATTTGCAACTTCCACCGAGAGGGCCAGTCCGCCAAGGTCTCGCATTGCCTGGCGCTGGTCTTCGCTCAACGTCGGGGAGAAGCTGTCGGCATACGCGCTCATAGCGCCTTCGGCGGAGGAGAAATATTCGCCCAAGGCCTTTCTGAGCAGCTCCAAGTCCTTGGCTTCGCTTCGTCCGCTGGAAGACTCCCGCAACTGTGTTTGGGCATAGGCTTCGAGAGGCTCCAGAGTTTTTCGTTTCAGATCCGCCAGGGGTTGGAGTGCGCCTTCGAAGTCGGATTTTCTGGTCAACCGTCCGGCGTTCAGGATCGCATCATGGTATAACCCGAGATTGCTGCTGCTGGCTCCGAGGTTGACCAAGGCCTGCGTCGACCCTTCGTACACGATCCGCAACCGCTCTCGCAGTTGCTGAAGCCCGATCAGGCCGATGATACCGACCGCGATCATCACCACGCCTACGCTGGAGAACCCGAAGACCAGCTTGGGCAAGGTTTTTAGATTCTTAAACCACGTCTGAATCGCCCATTTCGTCGCATTCTGCCGCGCCATGGCGCCCTCCTTCCCGCTCGACTTCCTCAACGACGATGCATGTCGACGGAACCTGTCTCACACAATGCTTCGCGGCTCCTTTGCTGCCGTTTAATTACCTTGGCCTGCTTCCACGCAGGCCAATAGGGTCGGAATCTCGACGAATCCGCCCATCCGCTCGCCAACTTTGACAATGCCCGACACGAACGGCCTGACGCTCTTAGTCCCCTGCGTGGAAGCCTCCAGAATTTCGCCGGCGTGAATATTGCGAATCTCAGGAACCTGGTCGACCAATACCGCGACCTGCTGCGCGCCGGATCGAACCACAACGGCGTACTTGGGTTGCGGACCGGATACAGGCAAACCCAGTACGGGACGGAGATCGGCAAGCGGCATGACGGTGCCTCTGAGATTCGCGACGCCGGTGAGGGTCGAGGGCACACCCGGAACCGGCGTGACGGACTCTACCTCGAAGACCTCGCGCACATGCTTGAGGTCGACGGCGAACAGCTCCCCTCCAAGAGTGATGAGACAGATCCGGTGTGGCGTGTCCCCTGGCTGTGGTTCCGCAGCGGGGCTAAGCTGTGATGGGACGGTCTCCGCGAGCTCCATCCTCGTCAACGATGCTGGCCATGCAGGCGGGCGCTCAATTGAGCGCCCGCTTCACAGCCGCCAGCAAGTCCTCGGCTTTAAACGGTTTCACGACGTACCCATTGGCGCCTTGCTGCTGTCCCCAGAACTTATCGCTTTCCTGCCCTTTTGAGGTGCACAAGACGACCGGGATGTTCTTGAATCGGTCGTCATTTTTCAGATCGCGACAGGCCTGGAACCCATTGCGACCCGGCATGATCACGTCAAGGATGATAAGGTCGGGCTTCTCAGCCGCCAGCTTTTCCTCCAACTTGTCGGTGGTCGGGTAGGACACCACGGTGTGGTTGGCCGACTTCAAATACCCCTCGATCATCTGCAGTTCGGCATAGGAGTCATCCACAACGACGATCTTGCTCATGGTTCGTTTCTCCTCCTTCTTTCTTGTAACGCCCGGATCGTATCCGGGCGCTCTGCAATTTGGCTTTTCGACCGTTACTCTTAAGAGTCCGGCACCGCTACCTCAGCGGCATCGTCAAACTGACCGCTCCGGCCAAGTCTCCCTCTTTCCATCCTTCTTTCTTCATCCCCGTGATATCGCGTTCCCCTTTCGGAGTTCCGTGACAGGTCAGGCACGTCGGAGTCGCATACTCGGGATCCATCACCCGCAGCACCGGTTTCCCGCCGACCATCGTCGCTTTGCTGTAAGATTGCCCCTTGGGATGGCGGGGATCGGCGAACATCCGCAAGACCTCGGCTTCGAATTCATCGGGTTTATTCCCCGGATAGCGGTAATCCGTCCCGGTCAGCTTCAACCGGATCCCGGTCTTTCGGTAGAACTTTTCTCCGGTCTTGCGGGCGAACACCGCTGGAAGAAATCCTTTGAATCCCACGCCCTGCTTGTTGATGACCGGCTGGGCTTCATCGACCACTTCCTTCTCTGCTTCGAGCAAACTCAGCAGGATCGGCGCGCTGGGAACGCCGTTCGGTCGGCTCAGATCGATCTTCGTTTGTTGCCTGAACCGTTCGATCACTTGGCTGGCCAGGAAATCTTGGGTGAACCCTTTGTTGCCTTTGGACGCATCATTGATCAGCGGTTGATGTTCAGATACCACCTTGCGCCCGACCTTTAGCAACTTGATCAAGAGGTCTGCCGTTTCGGATTCGTCCGCGGCCTTCGCGCCCACGGCCCAAAACACCATGCCGGCGGACAACCCAAGAATCAGCGCAGAGACTCGCACTCTCATGACATCCTCCTTGGATGGAATCCCTCCGTAGCCCTGTTTCCGAGTATAGCTGTTAGGGAAGCGCGGGCTGAAAGACGGGAAGCGGAGATCGCGGCGTGAGCTGGCGTCAATCCCATAACCAATCGCCTGATGAATAGAAAGTTCAATGCCCGAAACGAGGGGTCGAGCAACTTCTATGCCGACCTAAGTTCAGCCCTAGCCGTTGTTTTCTCGTGAATCGCTCAACGCCTGAAAATATGGTCGAAGTCGCGCGGATTGTGAAGCTTGGAACACGTCCTGTCGGGGTAGGAAAGAATTGTACGCCACCGTCCGTTGCTGTCCATTCATTGTCCATCTACTGACGATTTTGGGAACCTGCTAGAAAATTTGGAGAAAAAGATTGATTGCCAGGAAGGGAGGCGTCCCTCTCGCGACAAGGCGCAGGGGATGGACATCGGGGAGATCACGCAACGGTCGAGACGATGAATCGGGCAAGGCCGTGGTCAAACAGGCCGGTCGATGATGGCTTCGATGCGCGACACGTTGAGGTGCCGATCGACAAAATCGGCCCACTGATCGAGGTGGTCATCGAGAGAAGGTCCGGCGGTCGGCTCGAGCGGCGGCAGTCCGCGTCGTTCTCTGATGGAATTGAGGAAGCGTCGGCGAAACACCGGAGCATCGAACAGCCCATGGACGTAGGTTCCCAGAACCCGCGCGTCCGGCGACATCGCGCCGTCTGGGCGGTACGACGACTCGTGGGGTTGGCGCACGTCAAGAAACGGCGACACCGCATCGCCGAGAATGGTCCGTCCCATATGGACTTCATAGCCTTGGACGGAAGCTCCAAATCCACGATGCATGCCAATGACCGGGACCGTGATCTTACGAGTCGAAAACGTCGTGTCGGCGTTTAACAAGTGCAAGCCTTCCAATTCTCGATCGGACGACTCGACTCCATTCGGGTCCAAGATCCGACGGCCCAGGATCTGATATCCTCCGCAAATCCCCAGCACAGTTCCCCCGACCGCCAAGACTTGCCGAGCCAACCGATCCAGGCCGCGTTCCCTGACGAACCGAAGAGCCCGCGGCGTGTTTTTGGTGCCTGGAAAGATCAAGAGATCCGGCGACCAACCGTTTGAATTAGTGATTCGTTGCAGATACACGTCCGGCTCGAGCGCCAACGCCTCGAAATCGGTAAAGTTCGAGAGGCAGGGCACATCGACAACGCCGATTGTCACAATGTCCTCGCGCGTCGGAACGCGGGACAACGTCGCCCATTCCAGGGCATCTTCTTGTGGCAGGGCGATCGTCCGACAATGAGGAATCACCCCCAGGCAAGGTCGCTGAACAGCGTGTTCCACCGTTCGAATTCCTGGAAGTAATAGTTCAAGATCGCCTCTGAACTTATTGATCACAAAGCCTTTGACATGACGACGTTCATCGGCGGTCAACAGCGCCATGGTCCCGACCAACGCGGCCAACACCCCGCCTCGATCGATATCGCCGATCAAGATTACCGGCGCATCGGCCAGATTCGCCATTCGCATATTGACGAGATCATGCTCGCGCAGATTGACTTCAGCCGGGCTTCCGGCCCCTTCAAGGATGATCAGGTCGAATTCCGCCGCCAGGCGGAGAAAGGCCTCTCTGACCACCGGTTCGAACTCACGACGAACCCGCCCGAAGTCCGATGCCTGAAGGGAACCGGCGACCACGCCGCCCACCACCAATTGAGCCTCTCGGTCTCCGGCCGGCTTGATCAAGATCGGATTGAAGTCGGTCCGCGGCGCGAGTCGGCAGGCGGCGGCCTGTACCGCCTGGGCTCGTGCGATCTCCTTTCCGTCCGGCGTCACAAACGAGTTGTTCGACATGTTCTGGGCCTTGAACGGCGCGACACGGAGCCCTTTTCGAACGAAGAGCCGGCAGAGCGCCGCCACCAGGACAGACTTGCCGACGTGTGAGCCTGTGCCTTGGATCATCAACCTGCGGGCGGTCGCGGCCATCTTATCCCCTTGTCCATGAGCGGACGCCGCTCTATTGCCGGTCCGCTCGATCCAATCCCAACAGCACGCCACTCCGCACCAAACGGCCGATCATGGCGCCGATTTCCGTATGTGTGCCGCTATATCGGAGCACCGGTCCTTCTGTCCGCAGACCGCAGGCGACCACTACCGCATCCGTGCCCGTGCCGGTCGCGATCGCCGTGCTGACCGAACTGCGGATCGCCCGCTCAAGCAGCACGGCGGCCTTGCTCTCGGTCGCCACTTGCACGGCTCCGACCATGGCTGAGGCGGTCAAGCGCGCATTCGTGACCAGAATGATGTTGATGGTGCCGACCGGGCGGCGGAGCCGGCTATCCGCGATCGGCAGCTCACCCGCTCTCACCGCATTGGTCACGCCGACCGTACAGAAACATTCCACCCACAGGCCGTCTCGTTTTTCCTCCTCGCGCAGCGTCACCAACCGAGTCATCGGCACAGCCGTCAGGAGTCCGACACAACGTCCACGGATCCCGAGCGAAGCGGCCACTCCGTCCAGATAGCGTCCGGGATGGCACCGCTTGGCCGCCTCGGACACCGGCCCGACCTGATGGTTGAGGATATGCCGGGCCCGCACGAGCCCTCCGTGGTGCGGGGCGGAGGACAAAACCCGCTTGGCTTGACCGAGGTCGACGACCAACGTGTTCCCGATCACCCGATAACACGATCCCGCCCAGTTCGGACTAGACTGTTCCATAGACTCGTCCTTTCAGCAGAAAAGAGAGAAGCGAGACCAAGCGAGCATTGTCCTCCACAGTGCGCACTGCGACTCGGACCGTCCGCTCGGTCAGGCCGGGGACGGTTGAGCAGTCACGGATGAGCAGCCCGCGCCGTCGAAGTGCGGCGACGATCGCCGAGGCCCGCACCGGCGGCGGCAATTCGACCAATAGGAAGTTGGCGACCGAGGGGTACACCCTGACGCCCGGAAGGGAGCGCAATCGCTTGATGAGCCCCGAACGCTCCCGTTCCATGAAGGCCAGACTCCGTCGTTCATGAAGGCGATCGGCCAGACTGGCCACGGCCGCGTTCTGAGCCAGCACGTTCACCGACCACGGCGGCAGATGGCGCTGGATTGTTTCAATCGCCCACTTTGATCCCACCGCGTATCCCACCCGAAGTCCGGGAAGCGCGTAAAACTTGGTGAAGCTCCGAAGCACCACAACCCCAGGCTGACCAGGCACATAGCGCAGAAGAGACCGATCGGGACAGTAATCGACAAAGGCTTCATCAACGATCACCCATATCGATCGTTTGGCGGCTGCACGCACTAGGCGAAGCACCTCCTCCACCTCACAAGCCTGCCCGGTCGGACTGTTGGGATGGCAGAGCACGACCGCATCGACCCGCCTGTTTCTCTCACGAAGCCGGCGAAGCGCCTCATCGAGGGAAGGCCGGTATCCTTCCGAGCGTCGGGCCATCACCACCTCGACTTTACCTCCCGCCAGTTCCACTGCCCGCGCATACTCGGAGAACGTCGGGCCCAGCACGAACGCACGCTGGATCTTCAGCGCACGAGGAAGTACGTGAATCAATTCCGCGGAGCCGTTGCCGATCACGAACCGATCAGGAGACAGTTCCCATCGCTCGGCCAAGGCGGACCGGAGCGCGCGGCAATCCGGATCCGGGTAATGCCGAAGCGACAGCCGTCCGTCCCTGATCGCCCGAAGCGCCAGCGGCGAAGGTCCCAGCGGATTGATGCTGGCGCTGAAGTCCGCCACCCGCTCGATGGAAATCCCCAGTTCGCGGGACGCTGCATAGACATTCCCACCATGGCCGCCATCGATCTTCATAGGAGACGAACCACGGCCGCGAGCAGCAACCCCAGAACGGAGGTCGTGATCGTGATTCGCAGGGCTAGCCGGATATCCCGAACTGCTAAGGCTCTTTGGGGATCGCCAAGCCGTGGCCGTTCAAACGGAAGTCCGCCGTAATAATTCACCCCGCCAAGTTGAACGCCTAACGCGCCAGCCATCGCGGCCTCGGGCCTTCCGCTGTTGGGACTGGGATGGCGGTGTCCATCCCGTCGAAGGATCCGCCAGCTTGCGCTCATCACTTCGAGACAGCGCGTGACGAGACCGGCCGCCGCCGCGATCAAACACCCGGTCAGGCGCGCGGGAAGCCAATTAGCCAGATCATCCAGTCGCGCCGAGGCCCAACCGAACTGTTCATATCGCTCATCGCGATGGCCGATCATGGAATCCAGCGTGTTCACCGCCTTGTAGGCCAGCGCCAAGGGCGCGCCGCCAAGAGTCAGGTAGAAGAGCGGGGCGATGATCCCGTCCGACGCGCTTTCCGCGACGGTTTCGACGGTCGCGCGGATGACTTCCGTTTCGTCCAGAGACCGGGTATCGCGCCCGACGATCAACGAAACGGCCTCTCTGGCCTGCACCAGATCACCGGAGACAAGCGCTCGCTCGACGGCCCTGACGTGGTCAATCAAATCCCTTGCTGCAAGTGTCGTGTAGGCAAGGACAACGGCCACGCCTTTTCCGATCCATTCCCCGCACGCGGCACCGACTTCGATGGCCAACCAGCCGGCGGCATACGACGAACACGGCAATCCGACGGCGAGCAACAGTCCGGCACTGCGCAAGCTTGCGGGGTTTCGGCACTGCGAGCGAACCCAGTCGTCAAACCAGGCGACGACCCGGCCCATGAGGCGGACCGGATGCGGCAACCAGCGCGGATCTCCGCACGCCGCATCCAGCGCGCCAGCCAACATCAACTCGACGGCCGTCATCGCAGGCTCGAAAGCGCCGCCCCGGCCAACAGGAACACAGTTTCGACCACCTCGTTCGTCGCACCGAGCGTATCGCCGGTCATGCCTCCGAAGAACCGTCGGCACACCGCGGCACAGGCGCGAGCGAGCAATGCCCCGACCGCCAAACCGGTCACCGCCCCGCCGAGTCCGAACATCACTGACAACGCGCCGGCGAGCACCAATGTGGCCACGACGACATGATGGAGGACGAGATGATCGAGAAACGGCGCGGCCAAGCCGCCTTCGGCTCTGGCATAGGGCACCGTCCAGGCGGCGACCACCATGGCCCATCGACCGAACGCCGGCATGCACAGCAACACCGGAAAGCGGACCTGAGACGGCAACACCAACAAGCCCGCATAGCGCAAGGCCAGCCCCAGAAACAGGCCGGTCGCGCCGATTGCGCCGATCCGGCCGTCCCGCATGATGGTCAGTCGCTCCTCCGGAGTCCGACCTCCGGCCAAGCCATCCAACGTATCCGCCAATCCGTCCTGGTGCAGACCGCGGGTGACGGACACCAGTAACAGCAGTAAGAGCACATTAGCGACCTCCGGAGCAAACAGCCGATTCGCGAGCAGATCGGTTCCGACGAGTAGCCCTCCTAGAACCAAGCCGACCGCGGGATACCATCCCATCGACCCGGCCAGCTCTTGTGGGGTGGGATCATGATGTCGTCGGGTGAGCGGAACGGCGGTCAGAAAATGCCAGGCGATCAGGAAGTGACGTGTCATGGTGATAGCTCATAGCGAGCAGCGAACAGCGAATAGCAAAAGGCAGAGAGCATGTCGTCCGATCTGATGAGCGTTTGCTGCTTGCTGTTCGCTATGAGCTATTTGCTCTTTTCGGAGACACCGGCCTCCTCGAAGGTCGCCATCTCCGTGAGCACCTTCAGCGAGGCGAACAGCAGTCCGATACCGAGGCATGCGCCGGTTCCCTCGCCCAATCGGAGATCGAGGTCCAGCAGCGGAGTGAGCCTCAGATGATCGAGGATCGCCCGATGGCCCGGCTCGGCCGAGCGATGCGATGCGATCAGATAGTCGCGGCAGCGCGGCTGCAACCCGACGGCGATCAAGGCGGCGGCGCCGGCAATGAATCCGTCCAGCACGACCGGCATCCGCGCCGCTGCGGCGCCGAGCAGCAAGCCGGCCAAGCCGCCGATTTCCAGCCCTCCGACCTTGGCCAAGACATCGACCGGATCGCCTGGGTTGGGACGGTGTCGATCCAGTGCCCGCTCGATCACGGACACTTTGCGCGCATGCGCCGCGTCATCGATCCCGGTTCCTCGTCCTGTCACCTCAGCGACCGGCTTGCCGGTCAATGCGGCGGTGATGGCCGAACTCGCCGTCGTATTGCCGATCCCCATGTCCCCGGTGCCGAGCACGCCGAACCCTTCCGCCGCTGCCTGACCGGCGAGTTCGATCCCCACCATCAACGCCCGCTCGGCGATCTCGCGGCTCATCGCCGGTTCGTGCAGAAAATTGCCTGTTCCCTGCATCAGTTTCCGATCGATCAATCCTGCAATGCGTCCGAAGTCATGCGCGACGCCGATATCGACGACGCGGACATCGAGACCGACGTGGCGGGCGAGGACATTCACGCCGGCGCCGCCGCGTAAAAAATTGAGGACCATCTGGGCGGTGACGGCTTGCGGATAGGCGCTGACGCCTGTCGTGGCCACGCCGTGGTCGGCGGCGAACGTGAACACCGCTCCACGAGGGAGCTTGGGACGGATCTCGCCGGCGATAGCCGCATACCGCGCCGCCAGCTCTTCCAGACGTCCCAGGCTTCCCTGCGGCTTCGTCAGCCGGTCCAGTCGCGCCAGAGCCCGCGCTTGAGCACTCGTATCAATCGGCGGAATCCTGTCAATCGTCTCTTGAAACTTCATGACTCACCGCTCGCCCCACCCTTATCCCCGGGCTCCTCACTCCTCACCGTTTATGCCTTACCGCCTTTACTTGATCCGCAGCCGCTGGCCGCTCACGACGAAGTACACTTCATCGGCTTCTTCGGCGATCCGCTGATTGACCCGGCCGGCGAGATCCCGAAAGGCCCGGACCGACGCGCTGACCGGAACAAGGCCCAGTCCAAGCTCGTTGGTCACCACAATGACGCGAGCCCTCGTCGCCCGGATGGCCCGGAGCAGTTCTTCCACTTTCGCGAGGATTCGCGCTCCCGTCACGCGAGCGCTCCGCGAGTTGCTCAACCACAGGGTCAGGCAGTCCAGCACAATGGCGCAATACCGTCCACCATATGTGCGGAACCATCCGGCCACATCGAGCGGCACCTCCGCCGTCGCCCAGTCGGACGACCGGGCAGCCCGATGGCGTCGGATGCGCTCGGCCATTTCACGATCCAGCGCCTGTCCCGTGGCGACGAACGCCCTCGGCCCGGCGTTCCCCGCCAGCTCCAACGCCGCCTGGCTCTTGCCGGATGTCGCGCCGCCGATCAGCAAGATCAACCGTCCCTTCGATCCATCACGAGCGACGCGGCGCCCGGCGTGCGTGGTTGTGCCCCGACTCATCACGATTTTTGCACGACGATGAACATCCATCCCCCTCCGCTCCTACTCGTCTCGCTCCTCTCACCGTTCCGACCCGTCGCGTCCGCTTCGCTGCCACAGAAACTCGGCTTCGCCCTGCATCTTGGCCGTCCAGCGCGCCAGCACAAAGAGAGCGTCGCCGAGGCGGTTGAGAAACTTGATGATCGTCGGCTCGACGGCCTCTTCACGAGAAAGACGCACACACACCCGTTCCGCACGGCGGCAGATCGTGCGGGCCTGATGGAGGAACCCGGAGACGACTCCGCCGCCCGGCAGGATGAATTCTTTCAATGGGGTCAGGTCCTTCTGGCAGGTATCGATGAGCGTTTCCAATCGCTTCACATCCTGCTCCGTGACCTCCGGCATATTTTTGAAGCGTTGGCCGGGAGCGGTCGCCAAAATCCCGCCGGCATCGAACAGCTTGTTCTGAATCCACTGCAGGTCCTCCTCCAGTCTCGTCGCCCGAGGTTGCGCGCTGGTCTGCTGCGCGTTGAACACCCGAACCATGCCGACCGCGGCATTCAGCTCATCGACCGTGCCGTAGGCCTCAACCCGCAGGCTGTCTTTCCAGACTTGCTGCCCTCCGGCGAGCCGCGTTTTACCGGTATCCCCTGTCTTGGTATATACCTTGGTGATGCGCATGATCCCCCCTGAGATGCAAGGTGGAGGTTCAGATCAAGGTTGAGGGAAAAGTGTCCCGCCGTCCTCAACCTCAGCTTGAACCTCAACCTGTTTCCTACCGCCCCATCGCTCATAGTGAATAAGGCGATCGACCGGAATCCGTGTTCGCCAGCCCGCTTGCTCGAGATCCGGCAGCTGGGAAAAGGCGGAGACATACCCCAGGCACAGATAGGCAACGACTCTGATCGATCTCGGGATGCCGATCACCCGCTTGAGTGCCGCATAGTCCAGGATGCTCACCCATCCGACGCCGATCCCTTCGGCGCGCGCAGCAAGCCAAAGATTCTGAATCGCACAGCAGGTGCTGTAGAGATCCGTATCCGGCACGGTTGAACGTCCGAGCACGTGCCGGCCGCCGCGTCGGCGGGTGCAGGTCACGCACAGATTAACCGGGGCCTCTTCGATTCCCTCCAACTTGAGCCGACGATAGAGTGCCCCCCGTTCGTCACGATAGCGTGCGGCAGCCTCCGCATTGGCCTTGCGAAATAGCGCTTTGACGGCCCGTTTCGTCGAACGGCGACGAACGACCACAAAGTCCCATGGTTGCATGAACCCCACCGAACCGGCGTGATGGGCCGCGGTCAGCAGCCGCGCGAGCACGGCATCCGGTACAGGGGTCGGCAAGAAATTCCTGCGGACATCCCGCCGTTCAACGATCGCCCGATAAACGGCTGCCCGCTCGGACGGCGAAAATCCTTCGATCGGCCGATGGAGCGAACTCACCGGCCGATTCATGTCTGCGACTCCTTCTCGGCTTCGGCGCGGGGTCCGATCGCTCCGGAACTGATCAGACTGAGACAGGCGGGACAGAGGCAATCGTCAAACCGGGCTGCGATCCATTCATATTGTCGCTCGGTCAGCACAATCCGGTTACACCAGCAACCATACTGGCCGCATTCGAATTCCTGTCCGCAACGCTCGCAACGTTTCTGAATCGGTCCCCGCATATCCGTCCCTGCGCCGGTTAGAACTCGACACCCTTCTGCGCCTTGATCCCTTTGCGGAACGGATGCTTGATCTGTCCCATTTCGGTCACCAGATCGGCTTCCTCGATCAATTCTTGCTTTGCGCCGCGACCGGTGACGACCACATGCTGCCTGGGCGGCCGCTCCCGCAGTACCGGCAAGACTTGCGCGAGATGCACGTACTCGTGATGGAGCGCGATGTTGAACTCGTCGAGGATGACCATTGCATAGGACGGATCACGCAAAAACTCCCGCGCGGTCCGCCAAGCCCGTTGGGCGAACAGCGTGTCTCGCTCCCGGTCCTGGGTTTCCCAGGTATACCCTTCGCCCATCCGGTGAAACGCGACCAGGTCGCCGAAGCGGCTCAGCGCCCGTTCTTCCGCCGTATCGATGGCGCCCTTGATGAACTGGACAATCGCCACTTTCATGCCGTGGCCGATACAGCGCAGCGCCATCCCGAGGGCCGCCGTGGTTTTGCCCTTGCCGGCGCCGGTATGAACGATCAGCAGCCCCTTTTCCTGTTGCGCGGCCTGAATGCGGCGATCCACGGACGCCTTGAGCCGCTGCATCTTGGCCTTGTGTTCCGCGGGATCGATCGCCATGCCCGTGCCTCTTCAATTTTCCTGTTTCAACGAGCGCGCAGCTCGGCCCTCGCCCGCGCCGCCGCGACCAATGCCCGCGGAAGATCGGGCTGGCTGGCAAAATGGAGATGAGTGTAGAGGGCGACCACCTTGCTCTTGACCAATCCGTCGAGATCCCGTTGTCGCCCGCCGGCATCGGTCAGGGCACAGGCGTACTCGAGCGGACCATTCGGCTCCAAGACCGAATAGTGAAACTCATGGCCTCTTATCGTCAGCCCGGGTTCGCCGAGGAGGCAGCGCCGAGCGACCGTACACCGGCGATATCCGATGGTCAGTTCCGCCCGCCGCATGACGGCCTGGGCGGGAAACACGCCGACCATCTCGTGCGCACGACCGTCGAAGTCTCTGATCGCTTCCGTCAGGTACATCAGCCCGCCGCACTCCGCGTAAATCGCCCCGCCTCGCTCCGCGTAGTCGAGGATGGCGCGCCGCATCGGAGCATTCGCCGCCAAGTCTTCCGCGTACAGTTCCGGATAGCCGCCGCCCAGGTACAGCAGATCCGCTTCCGGCACAGTCTCGTCATGGATCGGCGAGAATCGCACAATCTCGGCCCCTTGAGCTTCCAACAGTTCGAGGTTCTCCGGATAGTAGAAGCAGAAGGCAGGATCATAGGCAACGCCGATCCGAACCCTCACCTCATCCTTCCCCCGATCGTGGGGGAGGGCAAGGGAGGAGGAACCGCTAACCAACGGGAATTCACCGGCCGACCGAGCCAGGGCCTCGACAAGGTCGAGATCCACGATCTCGGCCAACGTGCACCCCAACCGCTCATACCGTTCTCGGAAACCGTCTTCCGAAGCGATCGTCAGTCCGAGGTGACGCTCAGGAATCGTCAACCCGCCATCCGGTCGCAAATAGCCCACGACCTTGACCTTGGTGGTCGCCTCCACCGCTTCCTTCAGGAGACGATAGTGGCCTTCGCTCCTTACGCGATTGAATAAGACCCCCGCGACACAAAGGTCTGGATCAAATTGCGCATAGCCCTGGACCATTGCCGCCGCCGACCGGGCCATCGCGCTCCCGTCGAGCACCAGCAAGACCGGCGCCGCCAATTGTTTGGCCAGTTCGGCGGTGCTGCCGATGTCGCTCACGGCTGAGGCACCATCGAACAGGCCCATCACCCCTTCGATGATCGACAAGTCCGCATCGGCCGCGGCACGAGTGAAGATCTCCCGGTTGAGCGCTTCCCCAAGCAGCCAGCCGTCCAGATTGCGGGACGGCCGTCCGGCCGCAGCCGTATGATGACCTGGATCGATGAAATCCGGGCCCACCTTGAACGGCTGGACCCGGCGGCCCCGCGCGCGTAGAGCCGCCAAGATCGCCAGGGTGACAGTCGTTTTGCCGACGTTGCTGGAGGTACCGGCGATGACAAGACGGGGAAATTCCATTCTCCCTCATGCATCGATCAATAGGTAAATTTTATGCCTCCAAACACTGATCGGATCGGAGTACCAAAAAAGAGGATCTCTTCATATTTTTGATTCAACAGATTATCGATCCGGCCAAATACCTGCCAGTTCCTCGTCACATCGTACGTCGCTGACGCGTTGACCACGCCAAATGAACCTTGCCGCTGACTGGGGCTATTAGCCAGATCGTTGCTCCTTGCCCCCACGAACCGGTAATCCACGTTGATGCGCGCGGCTTCCACCGGCTGGTACGTGAGGCCAAGCATCACCTGGTCGACTGGCCATCGCGGCAGCCGTTTATCGCTTCCCAACGGATTGATGGAGTTATCGAATGCGCGGGTCAGCGTATAGGTGTACTGTCCCCGCACATCCAGCCCCTTAACTATGGTTGCTTTGAATCCCAGTTCCCACCCCTGAGTCTTCGCCTCTGCAACATTGATGGGACAGAATCCGAACGAAGATGCGGGGCACAGTGGCGAGAAGCTGGAGGCAAATTGGATCAAGTCTCGAAACCGGTTCCAGAAATATCCGGCGGCGAGTTGTACACGACCATCGAGCAAACTCTGATCGATGCCGGCATCCATGCTGCGGCTTTTTTCCGGCTTCAGATTCGGATTCCCGAATCCTTGGAAAAACAAATCATTGAGCGTGGGAGCCTTGAACCCGGTGGCATAACTGACGCGAAATTTTGTGCCGGTTTCCTTGACTAAATAACCACCAGTGACCCGGTAGGTCGTGGCGTCACCAAAAACATTGTAACTGTCCTGACGGACCCCGCCTGTCATGAACAGACGATCCCAGAGATTGACCTGAGCCTGGGCGAAGCCAGCATTCGACGAAATGAGTTTATTCGGCTGGGAGGCTCCGAAGAATCCGGAGGCATCACCCTGCTCTTGCCGAAATTGGTAGCCCGCGGTTAAGAGCAGCGGTTTGCCTATCTGGAAATTGTGTTGCCACTCCAGACGGTGGTTGACAATTTCTAAATCTGTTGAAAATGGAGTAAAGCATGTGTCGAAAACGGGAAAGCAGCTACTGGGATTCGCCGTGATGATTCCACCAGTGTTGAGATTGCGACCGACCATTCCGCTTGTCGCGAGGAATCGCTCATTGGCTCGCGCCAAAGTCAGTTTTTGTGTCCACCAGGATGTGAGCGGTTGCTCGTAGGTGCCACTGATGATCAGATTCCGATCCGTTTGTTTCGCACCAAAGATATCCGCAGGCGCGCCGCTGTCTGCAAATCCATCAAAATTCACATCCGAGTTGTACCAACGGAGATTCAACTCCAACCGCCCGTCCTTCGGTAATGTAACGCCAAGCTTGCCCGAAGCCTGCCAGTTATGAAACCCGTCCCGTTCGGCAGCTCCGCGGCGATAATCAATCGCCGAGAAACTGCTGGTGTCCCAGCGGGACAGCGAGACCGCGAAGTCAAACGAACCCTTGGCGCCGGATGCCTGCGCGCCTTCACGGATCGTGGCGAAAGACCCATATTCAACAAAAGCGCTTGCGGTCGGCCTGCTGGTTCCCCTCTTTGTATAGATGTTGATCACCCCGCCGACAGCATCGGACCCATACAACATACTTTGCGCCCCACGAAGGATCTCGATCCGATCGATGTTTTCGGCCGTGAGATTCGCGAAATCGTAGGCACCGGTGGTCGGGCTGTTGACGATTACGCCGTCGATCAGCACCAACGTGTGTCTGGCAAAGGCTCCGCGCATTTTGACCGTGGCTTCGGTGCCAGGCCCCCCGCTCGAGGTAGCGAAGACACCCTGAGCCAGGCGTAACGCATCGATCACAGTTTTGATTTTTTTTTGTTCAAGTTCCTCACCAGAAATCACTTCCACCGCGCTGGTGAGATGGCTGATCGGCACCGGCGTCTTCGTCGCGCTGATCACGACGGTTTCGGTCTTCACCATCGGCTCCGAGCCCGCTTGCGCAGCCTCCTGCTGCTCCTCGCGGGCCCCGGCGGGCATCTCTCCCCACAACAGATTCAGTGTGAGCAAGGCACATCCGACGACAACACCTCTCCACGAACACATTGGCCACCTCCCTTATGCTCGAAGGGCTGAGTGGGATTCGACCGTCGGTTGGGTCTCCTGACTCGCGGATCGTCGCTCTCTTCCACCTTCCCATTCCTCGAGCTAGTAGCTAGCAGCACTGGCTGCCCGCTATTCGCTGTTCGCTATTAGCTTTTGGGGAACAGTGGCTTCCCTGGAAGATCGCTCCCCGCTTACAGTGGCGGCACCGTGATGGCTTCGCACCATCTTCCCCGTCACCGACGGCTTCTTCCTGACTCCTCCTTTAAGGTTGCTGCGCTGACCGTACCCTGTCTTCGACACTGAGGCGTGGGTACAGCCGCCTCAAACGGTCACCGGTCGACCGTCATTGGTCAACGGCACCGGGAAGTCCTTACCGGGCTCGCTGCATCTTCACAATTGACTGATGACCATTGACGGATTAGCGGGATGCTGGCCCCGGCAACGTGACCCGCGGACGGCCCGACTCCGGGTGTGCATCCACCAGCACGTCGCAGCCGTAGACCGCGCGCAGGACCTCCGGTCTAATCACCTCATGAGGCACACCGGTCCGGAACAACGCTCCGTCCTTCAGCATCAGGATTCGATCGCAATATTGGCCGGCCAGGTTCAAGTCGTGCGAGACGAGCACCACGGTCAGCCCCCGCTCTGCACTGAGGCGACGCACGATCGAACAAATCTCGATCTGATGCTGCAGATCGAGAAACGCGGTCGGCTCGTCGAGCAGCAACGCGCGGGGCGCCTGCGCCAAGGCTCGCGCGATGACCGTTCGTTGGCGCTCACCGCCGGACAACTCTGTGACCAGTCGGTCGGCCAAATGGGCGATGTCCATCTCCGCCATCGCCTGCTCCGCCAGCGCGATGTCGTCAGGACTATCCCATCCGAATCCGGCGGCCCAAGCGCGTTCCCGCCGATGTGGATAGCGGCCCATCAACACGGTCTGTGCGACCGTGAAGGGAAATACCTGAAGGCTCTCTTGCGGAACGAGCGCCAGCAGTCGCGCAACCTCCCGCTGGGACAACCGCTCAAGGTCTTCCCCGAACAGCCGCACATGGCCGTGAGACGGACGCAGGACTTTCGCCATGACTTTCAGCAGGGAGGTCTTGCCGGACCCGTTCGGTCCGACTACGCCGAAAATCTCGCCCGCCGTCACCTGAAACGAAAGATCGTCGAGCGTCCAGCGCGCCGACCGATCGAATGCTGACGAGTACCGGAAACGGAGTCCCTGGACCTCGAACGCGAGTCCGGCATCGTCCCGGCCGTCTGTAGAGACCGCCGCGCGGATGGGTTCCCTGCCGGTGAAGAGTTCGCTCATCGCCCCGCTCATGTTACGCCAACCGATCTTTCCGCCACACCAAGAGATACAAAAAGAACGGTCCCCCGGCCAGCGCCGTAATGATCCCGACCGGAACCTCCGCTGGAGCTAACAGGGTCCGCGCCACGGTGTCGGCGACCATCAGGTACATGCCGCCCACGAGCGCCGACGCCGGTAGGAGCAGCCGATGGTCGGCCCCCAGAACCAGACGCACCGCGTGCGGGATGACCATACCGACGAATCCGATCATGCCGCTGACGGAGACGACGGCGCCGGTCATCAGGGCGGCGATCACATAGATCAGTTTCTTGGCCCGCTCCGTTTCCACGCCCAGCGCCCGCGCGGATTCGTCGCCCAGCGTCATCAGATTGAGAACCTGGGCCTGTCTCATCAGCGCGGTGATCCCCACCGCGAGATACGCCGTGAGGATGGCCAAGGCCGGATAAGCCGGCGCGGTCAGAGTCCCCATCAACCACGACATCATGCCGGCCGAGCGATTGGGGTCCATGATGGAAGTGATGAACATGATCAGCGCGGTGAGGATCGCGTTCAGGACTACCCCGGCGAGCAGCAGGCTGTGAACCGGCAACCGGCCGTACGAGACCGCCAGGCGATAGACGACCGCTAGAGACAGCAAGCTGCCCGCAAACCCGCACAAGGGAAGCGCAGAAAGCGTCAAGACGGTTCCGCCGATCCCCAACCACATCGCGAGCGACACACCTAGCGCCGCCCCGCTCGAGACGCCCAGGACGTACGGATCGGCGAGCGGATTCCGCAGCAGCGCCTGCAAGGCCGCGCCGACCGCCGCCAGGCTGCTCCCGACGAAGAGGCCCAGAAGCACGCGCGGCAGACGGACCTGCAGCAGAATCACGCCGGTGGTGCCGACCGACTCACGGTCGACCTGCCCGTCCCACAGCGCCTGAACCAGCACACGAACGATCTCACCCAACCCGACGTCTTGCGCCCCGAACTGCAGGCAGACAAGAAACAAGACCACGCCGGCGACCGAGAGCGTCAACATCGTCCATGTCCACCGCCCGGCTGTCAGGATCGGACTCCGCCGCCGCCCGACTCGTCCAGTGGTTACGGGAGAGCCAAGGGAATCCGTATCGGTGCCGAGTGATCCCGGCTCGACACGCGAGATCCGCGGGTGAGGAGCGTCCATCCGTCTCATGGCCGAACAGCGGACGCAGATTCCGCAGCCTCCGGATGGATGATAGCGAGGAGCGCTTCCAGGCCTTGCACGATCCGCGGACCCGGGCGATTGAGCAGATCGGCGGGGATCCGGCGGAGCCGGCCGCGCTTCACCGCCGTCAGCGTCGTCCACCGTGTCCAGACTTGTTGCTCGCTCTCGGGAATGCCCTCGGCTTTGCCGACGGGAAAGACCAGCACTTCGGGATCTTCCTGCAACACCGCTTCCATGTTGAGGCGGGGGTAGGGCTGGCCGCTGTCGGCGGCGATGTTCGCGCCTCCGGCCAGCCCGATGAGTTGATGGATGAAGCTCCCCGGCCCGACGGTGATCAGCGGCTGGCTGTTCAGTACGTACAGCACACGCACCCGAGGGAGCAATTCGGCTCGACTCTTGATGCGGGCGAGGTGTTGTCGCAAATCCGTCGCCACCGCATTCGCAGCCGGCTCGCGGTTGAGCACCCGTCCCAACGTCTGGATGTGCGACGGAATATCCTCGACCGTCTTCGCTTCCAAAATAAGCGTCGGAATTTTCAGTTGCTCCAATTTAGCAAGAAGATCCGTCCGCAGGGACTCGCGCGGAGCCACCACCAGATCAGGCTCCAGCGCGACGATGGATTCGATGTTCGGATGAGCATACCCGACCTTGGGCTTTTGCAGGGCCTCCGGCGGATAGTCGCAGAACTGCGTGACCCCGACGACCAGGTCCTGCGCACCGATCACGAACAGCATCTCGGTGATGCTGGGCGCGAGGGAGATGACCCGACCGGGCGCCTGGGCCAGATAAATCTTGCGTCCGAGATCATCCACGAACGTCCGGGCGGTAACATTCGCCATGAACGGCATGCCGGTCAGGATGCCTTGCTGTCGTCGTTTCATCAGTACCGCCTCGGTGTCATCGGCAAGCGCGAGGCCTGTGATGAGCAGGCAGCTACTAGCCAAGAGCGAGTAGCAAACAGCTAATAGCGAATAGCCAATAGCACGCAGGCAAACACCACCAGCCCGGGCTTTTTTGCTATTCGCTGCTAGCTGCTCGCTACCAGCTCTCAAAATAAAAAATCCCCAGAGCCTCATAGGCCCTGAGGATTGCACCCGCTTCTTCATCCTCGCACTTTCCCCAGCCCTCGAGGGAAAGATGGGCAACGCCTTGGGTAGGTCTTCTGGCTCATGGGGTCGTGACGCGACGAATACGTCGCGTCACGGTTGCGCACGCCGGCGAGACGGTGAGCCGGCCGGGCAACACCTACTCCCCGCTCCTTCCCATTCTTCAAGCTCGTAGCTAGCGGCGAACAGCTCGCAGCACTGACTGCCTGCTCACAGCTCGCAGCTATTTGCTACTCGCTTCAGAACAGTGGCCTACGCGGGTTTCGTTCCCATTCACAGCGGCGGGACCGCGAGGGAGTCGCACCCTCTTCCCTTCACCCAAAGCGGACTGTGATGAGGCGCCCACTCTAGGAAACCGTGGGAACACTTGTCAAGTTCAATTTTGTCCCGGCAACCGGTCTGGTGTGCGATTTCTGTGCAGCGACGGCGCGAGCCGGAGCTTTCGGACCTGTGAAAACTGCCCGTGCTTCTTCGATTTTCTTCTAAAGGTGAACGTCACCGGGAAGACCGGGGCACGGGGGTAATGGCATAGCCTTTGCTCGATTCTCCGAGCAGGACCGTCATCGGTCATGAACGCGCAGAACCCACGCCTGAACCGCCACCGGGTTTCGGCAACAACGGATTCCCGGAGCTACCGAAACGAACGAGCCACGAGAGAGGGACTATGCGGAATCTTCTGATCAGTCTGTGCATCGTCGCCGTCTTCATGGAGATCTCCGGATTGATCTGGGCCGGAAGGAGCGACCAGCCGAGCGACGCCTTCCTCAGACTCTCCGAGGCGCCGCAACCGACCATCGAGAATCCGCTCCGGAACGGCTACTTCCTGCTCTTGGGATTCTCCGCCGCCGCAGGAGCCGATCCGATTCAGGTCGGCTACGACATATGGCTGGAGGCCGAGGCAGGACGGGGACGTCGCTTCTACAATTACGAGAAACAGGGCCGCTTCGAGCTACGGACCTCGATTACGGCCGACGAGGCCTTGCCGGCATGGAACGCGCCGGATCCTCTGACTGAGCTGCGGCAAAGCGATGCGCTGTTCCGCACCTCCATCAGCCGCTACGCGATCCTCGTCCAACGGTACGAACGGTGGCTGAGGATGCCGTTCGAAGATTGGGGTTTCGGTCACGTAGCCAGTTTCCGCTCAGAGGAACTCCTGATCGCCCATCGGCTGTATGTCGCCGGCGGTTTCGCCGGGACAATCCGAGACGGCATGGAGCGCATAAGGATGGACCTCACCGCCTGGCGAACCGTGTTAGCCAACGCAAAGACTCTGCCGCTTAAGGTGATGGGGCTCGTCATAGTCGATGACGATGTGCGGTTTCTCTCCAGAATCCTGGACCGTTCGACCGTCGACACAGTGGTCCTAGACGTCGGCCTGCCGATCGTCCAACCGCTGACGACGGCGGAATATTCGCTCCGTTGGCCCATTCAGAACGAATTCGTCCTCGGCCTTCGCCAAGACGGGGCGCCGATCGAGATCGAGGCGCTGATCGGCAAAGAAACGTCCGACATCCATCGCGAGTGGCTGGCGCGCGCTGCGGGCCTCCGGCCGGACGCCTTTCAAAGGGTCGCCCACCCGACTTCGTACGGAGCGATCGGGACGTCTCTCGACACGCAACGAACCCACGAAGTGTATGCCACTTATTACGACGCCGTCATCAAGGCGTCCGAGACGATCCACAATCCGCTTCCGAAGTTCCGAGAGATCTCGCGGACCGCGCCTCGTACCTTGTTCGAAAGCTTGATGCATCCCTTTGAATTCGAACCGGACTGGGAGATGTTCGGCCAGCGATTGGTGGAGACCGATGCGCGTCTCCGGTTGGCTGCTTTGCAGATCCTGTTGCGCAAACCTTCGCCGGCCGCCACCGTGCCGACGCGGCTGGCCGAAGCAGGGTCGCGCTATTTCGACCCCTTTACCGGGCTCCCCATGCTCTGGAGCGCCACCCGCGAAAAGATCTACAGCGTCGGGAGAGACGGACTGGATGACGGCGGCGATAACGGCTTCGATATCAGCGTTCCGGTCCGGTTCTTTCCCGCCGGAGACGAAAGCGATGGGGCGCGTGTGGCGACCGTCGTTCGCCCGAGACAGACCAAATCGATTCCTCAGAAGACGTCCGCCGCGAGGCGTTCCTAGCCGTCGCCCGCACGTACCTGAGCCTTTTCCCCTCAGCCCTGCGGAGCCACATGCTTGTCACCCGCTGATGCCCTATGCTACTATCCGCTTCGCATCTCATCATGAGATCGACCTGTTCAGAGAAGGAGTGCTCCCGTGGCTTTTGCGTGTGAGATCTGCGGCAAGCGGCACCAGTCCGGACACAACGTCAGTCACGCCAACAACAAGACCAAGCGGGTCTTCAATCCGAATCTCCAGCGCGTCCGGGCGCTGATCAACGGCGCCCCGAAGCGTATCCGCGTGTGCACCCGCTGCCTCCGAACCGGCCTGGTTAAGAAAGCTGTCTAAGCCGCTCGTGTCACGGCTACTCCCGGGGACGCGCCGGGCTTAAGGTGCGCCCCAGAGAACCCGCCCGCTCTTGTCCACAAGTTTAAGGGCCACAGGTTCGTCCGGTGAGAGATAGAGGGTCTTGCCGCCGTCTCGGCTCGTCAAGACCAATCCGACTTCGCCCTGAGCATCCAGCCCCAGCCCGGCGCGCGCTTTCCCGTTTGGATCCACCAGCAGAAACTCTTCCGCATTGACGGCGTGAGCTTTTTGCTGGGCCACGGCGACGCCGGTCGTAAAGACACGCTCGCCGACGACCCCGCCGACCAAACCTGAGATCATCGCGGTGAGCAGCACCAGGGCATATTCTTTGCGCGTCACGTTCGAATCCTTTCGTTGAAATCTTTGACAACCAAGGCAAGCGATCGTGGCACCCTTGGAGGCACATTGCTGGCCTCGGCGGTGATTCGTGACCAACCAGGCACACGCCCACTCTCCGGACCATTCAGGTCGCTCGCAACTCCGGCGAATCGAGCACCTCACGCACCTTGCGCGCCAGCACTTCAGGAGTGAACGGCTTCTGGAGAAAGGCGGTGCGAGGGGCGCGTCCGCCGCTCAGAGCCATCGCTTTATCCGTATAGCCGGACATGTACAACACTTTGGCGTCGGGTCGAACCGACATGACACGTTCGGCCAACTCCGGCCCGCTTAGCCCAGGCATAACGGTATCGGTCAAGAGGAGATGGATCGGCCCGTTGTGTTCCTCGGCAAAGTGAATCGCCTCCTTGGCGTTGCGCGCTTCAAGCAGTGCATACCCGCGCATCTGGAGAATTGTGCGCGTCAGGACCCGAACCATTTCGTCGTCTTCGACTAAAAGAATGGTTTCCGACCCGCGGCTCACGCCAGTTGGATCCCAGACTGGCTCGGACAACTCGGACTGATCGTCGATCCTCGGCAGATAGATTTTGAAGCTGCTGCCCTTACCCAACTCGCTGTAGACCCCGATAGAGCCACCGCTCTGTTTGACGATCCCATAGACCGTGGACAATCCCAGCCCGGTCCCTTTTCCGAGTTCCTTCGTCGTGAAGAAGGGTTCAAAGATGCGGGCCTGCGTCTCCGTGTCCATCCCGCAACCCGTGTCGCTGACCGCCAGCATGACGTACCGGCCCGGCTCGACCGAGGCCGGTTTCAACGGATCGGCGGCATCCAGTTCGACGTTCATGGTTTCGATGGTCAACTGGCCGCCCTTCGACATCGCGTCCCTGGCGTTGACGGCCAGGTTCATAATCACCTGTTCGATCTGTCCGGGATCGGCCTTCACGCGCCCCAAGGACGGATCGGCACAGATGAGCAGATCGATGTCCTCCCCGATCATTCGCCGCAGGAGCTTGGAAATATTGTTGACGACCGCGTTGAGGTCCAGCACCTTCGGTTCCAACACCTGCTGCCGACTGAAGGCGAGCAGTTGCCGGGTCAGCAGTGCCGCCCGGTGGCCGGCTTCCTTGATCTGCTCGATCCCTCTGCGCAGCGGACTATCAAACCCGATCTCTCCCAACAGCATGGCGCTGTAGCTGTTGATCACGGTCAGGAGGTTGTTGAAATCATGCGCGATGCCTCCGGTCAAGCGGCCGATGCTCTCCATCTTCTGGGCCTGGCGAAGCTGCGCTTCACTCTCCCGCAACGCTTTCTCGGCTTGCTTCCTCTCAGTGATGTCCTGCACGGTGCCGACCAAGCGGACTGGTCTCCCGGTGTCATCAAACCGAACTTCTCCGTGCCCGCGCACCGTGCGTTCCGAGCCATCCGGGCGGACGATGCGGTGCTCGTGCTCGTAGGGCCGTCGATCCCGCATGGCAGTCTCGACAACCGTGTGGACGCGTTCCCGATCGTCCGGATGGACTTGCGTCAGAAAGACATCGTACTTCACCTCGACGCCGGCCGGATGCAACCCGAAGATGCGGTACGTCTCATCGGAACACCACACCCGGTTCGTGAGAAGATCCCATTCCCAGTTCCCGATATGAGCCATCCGCTGAGCTTCCGCCAGTCTCGCTTCGCTGAGCCGGAGCGCCGCCTCGACGCGTTTCCGCTCGACGGCGTATCGAATAGCCCGTACCAGCAGGTCAGGAGCCCACCGGCCCTTGACCAGGTAATCCTGCGCACCTTTGCGCACGGCCTGAACCGCCATCGCTTCGTCGTCGAGACCGGTCAACACCACCAACGGAACGTCATGGGCCTGCGCCTGAAGCTTGTCGAACGTCTCAATCCCTTGGCTGTCGGGCAACGAAAGATCCAGGAGCACGACATCGAAATGGCCATCGGCCAACCGCTTCAGCCCTCTACGCAAGCGATCGGTCCATTCCAGGTCGCACTTCGGGTCTTGTCTCTCGCTTAACGTCTCTTGGACGAGGTACGCATCGTCCTCATTGTCTTCGATCAACAGCACACGCATTGATCGTCACCTCCCCCGGGAAGGGATTTGGGAAACCAACGTCCAATACAGCTCGAACTGTTTAACGACGTCGACAAAACGGTCCAAATCGACCGGTTTTCGGATATAAGAGCAGGCGCCGTCGGCGTAGGAACGCACGATGTCTTCCTCGCGGTCACTCGTGGTCAGCATGATCACGGGCAGCGACCGTAAGGAGGGGTCGGCCTTCATGGCCTCGAGCACTTCGAAGCCGTTTTTCTTCGGCATGTTGATATCCAACAGGATCAGGCCCGGCAGACGAGCGACTTTATACTTGCCTTCACGCCGCAAGTAGGCCAACGCTTCCTCCCCGTCACGAACCGTATTGATGACATTCACCAGCCTGGCCTCGGTAAAGGCTTCCTGAGTAAGGACGATGTCATCTTCGTTATCCTCGACCAGCAGAATTTCCACCGGTTGATTCCTCATAGATGGATATCCTTTCTTTCGGCCGGCCCGAGCGGACCGAACGTGAGGACGAACTCCGAACCGCCCCCTTCACGCGGTTGCACCCAGGCTCGCCCGCCGTGCCGTTCGGCGACCTGCCGCACGATCGCCAGTCCCGCTCCGGTTCCCTCGACTTCCCGTCCGACCGCCCGCTGGAAGAGTTGGAAGATACGTTCCGCATGCTCCGGCGAGACCCCCGGCCCCCGGTCGCGAACCACAAGGCCGACGACCTTCTCGTCCGGTTTGGGCTGATAGGAGGCGATCTCGATTTCGGGAGCCTCACCGTCTCGCGTAAACTTCAGCGCGTTCGCAATCAGATTGTAGACCCCGTGCGTCGCCCAGGTGGCGTTGACCCGCAGCTTGGGGAGGTCCGGCGCGACCCGCACCGTGGCGCCGGTCTTCTTGATCACGTGGTCAAGTTGCCGAAGGACTTCCTGCACGATGGCGTGGCCGTCTACCTCTTCGGCCGGGGTCTCCATCCGCTGCGCCCGTGACAGCGCCAGGATATCGGCGAGAAGCTTATCCATTCGTTTGGCCCCACGGACGACGCGGCGTAGAAAGTCCCGCCCTTTCTCGTCGAGACGATCGGCGTAGCGGTCGTGGACGAGGCGTGAGAAATTCTCGATCGACCGCAGCGGTTCACGCAGGTCATGCGAGGTGACATAGAGCAACGTTTCCAGATCGCGGTGTTTCATGGCCAGTTCCGCCGTCCGCTCCCGCACGCGCTGCTCCAGTTCGTCATGCGCGCGGCGCAGCGCCTCTTCCGCCCGCTTGCGGTCGGTGATATCGCCGAACACGACAACCCCGCCGCGTTGCATGCCGGATTCATCCATCAACGGGCTGCCCGTCACGCTCAACCAAACGCCATAGGGAGCTTTGGCATGGCGTAGGAACTGCTCATCCGCGTTGACGAACTCTCCTCTGATCGCCCGCGCAAGAGGCAGTTGGTCGGCCGGGTACGGCGTGACTTGATCGGGAAGGTACACGCCGTAGTGCTCGGACCATTTCTCTGGAAGGGCGTTCGTGGGACCAAGCCCGACAATGCGCTCCGCGGCCGGATTCCAGATGAGGAATTTCCCTTCCATGTCCGCCACGACGACGCCTTCTCCCATGCTTGACAGCACGGCTTTCAAAATGCTCGTCTGTTTGGCGAGTTCTTCTTCCGCCAGCTTGCGGTCGGTGATGTCGAAGATGGTCGTTCGGCTCGCGATGTACTTCCCATCGGCGTCCTTGATCGCCGTGGCATTCAAGAGCACGGGTAGGATCGTCCCGTCTTTCCGGATCATCTCAAACTCCAGGTCGCGCACCCATCCCTGCTCCTGGAACACCGGAAAATTCTGCTGAAAGCGACTGAGGCTTTCTGGTGTCAGGAAATCCGAAAATGTCTTCTTTCCAATGACTTCCTCACGGGTATACCCGAGCCAGGCTAGTTCCGTGTCGTTTATGGCCACGAACGTGCCGTCTTTGTCCAACGAGTGGTAGCCGCAGGGCGCGTTGTTGTACAGGTCGCGGATTTCTTCAGCGGCCCTTTCAAGCTGCTCTCGCGCCTGTTGTCGGTTTGCCAATTCACGCCGGACGATGATGAACGCGCACACCCCCAACCCCACGGACGCCAGACTTCCGACGACGATGATCGCCAACGTGAGGCGGCCGCGGGCGGCCGACTCTGCAGACCGGCGGTTCAACAGGTCGCGTTCTTCCCGTTCCATCTCGGCGATCACTTGTCGGATGGCATTCATTTCCTGCTTCCCTTGACCGGTCAACACCATCCGCCTGGCAGCCTCGAATCCCCGCTCTCTCCGCACTTCCATCGCGTTTTGCAGGTCGTGCAGTTTCGCCCTCACTCGTGCGGCCAGAACCGGCAGCCGGCCCTGCTGATCGGGGTTGTCTTGCGTCAACTCCCCCAGATGCCTCATCTGGTTTTCGACACGGGCGACGGCCTCGTGATAGGGTTCAAGATACCGATCATCTCCGGTAATAAGATAGCCACGCAGCCCGGTCTCCGCATCCTTCACCGTGGAAACCGTGGCTTCGAGTTCGGTCAACACTTCCTGCGTGTGCGCGACAAGACGGCTGGTCGCCATGAATTCCCGCGTCGTCTGCAACGCAATGACGGCGACCGTTACAAGAATGACGACCGCGACTCCGAATCCGCCCAAGATCGTGCGTTCGATGGACCTGTTCTTCATGAGGAAACGATCCGCGCCGGTATTCGGCGTGTTGAGCTCATTGCGGGAGTCGTCAACGCGGAGGGACGGTTACGCCACGACATGTTCAAACGGGTATTTACCACGCCATGATACGCGCGGCGGAGGGACCGGCCAAACCTTTTTGCGTTTTTCGCCGAGGGGATCGCGGTAGGATCCGCGAGTGCGGCGGGGGGCGCGTGGGAATGGAAGCGACAACAGGCCGCGTTGCAGGAAGCGTGACGTTCCGGAAGGAACCGAAACCGCGATCAGCCGGCCCAAGCGGCGACCGATCGGTTTTGCACTACGAAGAAGAAGACAGGACTTCGCGCACCTTGCCGACCAGTTCCGGCACCGTGAAGGGCTTCGGCAGGAACGCCACTCCGGGCTCCTCGGTGAAGGCGCCTTTTAGGACCGCGCTTTCCGAGAGATAGAGGATTCGCGTCTCCGGACGCAGGGCATGAACTTTGACGGCCAAGTCTAAGCCGTTCATGACCGGCATCAGCATGTCGGTGATCAGCAAATGAATGGAGCCCTGGTATTGCCGGCAAAGCCGATACGCCTGTTCGCCGTTCTTCGCGAGCAGCACGGAATAGCCCAGCGGCGACAGGGCGTTCGAGATGAGAGACCGCAACTCAGGTTCATCCTCGGCTACCAAGATCGTCCGACGCTCGACCGGATGAAATGGATGCACAGGTCATCCCTCTGGCAAGGGATGTGACGACTTTCCGGCCGGTGTCGTACCGGTGTTCACGCTTGCCGGCCATGTTGCGCTTTGCTGAAGCGTGACGCCCCGGCTGCCGGAAGAACCATATCCCTCCGCCCCATATACCATGTCACGTCAAGCGAGCACTGTTCGTTTCCTACCCCAGTCACGGATCGAAGTAAAACAGAATCGCAGATGGCATTCGGCCGATCGTGCGACGACCCGCAACGTACGGCGTCGGACGAAACAGAAGAGACAAGGCCCGGGCGTTTATCCGCTCGCGCATGATTTGGGACCGCTCGTGTCGAGCAAACACAAGAGGGCTTCGCGGTCGAGCAAGCTCGGTTTGGAGCGGGCGACGGGATTTGAACCCGCGACAACTAGCTTGGGAAGCTAGGACTCTACCACTGAGCTACGCCCGCTCACGAGGGAAGATGCGGCGAATCCTACGCCCGCCGCTGCTTCAAGTCAATCATCAATGCTCATCGGTCGATCGCCCGGAAAATGTATTTGCGCCCAAAGAGAATCGCCCATGACCACTGACTGAGCGCTTTCTCACGGTCTGTATTCGACGATCGCGAATTTTCTCCGGCCCACGCGCAGCCGGTACTGATGGCCGGACTTGAGGGACAGGCTCGCAGCGGGATCGGTCTGCTTTTGCTCATCCACTTCGATCCCGCCTTGCACCATCAACCGGCGCGCTTCGCTCTTGCTGGGAACCAGGCCCGTCCTGGCGACCAACTCCACGATGCCGATAGCCGGCGCGGCCGTATCCTGAATATCCGCCTTCGTCAAGACCACCCGTGCGTCCGGCTCGGCAGGAAATTCCCGTGCCTGAAACTTCTGCTGGAAAGCCTCCCTCGCCCGCCGTCCCGCCTCCGCGCCGTGATATCGGACGACGATCTGCTCGGCCAAGGCCTGTTTGGCATCCATCGGGTGCAGGGACTTCACCCGCGTCAAATCTTCCGTCGTCAGCAGCTCATAGTAGCGCAGCATCAGGGTATCGCTGATCGACATCACCTTCCCGAACATCTCCTCCGGTTTGTCCTCCAGCGCGATGTAATTCCCCAGGCTCTTGCTCATCTTCCGCACCCCGTCGATTCCCTCGAGCAAGGGCATCGTCAAAACCACCTGCGGCTCCTGGCCGAAATCACGCTGCAGATCGCGGCCCACGAGCAAATTGAACTTCTGATCGGTTCCACCCAACTCCACGTCCGCCTTCAACGCGACCGAGTCATAGCCCTGAATCAGCGGATAGAGAAACTCGTGAAGGCTGATCGGCTTCTGCTCCTGGTAGCGTTTGTGGAAATCTTCCCGCTCCAGCATCCGCGCGACCTTGTAGTGCGCAGCCAGTTGGATAAGCCCTTCCGCCGTCATCGCTCCCATCCATCGGCTGTTGAACTCGACCGTCGTCTTCTGAGGGTCCAGGATCTTGAAGATCTGGCGCTGGTACGTCTTGGCGTTCTCCAACACTTGCTCCTTCGTCAGCGCCACCCGCGTCTCGGACACTCCGCTGGGATCGCCGATCATGCCGGTGAAATCGCCGATCAGAAAGACCACTTCATGTCCCAGATCCTGGAAGTGTTTGAGCTTGTGAATGAGAACCGTATGGCCTAGATGCAGATCGGGCGCGGTCGGATCGAATCCCGCCTTGACCCGCAGCGGGCGCTTCTCCTTGATCGAGCGGGTGAGCTTCGCCTCCAGTTCGCTCTGCTGGATGACGTCCACCGCTCCGCGGAGGATCAACTCCATTTGACGCGAGAGTTCGCTCACAGCTTTGCTTTTCCCGAAGGAGGTCGGACCGACGCATTCACCGTGATCAACGGTCGTAGCCGTTCCAACTTTTTCTCCCCGATCCCTTTCACTTCGAGTAACTCCTCAATCGCCGTGAATGACCCTTTTGATGTTCTGGCCTCGACGACTCGCTTTGCCAAGACTTCCCCGATTCCGGGAAGCCGCTGCAAATCCTCCGCACTGGCGCGGTTGAGATCGAGCCGTGACTTCGGTTTTGCGACAGGCGAGCCGGCTTGAACCTTCGGCGTGTCGACCCGGGAAGAGCCCGGCACTGGGGCCACGACGGCGGCATGAGTGCCTGGCGTCTCGTGGCGGTCAACCGGCTCGACCGGGTTGTCGGCGATAACCCGCGGCGCGTCTTCTCTGGGCTCCGGCACCGGCCAACCGATCCAGAAGACCAACGCCGCCGTACCCGCCAGCATGGCCAGTTTGATGAGCAGCGACCGGATCATGGACTTGTAGCTGTCAGTCGTCAGTTCGCAGCCGTCAGCCCCCTCCCGCCCCTTCCCCCCTGGTACCCGTTGCTCTTCGTTCGCAAGGCTGATGGAGAGGGTTGGATTGAAGGTCACATTCGTTTTCTCGCCAAATGAATCGCCAGGCCGTCCACATCTTCCATCGCTTCCATCATGCCTTCCGACAAGGTCGGATGGGCATGGATCATCTCTGCAACCTGGGTGGCCGTCGCCTTCAGTTGCATCGCCAACGCCGCTTCATGCACCAGATCGGCCGCGTGCGCCCCGACGACGTGGACCCCCAGCACACTGCCGTCCCGGACGTCGGCAATCACCTTGAACATGCCCGTGATCTCGCCCGTGCCCTGCGCTTTCCCCAATCCGGCATAGCGGAATCGACCGATCTTGATCGCGGTCTCGGCGTCGCGCCCCTGTTCCCGGGCCTGCTCCCTCGCCTGCTGTTCGGTCAACCCGACGCGCCCGATCTCCGGCAGCGTGAAGATACCGGCCGGAATCACGCGATAGTCGATCTCCCGCCGACGCCCGAGGATATTTTCCACCGCCACCTTGCCTTGGGCCGACGCGACATGGGCGAGCATCGCCTTGCCGACCACATCGCCGATCGCGAAGATTCCCGGCACGTTGGTTTCCATCCGTTCGTCGACCAGGACCTCGCCGCGAGTCCCCAGCTCGATACCGACTTTTTCCAATCCGATGCCCTTGGAGTTGAACCCTCGCCCGACGGACACCAGCACCTGATCGGCGACAATCTCGGCCCCCTCTTTCAAAACCGCCTTGACCGCCCCGGCCTGGCGTTCCACCTTCTCGACCGTCGTTCCCGTCCGGATATCCACGCCGCGTTTCTTCAACTCGCGGTCCATGAAGGACGCTACCTCTTCATCTTCCAGCGGCAGGATGCGCGGCATCAATTCCACCATCGTGACTCGCGTGCCCATGCCGCTGTACAACGACGCGAACTCGCATCCCTCGACGCCTGCGCCGATGATCAGCAACCGGCCGGGAATCGTCTCCAGATCCAACGCCTCCCTGCTGGTGATGATCTGTCGCCCATCGATCGGAAAGAGCGGCAGGTTCGGCCAGGATGACCCGGTGGCGACGACGACCGCATCCGCCTCCACCCGCCGCTCGAATCCGTCACGCCCGGCGACTCGCACCGTCCGTTCATCAAGCAATTCACCCGTGCCGTCCAGGTGCACGATACCCCAGGTTTTGAACAGCGTGGCAATGCCTTTCACCAAGGTAGACACCACCTTGTTCTTGCGGGCGACCATCTTGGCCAGATCGTAGCCGACCGATCCCTGGAGCACCAGCCCCAACTCGTCAGCCTTTTTGACCTTGTCGCCCAGTTCGACGACGGAGAGCAACGCTTTGCTGGGAATGCATCCCCAGTTCAGACACACCCCGCCCAACGCCTGATTCTCCATGACCGTCACGCGCGCGCCCAGTTGTGCGGCGCGGATGGCCGCGACATAGCCGCCCGGTCCGGCTCCGAGGATGGCGATGTGCTTCTGAACGGGCATAGTGTGTAGCAAGGAGCGAGCAGCTAATAGCTCAGAGGTAGGGCAGCTATTTGCTGCCAGCTACTCGCTATCGGCTTTCTTTCTGCGAGGCGAGGAAGGCTTCATACTGAGCAGCGGTCATCAGCTTGTCCACTTCAGCCGGGTCCGACAAGTCGATGACCGCCAACCAGCCCTTGCCGTAAGGATCGGAATTGACGGTCTCGGGATGGTCCTTGAGATCGGTGTTGACCTTGACGATCGTCCCGCTCACGGGCGTGTAGATGGTCGACGTCGTCTTGGTGGACTCGACCTCTCCGATTTCTTGGCCGGCCTTAACCGTCGCCCCGACCTTTGGCAGATCGATAAAGACGATGTCCCCCAACGCATCCTGCGCAAAGTGGCTGATCCCTATCGTCCCCTGCGCGCCGCTGAGACGAATCCATTCATGTTCTTGATGATAGCGAAGATCGGTGGGTATCATGACCGTCCTTTCGGAATAAGGCGAGAGAGACGTGGCGCAGGCAAAGTCATGCTGAATGACGAAGGTTGATCATGAATGTCAAGGCATCCGGTCCATCATTCATCATTCACATTCGGAAGTCATACCTTTCGGTGTCCGCCCCTCGCCGAGATTTCGCGTGATCGTAAGTGCTGCGGCGGTACCTTGTCAAGGAACAGCGCCGCCCGATTCCGCTCGGTGTAAGAGATTGACGCCGTCCGGCAACAACGCACGATGTGCCGGATCGGGAAGACCTTCCCCCAACGTACGCGCGTCCCGGATCTGAACGACGTTCGTGATCCAGAGACGGCGTGGGTCGAACGCTCGCTCGCTCATCCACCGCGCGAGGGCACTCAGACCCTTCGCCGTGGACTCGTCTGATCCTCCGTCCAATGCCGCGCCCGTCGAAACGGCGGGCCTCGCCAAGACCAGGTCGAAGCCGCGTTGCGAGATGCTCATCAAGTCCTCTCCGTACTCGATGAGCGCCCGGAGCGGATCGACGACAGCCTCCGAATGAACCTCCAGCGCCACGACCACGCGTGGATTCTTCTGCCTCATCGCTTCTCTGATCCGTTCGACCAAGCGCAGGCGCTCTTGGAACTTCCAACCGACCCACCGCCAGAACTCCTGCGGCATCGCCTCGAGGCTTCGCCCAGTGACGGAACAGAGTTGCGCCGGCTCGGGCTCGACGGCGAAAGCGGCGGCGAAGCCGTTGCGCGCCGCCTCGCCGCATTCGGCGAAAAAGCCTTTCTCCTCGCTGAAACGGACCAGCACGCCTTCGATGCCGGATTGCGCAAGGTCGGCCGCCAGTCCGACCAGCTTGTCCTGCACGGCCGGATTCAGCAGATCGACGGTCGCCGATGGACGCATCCGTCGTTCCCCCGGATCGTACACGACGCTGATCCAATCGGAGCGAGGATCCACCCATGGCATCCGGTGAAGCGGAACCTCAGCGAAGACGGCCAAACCCACCCGTCTGGCCATCGGCAGCACCAGGCCGAAGACATCGCGATGAACAGGCGCCGTGCCTGTATCGAAGTACACGCCCGGCGGCGTGGTTCCATCGCCGGTCACCGCCTCTAAGACCAAGGTCGTCACGCCAGCGTGAACGAGCCCCTGCATCCACGGTTCCAGATCGGCGAGCGGCGGAAGCTGGGCGGGCGACAGCATCAACGCAGTGCGCGCCGCCGCGGCCGCCCCCGGCCGGTTCCCCGCTCGGCGCAGTTCTTCGAGGCGGCGCATCGCCCGCACCTCGTAACTGTCCTCGCGCACGCCTGTCGCGCCGGCGGCCAGGGTGCGGTAGTGCATAAGCGCGGCGCCCACATCACCGAGCTGCTCGTAAGAACGGGCCAACCACCAGCGCGCCTCCGCCAGGTGCGGCGATCCGGGATACGTCGAGATGAACCGTTCCAGCAGACGAACGGCGGCCGCATACCGAGCCTGGGCGTGATACGCCTGCGCATCTTGCAGCAGCCGCGTCTGCGCTTCGAGGCTCGGATCAGCGGAGAGCGCCGGAGGCCGGGCGAGCGACTGGTAACGGGCCGTGCAGCCGGGCACGACGAGCGCGGCTACCAAGAGCCAAGAGAACAGAACCATTTGCATCCGGTGAGACGAGCGATGTGGCGAGCAGGACACGATGTCGTGCACCGGACGGAGCACGAAGTTTCACAACGCCGACCGGGGAGCGATGTCTCACTCCTCGATCAGGTCCATCTCGGGAAAGAAATACCCGATCTCGAAGCGAGCCGTCTCGGGTGAATCGGACCCGTGCACGGCGTTGGACTCGATGGTCGTCCCGTGGACGGCCCGGATCGTTCCTTTGTCCGCTTTGGCCGGGTCCGTCGCGCCCATCAGGTCACGGTTCTTTTTGATTGCGCCGTCGCCCGACAAGACCAGCACGACCACCGGCCCCGAGGACATGAACGTGCAAAGGCTGTCGAAAAACGGGCGGGCCTTGTGGACAGCGTAGAACCCTTCGGCCGTCGCTTTGGACATGCGCATCATGCGCATCGCGATCGGCGTTAAGCCGGCTTTCTCGTACCGGCCGATAATATCGCCGATGACGCGCTTTCTCACCGCGTCCGGCTTGATGATCGCTAAGGTCCGTTCACTCATGAGACTCCGTTTTCCTCCAACGCGGTCTGATCATAGCAGCCGGCTCTCGGCGGTCAGCCATCAGTTGAGTCGCAGGCTCACGATGACTGCTCAGCAGCGAGCCCGGCTTCACATCGCGCGGCATTATAGAGAAGGCCGGACGCCGCTTGCAAGGTGACGCGGCGGAAATTCCTGGTCGAAGTCGGCGATCAGAAATTCAGGCGAAGGTTGATCGCCCCGATGTGAAAGATGGTTTTATAGAGGCCGTCGATGACGCCGGGAGTCGCAAACGGGCTCACGGCGCCGCTGACCGTCCGGGGCTCATAGAGGATCGCTTGATAGGCGACGTCCAACCCGATCGCCTTGGGAAAGAAAGACCTACCTGCGCCGTCGCCACAGGGGATCACACCCAAGAATCGCCCTCCTCCCGTGCAGAGAAATCCGGCTCCTATAGAGAGGCCGTGGCTGTCGGCGTCGGCCGGCAAGGTCGGGCTGAAGGACCGGTCGGGCACCGGCGTCTGCTGAAACAAATAGCCGGCACGAAGGCTCGTTTCCCAGTCTGGCAACATGGCGGGCCGTAACCACTTGTACTCCGTCCCGATCATCACCATGAAGGCGTTGCGCCAGTTCTGGGGGAACGGGACGGTCGTGCCGTCGGACTGATGCACATCCAGGTTGCGGAAAGATTTCCACCCCGTGTAGTCCACATCCAACTCCAGCTTCCACTCGCGGGTTCGGTCGCGAACCGGCCACAGGGCGATTCCCCCGGTGATCACCTGCGGTAAGACAACGGTGACGTTGGTGCTTTGCAACACCGCGCCGTTGCCGAGCAGCGATCCCTGGAGATGCGCGGTGGCCTGGCTGCGATAGACCAGACCGACCGCGGCGATGGGTTTTCCGTCGCCGTTGCGCAGCGGGGCGTAGAGGAGGCTCGCGTTGAAACCCGCGGCGGTGCCCTTCCCATTGAGTTCCATTTTGGTTCCGGCCGGCGGCAGCCCCGGTCCGCCGGAGGAGGTGAACTGGACTTCGGCCTGCGATTCGCCCCAGAAGGGCAAGAAGGTATAGATATCCGCCCCGACTCCTACGGAAAGCTGATCGGACACTTTATAGGCGATGGTCGGCTTGATGTCGGTCAGTTCGAGCGAGGTGCGGGTGACGGCGGTGGCGAACGGCGCCTCGTCGGGATACTTGTACTTGATGCCGAAAGGCGAGAGGACGGCCAGACCGCCTTGCTCTCAATGGCTAGGAGCAAAACACCATGACAATAGAACCCATCTCAAAATTGTTGACAGTCTTATGAGAGGTACGTATAAAGCTGCGGGTGTTTCGATTGCACGACGAACAATGGGAGCGGCTTCGGGAACATTTTCCTGAGGAACACATCCCCGAGGGACGTCCAGGCCGCAGGCTCGTCTCACCCGTGTGATCCTGGGAGCGGTCTTGGGGATGCTGAATACGGGGCCCAATGGCACATGCTGCCGCAGTGCAACCCCGAGTACAAGACGGTGCATCGCTGGCTCCAGCAGTGGTGCGAGCGCGAAGTGCTGCGCAGGATCCTGACGCAGCTGGCGAATACGTCGCGCGGGGAGGGTGACATCGCCGAGCGCGAGAGCTTCATCGAGCGGCAAATCATCATCATGAAGTCACGCTGGAGCAACTCAGCTTCGACTTTTCCATGCCGGAAGCCAAACCCGAGCACCTCATTGGCGATCGGACCTCTGACCGCAATGGGCTCGATAATGAGTATCAAGCAAGATGGGGTGAACATGATTGCACCCCATCTGTCGACGCGAACATTGAAGACCCAAGACGGCCGTTGCCTCAGACGGTACCAGCGCAGATGGGTCGTCGAGCGGTTCTTTGCGTGGTTGCAATGGAAACGGCGCTTGGTAATTCGATGGGAGTACTACGGGTCAAACTTCCTAGGTTTTGGGCAACTCGCGTGCATCACCACGTTGCTCAAGCAATGTTGAGATAGGTTCTAGTGCCTTTTACCTTCTAGGCCTCGGGCAAAGTCTTAGCTCAACTGCACACCATTACTCCTTGTTCCTTGATGATTCTTGGTTCATAAAGGTTTTTCGCCTAATGCGCTGGCCGACAAGTCTAATATTAATACTGACAGTTAGCAGTCCTTCTTTGGTCAACGCACAAGCATTCCGTTTGCAACCACAAAACGCCACCGCGGCCGGACAAGGCAACGCCTTTGCAGCTCAAGCTGATGATGCCTCCGCCATTCATTACAACCCTGCCGGGATGACCCAACTTTCTGGCATCCAGATGTTATTCAATACAAACTTGGTTGGAGGATCCGTCAAGTTTACAAGTCCAGCCGGCGTCAACACCCGAGGGGATTTTGGCAGCAGTATCGCCTGGCCTTTTCCAACTCAATCTTACTTTACGGCCAATCTTCGGGATTTAGGATTCCGCCATGTGGGCAACACCGTCATTGGTCTCGGGCTCACGACCCCATATGCGCTTCAGACACGTTATGCCCTCGATGGCCCATTTCAAACGGCTGCCACATCGTCTGCCCTCCCTCTCTTAGATATTAAACCCACAGTGGCTCATCAAATAAATGATCAACTTTCCATCGGCGTCGGAGCCGATATTTATACTTTCGCCAGTTTCATCGGGGAAGGCCATCTCGAACAAAAATTCAACTGGCCTGGGGGAGGAGGCATTCCCGCCGGCACGCCGGTCGAAGTCAATGGTAACCGAACAGCGGTAGGTTTTAATCTGAGTCTTCTTTACACTCCGTTCCGTAATCAAGATGGGAAGCCTCTTGTAAATGTGGGCCTGCAATATAGAAGTCAGGCCACGACCGAGTTAAAAGGTCAATTTCTCGTGAACGGAGCCGTGGTGGCTGATACTAGGATTCCCGCCACACTTCCGCAAACATTTACTCTCGCTATCGCCCTCTGGCCGGTGCGGGACCCTGGCCATGAATGGAAGCTCGAGTTCGATGTCGATTATGTAGGGTGGAAATCCTTCCGAACCCTCGATGCCCACTTATCGACAGGTGGCTCGCTCCCTCAACCCCAAAACTGGCGCAACAGCTCTGTCTTCATGCTCGGTACGGAATACAAGTGGTTGCGGCTGGACTCTCTACCCAATTGGGACGTTGCCCTGCGCGGTGGCTATATTTACACAGAAGGTCCAGGCCCGGACAGTACGTTTACTCCTGCTGCCCCAACTTTTAATATTCACGCTATTACTCTTGGGTCCGGCCTCTTCTGTCGAGCAGGCGGTCATTTTCTTGGGCTCATTCCCTGTGGAGGGACCGAGGACCAGTGGTATATCCCGAAGGCCATTGGAACCTCGGTTGCTTATTTATCGTGGATTCATGAAGTACGCTCTGTCGTAGGGAATAGAAATCCCACCGTCGACGGCACATACCGACTCTGGTCTCACATTGGTACTTTTAACCTCAATCTTTTCTTTTAAGAGGTATTCAATCTTCGTCCTAGCCTACTCCCCCGAACACCAGTGGGGTTAGATCTCTACCGCAACGCAGAATGCATTCCTCTTATCTTGCCACCAAGCACAAGCTTCGCGTAATCCCGGATCTGGGCAAGGTATTGCATCTTCTCGTTGTTTTCCTGCGGCTCCATGCAAGTATCCAGCTTCTCAATTCTGGTCAGGGTCAGGTCGCCATTCCGAGTGTGAGAACGATAGACTGGCGTAACAGAAGCGGTTTCAATAAAAGTTATTGACTTGCCTCGATACTTTCCCTTGGCGAACGACAGGTTCAGGATAGCACTCAATACAAGATGCGGGGCGGTGTATGACCAGATTAGGCTTCCAAGTGAGTATGCAATGACCGCAACCCTGTCCGGATCGCGTTGCGTTCGGTAATACTCCACTGGCTGGATCACATGGGGATGATGAGCAATCAGCGCATCGACACCCCATTCGACTAAGGTGTGCGCGATTTCGATCTGGCGTTTGCGAGGAAAGAACTCAAATTCATAGCCCCAATGCAGAGACGCGATGATCACATCACTTCGTTGCTCTTGGCAATGTTCGATCTGCTGTTTCAGAAGCGACAGGTCGGGGGCTCCCCGCTTCGGTAGCAGTTTCGCAACATTGATCAGATACGCTTGGTCCGGCGCCGGATTTCTGCCGTTCAGTCCAAAGGCCGCGGAAACAAATCCAATTTTGATTCCGTTTCTTTCAAGTATCTTTCCTTTGCCATATTGGCATCGATCGCGATTCGTGCCAATGTCAACAATGCCGTCCCGCGCGAACCTATCGAGAGTCGTTTGAACACCTTCTGCTCCCATATCGAACATGTGATTGGAGGCGGTATGGATGACCGTAAAGCTCTTGCTTTTGTGACCTTTCATCACTTCGAACTGCTCCGTCGAACAACACTCGATCGGGCTTTCCTTATCGCTGATAACTTCTTCTTTCAACTCCTGCGTGGTGAGCGGAGATTCGAGGCTCGCATAGGAAATCGTACTGTTGAAGATCGCGTCGGCGACATGCTCGTACAAAACGTCCTTTGAGTGTTCCACCTGGCCGCTCGGAATCAAATCCCCCACTGCGGCCAGGGTGAGCGAGCTTTCCTTTTCAAAGCCCTCCGGTAATTGGATCATGCTTTCGGTACCGCACAGAGCGTCGACATTTGTGCCCGGCTCCGGACGAATTACCGGGTGTGCGCATTTGTAGACCCAGTACACCTTGTCAAGCAACGTCATTTCCTCAAATGCAGTCGCTGCCCTACTGGACGGCTTATCCCAATATTTGAAAATCTCTGCCAACTTGCATACAGCCTGCAGCAAGAGTCGAAACCACCCGGAAGTTTTTACGGCGTCTGCTGGTGTGGCTACAAAATCTTTGGACATATTCTTCCCTCGGCGACCGTTCCTTGGATAGTGCGTGAAAGGCTCATTGGCTCGTCGGCCAGAATATCGCTCCGATTTAGGATACATAGGGGAAGGACGACTTCTAACTGAAGGTAGGGTGAGATGTCAATTATTCCTCTTACCCTTTCGTGATGCCAATTTGTTTTTTAGCAAATCTACCGTAAGTTAGTTGTGCTAGAGAGAAAAGAGAAACGGGAGGTATCTTCCGACGGCTACACGTTTCGCCTCAGAACGCTACATCGCTTAAGAAGTTCCGTGGGCTTGTACACACCCTACTCGGTGATGATGGCGGTGATGTACTCGGCCGGGGTCACATCGAGCGCGGGATTGAGCACCGCCACGCTGGTCAGGGCGACGCGAGATGGCCGGCGCTGAGAAATCGTTTCAGCGGTTTTCGCAGCTTGACGGAACGCTCATCGCCGGAACACGCGGGCATGTTGGTCTCCCCAAAAGCCATACAAGATGTCTCGAAGAGAACATCGTGGCTCGCCTGAACTGCCCATACATTATCTGATTGACGTCCATACTCATATTGCTATATGATATGTCTACTTTCTCTTGCCATCTACATCAACAGATCTGGATACAGACGGCATGAAAACGACCATTGAGATTGATCCTTCCTTGCTCAAAGAGGCCCAGAAAGCTTTGGGCACGTCGACGATCAAAGGCACCGTGACCGCCGGTCTCAAAGCCGTCATCCGCCAACGCCAATTGCAAGCGCTGGCTGAGGCCTTAGGAACCATCCCGCTCGACTTGACACCCGAGCAACTCCGCCGCCAACGGACCAAGCGGACCCGACATGTATCTCGTTGACACTTCCGTGTGGATTCATGCGTTGCGGCCAGCCGGCGATCCGACGATCCGTTCTCTGCTCAAACCGCTGATCACGACCGGAGAGGCCGCGGTCACCGAATGGATTCTCCTGGAGTTAATGACCGGCTTACGAGGGACTGAACACCGCGACTCGCTCCTGCAGTGGTTTGCGCCACTCACCCGACTCCCGTTCGACTCTGCATGGTGGGAGCAGACCTGGGACATGGCCGCTCGCCTTCGGAAAAAAGGTATTTCTCCAAACGCCGCCGATTGCTTCATCGCGACAATCGCGACCAATCACCGCGTCCCCCTCGTCCACTGCGACGGGGATTTTGAGACCATGAAACCGACTGTGAGTTTGCAGACCCTTGATTGGACCGCCCACCTGCGCCGGTGAAGGCGCAGGCTTTCGGAATCTTCACCGCCGAAAGCGCTCGCCTAACTCGCCGGGCGTGAATACACCCTGCTCCGTGATGATGGCAGTGATGTACTCGGCTGGGGTCACATCGAACGCGGGATTGAGCACCGCCACACCGGCCGGGGCGATGGGATGGCTGCCGTGAATCGAGACGACCTCCTGGGGATCGCGCTGCTCGATGGGAATCTGATCACCGGATTCAGTCGAGAGGTCAATCGTCGAATGCGGCGCCGCGACGTAAAACGGGATGCCGTGCGCTTTGGCGAGCACCGCCACGGAGTACGTGCCGATCTTGTTCGCCACGTCGCCGTTGGCCGCGATCCGGTCGGCGCCGACCACGCAGAGATGAATGTTGCCCTGCCGCATCAGTGCGCCGGCCATATTGTCGGTGATCAACGTGACGGGGATCTTGTCCTGCATGAGTTCCCAGGACGTCAATCGCGCGCCCTGGAGCACCGGCCTGGTCTCATCCGCGATCACGCGAATCTTCTTCCCCTGCTCCCACGCCGCCCGGATCACACCCAGCGCCGTCCCGTAGCCGGCGGTCGCTAGCGCGCCGGCGTTGCAATGGGTCAGGATCGTCTGGCCGTCTTTGATCAAGGCGGCTCCATGGCGCCCGATGGCTTTGCACATCGCCACGTCCTCGTCGCGAATCCGCTGCGACTCCTCGATCAACTCCCGTTTGAGTTCCGTCACAGGCCGGCCCTGCAGTTCGGCCAGCTTCCGCTTCATCCGTGCGATAGCCCAGAACAGGTTGACCGCCGTCGGCCTAGTCGCTGCGAGCTGATCGCAGATCGCCGATACCGCCTTGGCGAACTCGTCATAGTCGGTGGCCGCGACTGCTTGCGCGCCCAGCGCGACTCCCATCGCCGCGGCGACGCCGATCGCCGGCGCGCCTCTGACTCTCAGTGCTTTGATCGCTCCGGCTACCGCCTGATAGTCCCGGCACTCCAGGAACTCGACGGACTCCGGGAGCCGGCTCTGATCGAGCAACCGCACCGCCCCGTCTTTCCATTCGACTGTCGGAACCATCACGGATCCCTTGGCAGATCGATTGACGCGGCCGTCAACTCTCAGCGTTCAGCCAACCGTTCACCCCTCCTCCCTCCCCCTTATGAAGGGTGGGAGAGGCGGTGGGGTCCTGACGGCGGATCACTGATGGTTGATAGCTTCCGGCTCACACACGCCGGCCGGAGAACTCCAAGATGGTGACCATGATGACGATCAGACAGGCTTGGGTCAAGAGGATGATGGCCTCGATGGTTCCCGTATTGCGCAGAGCCAGCGCGGCCAGGCCGAGGCAGATGGTCAGCGCAAAGATCATCAATACGCTCGCCTTCCGGCTCCCGAGCGCTCGTTCCAAGCGATGGTGCAGATGGTCCTTCCCCACATATTCCAGCCATTCGCGCACCGACTTGACTTTTCCCGTCGCGACCCGTTCGACGGTGATGTGAATCATGTCGTAAATCAGCACCCCGAAGATCAACAGCGGGTTGCTGAAGGACACCACAGGGTTATTGTCCGCCCAATTCCCTTTTACGGCGAGACAGGCGAGCGTGAAGCCCAAAAACGTGGACCCGCCGTCTCCCAGAAAAATGGCGGCAGGCTTCTTCATCCGGAAATTGTAGGGGAAGAACCCCAAGCCCGAACCGATGATCGCGATCGCCAACCACCCGAGACCCGGCTGGTCCGTCTCGAACGCCACGACGCCCATGAACCCCGCCATGAGGATCGCCAGCCCGGTCGCCAGCCCGTCCATGCCGTCGAAGAAATTGAAGGCGTTGGTGATACCGATGATCCAGAGCAGGCTCAACGCGGCGTTGGCGGCATCGCCCATCGGACCTTGCGGGAACAGCGTCAGCACGTTTCCTCCGGCGATGACGATCGCGGCGGCGGCAACCTGCGCGGCCAGCTTCGTTCCGGCCGGAAGTTCGCGAAGGTCGTCGAGAATGCCGACGACCAGCAACATAGTCCCCGAAATGAAGATCGCCGCCATCCAGTCCGGCAGGATCGAATTCATCAGCACCGACCCGACGAAGCCGGCATAAATCGCGATGCCGCCGAGCCGGGGCGTCGGCTGGAAATGGATCTTCCGCTCCGACGGTCGATCGACCCATCCCCAGGCATGTCCGAGCTGCACCATCAACGGCGTCACCGCGCCGGCTCCCAAAAAAGCGACCAGCAGGATATAGAGCCAGCGCAGGCCCTGCACGACGAAGAGGCCGCGCACCCAGGGAGTCAGCAACACCAGGACGCCCAGCATGGCGCCAAGCCCGGGCAACGCAAGCCAACGCCCATTCACCCGGGACAGATCGGGAACCGCGTGGGTTTCCAGCGTCTTCATGCCAACTCCTCGCCGAGAATGTGGATCGCTCGCGCAACCTCCTCATCGGTCATCGACGGATAGATCGGGATCGAGAGCGCGGTGCGATCCGCCTCCTCGCTGGCCGGGAACCCGTCCAATTCGAGGTATCGATGCAGCGGCCGGAACACCGGCCGCCGACACTGGAGGCCGCGCGCGTTCAGCCGCATGATCTGCGCGGCCAAGGAATCCGGTCCCCGCGGCAAGCGGGGGAGTCGGACCACAAACCGGTAGTACACATGGGTCCGGCCGTCCGGGACCACGGGCAACACCAGCGGCATCTGCGCCAGCGCCGACCGGTAGCGCGCCGCGATCTCCGCGCGTCGCCGCAAGAACATCGCCAGCCGATTCACCTGACACAGACCGATCGCGGCCTGCAGGTCGGTCATTTTGCGGTTGGACGACGAGGGGTTCAACGTGGGCCCGTCGTCATACTGGCGGAGCGACCGCACGTGCTCCAGCAGTGCGATATCGTTCGACACCACCATCCCGCCTTCCCCCGTGCACAGCAATTTCGTGGCGTAGAACGAGCAGATCGCCGCGGCGCCGACCGTGGCGACCTGCCGGCCGGATTCGAGCGCGCCCAGCGTCTGCGCGCAATCCTCGATCAGCGGCACCCCGAGCGCCTGCAGCCGCGTCAGATTGACCGGCAACCCGAACAGGTGCGGCGCGATGATCGCCCGGGTTCTCGCGGTCACCGCCTGCGCCGCCGCTTCCGGATCAAGGTTGTAGGTTTCCAGATCGATGTCCACCAGCCGGGGCACTGCTCCGACCCGCTGCACCGCCAGCCAGACGGCGGCGCAGACATAGCTCGGAATGATGACCTCATCGCCCGGGGAGACCCCGAGGGCCGTCAGCGCCAACTCCAGGGCGACCGTCCCCGAACTGACGGCGACGCCGCCGCGCACCCCCAGCCACGCCGCGAGACCCTGCTCGAACCGCTCGACGCAGGGTCCTTGCGCCACCTGGCCCGTCCGCAGCACCTCGTCGGCCGCCGCTCGTTCTTCTTCGTCCAAAAACGGCCTGGAGTGGGGAATGCCTGTCGAGACCGCGGTCATGCTTCGATATTGATGAACAGCCGGAGGGGCAAAAATCCTTCGGCGTTCCTCACGCGCCCTTGAATGCCCCGGAAGTGGGACGACGACCGAATGATGTCCACGATGCTCAACCCTTCGATGTTGGTTTTCTTGACTTGGGACGCATGCGCCTCGATCGCCGCGATCTTCTCCTCCAGCACCTGATCGATATCCACGAAGACCGTCGGGGCGAAATTCTGCGTCGTCGGGCCTTCGTAAAACAGCACGTTCTTGGTGTAGCGGGTGGCCGTGATCGTGCTGATCGCCAGGTGCCGGTGATCCTGATGCGTGTCGTCGTGATAGTGGACGAAGATGAAGTGGGGATCCACTTGCTTCACCACTTCTTCGACCTTCTGGATCAGATCACGGCCCATCGGCACCTGGGTGTCCGGATACCCGCCCCAGAACAGGTTCTCCGCGCACAGCCGTTTCGCCGCCGCCTCCTGCTCGCGCTTGCGGATTTCGGCCGGCGCTCCCTGCTCGCCCAGCGTCATCACCATCAGAAAAATGCGATGCCCGTTTTGGGCATACTTGATCAACGCGCCGCCGCATCCGGCTTCGATGTCGTCCGGGTGAGCGCCCAGCGCCAAAATACGCATCGGAGGCCGGCCGTTGACCGCCGGCTTCGCCGCTTGCTTCATCCCTGCTTCCTCTCTCCCGCGTGTCGCGCCGCCGGGGAAGCTTCATCGGACGGGCTCCTGGCCGCCCGCAAGTGCGCAAGCGCCGAGTCCCCGCACGCGAACAGCAAATCGATCGCCGACAGGCCGGGCACGAAAGGCTCGTAGCACTGCCGGTAGATCGGATGCCGAAACCTCTGCATCTCCAGCTCGACGCCGGACGCTTCGAACCGCGCCCGGTCTAGATAGGCGTCGGCACCGGTTCCGCACAGATAGTATTTGGCGCCGACCGCCCGGCAAATGTCGATCAGCCGGTCGGTCGGCTCCTCGCGGAGGTTCCACTCCGAGGCCAACCGAATCGGTGTCGTGATCCCGAACGCCCGCATGAGCCACCGCACGATCTCGAGGTTGAGATCGACCAAGCGCTCCCACGGCCGCCGGTAGAGGGCGCACAGCTCGTCCCAGTATCGCTCGCGATTCGGTGCCTTCGCGTAATGGATGGCGAGCGCCCGCAGATGCCGGCCCCGCCAATGACTCGTCTGGTCGATCCGCACGTCCGCCACGCGCTGACCGAAGCGATGCCGCACCGGCACCGTGAGCCACTGCCAGCCGGCGGCGGTCCGGATACGGTTCCGGTTCTGCCACTCGTTCTTCTTGAACTGGACGGTGTCCAGCGCCACGAAGACGTCGGCCTGGTCGATCTTATCCAGATACCCCAGCCAGGGCAGAAACTGCGGCTGATGAATGGTGACTCTCATAGATGCCTGATGCGGGCACCCGTTGCATTCCCGGAGCAACGGGTCCCCTGTGATGCGTAATACGCATAACACGTGACGAGTAGCCCTGCTCTTCTTCTCACGCTCCACGTATTACGGTTGTTCTGCCGGCATCGGTCCGACGTACACCGGATTGCTCAGGATTTCCCCTTCCCCTACCACTTGGACACGATAGGCCAGCCATTCCCCGGCCGGCGCCGTCGTGTCCGCCAAGGCATACGTGAACGGCGTCCGGCCGTCCACTCGCGCAATGACCTGACCCGATCGGATGATCCTAGCCGTCACGGGATGCGCGCCGTGATCGGTCGCCGACACGGAAAGACGCACCATGACATCACGCGCCCCTTCGAGATCGAGCGTCTCGCCCGGCCCGGCCGTCCGCGCCCCGCCCTGGACATCTACGCGGAAGTCGTCGAGCCGATATCCGAATTCCTTTCGGTACCGCTCCACCGCGTACGATCGCCCGCTCCGCAGCGCGTCTAGCACACCGGCGACCGTTCGGTCGCGAACCCACAGCACCGTTACCACTTGGTCCAGTTCCTTCCCAGCATGGTCCGGTCCATGAAAAGCGATTTCCCCCACCAGCGCGGGCGGGGTGCTTCGCTGTCCGCTCGCATAGAGATGGATGAGCTGATCCCACAGCCCGCCGGGATCGGTCGCCGTTCGCGCTTCCTGATAGAGTCCGCCGAATCCGGCATAGCCCCGAGTCAGCATCAACGCCTCCGAATGAGGATCCGTTTTGACGACGACGTCGCCCAACCACCCGAACGAATAGGTCCGAAAGTCCCGCGCCTCCGGCATGGACCAGAGCGCCAGCCCGCCCCGGTCGTTCACCGCATCGATCACCGCTTGATAGGGTCGATCGCCGAGCCGCTCGTCGTACGAGCTGAAGACGGGCCGGCTGAACGGCCACGCATTGAGCAAGAGCAGGACCGCCGCACCGGTCAGGAGAAGCGACCCGGTCCGGCGAACCGACCATCCGCGGCCAGGCCGGCCACGACGGCTTGCGACGGATGAGCGGCCGTGCCACAGCCACGCCGCGGGAACGAAGAGGACCACCGGCGCCAGACAGAGCGCCGTCCGCCCGTCGTAGCGATAGGACGCCGTATTGCCAATGGCAGGGAGCGCCGCATAGTCTTCCGGGTCGGAGAGCCCGACCACCAGAAGATTTTTTTGCGAGTTGTGCATCGTCAGGTCGCCGCGCCACAGCGATCCGCTCCAATAATAATGCGGCGCGACCTCGACGCCGGGGATCAACAGGACCCCGGGATGGCGGGCCTGCGCCGCCGAGACCTCGCCCAGATAACGCGCGAGGCCGTACCGGAGCACGGAGGGAAAGCTGATCGTTCGCCTCAGGACGCCGTCTAAGGGATAGAGGCCGTATTCGTATTCCAGCGCGAAGTTGTCGGTGAGAATCACCGCGTCCAGACCTAGGCGTTCCGCCCGCTCGGCCAAGGCGTCCATGCTCAACGAGCCGGTGCTCGCCGTGCTGTGCACATGAACGGCCGCCGCGAGGGGGGTCAAGCCGTGAGGGGTATGGGGTAAGGGGCGGGGAGTGATCGACGATGGCCGCAGTTCTCCCGGATGGACGTCGGCGCCGTTTCCCCCGCCGAAGGCGATGAGCAGACAGAGGATCCGCACTGTGGACCTTCCGTATCCCATCACCGATCACCCTTCACCGAGCGCCAGACCCTTTTCGCACAGGGCGTGCTCGTAGACCCGCTCGACGGCGCGCACCATCGTAGCGGCATCGAACCGCCTGCCTATGCTCTGGCTCGCCGCCTGGCCCATTTGCCTCGCCCAATCCGGCCGGTCCAGCACTTGGCGGATGGCCTGAGCCAAGGCGCCCGGGTCTCCGGCCGGAACCAGCAGTCCGGTTCGGCCATGCTCGATCAGCGCCGGCACGCCTCCCACCCGGCTGGCGATGACCGGCAGCCCGGCCGCCATCGCCTCGACCAGCGCGCGGCCCATTCCTTCGTTTAAGGACGGCAGGACGAACAAATTCATCACGGATAGACAGACATCCACGTCGTCCCGTTCTCCCAAGAAATGCACCGAGTCTTTGATGCCCAATCGGTCCGCCAAAGCCGACAGCTCGGCCTGCAACCCGCCGCTTCCGACGAGGACGATATGCAGGGTCGGAAAGGTCGGTTTGAGCTGCGCCGCCGCTTCGATCAGGAAACGATGCCCTTTCACCGGCGTCAACCAGCCGACCGACCCGACCACGAGCGAACCAGGCGGACAGGGAAACCAAGCCGGCCGCAGGGCCGGTGTCCGACGTACGGAACGATACCGCTCGAGGTCGATCCCGCTCGGAATGACCGTAAATCGGTCGGCTCGTCCCACGCCCCGCTCGAGGTGGTCGTCCCGTTCGGCCTCCGTGAGCGCAATCAGCCGCGTCGTCAGGCGGGCCAAGACCCGCTCCACCAGCACAAACGCCCGGGAGAGCACGGCGGTGAAGTGCCCGTAGAAGACATGGCCGTGCGGCGTATGCACGACCACCGGCACGGCTGACAGCCACGCAGCCAGCCGACCCAAGACACCGGCTTTGGACGTATGGGTATGCACGATGGCGGGCCGCTCACGTCGAAAGAGTCGCAGGAGCGCCCACAAGGCCAACAGATCGCTCGGCGGATTGATTTCGCGGGTCAACGTCGGAATGACGATCCACCGGATACCCGCTTTCTCCAACTCACGGCAATTCTTGTCCGTCGCCGCCTGCCCGCCTTGGGCATCCCACCGGCCAGACCTGCCGGCGACCACCAGGGGTTCGTAACGGCCACGGTCATGCCCCAGGGCGGTCACCATGGTGTTTTGCGCGGACCCTCCTCGATCGAGGCGCGTGATCACATGGATGACCGTATGCGTCGTCACCGGGCTCCCTCTATCGCGCCGCCGTCTTCGCGCACACGTCGCGCAGAATCCGTTCCAACTCCGCAGCGTGCGTCGTCCAGTTGTACTGCTGCGCGATCAACTCCCGCCCTTTGGCGGACAGCCGAGCCTGCTCGCCGGGACACTCGCGGAACCGTTGTAACACACGGCGGATCGCCGCAGCCAACGCGCCTTCATCCGTTCCCTCCGCAATCAGCAGCGGATCGACACGGCTCAACACCTCGGGCAGCGCTCCCACCGGGGTGCCGAGCACCGGCGTGCCGCAGGCCAACGCCTCGACGGTGACCAACCCGAAGCCCTCAAGTTGCAAGGTAGGCATCACGACCAAATCCGCGGCCTGATAGTACCGGCTCAACTGCTCTTCCGGTACGAACCCGAGCAATCGCACGTGCTCGGCCAAGCGTAGTCGCTGGATCAGGGCATCAAGCGAGGCGCGCAAGGGCCCCTCCCCTCCGATCAGCAGCAAAAGATCGCGCCGTTCTTCGCCCGACAACAAGCTGATGGCCTTGATCAGGTTCTCCAGCCCCATCCTGGGAACCAGGTTCCGAACCGTGAACAGGATCGTTTGAGTCGGCGGCACCTTCAGCTCATGGCGGACGTCGTTCCGATGCTCAGCCGGACGAAAGCGAGACAAATCGGCGGCTCCCGGCAGCATCTTGATCTTGTCGCTCTGTATGCCGTGCACGGCCATGACCCGTCGCCGCATGAACTCGCTCATCACGATCACCGCCCCGCAGCGACGCATGACCATCCGCTCGATCCAGAGACGGGCCCGCGCATTGACCGCGCGGCGCACCGCATCCGCCGCCGAGACGGCGGGCGGAGTCCGGCTCAGATATTCTTCATGAGCAAGCGAGAGACACATGTAGACCCAGGCGCCGGCCAGCCGGAACCGACCCGCGATCGGTCCAAGCCCCGCGAGCGACTGATACAGCACCGCGACATCCGGCCGGGCGGGTGACGCCATGAGATCGAACGCGCGGAGGCTGTTCCGAATCGACGACCACACGAACGCGGGTTCGTTCCGTCGCGAGACCTCGTACCGGCGCTCGACGGCGTCTTGGATCCAGATCACGGTCCGGGGATCGCCGACCGGAGCGCGCGTGATCAGGCCGACCCGATGGCCGCGCTCGCACAGGTTCAGCGCATGCCCGCGCAGCATCCGCTCCGCGCCGCCGAGCACCCGCTCGGCCGAGACCTCCGAGAGCAGCAGAATGTTCATAGACTCAGCAAGTAGTCAGCAGCAAATAGCGGTCAGCTTCGAGTTTTAATCTGTTCACTATTCGCTATGAGCTGCTCGCTTGGTTTTGGTGCCATAACTCCAGCACGAGCAACGCGTAGAGCTGATCCGCGAAATTGCGCGCACCGTGTTCGTGCTGCGCCACCAGCCAGCGGACATACTCCGGACGCACGTAGCCTCGCCGGCGCACGGCTTCATCCGACAGCAGGTCGTTGACCATTTCCCGCAGCTCTTTCCTGAGCCACCGGGCCAGCGGCACGCGAAAACCCTGCTTGGCGCCGGACACAACGGGGCGCGGCAACACGGGTGCGAGCGCCCGTCGCATGAAGCCTTTCAGTCGCCACCCCGATAATCGCATGGCGGCCGGAACAGCCAACGCGAAGGCCAACAGGTGATGATCGCAAAACGGCACGCGCAGCTCCAATGAATGGGCCATACTCATCCGGTCGCCCATGCGAAGCAGGTCATCGGGCAGATAGGTCTGCAGATCCAACCCCATGGCGCGATCCGCCGGCTCCGGCGACGGCCATCGATTGAGCAGCGCGCGATGGGCCCGCTCCCGTCCCGCTTCTTCGGCCAGGTCGCGCAACGCCGGAGTGAACGCCGCCGGCCCCCATTCCGGCGGCAGAAACGTCGTCCAGCGCAGATACTGTTCGTCGAGCGAGCGATGACCGTCGGCCAGAAACCGCTTGAGCCGCCCCATCTGGTCCCGCCCGCCCGTTCCCTCCGTGAGCCACGACGCCGCCTGCACGGCCGCCCAGGACCGCATGGACAACGGCAGCCGGACATAGTGCGACGCCAAGCGGAGGCCAAGGTATCGGGGATATCCGCCGAACAGTTCGTCCCCGCCGATCCCGGACAGAGCGACCGTAACCGATCGCTTGGCGACCTCCGACACCAGATAGGTGGGAATGGCCGAGGAGTCGGCGAAAGGCTCTCCCATCGCCAAGACCAATTTCGGCAGAAGCGACACCGCGTCCGGTCGGAGGATCGCCTCCGTGTGCTGGGCGCCGAAATGGGTGGCGAGCCCCCGCGCCGCGTCCAGTTCGTTGTATGACCGATCGGCAGGCGATTCATATCCGATGGTGAAGGTGCGGATCAGTCCGTTCGTGACCGATCGCATCATCGCCAGGATCGAGCCGGAATCCAGGCCTCCGGAGAGAAAGAGGCCCAGCGGTACGTCGCTGACCAGATGCGTTCGGACCGTGTCGCGCAGCAACCCGAGGAAGTAATCGGTCGCTTCGGCTTCCGAGGACCAACGAAATCGCGGAACAGCCTGCTCCGGCCGATAGTACCGTTGGAATTCCACCCGGCCGTCCCGGATCTTGAGCAGTTCTCCGGGCCTGAGCTGGCACACACCCTGGAACATCGTGTCCGGACCGGGGACATAGAGGAATGTCAGATAGTCGACGATCGCCTGCGGCCGGATGGCGCGCTCCGGCACCCCTGCCAGCAGCGCAGGGAGTTCCGAGGCGAAGACCACGCCGCCGCTCTCTCCCTGCCCATCCGGCCGGATGGCGTAGTAAAGCGGCTTGACGCCGAGGCGGTCGCGGACCAACCACAACGTCTGCCGCTCGCGATCCCACAAGGCATAGGCGAACATCCCGCGCAACCGCGACACCGCCGCTTCTCCCTCTTCTTCATACAGATGCACGAGAACCTCGGTATCGCCCTGCGACGCGAAGCGATGACCTTTGCGGACCAACTCTTCCCGCAGTTCACGGTAGTTGTAGATCTCGCCGTTCAGCACAGCCCACACCGTGCCGGTCTCGTTGGCCACCGGCTGATGGCCTCCTTCCGGATCGATGACGCGTAGCCGTCTGGCGCCCAGGCTGACACCCCGCTCTTGATGGCGCCCTTCTTCGTCCGGACCGCGATGGACCAACTGTTGCAGCATCCTGTCGAGCAGATCCGGCGCCCCGTCACCCGTATAACCGCAGATGCCACACATCGTCTTTCGCCCTAGTTTCCGTCCCGGTCTTTTTTCATTTCGAGTTGTTTGCCCCGCTCGAGGTCTTTGGGCTCGTAGCCCTTGGGCGCATGGAGATAGAATGAGCGCAGCCACATGCTGATCGCCAGCACCAACAGCGCCGTGAGCAAGGCCAACAGCGCGACGGCCTCGCCGAACTTCAGACGCGCCCGCCATCGCCTCCAGGACATACCGGACTCCTCGCCGCTGGGTCCTTCGAGGCCATCACCTCGATGGACGGCCCCCAGGCGGCTCGATCCAAGCCGAGCGAAGCGGACAGCGCATACACCAGCCGATCAAGCCGCTTCAATGATCGCCTGACCGCTCCCCTCACAGCGCCGCCATCCGGGTAGGCGTCTCCTTGGCTGGGCGGCGCGGTCCGAACCGCGACGGTCGCAAACCCGAACCGAGGCAGGTGATGCACGAACGCCCGTTTTCCAAATCCATAGAGATGGACAACCGCGACGTCCGGCAGCCCCGCCGCCGAGAGCAGGCGGCCGAGCCGCACATGCAGCGGCCCGTTCGGCACACGCACATAGAGCAGGCCGCCTGGACGCAGCACGCGCCGGGCTTCCTCGATCGCCGCAAAGGGCCGGGGCAGATGGTCCAACACGTTCAGAAACACGACGACATCCGCCGATTCATCTGGCAATGCACAGGGAGGCCAAGCCGATTCATAGACCTCCAGCCCACAGGCTCTTGCCTGCGCGACGGCCTCGAGCGAAAGCTCGAACCCGACTGCGCGCCATCCTCGTTCCCGCGCCTGTTTCAGCAAGGCGCCGATCCCGCACCCCACATCCACCAACATGCCGGGATGCGACCGGAACGGCTGCACCAGATCCAGCACGTGGCGGTACAGATTGTCCCTGGCCGGCCCCTGCTGCTCCGCTCGGAAACGGCTCCAATACCCGTCGCGATACCAACGGAGCAGCTCCGCCGGGTCAGGCATGACCTTCGCCGCCAGCAGCCCGCATCGTCCGCATCGCAACAACTCCCGGCCTCCAGCTGCTCGCACCAACGAAGCGCGCGCCTCTCCACAAGCGCACGACACAAGTCCGGTATGAGCCGGCTTTCCCACTTCTACCCGCCCGCCAGACCGACTTCGTGGAGGAGCGAGAGCACCCGGCCCGTCGTGCGCTCCCGCGAGAACTCGCCGGCCCGCTCGATCCCTCGCCGCCTCAAGTCGTCGCTGAGCCCGGCATCGGAAAGGATGGCAGTCATGGCCTTCACCATCGAGGAGACATCTTCCGGATCGAACAACAGGGCCGCAGCCCCGACCACTTCGGGAATGGCCGCTCGGTTTGACGCCGCGACCGGTGCGCCGCAGGCCATCGCTTCCAACGCCGGCAACCCGAACCCCTCTTCCAGCGACGGCAGCACGAACAATGCACAGGCGCTGTACAGCAGCGGCAAATCGCGATCGTCGATCAGCCCGGGGAAGTGCACGTGGTCGGCGATTCCGAGGGACCACGCCAGCGCATCCAGCTCAGGCCGGCGCGCTGCGTCGCCTCCTGCCAACACCAGGCGATAGCGCCCGCGCAATGCCGGGGACAGCGCGGCATAGGCCTGAAGGAGTCTCGGTAGATTCTTGTGCGGCTTGAAATTTCCGACATACAGCAGGTACGGCTCAGCGATGCCGTACTTCCGCAACGTCGCTTCGTCAGAAATCGTCGGCCTGAATTCGCCCCCCAATGCGACCGGAATCGCATGAACCTTGCTCGGATCGACCTGCAAGCGGGTTGCGATCGCCCGCTTCGAATAGTCCGAGTCGGCGATGACGGCGGCAGCCCGGCGCGCATAGAGCTTCGCCAGACCGGTCATGGCGCGGTCGTAGAGCGGCCGCCGCGCGCCCGGGTACCCGATGAAGAACAGATCATGGATCGTCAGCACCACCGGACAAGGAGCCCAAAGCGGTCCTTTATAATAAGGCGACAGAAACACCGACACCCGATCCCGGGCCAGACCGCGGGGCAACGTCACCTGATCCCACCACTGAGTGGACGTTCGCGTCAGACGCCGTACCGTCGCGCCTTGCGCCGCGCCGTTCAATTCGGTGGTCTGATCGCCGTACACGAGACATTCCCATCCCTGTTGCGTCGCCGCGCGCAAGACCTCGATCAGATATCGCCCGATCCCGGTTCGTACTCCGCGTACCAGCTCGCGCCCGTCCACGCCGAGCCTCACGAATCATCCTCCCGCCGTTCCCGAAAGCACGGCTGGCTTACGCGCAACCAACTCGATCCCCATGCCCCAGTTCAGCCCGGTCAACCGATACCACCAGTAGGCGACGGCGTTGACCAAGCGTTTTCCCCGTTCGGCGGCGGCGCCGCGATCGAACCCGACCCGAGCGTCCCGGAATCCCGCTGACGACACCAGCTTGGCGAGCGTCGCGGATGAAAAGTGGAAGAGATGCAGTTCCCGCTCATCCGGTTCATACAGGGGAGGCGGCTTCAAGCGGGCCATGAGATAGGCGGCGCGAAACAGATAGTCATGGAGGTTCGGCGTGGCGAGCACCAGCCAGCCGTTCGGTCGCAGAACGCGGTACAGTTCCGCCAGGACGCGGCGCGGATCGGAGACATGTTCGATCACATGCCAACCGGTCACGACGTCGAACCACCCGTCCGGCAATTCTGCCTCCCAGATTTCGCCCTGCCGGACGTCCAAACCGCCGCCGGCATCCGCCGCACAGGGAGAAAGTTCGGCGCCCGTTACTTCCCAGCCTCCCGCTTGGGCGATCCTCAGGAACGTCCCGTCGCCGCAACCGATGTCCAGCAGCCGGCCTGGTGCGGGGCAGAGGCTGGCGACCAGTTCCATGCGCCGGTCCCAAATCTTTCGCCTGGCGTTCCGCTGTTTCTCCCACGCCGAATAGTACTCCCGGTTGTAGGCCCGCTGGATGACGTCGCGAGAAGGCGTCGGCGTGACGAACACCAGGTCGCACGCACAGCGCACGACACAGGTCCCTCCAGCCCGCTCGACGATCCGCCAGTTCGTTCCTCCGCAGAGCACACACGTTGTCATGAGAGACGCCTATCCGTTCGCCAACTCACTGTAGAGCCGTTCGACTTCGGCCACATGCCTCGACAAGCTGAACTCCCGCTCCACCCGCGCCCGTCCAGCCGCCCCCAGCGATGTCGCGTAAACCGGATCGTCGAGGAGGGTCAGGATCGCTTGGGCCAGGCTCGCCGGCTGGTTGGACGGCACCAGCAGACCCGTCTCGCCGTGGCGGACGATTTCAGGTACGCCTCCCCCGTCGGTTGCGACGACCGGTTTGCCCATCGCCATGGCTTCGATGAGCACGCGGCCGAAGTGCTCGCTCCTGGACGGCAAGACGAACACATCGCACAGAGCCAGGACATCCCGCACATCGTCGAGCCAGCCGGTAAAAGAGACACATGAGCCGAGGCCCAGTTGGCGGCTTTGGGCTTCCAGTTCGTTGCGGATCGTTCCGTCCCCCACCAACATCCACCGCGTGTCCGGCCTGACGCGCTGCACCAACGCCGCCGCATCGAGGAAGTCGCCGTAACCCTTGTAGGGAACCAAGCGCCCCACGCTCGCCACCACCGGCTCGCCCTCCGCAAACCCCAGTCGCTTGCGCAAGTCTTTCGAGACCGGCCTCGGCGCAAAGCGAACGGTGTCCACGCCGTTGTGGATGCACCTGACTTTGCGTGGGTCGGCCCAGGAAAAGCGCCGCCCGACGGCGTGCGAATTCACCACCACCCGATCGGCCAACCTGAAGAGGACACGGTCCAGCCATCCTTCCGAGTCCGCCACACGGACGTGCCAGACTACCGGTCGCCCCGCCCATTTGGCGGCCAAGCCGGCATAGACCATCGCCCGTGACCCGTTGGCATGCACGACGAAGGCATGCGTTTTCGCCATTAAGCGAGAGAGCGCGACGACGCTCTGAATCAGTGTCAGGCCAGGCCGTCGGAGAGTCGGCATCGGCACGACGTGGACCGGGATGTCCATCGTTCGGCATCGTTGCGCCGCCACGCCTTCGGCCGGTACCACCGCAATAGGCGCCCAACGGGCGCGGTCGAGCGCCTCCAGAAGCCCGAGCAGACTAATTTCTCCCCCGCCGACGATCTCGGCATGATTGGACACCATTAAGACCGATCGCACCGTCGCCATGGCCTGCGCCGCTCCAGCACATATTTCCATCGCCCGGCTTCCATACCGAGGTCCATCGTCATCTTCACAAGCGGCACCACCCGCCAGGCCCGTCGATGAGCCGGGTACGCGCGCGCAAACCGGAAGCGCCACAGCATGACCCCGAAATACAGCAACGCCAGGGCGGGAACGAATCGCGCCAGCGGCGGGAACGCCGAGACGAGAATCAGGAACGCCGCAACTCGGACCGTCCACGAACTGCGGAGCAGGTATCGCGCATACGACGCTCGATCCAGATGCTGTTCCCAAGTCGCCAGTTCGCCGTACCCTCGTCGCACGAACCAGGTAAAGATGGCCCCGAACCGGTCTCTGGCCCGATGATAGACCACGGCGCGCGGCGCATAGACGCAGAGGCCCATCTTCACCACTCGTTCGGCCAAGAGCGCATCTTCGCCGCCCGCCCGGGCTCCTTCAGAAAACCCGCCGGCGTTCAGGACGGCATCACGCCGGTAGGCGCAGTTGCACGTCGACAGAAAGACCGTCGGGACAACTTGTCCCCTCGTCTGATGCAGATAGCGCAACCCGCCGCCGGGAAATCCCAGAATGTTCTCGGCGTAGCCCAGCGAGCCGCAGTTCCTGACCAGGACCACGCCCGCCACTCCTTGAATCGCCGGGTTCTCCAGCAACGGGGCGACCAGTTCGTCGGCCCACCCCTGTTCCACTTCGCAATCGTCGTCGATGAACAGCAGCAGCTCGCCGGCGGCCTCTTTCACCGCCACGTTCCGAGCATACCCGAACCCGTAGTCCCGCCGCGGAATCGAAACATACCGGACACCGGGAATCGCTTGGGGCTCATCCGTCTCTTCGACGACGACGATCTCGGCCGTCTCGCCCGTCTTGCCGGACCGCCGAACCGACGTGACGGCCCGTACCAGGTCCTCGTGCCGATCCTTCGAACAGATGATGACGGAGACCTTCTGTTTCACAAGCACACAGCCCCGTACTTCCACGACCCCCGCCACCGGCCAGCCGTCAGTGCGGCCGATTTCGCGAGCAACAAGCCTGCGAGGACAGCGGCGACAGCCACGGAAGGCGGAACGCCGGCGAGCGCCGCCCGTTTGCCTGCCCCCCTGATCATCCACAGAGCATAGAGCGGCAGCAGCCACCCCAGCGGCTGATAGAGCCACCCCAGCGCCAGAATCCCGAACAGCTTTTTATCGGCTGAAGCGCCGTCCAGCCACCCGTTCACGGGCGCCGACGGCCAGACCTTTGCGTACCGCGGCAGTTCCAGCCACAGGCCCTTCGGCTGATGGCGTCCGAACAGATAAGCATGGCTGTATCCGAACCCGTACGCTTGGCGGAGCAGCCCGGCCAGGGTGCTGCGATGATGGTGCCGAACAACCGCTTCAGGCCGATAGGCGACGGCCGATCCTTGGCGATAGAGTCGCGCGCAGAGATCGTAGTCTTCGCCGTAGATCGCCACGCTCTCGTCGAACCCGCCGAGCTGTTCGAGCAGAGAGCGCCGCACGGCCAGATTGGCGGTGGGAAACCCGCCGGCCCACGGGGTCCAGGTCGTATGGACCGACGGCTGTTCCGGCGATTGCAGCGTATACAGCGAACTGAACAACTCCAAGACCGACCCACCGGGGTCACCCACGATCCGTCCGGCGACTCCTCCGACGGCTGCGTCCTGGAACGGAACGACGAGCCGCTGCACCCAATCCACGTCCGGTTCGCAATCGGCATCGGTGAAAGCGATGACCTCCCCGGCCGCCGCTCTGATCCCCGTATTCCGCGCCGCCGAGGCGCCGCGTGTGGGCTGGACCAGGCATCGAACAGCCCATCCCGCATGATCGGATTCAAAGGCTTTGAGGAGTCCCTGGCTGCCGTCGGAGGATCCGTTGTCGACAAAGATGATCTCGTTCGGCTTCGGGTCGAGCCGGCTGAGCGCGGCCAGACAGAGCGGCAGCGTCCGCGCCGCGTTCAAAACGGGAATAACGACGGAGACGCTCAGCATGTCGCCACCTTCGGGCCCAACAGTTGGCGATACAACGGGTCGAGCGGCGCGAGGCAGCGCGGCCAGTCGTACTGTGTTTCGACGAGTCGGCGCGCAGCCGTGCCCAATCGCCGCCGTTCGGACGGATCATCCAGCAGCCTGCACACCGCCGCGATCATGGCGTCGGCGTCGTCGGCCACGACGATGTCGCGCCCCGGTACGGCCTCGATGCCTTCGAGCCCGATGGTCGTGGTGACGATCGGGGTCCCGGCCGCCATCGCTTCCAGCAATTTGGTTCTCGTTCCCGCTCCGGTGAAATGCGGCGCCACATAGACGGCGGCGGCGTGCAGATGCGGCACCATATCGGGCACGTCGCCGATCACGGCCACGCGCTCGCCTGCCAGCTTTCGTACCCTCGCGTCCGGGTTGCGGCCGACGAGACGAAGCTGCGCATCGGGCCGGCGGCGCCGGATTCCCGGAAAGAGCTTCGTGGCCACATAGTACGCCGCATCCACGTTCGGCTCGAATCCCAGATCACCGGTGAACAGCAGAACCGGCGGCACGGGTCGATCGTTCCAATTGGGGCGAACCGCGGCGCAATCCACTCCGTTCGGCACGACCAGTACCCTGCGTCCCGGCCTCGACCGTTCGCAGCGGGCTCGGTCTTCCTCCGACACCACCAGCACGCAGGAGGTCGCTGGCCAGCACAACGTATCGAACAGCCCGTAACGGCAGAGTTGGATGAAGGTTCTCGCCTTGCGCGAGAGCCCGGTTGCGTGCCGGAGCGCGCGCAGCGGGCCGGCCAAACCGTAGGCCCACACGTCCAAGACGACCGGCACGCGGATGTTGCTCGGCACATAGGGAATCATGGCCGGCTTTTCGAGCTGCACGGCGCCATACCTCTTCGAAGCCAACCGGCGATGGACGGCCTCCTGCAACGCCGGATCCTTTTCATAGGGTCCGAGGCGTCCCGCGCGCCGGAACCATGACATCGGGGCAGGAGGCGCGAACTCCAGGTCCGCGCAAACGCCCTTCAGCAGGCGTTCCGCCTCCAGCACCCCGTCGATCGCCGGCGCGACCAGATCCACCTCGAACCGCTCCGCCAAGAAGCGCACCATGTGCAGCATCCGCAACGCTCCTCCGCCGCGCCGGTCAGACGGAGGCGCCGGGGCGACGAACAGCAGCCGGTTCATGAGCGCGGAGCCACCTCCGTCAGAATGTCCAGCGTCCGGCGAGCCGCGGCGGGCCAACTGAATTGCGCCGCTTGCTTGAGCCCGCGAACGCGCATCGCGTCCCGAAGGTCGGCCTTCGTCAGCACAGCGGAGAGCGCTTGTTCGACCGCATCCTCATCGGTGGGCGGCACCTGGAGCGCGGCTTCGCCGACGACCTCCGGGAGCGAGCCGGCGTTCGACGCCACCACCGGCACGCCGCACGCCATCGCTTCCAGCGGCGGCAGGCCGAAACCTTCATAGAGCGAGAGAAAGACGAACGCCTCGGCGCCGTGGTACAGATGCGGCACGTCGGCTGCGGGGACGAAATCCAAGATCACGCAATCTCCGGCACGAATCAGATCCTGGCTGGCCTTGACCACCTCAGGCCCCCATTGAGCCCGCCCGCAAAGCACCAGTTGATGCGGGATCCGGCCGGCGGTTTTCAGGCGACGAAAGACGCGCACCAGCGTTTCGACGTTCTTGTGCGGACCCAACGAACCCACATAGAGCAGATACGGTTCCTTGAGCCCGTAGCGTTTCCTGACGAGGCGCACTTGGTCCCGATCCGCAATGGGACCGAATCGGGCGTCGACGCCCGGGTAGACCACATGAATTTTGGCCGGGTCGGCGCCCAGCAGGTGCACGAAGTCGCGTTTCGTGCATTCTGAAATGGCGATGATCGCGCCAGCGCGCTCGATGCCACGCCGTAGACGCGCGGTCAACAGCGGTTGATCGTCGTTGTAGAATTGCGGGAACCGCAGCGGAATCACGTCATAGGCGATCATGATCACCGCTGTTCGTCGTACGACCGGCGTCACGTAGATGGTGGAGAGAAAAACGTCCGGCCGGCCGAGCCAGATCTCCGTGCACGGAACGTGAAACGCCCCGCGCGTCCAGCACCATTCCATGACGCAGTCGGGCACTCTCGTGATCCTGGGTTTGAACCCGGCCATATCGGGATCCGCCAGCAGCCGCTCGGCCTTCCGCTTGGTGTGCACGCGGAAGCATCGCATGAACAACTCATAGTCGTGGCTGGCATCCGCCGCCCGCATGTACCGCAACAACTCCCGCAGATACGTGGCGATGCTGGCTTCTCCGAGCAATGGGAGCCCGTCAATCAGGATGCGCACCCGACGCTCCCTCCGCGACGGTCGCGACGACCATCGCCACGGCCCTCGACGGTCCCCGCCAGTCCACCGACGCCGCCTCTGCCTCGGTGCACGGCATCCAGAGGCCCGAGAGGCTTCTGGCGTATTCGATGCGACGCACGGTCAACGGCGCGAGCAGCGCGCGCAATCCGGGCGGATCATAGACCCGCTGAAAATCGTCCCGCATGGCGCGTCCGAACGGCACGGTGATCAATGCCTTGCCGCCCCGGCGCAGGACACGCGCAATCTCGCGCACGGCCTTAAGATCGCCCTTTTCGTCCAGCGGATCCCTGTAATGTCCGATCCCGATGTGCTCGATCACCGACACGGCCAGGACCGCCTCGACGCTCCCCGAAATGAGCGGAGTCCGGAGCGCATCGGCGCGCAGGGCGACCAGGTTCGGATGCTTGTAGGGATAGGCGTTGAAATCCAATCCGATGACCCGAAATCCGCGAGAGGCCAACGCCACCGGCTCTCGGCTGCTGCAACAGCCGATATCCAGAATCGGGCCCGCGATCCCGTTCAGATTCTGAAAGACAAAGGGGTACTCGATCACGCGTTCGGTTGTGATCAGACCCGGTTCGAACACGCGCGAGAGCAGCTTCCGAAGCGCGCCGGCCAACCGCTCTTTGAGCCGGGGAAAGCGACTCAGAACGCCGACGGCGCCGCGCCACCGGAACCGATATTGCGGACGATACGTGCCTGGAGGTTCGATGTCCGCCATGGAACGGATTTCAAGTTTCCTCTTTCAAATCTCAACGTCGAGCTACGCACGAGCCTCGCTGGACACAGCTTGCCGAACCCAGCCTATGACCGACGAAGCATCTTCGATCGTGACGCTTCGGGACGAGACGAGCAGGCCTGCATAGACCGCGAGGGCTCCGCTGGTCGCCAGGATCTCACCGTAGGGCTGAAGCACCCACAGCGTACCTGCACCGGCGGCGGTGACACCAAAACCGATCATCCATTGCCGGGCCCCTAGGAGGAGCCCTTTGCCCGTCCGACCCGCCAACACCAGCGCGGCCCCGAGGAGCGCCAGTTCGCACGTCACGGTCACGGCGGCCGCCCCCAGGCCGCCCCACCGCGGGATCGCCCACAAGTTCCCGACCACGTTGACCCCCAGCGCGCCGACGAGAGCGGCCAGCCATTCGTGTTCGCGACGTCCGGCTTGAAGTGCCACGCTGAACGGCGCGCAGATCCAATTCGCGGCGGCCGACCACGCCAGCACCATTATCATCGGAGCCGCCGCGCGAAACTCCCGACCGTAGAGCGCCTGCAACAGCGGTCCGGCAAGACCGGTGAGGAGCAACGCCATTGCCGGGGCGGCCGCCAGAAGCCCTCTGACGGTGCGGGAAAAGGCGGCCGGCGCGTGCTGAAAGGGCCTCGCCATCAATGGAAACAACGCCCCCGCCAGCGTGCCTCCGAAATAGACCGCCAACGTGACCGGCTTATAGGCCGCGCTATAGAGGCCCACGACAGCGGCACCGGCCATTTGGCCCAGAAGCACCAGATCCAGCTTGGCGTACAGGCTCTGAACGGCCGCAGCGGCGCCGAATGGCATCGCCTGCCGAATGACCGAGCGCATCGACGGTCTCTCGCCGCCGATCGGAATCAACGGAACCGCCGCTCGTCTGGCGATGATCACCGCCACGCCGGCGGCAAGCACCTGCGCCGCCAGGACGGACGGCACATCGTTGCGGAGGGTCACGGCGCCCAGGAGGCAGACCGTCGCCGCCCCGGCACCAAACACTTCATTCTTCGCCACGAGATCGAATCGGGCCCGTCCGCTCAACACGGCCAGATAGGGCCAGCTCAGACTCCCGAGGGCGAGTTGCGCCGCCGCCAAGATCACGTACGCCGTAGGCACAGGCTGCTCAGGAAGCAGCGCCGCACACGTCGGAATGGCCGCCAGCACGAGGACGGCCACCCCGCGTTGGACGAGCAGCGCCGTCCGAACGACTCCGCCGCCGGTCTCGTCGCCGTGGGCGATCGCCCGGGTAATGACGGCGGTCACCCCGAGGTTCGGAACCAGTCCGAAGAGAGCCGCGACGCCCATGGCGTAGGCATATTCGCCGAGCCGATCGACGCCGAGCGCTCTCGCCAACACGACCGAATTGACCAGCAACAGGACGTAGCCAATCGCCCGACCGAGGAGCAACTGGACCGTCACGCGACCCAGCGAGATGCCACCTGTATTCGCCATTTATGAAAACCGTTCCCGCAAGCGCCGATCTCCTCGACCCGTCGCCCAACGGGACTCCGCTGCTGGTCCGTCCTCGTTCGATTCCGGTTTCGCCAGCATCATGCTCCTGACCACCAGCCCGGCATAGAGCCAGAACGGCTCCATGATGCGAACGATGATGAATGTGTTGGAGCCGATGGCGTGGATCAGCAACCCCAGGAAGCCGAACAAGAACCCGAGCGCGATGCCGCGCAGGTACGGATCCTGGAGCTGCCGATAGCCGGCCTTCCCGGTCCGAAAGATGGCCCTCATCAACGCCAGGAAGGCGCACAAACCCAAAAGACCCGTTTCGGTCAACACCCGAGGGTACATCGCATCCATGAAGGGGCCTCCCGTCACCCCGTGCCCCCATAGCGGCGATTGCTTCCATACCTCGAACGACCGCTGCCAGGAGCGTAACCGGTCCGATGTCGAGGTATCCACTTTGACTGTTCCGATCCGGATCTGTCCCTCTTCCGGAGGCTGCGTGAAGGTGTACAAAATCCGCTCCGTCACGGGGCGCGGCGCCAGGAAGGGAGCCGAGGCCATGCTCAGCACCAACAGCACCACCAGCAAGGGGCTGCGGCGCCGTAGGAACACCATGAACCCGAGCGTGACCACGGCAGCCGCCAGAAACGAGGCCCGCGACAGCGTCGCCTGCAACGCGATCCCGCAGATCCCCAACAAGACGGCCAAGGGCCAGCGCCGCGTCACGGCGCCGCGCGTCACCAACAGGCCCGAGATGACGGCCATCATGAAGACCAGATAGCCGCCCAACGTGTTCGGCTCCCCTTCTTCTCCCTCGAACGGCGCGGAGACGCGCGCGCCGGACGGAATCTGCGAGATGGCGTACAGCGACACGGCAAGACAGGTCAGCAGACTGGCGGTGACCAAGTGCTTGACCTGCTTCTCGGTGTGAATGAGATTGACCGTCATGAAATAGAGAAAGAAGTATTCGTAGTACTTCAGGAGGAAGAAAAATCCTCCCGCAGGTCTGACGCGTCCCGTGAGCACCCCCATGAGCGTCGCGAAGACGCAGCCGGCGACGTAGAGCATGATCGTGCGGTTCAGAGGCGTTCGGACGAAAGCTCCCGCATCCTTCGACACGGCGACGCGCGCGAGCCAGGCGAGACCGACCAGCACGAGCAGCAGGTCGTCGAACCGAAGGGTGATGCCCCTCCCCATCGTCGCCCCAGTGCCCAGACTGCCGACGAGAAATTCCGGGCCGAGCAGCATGGAGAAGACGAGGACATACAACCCGGCGAGAGGAGAGAGAAACGCGATGAGGAGCGGAACGGCGCCGGCGATCAGCGTCAGGCTGGTCGTCGGCCTGGTGCCGGCGAGCAGCAGGGCCAGCGGCACCGCGAGCAACGCGGGAAGAACTCGGATCGACCACTCGGTCGCCGGTCTCTCTCCTGAAAATGCAGTCAATCGTCAACCGTCATTCGTCGATCGAGACCCGTTCATCGTGATGTGTTCATCGTAAATCGGGGCCCAACGTTTATCGGTTTACGTTTAACGATTCACGCATCGCCCGTCCCGCACCACACCTCAGCGATACTCGTACCGGTACAGTCCGGCGTCGGCCGAAATTTCCGCCCGGACGTTGGTCAGCACCACGCCGAGCACGTTGGCCTGAGCATGGTCGAGCAGGAACTTGGCCCGCTTCAACGCATGGCGCCCGATCCGTCCCACTTGATACACGAGGATGGTTCCGTCGACGCGCGAACTCATCGCCACGGCGTCGGTGACGGGAAGGATCGGCGGCGTATCGAACAGCACGACGTCGTATTCCTCCTGCATCTCCGAGACCAACGCCTTGATCTTGTTCAGGTTCATGAACTCGCTGGGATTGCCCGACGGAGAGCCGCTCGTCAGCACGCAGAGGTTGTCGAGGCCGGGGCTCGTCATCACTCGATCGGCGCCCAGCGTTCCGAGCATCAAGTCCGTCGCCGATCGCACCGACTTCCGCCAGGGAATACTGCCCAACAAGGCGTCGACGAGACCCGGCTCGCGATCGATCCCGAGCCGCTGATGGACGATCGGCCGGCGAAGGTCGGCGTCCACCAACAGGACACGCTGACCTTCTTGCGCCAGGGTGATCGCCAGGTTGATCACGCAGGTGCTCTTCCCCTCCCCGAGTCCGGCGCTGGTGAACAGGATGGATTTCACCCGGCGATCCATGCTCGCGAATTGGATGTTGGTGCGCAGCGACCGAAGACTCTCCGACAGCACCGACTTGGGATCGATGAGACAGATCAATTTCGAAAAACTCTCGATCGTCTCGCGGGGCGTGTTCGGCGCGAGGGCCGCCTTGGCCGCTTCCTCCAGCTCCCTGTCGTCGAACTGCGGGATCACGCCCAGCACGGGCACCTTGAGGAAGTCTTCGACGCCCTCGATCGTGCCGATCGACGTATCGAACGACTCCCGCGCAAACGCGAGGACGATGCCCAGGAAGACGCCCATCAGGGAGCCGATCATGAGATTCAACTCGGTGTTGGGCGCATTGATTGGGCCGGCCGGGGCGATGGCCGGCGCAATGATCGTCACCTCTTCGATCTGCTCGGCGCTTTTGATCAGGAGTTCCTGGTGTTTGATCTTGAGCGTGGCGTGCAGATCGGAATTGACCTTTACCTCGCGCTCGAGACGGTTGAGCTCGATGGCCGCTTTGGGAAACGCCAGGTATCGCTCGCGATAGCGATCGATCTGCTCTTTGAGCGCCGCTTCCCGGTCGTTCAGCGTTTTCAGTTTGGAGGCCAACTCTCGCGTCATCTCCGCCTTGACGTTCGCGATCTTGCGTTGCAGTTCCTGCACTTTCGGGTGCTGCGTGGTGTAGTTGATCAGCAGCGTGGAGCGCTCTTGCAGAAGGTCCATCAACTTGTTGTTGAGAATCCCCAGGAGCGCGTTCGGCTCCTCGGTGAAGATCCGTCCGGTCTGGCTGCCGGCGGAGTCGGCGTCCCCCCGGCTCAACGCCTGAATCTGTTTGGCGGTTTCGTCCTTCCGGCGCAGGACGGCGTTGTATTCTTCTTCCAATTTGGTGAATGTCTCCAAGGCGGCCTTGGCTTCGTCGGCCAGAAAGACCTGCCCTTCCCGTTCCTTGAATTCCCGCAGAGCCTCCTCCGCCTCGCTGAGTTTCCGTTCCAGAGCGGCCAACTGTTCCTCGACGAACCGTCGGGATTCCGTCACCATCCGGTTACGGGCCGTGATGTTCTCGAGGCGATAGGCGTTGGCCACCGCGTTGGCCATTTTCTCGGCCGTTTCCGGCCGGTCGGCCACGGCCGTGATCCGGATGATGTTGGTGTCGGGCTCCCGCGTCGTCCTGATCCGTTGCCCCAGCTCATAGATGCGGTTCAGATACTCGGCGGACCGTCGCGCCTCTGGAGACAGCTCCGCCGGCACCAAGCCCAATTCCTGCGCCACACGTTCCATGACCGGAAAACTTCGGATGAACTCGGTCTGGGTGCTGAGATCGTTGGCGGTGGAGAACGACAAGGACTCCAGCAATTGCTGCGCGACGGTGCTGCTCCGGTCGAACTTCACGCGGGCGGTGGCTTCATAGACCGGTTCAGGCTGGAGCATCTGGGAGAAAACGAAGGTAAAGACGACTACCAGCGCGGCGGCGAACAGGATGAGGTACCGGCGCTTCTTGATGATCAACCAGTAGTCGATGATGTCGAGTTCGTATTGGGCCATACATCCTGTCGTTGTCGCGACGAGCGCACCGACGCCTTTGGCGCTACCGGATGACCGCGCCGGGGAAAAACGCCGGGATAATGAAGGCCGGATAGAACGGCGTGATGGCGGTCTGCACGATCGGCATCACCTTCTTGGCCGCTTCCGCCGCGTCGCCGAGATGCTCGCGCGGCACGAACACGATGTCGTTCTCCTCCAACGGCAGGTTGCGGCTGAAATCCCCGTAGGTATAGAGCCGGGCCAGGTCGGCGGTGAGAATCTGCGGCCGTTGCAGATCGCCGCCGCGGATGATCCGGATCTCCTCCAGTAACGCCGTCTCGTTGTAATTCTCGGCCATCGCCAGCGCCTGGATGACCGTCATGTTGCGCGACATCGGAATCATCCCCGGTTTCTTGACGTCGCCGAACACGAACACGCGCTTCACGCGCAACGCTTTCTTCTTCAACTGCACCTGGACCCGCGGTTGGCGCATGTAGGGCGTCACGCTCTCCTGGATGCGCGCCTCGGCCTGAGCCGCCGTCATGCCCGCCACCGCCACTTCCACGAACGAGAGGCTGACCATGCCGGACTCGCGGACCGTCGCGCTGAATTTCTCTTCCCCGGCTCCGCGCCGGATCGTGACATCCAACGTATCCCCCGGTTCGATCAAAGCGTCTGAACTGGCGACCGTTTCGTCGGCGTAAACGTCTCCTTTGGGCAGCGGCGGCAACGGTTCGGCCGGCCTGGTGATCGCCGTCGGCGGCAACGTGGATTGCGCCGGATTTCGGCACCCTGCCGCGCCGGCCGCGCACGCCGTCACCAGCAGAATGGGAATCAATGAGTGAGTCATCCGGTGTCCGGCCTTCACGGCTTCGCTCTCACTTCGGTTCCGTTGGCTTCAACACTTCCACAATGTGGACGAGCGTCGTTTTGCCGAGGTCCAGAATTCGACCAGACGTTGGCCCGTCGGGCTCGACGGTCTGCTCGATCCGGAGCACGGGTCGCAGGGGGTGTCGCGGGCTGACTCGGATCACGGTGCCGACTTCCCCGGTGTTCAGACGCACGGCGGTGTCGAGCGGATAGACGGACAGTTGCCCGACGAGCGCCTTGAGCAGACGGTGCGAAAACGTCTGCTTCTCGTTCACCAGCAAGTGCTTGATCGTGTGGTGCGGGGATATCCGGCGTCGATACGGCCTGGGGCTGATCATCGCATCGAACACATCAACCAGCCCGATCAATTGGGCGTGATCGTGAATCTGGTCGCCCTGCAACCGATCGGGATAGCCTTGCCCATCCCACCGTTCATGTTCCTGCCTGGCGATGGCCGCCAGCCATCCGTAGCTGGGCCCTAGTCCGTTCAGAATCTGCCAGCCCAGTTGAGGATGCGTCTGGACCCGAGCCCGTTCCTCCGGCGTCAACGCCCCGGCTTTCATCACCAGCGCTTCCGGCAACGCGAACATGCCCGCGTCGTGAAGCAGTCCCGCCAAGGCCAGGCGTTCGAGCGCAACGGCGTCATACTCCAGTCCGATCCCGATCTTCACGGCGAGAATGGCGACATGAACGGGATTGGTGACGAGGAACCGATCGTCCGAGCCTGAAAAGACCTTCAAAAGCAGAGCGTCGTCCCGTTGCACCGACGCCGCGATGCCGGCCGCCGCTTGCGCGAGAGAGTCGATCCGTACCAGCGCCCCCTGCCGGACGGTTTGTCCCAGCCGCAACACCTCCTCTTTCGCCAGGTGATACCAGTCCGGTTCGGAGAGGACCGCGGCTCTCCCCGCCGCGGCCGCTTCCGGACGGGAGGGCGCATGAAACGCTGCCGCGGCGGTGGCGCCGCTCGGCGCGGGCGCCGCGTCATGTTGTTCGCGTATGATGTCCGTCAAACGCGGCACGCCGCTTTTCTCCTCCAACGCTCGGTGAATTCCCGGCCGCTGTGCGAATCCGCTTTGCGTGAGCCGATCCGCTCCTGCGCATAGCCGTCACCGTCTGATCGGAAGCCGCTTGATCTCAGGCGGTTTCGACTCGAGTTTTTGCAACTCCCGCTCCAACATCGCTCGAATGAAGCCGCTGGTCGTGTAGCCCTGGCGCTTCAGTTCATCCAACTGAAGCTTCAGTTCCAGCGGCAACTGAATGACAATCCGTACTAATTTAGGCATCTCATTACTCCGTTGTGTCACGAACGATGCCGGGTCGTCGCAGAAGGCATGCACATGCTATGCCCCGCTAGCATTTGTGCCATGCCCTCAAAAACTAAGAACTTTCAGGGAGATTATCGGCCAGCACGCTTCCGAGAATGGACAAAAACCCGTCAAGATTTTGACCGATGCGCAATTTTGGTCGGATCGTCGCGTGTGGGGAGGGTCACCGTGACGTCGCGAAAGAAGAAGAGCAGTCGGCTCCGTTCAAACCAAGGCGGTCGTTTATCGGATCCCCCAGCGGAACCACAGCCGGAAGAGGTTTCGCCGTTCGGCTTCCACCATCGCGGTCCCGAGACGGACCGGCGCCAAGAGCCGCTCCTTCATGGTGTGAATCGTGACGCTTGCCGATGAAGTCTGAGCGATCATCCACACCGCTCCATCGACATCGGTTCTGAACGTGCGACTTCCGACAGCCGCGAGTGCCTCCAAGACCGAGGCGGCGGGATGTCCGTATGGATTGTGTCGCCCGACCGAAATCACGGCGGTTTCCGGGCGGACGCGCTCCAGCCAGAGGAGACTCAGGGAACTCTTCGCACCGTGGTGGGGCACCTTGAGAATCGTCGTCCCGCGCGCACCGCCGGTTTCGACCAGGCGCAGCAATCCTTGCGCCTCGAGATCGGCGGCAAACAGAAATGAAAGCGCCCCGCATTCCAGCCGAGTGACGACCGATTGGTTGTTCACTGCCGTCCCGGACGAGCGGACAGCCGAAGACGCCACGGATGCGGCGCCGGCCGGCGGGTTGAGGACGAGCAGACGGCACGACCCCGAATCGATGACGGTGTCGCCTTCCTGCGCCACATGCTCGGGGAGCCCCCGAGCCGCCAGCGCGCCTTCCAGTCTCCGGTAAAACGCCTCACTTCTCGTGACACCGTTCCCCCAATACTGGCCGGTCGGGAAATGTCGAAGGATCCAGGCGAGCCCTCCGATATGGTCCACCTGCGGATGCGTCCCGATCACGCGATCGATCGTCCGGATTCCTCGATTCCACAGAAACGGGCCGACGACATTGCGTCCCATGTCGAAACGCTCGAAGGTCGCGCCGCCGTCGATCAGTACGGTTCGCCCGTCCGGCAGCTCGACGACCGCGGCATCGCCCTGCCCGACGTCGAGAAACGTCACCCTGACGGTGTCACGGTCCGGACGGTCCCGCGGCGACCAGCCCCACCACCCGAGCAGCAGCGACACCGCGACCGCGGCGGCGATCCGATGGGCGACGGGGCTCTTCCGCCGCATCGCCCACCAGAGGAGGGCGTAAAACACGCCGAGGGCCGGAACCGCCGGTGCGGCGACGTGCCACTCCGCCCCCGGCACGGATGCAAACCGATCGGCGATCTGCGCAAACAGATCGAAGAGCATTTGATTCAACGTGGCAGCCGGCAATCGATCTCCTCCCGCCGACAGCAGCCATACGGCCGAGCCGAGGCCCAGAGGGACCAACGCCAGTCCAGCCAGCGGCACGACGATCAAGTTGGCGATCAGCCCGACCCATGCGACTTGGTTGAAATAATAGGCCACCAGCGGGAGGGTCACGAGCGTGATCGCGCCGGTGATCCGCACGGACTCTCTGCCCCGCTCCAACCATTTCATGGGCTGGAATTCCGGCCGGGCGGTGTCGGGCTGGCTGTCCGGAGCGGGCGACAACACCAGCGCGATGGCGAGGACCGAGAGGTAGGATAACTGAAACGAGATGTCGAACAACGCGCGAGGATCATGGCACAGGATCAGCAGAGCGGCCAGCGCGAGAGCCGAGAGCAACTGCTTGTCCCGACCCAACCAGACGGCGGCGAGGAACACCAGAATCATGACCAGCGAGCGGACGGTCGCCACTTCGGCCCCGGCCAGCGCCGTGTAAAATGTGACCGGCGCGACAGTGACAGCGGCGGCCAACCGCGTGGGGGTCACGCGCAGGGAGAGCGCAAGCAACCATGTGGCGGGAAGAACCAGACAGAGCCGCTTCACCGCCCAAAAGCACAGAATCGAGATGAGCCCGAGGTGCGAACCGGAGATGGACAGAATATGCACGACGCCGGCCGCCATGAAGGTGTCGCGCACCTCCGGCGAAAGATACCCTTGTTCGCCAAGGATCATGCCTAGGTAGATGCCCAGAGCCGGGCCCTGCAGTGTCGCGACCGCGGCGCAGCGGATCCGGTCCCGCCAATGATCCACCCGATGCCAGAGCTCCCACCGCAGCGATCCTCCGCCCGATTTCAACAATCTGACCGCTCCCGGTCCCGTCACCGAGGCGACGGCTTGAATATCCTGCCGTTCGAGATAGGCGGCATAGTCGAACCCGCCGGGATTCAAGAGCCCCGTGGGTGGATGAAGCCGCGCCGAGAATTCGATCCGGTCGCCCCGCACGACGGCGAGATCCGGTTCTCGCCAGGTCAGCCGAATCCGTCCAGGATCGAGCGCGAGCTCCCTGTCCGGGTCGCGGATCACCCCTTCAACGATCACCAGTGCACGATCCGGTCCATAACGCACAGGCTCGACGACGGTCCCGACCACGTTCGCGGGCGCAGAACGGGTCAGATCTGAAGGCGAAGGGCGATGGACGGCCCAGGCATACAGGTTCCAGTAGAGCACGCCGGCCAGCAGAGCGGTATAGAGGATGATCCCTCGTGAGGACTTGCGCGCGCCCCGTTCAGCCCAGGTCAGGCCGAAAGCCGCCAGGAGCAGCACGCTGAGAACGGAGAGAGGAACATAGGGCAGGTAGGATCCGAGAACGAGGCCAGCGAGAAAGGTGAAGGTGAGGGTCGGCAGCATGAACGGCCCTGGAACCATCGCGATCGGGGCCTATCCAAGATGCGCCCGAACGACTTCCGCAAGCTGATCGGCCACCTCCCGGATCAGGGAATCGCGCTCCCCTTCGACCATGATTCGGAGCACCGGCTCCGTTCCCGAATACCTGACGAGCACGCGACCGCTGCCGTTCAGCCTGGCTTCGCCAGCCTCGATGGCGCGCTGGATCGCCGGGATTCCCGCGAGATCCGGCTTTTCCCTCACGTGCACATTCAGCAGCACCTGGGGAACCGCCGTCATGACCTTGGCCAGTTCCGACAGCGGCTTGCCGGTGCGCTTCATCAGAGACAGCACTTGCAACGCGGAGACAAGCCCGTCGCCGGTCGTGTTGTGGTCGAGAAAAATGAAATGCCCGGACTGCTCGCCGCCGAAGTTGTAGCCGTCGGCCAACATGCGTTCCAGAATATAGCGGTCGCCGACCGGCGCGCGCACCAGGGTGATACCCGCCTTGCCCATCGCGAGCTCCAGCCCGAAGTTGCTCATGACCGTCCCTACGATCGTGCGTTTGGCCAACTGTCCGCGCGCGTCGAGATCGAGCGCCAGCGCCGCCATGATATGGTCTCCATCGATAACCTGTCCCCGCTCGCACACGAAGATGGCGCGATCGGCGTCGCCGTCGAGCGCAATTCCGATGTCGGCCCGATGTCGGCCGACGGCCTCCTGAAGCAGTTGCGGATGCACCGCACCGCAGCCGGCGTTGATGTTCATGCCGTCGGGTGTGTTGGCGATGACCTCGACCGTCGCGCCCAACTCGCGAAGCACGGTCGGCGCGACCTTGTAGGCGGCGCCGTTGGCGCAATCCACGACGACCTTGACGCCCTGGAAATCCAGGTCCCGCGGCAACGACCGTTTCACGAATTCGATGTAGCGCCCTTCGGCGTCGTCGATCCGGAACGCTTTCCCGACCGCCTCGGCAGTCGGCCGCAGGTGGCTGATCTCATTGGAGACGATCAGTTCTTCCATTCTGGCTTCCAGCTCGTCCGGCAGTTTGAAACCGTCGCTGGAAAAGAACTTGATGCCGTTGTCCTGGTAGGGATTGTGAGACGCCGAGATCACCACGCCCGCATCCGCCCGGAGACTGCGGGTCAAAAAGGCGATGGCGGGGGTGGGCATCGGCCCCACCAAGAGCACATCCACGCCCATCGAGCAGATGCCGGACGTGAGGGCGGACTCCAGCATGTAGCCCGACAAGCGGGTGTCTTTGCCGATGACGATCTGGTGCCGGCCGGCGCGTCGCATGAACAGATGCGCGGCTGCGCGCCCGAGCTGCATGGCCGTTTCGCTGGTCATGGGCTCGAGATTGGCGACCCCTCGAACTCCGTCGGTGCCGAACAGCTTGCGCATATTCGCTCCCCTAGCCGTCAGCGATCAGTTTTCAGTCGACCCCCACGAGACCGCTCCCTTATTGATGGGGAGGAAAGGTGGGGGTGCCGATGACTGACGGCTGACAGCTGACAATCGCCCACACCATCCTGACCACGTCCTTCATCTCCGCCACATCATGTACCCGCACCAGCGCCGCGCCCTGCGCAACGGCGACGGCGACCGCGGCCGCCGTCCCGAACAATCGGTCGTTGACAGACCGGCCAAGCACCTGGCCGATGAAGGACTTGCGCGACACCCCGACCATGAGCGGACGGCGGAATGTCGCAAGCTCACGGAGGCGAGCCAAGAGGGTCAGATTATGGCCCAGGAGCTTACCAAATCCGATCCCCGGGTCAAGGATGATCTGCTTCGTCGAGATACCCGCCTTGACGGCGATCTCGATGCGCTCGGCGAAAAACTCTTTCACGTCCTGCACCACATCGCCATACACCGGATTCTGCTGCATCGTCCTGGGGGTGCCTTGCATGTGCATGAGCACGAGACCCGCCCCGGTTTCGGCGACGACCGCGGCCATGTCCCGATCGAACCGCAGCCCGCTGATGTCGTTGACGATCGCCGCGCCGGCTTCCAGCGCTTGACGGGCGACGGAGGCTTTGGTCGTATCGACCGAGATGGGAATCGACACGGCTTCGCAGACGGCTTTGACGATCGGAATCAGGCGCCGCATCTCTTCCGCCTCATCGATCGGCAGCGATCCCGGCCGCGACGACTCCGCCCCGATGTCGAGAAGGTCGGCGCCGTTCTTCGCCATGGCGACCGCGTGGGCGACGGCCGCCTGCCGATCGACATACTTGCCGCCATCGAAGAACGAGTCCGGCGTCACGTTCAATACCCCGACGATCAATGGACCGGCGTCGACCCGAATCACCCGATCTTTGGCGCGGATCTCCGACTCATCATGGGAGAACGACTCGGCGGGCACGGATGTCATCGCTCTTTTCGTGGATAGAAGTGATTTGCGGGGCACGAACGACCCGCAAGCCGGGCGGCTCGCGCGCCATGGGTCCGATGCCCGGAACTCGGACTGCGGAACGCTGACCGATCGAGGCTAGGCGGGGACGGTCTGAGAAGCGGACGCTTGCATGATGATCTGATCGATTTCCGGTGCATCGAGCACTTCTTTCTCCAACAAGGCTTCGGCGAGGGCCTTGAGGGTCGTCATGTGCTCGGTCAACATGCGCTTGGCGCGCTCGTAATTCTCGGTGACGAGCCGCTTGATTTCGTGATCGATCTCCACCGCGACCTGTTCGCTGAAGTCGCGTCGGGTGGCGATCTCGCGGCCGAGAAAGATTTCCTCCTCTTTCTTGCCGAAGGTCAGGGGCCCGAGCTTTTCGCTCATTCCCCATTCGCACACCATCTTCCTGGCCAGATCGGTCGCGCGTTCCAGATCATTACCGGCTCCGGTCGTGATGTGTTTCAGAACCAGTTCCTCGGCCACCCGCCCGCCCATCAGGATCGCCAAGGTGTTATAGAGGAACTCTTTCGAGTAGTTGTGTCGATCGTCGGTGGGCAACTGCATGGTGACGCCGAGCGCGCGCCCACGCGGAATGATCGTGACCTTGTGCACCGGATCGGTGCCCGGCAGCAACTTCGCCATCAGCGCGTGACCCGCTTCGTGGTAGGCGGTGATCCGCTTCTCCTCGTCGCTCAGGATCATGCTCTTCCGTTCAGCCCCCATCAGAACCTTGTCCTTGGCCATTTCGAAATCGACGAGTTCCACTTCCTTCTTGTTCTGTCGCGCGGCCCATAACGCGGCTTCGTTCACCAGATTCTCCAAGTCAGCCCCGGAGAAGCCCGGCGTCCCCCGCGCGATCTTTTCCAGCTCGACGTCGGCCGCGATCGGTACTTTCTTGGTGTGGACCTTCAGGATTTCGGAACGTCCTCGGAGGTCTGGACGGTTCACGACGATCTGTCGGTCGAAACGCCCCGGACGCAGCAGCGCCGGATCCAGGACATCGGGTCGATTCGTCGCGGCGATCAGAATCACGCCTTCCGTCGTATCAAACCCGTCCATCTCGACCAGCAACTGATTGAGGGTCTGTTCTCGCTCGTCATGACCGCCCCCGAGTCCGGCTCCACGCAACCGGCCGACGGCGTCGATTTCATCGATGAAGATGATGCAGGGCGCGTGCTTTTTCCCCTGTTCGAACAAGTCCCGGACGCGGGACGCCCCGACCCCGACGAACATCTCGACGAAGTCCGATCCGCTGATGCTGAAGAAAGGCACCCCCGCCTCGCCCGCGATGGCCTTCGCGAGCAGCGTCTTGCCGGTCCCCGGAGGCCCGACGATCAAGACCCCCTTGGGAATCCGGCCGCCGAGCTTCTGAAACTTGCGCGGGTCCTTGAGGAATTCGATGATCTCCAGCACTTCTTCTTTGGCCTCATCGATGCCGGCGACATCGGAGAACGTCACTTTCTTCCGCTCTTCGGTCAGCATCCGCGCGCGGCTTTTGCCGAACGAGAGCGCCTTGTTGCCGCCGATCTGCATCTGGCGCATGAGGAAGAACCAGAGCCCGAGGAACAGGATGAACGGCCCCCAGGTGACCAGGAACGTGATGTACCACGGGCTTTCGTCCGGCGGTTTGGCTTCGATCTGGACACCTTTTTCGCGGAGGAGCTTGACGAGATCGGGATATTCGACGGCGTAGGTCCGGATGCGGGTTCCGTCCTTGAGAATGGCGCTAATGTGATTGGCCTTGATGGTGACTTTGGTCACCTCGCCCTTGTCCAGCTGCGCCATGAAATCGCTGAAAATGACTTCGTCCTCGGGAGCGTGGGTCGGGACGCTGAAGAGATTGAACAGGAGGATCATGAAGAGGCCGACCACGACCCAAAAAAGCAGATTCTTCACCCGAGAATTCATTCAATTCCCTCCTCGACAGCGCCCACGCACGAAAAGGTGTTGAATGTTAACACAGTCTCTCGCGCACTGACAACAGCACTTGGACCATCACTCGGGCTCTTTGACCGTATCCAGCACGGCCAAGTAGGGCAGATTCCTGTATTTTTGTTGATAGTCCAACCCGTACCCGACGACGTACTTGTTGGGGATCTTGAAGCCGACATAGTCCACCTGAGCATCGACCTTGCGACGCTCCGGCTTGCTCAGGAGCGTGCAGACCTTGATCGATCGCGGTTTCCGTTTCGCCAAGGTCTTCACCAGATATTGGACCGTGAGGCCGGAATCCACGATGTCCTCCACCAACAGCACATCCCGCCCTTTGATATCTTCGGTGAGGTCGGCCACCATTTTGACCTTGCCGGTGGGTCTGGCTTTTGAATCGTAGCTGGTCACCACGATGAAATCGACCCGCATTGGGATCCGGATGGCCCGGGCCAAATCGGCATAGAAGGCGTAGGCTCCCTTGAGCACTCCCACCAGAATGAGGTCCTTGCCGGCATAGTCGGCGGTGATCTGTCGGCCGAGCTCTCTGATGCGCGTGCGCATCTCCTCCTGGGTCACGATTGGCCGCCCGAAGATGCGCTCCATGCTAGCCCTCTCCTCCCGGCATATGGTCCCCGGTCACGCTCGCCACGAGCACGCGCGCGGTCGACGGACCGACGGCGAACCGGTGATCCGCCCGATAGCCGACAATCCAGAGTATACCCTCCGGCGCGACCAGGAGCGGGATGCGCCGCCGTTCCGCCCGCGGAACTTTGAGATCGGTGAAATAATCCTGCAACTTCTTGCGTCGTCCCAGCAACCCGAGCGGAGAAAACAGGTCTCCGGGCGCCCACCCTCGAAGCCGAAGTTGATGGGTGAAGCGATCCGCGTCGAAGGCCGCCGTCCGAGCCGGATGAGCGCCGGACAACATCTGCTGGGCGGCGTGTCGGTCCATCAACTTGACCTCGATGCGTTGCCCCGTGCTTGCCCAGACGACCGTCGAGGGAATCGGCACCTCCCGCTCACCCGACGGACCCGCATCCGCTTGCGAGTCCGGCCCACCGCCGCGAGCGACCGGCCTCGAGTCCCGAAGGGGATGGAACACAACCCGATCGCCCTCCCGCGCCACCCGCGCTCCCCGTACCGTCAGCGCAGCGCCGGATCGTCCGTGCACCACCCGTTCAAGCACGGCGTTCACGGCCCCGAAAGAGGGCGGTTTGCCGATTCCGTTGGTTTGGCTGATCATCGAACGGACGACTCTCCGTTGGAGGGCCGGCGGCAGGGCGAGGAGGCCGTTCCGATCCACCGAGAGCGTTCCCTCCGCAGCGGTCTTGACCAACCGGGCCAAAGATTCGGCGGCATACTTTTCCAGACAGGTATTTTCTTCCCGAAGCACCTCGGCCAACCGTCCGATGGCGTCGACCGCCTGCGGCGCCAATCGCGTGATGACGGGCAGCAATTCCCGCCTGATACGGTTTCTGAAATAGACGGCCCGTTCATTGCTCGAGTCGATCCGATACGTGAGGTGCCGATCCTCCAAATACGCCAAGATATCCGCACGGCGGACGCCAAGCAAAGGCCGGACAAAGAGCCCTTGCCGGATGGGCGGCATCCCTCCGAGACCCGTCGTCGCCGTCCCCCGCAGCATCCACATGAGCACAGTTTCCGCTTGGTCGTCGGCCGTATGGCCCAACGCGATGCGGTCCGCGCCCAGACTTTTGCCGATCTCTTCCAGCGCCTGATATCTGGCCACCCGAGCCCTCTCCTGCAGTGAACCGCCGCGCCGGCCGAGACGGAGGGGGAGCACAAGCCGCCGGGTGATCAACCGGATTCCCAGACGCCGGCAGAGATGAGCGACAAACTCGGCGTCGTCGTCAGACTCTTGACCGCGGAGCCCGTAATTGAAATGGGCCGCCGACAACGTCAATCTCCACGAGGGAGCGAGTTCGTGCAACAGCCCAAGAAGGGCGACCGAATCAGGCCCGCCGGACACCGAGACCAGAACATGGTGGGCGGGTTCGAACATTCGCTGTCGCCGGATCGTCTCGACGACCCGCTGCAGCAGCTTGGGCCGCGCCATGACGGCCGGAATCGATCCTTTCGCGGACTTCGTCTTCATGAATCCACCGTCGCTTGCGAGGCCTTGCTGAGACTGGCTCTCGCCAGACTGATATCCAGGCCGATTCGAGCCGACAGCTCTTCCGCGCTGGCGAAGGCTTGATCCCCCCGCAGCCGCTCCACAAACTGCACCGACACATCATCGCCATACAGGTCGAGAGCCTGATCCAGCACATAGACCTCCAGCAACCGTTCACCTGGACCGAAGGTCGGCCGCGTGCCGATGTAGGCGACGGAGGGGAACGTTCGTCCCTTCCAGATCGTATTCGTCGCATAGACGCCGTCCGGAGGAACGACACGGCCCGGCGGCAGGCGCAGGTTGGCGGTCGGCCAGCCCATCGACCGGCCCCGTTGTTCTCCGCGCACGACAACGCCGCCGAGCGCATACGGTCTTCCCAACAACCTCGCGGCTCTCGCCATCTCTCCTGCCTGGATCAACTGCCGGATGCGCGTCGAACTGACAATTTCTCCGTCGATGCGGACGGGCGGCACCGGATGCACAAGGAAACCAAACCGGACGGCCAACCGCTGCAGATCCGCGATCCTGCCGGCTCGACCTTTCCCGAACGCGAAATGTTCTCCCACAAACAGCTCCCGGACGCCGATCGCTTCGCATAACACCTGCCTGACGAATTCCTCCGGCGTGAGCGCGGCGAACGCCGGCGTAAACTCCAGAACCACCACCTCCGCGATCCCCGCCTCGGCAAATCGCGCCAGCTTCTCTTCTATCGAGGTCAGAAACCGTAACTCGACCTGAGGTGCGAGGATTCTGACCGGGTGCGGGTCGAAGGTCAGCACGATGGGGGTGCCCCCGGTGGTTCGGGCCGCCTCCACCACCGCCTCTAACAACGCCCGATGTCCCCGATGTTGACCGTCGAAATTCCCGATCGTCAAGACCGGATAGGGAGGCGGAGTATAGGCGGCGAAGCCACGGGTGACCTTCATGCGCGTCATCAGCTCAGAAGCTTGGCCGCATCCTTGGCGAAGTAGGTTAGAATCAGGTCCGCCCCGGCACGTTTGATGGCCAATAAAGACTCCAGCATCGCACGCGTTTCATCCAACCAGCCGGCCCGGGACGCGGCCTTGATCATGCTGTACTCTCCGCTCACCTGGTACGCGGCTAGAGGAACCGGCACCCGTTGCCTGGCCAACGCCAGGATGTCGAGATAGGGCAACGCGGGCTTGACCATGACGATATCGGCCCCTTCGGCTACATCCAAGTCGATTTCCCGGAGCGCTTCCCGCAGATTCGCCGGGTCCATCTGGTAGGACTGCCGGTCTCCGAATTTCGGGCTCGAGTCCGCCGCGTCCCGGAACGGAGCGTAAAAGCAGGAGGCGAACTTGGCCGCGTAGGCCATAATGGGCACGTCCGGAAAACCTGCGCGATCCAACTCGTCGCGGATGGCGGCGACCCGTCCGTCCATCATGTCGGACGGCGCGACCATATCCGCACCGGCTTCGGCGTGGGTGCGCGCCATCGCCCGGAGGCAGGCCAGGGTTTCGTCGTTCAGAATGCGGCCGTCTTTGACCAGCCCGCAATGCCCATGGGTGGTGTATTCGTCGATGCAGACATCGGTAATCACCACGAGATCCGGCACCTGATCCTTGAGCGCGCGGACGGCCTGCTGGACGATCCCGTGAGGATCGTACCCCGAACTTCCCCGCTCGTCCTTCCGATCCGGGATGCCGAACAGAATCACGGCCGGAACACCCAACGTTCGAATGTCCATCGCTTCCTTGACCAGCAAGTCGATGGACAGCCGGTACTGGCCCGGCATGGAGCCGATCTCCTCTCTCCGATCCCGCCCACCCGTCACGAACAGCGGATAGACCAAATCGGACGGCGACAAGGCGGTTTCCCGGACCATGCGCCTGAGCGGCTCGCTCTGCCGCAGTCTCCGCATCCGGTGGATCGGAAACGCCACGGATGTTTTCCTCACTTCCTGGGCAGATTGGTCAAAAACACGACCAGGTCCCGCACCGAGATCATTCCGACCAACTTTCCCTCTCTCGTCACGCCGAGGTGACGGAGATGGGACTGCGCCATCAGATCGTTGGCGTCCAGCAACGTCTTGTTTTCTTCGATCGTCACGATGGGCGCGGACATGATCTGCTCCACCGTGGTTTTGGTGGAGTCGGCCCCGACGGCGACCACGCGCCGAACCATGTCCGTATCGGTGATGATCCCGATGATGTCCTTGCCATTGGTCACGAAGAGGCTGCCGATATTGTGATCCCGCATCATCCGGGCGGCCGTCTGCACATCCATGTCACGATGGACCGTGACGAATTTTTCCCGAGGAACCATGAACGATTTCACCGGCACCATAGACCACTCCTCCCGTTTAGACCGTAGAATGAAAACGATGAACGGGCGCGCGATCGTCCGCAAAATGCCGGACAATCGCCTGCGCCAGGGCGGGAACGGTATTTTCCTCGGCCACGATGCTCACTGCGAACCCAAGCTCCCGCGCGGTATCCGCAGTGATAGGACCGATGCATGCGACGGCCACCCCTTCCGTCGCCTTTTTCATCTCCGTAAGGTCGTCGAAAAACCGGCTGAAATTCCGCACCGTCGACGAGCTGGTGAAGGTGATCACGTCGATCTGGCGTTGCATGAATCGCTCTCGGAGATGCCGGACGTCCACCTCCGGCACGACCGTCCGGTACACGGTCACAACGCGCACGTCGGCGCCCAAGGCGCGGAGTTGCTCCGGCAAGATTTCTCGCGCGACCGCGGCACGCGGGATCAGAATTTTCTGCCCCTTGACACCGGCCGACTGCAATGCTTCGATGACACCCTCGGCTTGATATTCGGATGGAATCAGATCGGCTTTCAATCCGTACGCGGCGACTTCCCGCGCGGTGCGCGGTCCGATGCAACAGATGCTGAGTCCGGCCAAGGCGCGCGCATCCCGTCCTTTCTCGGCAAGACGGGCCATAAACGGCCCGACGCCGTTTAGGCTGGTGAAGATCAACCACCGGTAGCGGTCTAACTCGGCGAGGGCTTGGTCGAGGTCATCCCAGGTGTCCGGCGGCACGATCTGAATGGTGGGGCACTCGACTGGTTCTGCCCCGTAGGCGGCCAGCAAGTTCGAGAGTTCCGCCGCCTGTTCGCGCGCCCTGGTGACCAGAATGCGCTTGCCGAACAGCGGCCGCCTCTCGAACCAATTCAACTGATTCCGAAGCCGCACGACTTCGCCGACGACGATCACGGTCGGCGGCTCCATCCCGGCCTCCTCGGTTCGTTGCACGATGTCGTTCAGCGTTCCCACGATCGTCCGTTGATTCACCCGCGTGCCCCAGCGGATGACCGCCACCGGCGTGTCCGCCGCTTTTCCTTCGGCGATCAGCCGTGACACGATGGTCGGAAGATTTTTCATGCCCATCAGAAAGACAAGCGTCCCCTGCGCCGTCGCGAGCCGCGGCCACTCCAATGTCGAGGGCCCCTTGGTCGGGTCCTCGTGACCAGTCACGAACGCCACCGTCGAAGCCAGCGTCCGGTGGGTCACCGGAATGCCCGCATAGGCCGGCACCGCGACCGCCGCGGTCACCCCCGGGACCACCTCGAAGTCCAATCCCGCGTCGGCCACGGCTTCCGCCTCCTCTCCCCCCCGCCCGAACACAAAGGGATCGCCGCCCTTCAGACGGACGACGATCTTTCCCGCGCTCGCCTTGTCGATGATCAGACGATTGATCTCTCGCTGATCCGGATACGTCCCTCGCCCCCGGCGTCCGACATAAATCCGCTCAGCCTGAGCCGGCGCATAGTCGAGGAGCACGGGGTTCGCCAGATAATCGTACAGCACCACGTCCGCCTGTTCGAGACATTCTCTACCGCGCAGGGTCAAGAGTTTCGGGTCACCCGGGCCCGCCCCCACCAGATAGACCTTGCCGGGCTTAGGCGTCACGGCGTCGAACCCCTCCGCAGATCGAATCCAGAATCTTATCCCCGCCCCCGGCCAGAAGCCGTTCCGCAAGCCGCACGCCCAGACGTTCTGGCTCCAACGCCGGACCCCGGACGACATCCCGGATCATGTCCCGACCATCGATGCTAGCGATCAATCCGTCGAGCACCAGCGTGTCCCCTTCCAACATCGCATGGGCGGCAATGGGCACCTGGCATCCGCCTTCCAGCCGGTGCAAGAGCGCCCGCTCCGCCAGGACAGCCGTCCAGGAGGGCGGATGATTCAACGGAGCAAGGAGTTCCCGGACGAAGACATCGTCGCTGCGCCCTTCGATACCCAAGGCCCCCTGACCGATCGCCGGGAGGCAGACCTCCGTGGGCAGATACTCGGCTGCGCTCTGCGTCCATTGAAGCCGTCTGAGTCCGGCTGACGCAAGCACGATGGCGTCGAACCGGCCCTCGTGCAGCTTTCTCAATCGGGTATCCAGATTGCCTCGCAACATCTCGATCTTGAGGTCCGGCCGGTAATGGAGCAACTGGGCCTGCCGACGCAGACTGCTGGTCCCGACGCGAGCTCCGGCCGGCAACTGCGACAGTGCGTGGCCGTTCCGGCTGAGCAGGACGTCACGGGGATCCTCCCGCATGGGCACGCACACAATGGCAAGGCCCTGCGGCAGCCGCGTCGGCACGTCCTTCATGCTGTGAACCGCCAGATCGATCTCGCCGCGCAGGAGCGCTTCTTCAATCTCCTTGACGAAGAGTCCCTTGCCGCCGATCGCGGCGAGCGCGACATCGAACATCTTGTCCCCTGAAGTCTGAATCCGCTTGAGCGACACCGATACATCCGGCGCGATCTCCTTCAACTGCGCCTGGACCCATTCGCTCTGTCGAATGGCCAGCTTGCTTCCTCGGGTTCCGAGCACCAGCGAGCTGCGTCTGCCGTTTGCCACCGTCATTCTGCCGTTCCCTTCACGCCCGGATGCCGGTTTTGGCATCCCGCGCAGTCATTCAACCGCCTGTCACCACTATCGTCCGGGCTCATGGTAGGGAGTCCGAAACGCGCCGGTCTCTCTCCCCCGATCCGCACCGGGCAATTTTTCCTCGAATGCTTGCGGTTTCGCCGTAGAGCCGGCCGTCGGTGACGCCACCCCCAGAAATCCTCGGTAATACGACGACACCAATAAGAAGCTGACCAAGCCAAGGATGGTCAGAAGATAAACAACGATGTCCCAGCGGAACCCTTCCCGCTCCCGATAATCAAATCCGCATCGCGGGCAGTCGGGCAACGGATCATGCCCTAGATACGTGTGCAGGCACTTCGGGCAGGTAAAGAGTTTGGGGCCTGTCGGCATGCGGTCCCGACTCCAAGGGTCTCGTCCGACGCATCGGACAAGAGGCTGGCGCTATCTCTTTTCTCCCGCCTGCTCCCTTGAAGCTTCTGTCGCTTCCTCAGTCACGAAGGGCTCCGGTATCGGAGCTGGAGTCGCGAACGGAGCAAGGCGATCACACCTGCCGTTGCGATTCGAGTCGTCCGATTGGCCCGTCGGTGCCTCGTCCAGGTTAAAGAACCGTCTGGCCGCCTCGACGAACGCGGCCCCGCCAGACGAATTGGCTTCGGCCTTGAGGGTCACCATGGCCCCGTGAATGAGTTTGTTCACGATGGCCGACGCCAAACTTTCCACCAACTCCCGCTCCTGGTTCGAAAGATGTCCCAACCGGCCCAACGTCTTCTCCAGCTCCCCGCGCTTGATCTCCTCTGTTCGGGCGCGGAGGGCGACGATCGTCGGGGTGACTTCCAAAGACTTGAGCCATTGTCGCAGGACGACGACTTCCTCCGCCACCATCCGCTCGGCTTTTTCCGCTTCCTGCAGTCGTTCTTCCCGGTTCTGTTCGACCCTCATTTTGAGGTCATCGATGTCGAACAGAAAGGCGTTGTCGATGTGTCGGACCGCCGGATCGATGTTCCGCGGGACGGATATGTCGATCAGAAACATAGGCCGGTTCATCCGCTGGCGAACGGCCCGTTGCACGTCTTCGGCGCTGATCAAATAATGCGACGCCCCCGTCGAGACGAGCACGATGTCCGCCGTGGCCATGTCGTCCCGGAACTCCTCGAAGGGAATAGGAGTCGCGTTAAACCGACCGGCCAGGTCCATCGCGGCGTGAGGACTGCGCGTGGTGATTCGGACCTGGTGGACACCGTGGGCCATCAGATGGCGCGCCGCCAGCTTCGCCATTTCTCCGGCGCCCACCAGCAGAACAGTTTTTTCGCTGAGATTCGAGAAGATCTTCTTGGCCAATTCCACGGCTGCATAACTCACGGAGACGGCCATCTCCGCAATCTTGGTTTCGGTCCGCACACGCTTGGCGACGGAGATGGCTTTTTTCACGACCTTGTTCAGGATCAACCCCGTCGCTTTGTGCGTGAGGGCGATCTCGAAGGCGTCTTTCAATTGCCCCAGAATCTGGGACTCCCCGACGATCATCGAATCCAGGCTGGCGGCAACGCGGAAAAGGTGCGCGATGGCCTTGTCTCCCGCGTGCCAATAGAGATGAGGAGTCAACTGTTCCGAGGAGAGGGACAGATGGGTGTCGGCGAGAAATTCCTGCACCCGGCTGTAACCGGATTCAATCTCCTCAACCACCGCGTAGACCTCGACGCGGTTACAGGTGGAGAGAAGGATTCCTTCCTTGATCCCAGGGTATGAACACAGGCGGCTGAGCGCTTCACCCATCCGGCTTTCCGGAACCGCCAGTCGCTCGCGGATTTCAATCGGGGCTGTTTTGTGACTGAGCCCTACGACGATGATGTTCATGTCAGGAAACCGGTCCGTGCCCCTTGAGGACGACTCCTACCAACGTCAGTATGACACCGGCAAACCCGATAATGGTCAGATAGGCCGCGCGTTTGGCTCTCCAGCCCACCGTCAAGCGCCCCAAGAGCACGACAAAGTAAAAGAACCAGGTCACCAGTGCCCAGGTCTGTTCGGGATTCCAGCTCAGGTAGGAACCCTTCGTCAACCCGGCTGAAATCGCTCCCGTGATGATGCCCAGCGTCAGGAGCGGAAAACCGAACACGATCGACTGCTGATTGAGATGATCCAAAAAGTCCAGCGCGGGCAGTTTGGCGTACAAGACATTGAACCGCTTTGACTTCAACAATCCGTCCTGAATCAGGTACATTACGCCGGCGACGAACGCGACCGCGAATCCGACCGCGCCCAGCATGCTAAGCGCCACATGGACCCACAAGGTCTTGAGGACAGGCTTCAACGTCGGCACCTGTTCCGGCAGGACGGCAGCCGACACGAGAGACAATAATGCCAGGGGCAGAATAAAAGACCCGAGAACGTGGATGTGATGCCGGAATTCAACGGCCAGGAAGACCAGGACAAGGGTCCAGGCGAAAAAGGACAGCGCCTCATGAAAGCTCGGCAGCGGCGCCTGACCTGCTCCGATCATTCGCATCGCGAGCGCAAGGGTATGGGTCCCAAAACCGACGGCGGTGATTCCCAGCGAGACCTTTGAGAGGGCCTCTGACCGCCGCATCAGGTAGGCAAGAAAGAAGACGGTGCCCGTGAAATAGAGCACCATCGTCGCCATGAAGAAGACGACCGCCATGCTTGGTCTATCCCCTCAACTTTCCAGAAAAAACGGGCGGCCTCAGAATTGCGAATTATATCGACGCTAAAAGAGGAGAGTCAAGAAAGGCTCTCCAATGGAACGCGGAAACACGTCGCGGCGCCCGCCGGTTCCTTGTATGTAGTCGGCATGCCGATCGGCAACCACGAGGACATCACGCTCCGCGCGCTGAAGGTGTTAAAGGACGTTTCTTTGGTCGCGGCCGAGGACACGCTCGTTGTCCGGGCTTTACTCGACCGCTATGCGATCGAAACGACGCTGACCAGCTATCACCACGGAAACTGTGAGGACAAAATTCCCGTGCTCATCGAGCGGCTGCACAAAGGTCAGAGCATCGCGCTGGTGGCCGACGCCGGCACACCAGTGATTTTCGATCCTGGCTGCCTCCTGGTCGCCAGAGCGATCGAGGCCGGCATCCGGGTCGTGCCCATCCCTGGCCCTTCCGCCGCGACCGCGGCCCTGTCGGTTTCCGGGTTTTCCGGTGATTCGTTCTCGTTTCACGGTCGGGTCCCCATAAGGAACCTTCCGCGTCGGCGATTTTTCGAGGCCCGACGCAGCGACGCTCGCGCCCTGGTGCTGTACACACCCGTGAGGTCCCTTCGATCGATCCTGGAGACGATCCGGTCGATCCTCGGCGAGCGGCGGATCTTCGTCGCCCTGGATATGACGAAGCCCACTGAACGGTTTCTGCGCGGCCGAGTCTCCGACTTGCTCCGTCGAACAGACTGGAGGCTCCTGCAGGGCGAAGCGACTGTCGTCGTTGAAGGAAGGAATCCGCGGAGAAGAGCCTGATGGGGAATGGTGGTTGAGGCGACCTACTCGTTCATTCGTTTTCTAATGATGACGCGAAAGGATTGCTCCAGCGGTTCCTGGCCCAAGACAGTATGGCCTTCGTCTTTCACACTGCGCGGGACATTACGGATCGGCTCTCCGTCGTCCAGAATCACCGCCAATACCTGTCCCGGCTCCATCGCCTCAAGCTTGAGTTTGGTCTTCACAAAGTTGTAAGGACAAATGACTCCGCGGAGATCCAACTCCGCATCCGGCTGAATGTGCGGCATTCTCTGCTGCTGGTTCATCGGCTCCGCTTTTTCCTTCTATCGGGTTCCGTGCCCGATGCTATCAGGCGAACCATCCACTTTCAAGCGGTCCTCATGAGCCTTCGGCGCACCGGGCGGCATGAAAAGCAGGCGCCGACCAGATATCGGCAGGAATAAAAAAGGGGACGGCTTTTCAGCCGTCCCCTCTCTCGATCATCTCAAACCTGTTGTGATTAATTGATGCCCTTGACGAGATTGGGCTTCGTTGGATCGGCACCGTAGTCCGACTTATTGCTCGAGCCATAGCCCCAACCTGGCTGCGGCTCACATTGCCAGCAGGGCGCGGCCCCCGTGACCTCACCGATCGGGCTGACGATCCCGGTATTGATTTCGCCCGGAAGCACCTGACCGATCACACCCCCAGTGACGCTGAGGTTCTCGGTGACAATGCCGCGCTCCGTAGCAGGATTCGGCCGTTGCCCCAACCCGCCGAAGCCGGCCAGCTTCTCGTTACCGCGGATGACAGTTACTTGTCGCACTAACTTTCGGCCGGTCCCGAACGGTTGATTTCCCGTCGTCGCTTCAACCACCTGCAAAGCCACATCGTCGCCCGCGTTCAGGACCCTGACCTGATCCATATTCGTTTTGTCATCGAAGTATGCGGTCAGAGATGAAAGGGCGCCCGTCCCTACGCGCCCTTCGTCATGCGAGCTTCCCCCTGTTTCCAAAAGCATCTTTCCAGCCGGGATATCGATCGCCAACACGCGGCCATAAATCGTTTCCGGTTGGGAAAGATACTCAAGGAACGCAGCCCGATCCCAAATCTGAGAGCGCGAACCGACACCGGCATTCTCGCCGACCCCTGTACCGAAGCCCGAGTGTTGCGGCAGGCGTTCCTGGGCCATTGCAATGCTCACGGAGCCGACAAGCAGAACTGCAGCTCCTAGTGCAACCACCTTACGCATGTGCTGCCTCCTTGTGAGTGAGTTTAAGGATGAAGGTGAAGAATGAACGACAAAACAGCGTGCTTTCCATCTGCTGAACAAGGTACGACACCATCATACTCAAGTTGCCGGAACTATAGGACAACGGCTATGGCATGTCAAGAGGCGTTCGCTGATCCCATGGAGGAAACGCTCCTTCGTCAACGGTTGCTTCTCCGTCACCCTTACGGGTCTAGCGCCTCATCGAATTGCCCATGGATTCTCGCGTGCCCAAGCGGGGTTACGTGGTTGGTGCCCGGAGGGAGGATCGAACTCCCACTCTCTTGCGAGAACCAGATTTTGAGTCTGGCGCGTCTGCCAGTTCCGCCATCCGGGCAACGGCGTTCGAACAAGCGGGCGAGCCTCTTCTAACATGAACCCCTGTGGTCGTCAATGCGCTGAAGGTCCTTTTTTTCCGGCGGACGGCGATGTAAAATGCAACTGCTTTTGAGGGTGATTATTGATCGGACTTTTTCGACGAGGAGGACATTCTCCATGACGGCTGTTCAATGCGTGACGTGTGGGCAACAGGGAGAGGCCATCACTGATCCGCTTTTCATGGGAAAGCTGGAGGCTGAGATCAAAGCAAAGGTCTGCAAGAGCTGTTGGAAAAAATGGGAAGGCATGAGAGTGATGGTGATCAACGAGTATCAGGTGAACCTGGGTGAGGAAAGCGGTCGCGAGTTGGTCAAAAAGCAGATGCGAGCGTTTTTGAAACTCGGCGAGCCGGTCGACACTTCCAAGCTGGATCAAAATTACCGTCCTCCGCAATGAGTGAAATGAGTGAAAGGGGGCTTACCAGGAGGACAAGATGCTCCCGAGAAACGTCCGGCCTGCTTCCCCTCCTTTGTCTATCTTTTTCATCCCCTCGCTCGGTTGAGCGACGGAGGCAGGCGTGTGACATGCCCAGACCTCAGTGCGTCGGGCCGCCGAGGTCGACGGTTTCGTTGACATGCCGTTTTGAGAAGTGCTAGATTGATTTGCTACCTCTGTCGGTCGATCGTCTCTTAATCTTCACGTCAGAGGAGACCGGTTGACGTGATTACCCAAGTCAGAGTCCGGGGGTTGATGTTCGACCCCTATAACAACGCGTATATCGTGATCCTGAGGGACGAAGACAATTCCGACATGTTACCGATTTGGGTCGGGAAGTCGGAGGCCAGCGCCATCAGTTTCGCCCTGGAGAACATTGCCGCGCCGAGACCCATGACGCACGACCTGATGAAGACGTTTCTGGACTTGGTGGACGCCAAAATTATCAGCGTCGTCATCACCGATCTGAACGAAAACACCTATTACGCCAAGATTCACCTGATGTACGAAGACTCCGAATACACCATCGATTCCAGGCCGAGCGACGCCATCGCGCTGGCGTTGCGCGCAAACGCGCCGATTTTTGCCAGCGAGGCTGTGATCCGCAAGCAGACGTCGGAAGAACTGGAGCAGTGGCTGGAAAATCTCAAACCGGAGGACTTCGGCAAATACGAATCCTGATCGTCGGCCGACTCTCGCGTATTGTCAACCTATCTCACACACACCACCGAAGCTCTGAATCCCCTTACACCATGGAACAGAAAGATACGGGCGATCTCATCGAACTGAAAGTGCTCAGGATTGTGCCGGATCCCAACACCGAGACACAGATCGTGATCCTTCAGAACGATCGACGCTCCGACGTGCTGCCGATCTGGGTCGGCGCGGCCGAGGGCAATGCGATCCGGCTGGCGCTTGAAGGGGTGGTGACGCCAAGGCCCATGAGCCACGACCTCATGAAGAGCTTCGTCGACCATTTGAACGTGCGAGTGCAACGGGTGGTGGTCACCGACGTGAAGGACCGCACCTACTTCGCGACGATCCACTTGGCCTCCAAAGGGGTGGAGCGGACACTCGATGCGCGGCCCAGCGACGCCATCGCGCTAGCCCTGAGAACCCATTCTCCGATTTACGTCACCGAGGACGTGCTCAGGCGCCGAAGCGGCGGCAATCTGGATGCGTGGTTGGCCAAATTCGAAACGAGAAATTTTGGTGCGCAGGAAGCGTAGCGGCTGGATCACTAGCTGACGAAGGAGAGAATCTGGTCATGACGACGTATTTGGAGAAACCAACCGACGTCAAACGAAAGTGGTATCTGGTGGACGCCGAGGGGAAGACGCTTGGGCGGTTGGCTTCTCGGGTGGCGATCCTCCTGAGGGGAAAGCACAAACCCACGTTCACTCCACACGTGGACACGGGAGACCATGTGGTGATCGTGAACGCGGACAAAATCCGTTTGACCGGGGACAAGTTCAAGACAAAGACATATATCCATCATACCGGCTACCCCGGCGGGCTGAAAGCCCTCACCGCGGAACACGTGCACGCTAGGAATCCCACCTTATTGGTGGAGAGAGCCATTAAAGGCATGTTGCCGAAAACGCCGCTGGGCAAACAGATGGGAAGAAAACTCAAGGTCTATGCAGGGACAGCGCACCCTCATCAGGCCCAACGTCCGGAACCGATCAACCTGTAATGGGCTCAGACACGAAAGCCGACGAGAGGCGTAAGGAGGCGGGAAGAGCATGGCAGTGATGACGGAATATGCCACCGGCAAGCGGAAATGTGCCATTGCACGAGCATGGGTGGCCGCGGTACCCGGCGAGATCACGATCAACGAGAAGCCGTTGGAGAAAGCGTTTCCCCGGCTGACCTTGCAACATGTGATCCAACACCCTCTGGAGCTGACCGGATTGACGGGGAAGTACTCGGTTCAGGCGACCGTCCACGGGGGCGGACCGACCGGTCAAGCCGGAGCCCTGCGGCATGCGATCGCCAAGGCACTGGTGACGATGAATCCGGCGCTTCGCGAACCGCTCAAAAAAGAAGGATTGCTGACACGCGACTCGCGCGTTAAAGAGCGGAAAAAGTACGGTCAGAAAGGGGCGCGGAAGCGTTTCCAATACTCGAAACGATAACGGCCAGGAGCGGAGAGACACACGAGGGAAGGCTTCCGGCCTTCCCTTTTTTATTCTCCTCCCTTTCAGTGTGAGCGTCTTTATGCGGGAGGTTCCGGTGCAGCCTTCGCGAGAGAAGAACAGAGCGGCGGTGGTCGGTGCAAGCGGATACACGGGCGCCGAGTTGGTGCGGCTGGTTGCCGGACACCCGCAGTTGGAACTGACGGTAGTGACGTCGGAGAAATCGGCCGGCTTCCCGATCTCGGCCGTGTTTCCGAGCTTGGCCTCCATTGTTCCACTTTGCCTTGAAGCCCTGGAACCGAACGCCGTCGCCGATCGCGCTGATGTGGTCCTGTTCGCGCTCCCGCACACGAAGTCACTGATGCCGGTAGCGACGTGCCTGGCCGCCGGCAAGAAGGTTGTGGATTTGAGCGCCGATTACCGGCTCAAGGATCCCGCCATTTACGAAGCCTGGTACCAGACGTCTCATCCCCGCAAGGAGTTGCTGGCCGAAGCGGTGTACGGACTGCCGGAGTTGCATCGAGCGGAAATCCAACGGGCGCGTCTGGTCGCTTCTCCCGGCTGCTATCCGACCGCCGCGATCCTCCAGTTGGCCCCGCTCGTCGCCAACGGGCTGGTTCAACCGGACAGCATTGTGATCGATGCCAAGTCGGGGATCTCAGGAGCCGGCCGCAGCCCGGCCCTGCCCTATCATTTTCCGGAAGCGCACGAATCGTTGGAACCCTATAAGATCGGCCAGCACCGGCACATTCCCGAGATCGAGCAGGAACTCCTGACCCTCATGACCGGCCGAGGCCGAGGAGCAGTCAGACAAGCCGGGACCGCGCCATCACTTCGCGTGGTGTTCACCCCGCATCTTGTCCCCATGAATCGCGGAATCCTGAGCACGGCCTATTGCCGGCTCTCCCGCACGGTCGAGATCGCCGAACTGCGGGCGCTCTATCGGGATTTTTTCAAGGGCGAGCGGTTCATCCGCCTGTGCGAGGATTCCATGCCCAACCCTCGATACGTCCGCGGTTCCAATTTCTGCGATATCGGCGTCTTCGCCGACACGCGGACCGGCTGGATCGTCACGGTAGCTGCATTGGACAACCTCATGAAAGGCGCGGCGGGGCAAGCGATCCAGGCGCTCAACCTGATGATGGGATGGTCGGAGGACCTGGGCCTCACCGCCCCCGGAGTCTTTCCATGACCACCGATTTGCTCCGCTCCGGTCTCCACATGCATGCCCCATGAATTCCAATCACGTGACAGTCGTTCGAGGCGGCGTCACCGCTCCGCACGGATTTCGAGCCGCCGGGATCCACTGCGGGATCAAGAACAAAAAAGCCAAAGATCTCGCCCTCATCGTTTCAGATCGGGAGGGGCCGATCGCAGGACTCTTCACGACCAACCAGATCGCCGCGGCGCCGGTGGTGATCGACCGGCTACATCTCCGCCAGGGCATCGGCCGCGCCATCATCGTGAACAGCGGGAATGCGAACGCCTGCACCGGTCACGAAGGTCTCGCCGCGGCGGAAGAAATGGCGGCGCTGGTCGCCGCTCGGCTGGGCGTCGGGCGCGAGAAGGTCTTCGTGGGCTCGACAGGTGTGATCGGGCAACCGCTGCCGATCGAGCGCATCCGAGCTGGCATTCCCCTGTTGATGAGACGCCTGCGCCGAGGCGGCGGCACCGAAGCCGCTCAGGCCATTATGACGACCGATCTCAAGGTCAAACAAGTCGCTGTGAAAGCGACGATCGGCGGGAGAACGGTCACCATCGGCGGCATGGCCAAGGGTTCCGGCATGATTCATCCCAATATGGCGACCATGCTGGCCTATCTCACGACTGACGCCCGGATCACGCAGCCGTGTCTTCAACTGGCCCTTCGCGCCGCCGTGGATCAATCGTTCAACTGCATTTCGGTGGACGGCGATACCAGCACCAACGACACGGTCCTCTGTCTGGCGAACGGTCTGGCCGGGAACACGATCATCGAGGCTGATACGTCGGACGCGAGACTCTTTCAGCGCCTGCTCGACGCCGCCTGTCTCTCCCTGGCTCTGCAGGTCTGCCGCGACGGGGAAGGGGTCACGAAGGTGGTGCAGATCGCCGTATCGGGAGCCCGAACCGATGAAGACGCGCGCTGTGTCGCACAGACGATCGCCACGTCCTGCCTGGTCAAGACCGCCCTGTTCGGCGAGGACGCCAACTGGGGACGCATCATGGCAGCCATCGGCCGTTCAGGAGTTCCGCTCGATCCAGAACAGATCACCCTGGCGTTCGACGGGGTCACGATGGTCAAAGCAGGGGTCGGCTGCGGGGCGCAGGCCGAACGGCGCATCGAGAGAATTTTCCGCCGCAAAGAGTTCTCCATCTCGGTCGATCTTGGCCTGGGACACGGAAGCGCGCGTCTCTGGACGACCGACTTGTCCTATGACTACGTCAAGATCAACGCCAGCTATCGATCTTGAGCGGTTCCCCCGCCGACGCGGCTTGCAAAGCCGGAGTGATTGTGCTAGCGTGCCAAGGCTTTACAGGTCTCTCGTCGAAGAGAGATCACGCGTTATTCAAATTCGCACCGGCATGATGAGCATGCCGCGCGGCTTGGGAATAAGAAGGGCGGACCTTCTCGCCTCCGATTCCCGTCGCTCTTCCGGCTCCCATACGCATCCCACGATGCACATGGGTACCCGACGGGTGAAGAGGCGCTCCGCAAGCCTTTGGAGGGAGGTGAAGGCATGGGAGTGGTAACCATCAAAGAGCTCCTGGAAGCGGGCGTGCATTTCGGGCACCAGACCAACCGCTGGAACCCGAAAATGAAGAGGTTCCTCTTCGGAGAGCGAAACGGGATTTACATCATCGACTTGCAGCAGACGTTGGAACGGCTGCAACAGGCCTATGCCTTCGTCCGCGACACCGTGGCGGCCGGCGAGTCGGTCCTCTTCGTCGGCACCAAGCGCCAGGCGGCGGAGATTCTCGAAGAGGAAGCCAAGCGCGCCGGCATGTTCTACGTCAACCAGCGTTGGCTGGGCGGCATGCTCACCAATTTTCAGACCATCCGCCGCAGCATCGACAAGCTCAAGAAAATGGAGGCGACGCTGGCGGACACCGCTCATCAAACCCTGACGAAGAAAGAGCTGAATCAGATGCAGAAGGAGAAGGTCAAGCTCGAGAAGTACCTCTCCGGCATCAAGAACATGAAGGAGTTGCCGGGCTGCGTGTTTGTGCTCGACACCCGCGTCGAGCGCATCGCCGTCCAGGAGGCGAACCGGCTCAGTATCCCGGTGGTCGCGATCGTCGACACGAACTGCGATCCCGACGATATCGACTACCCCATTCCCGGCAACGATGACGCGATCCGATCAATCAAGCTGATCACCTCGCGCATCGCCGACGCCTGCGTCGAAGGCGCCCACCTCCGCGCGCAACGCGAAGAAAGCGAGTTCGCCGAACCCGCCGTCGTCGAAAAACGCGCGGAAGGCAGGCCGGTGCCGGCGGCCCTGGAAAGCGTTCAGACCGCGTCGTGATGGCTGGAGACAGGTCGTAACATCATCGGACCAGAAACACGGTAGGAGACGTGGCAGCATGGCTGGCGTGAGCACTTTAGTCAAAGAACTTCGCGAAAAAACTGGGGCCGGTATTCTGGATTGTCAGAAGGCTCTCTCCGAAACCGGGAATGACGTCGAAAAGGCGATCGACTATTTGCGGCAGAAAGGACTGGCCGCTGCGCAGAAGAAGGCAGGACGGGAGACCAACCAGGGGCTGATCCACGCCTACATTCACGGAGGCGGCAAGATCGGCGTGCTGATCGAAGTCAACTGCGAGACGGACTTTGTCGCGCGCAACGAAGAATTCAAAGCCTTCGTGAACGACCTCGCCCTGCAAATCGCCGCATCGGACCCCTGGTATGTCAGGCGGGAGGATATTCCAGCCGACGTCATCGAGAAGGAAAAGAGCATCTATGAGGCGCAGGCGAAGGAAATGGGCAAGCCGCAGGCCGCCTGGGCCAAGATCGTGGAAGGCAAGCTGGAGAAGTTCTACCAGCAGCGCTGTCTGCTCGAGCAGGAATTCATCAAGGATCCTACCGTCACCATCAAGGACCTGCTGGCGCAAAAGATCGCCAAGATCGGCGAGAATATGAACATCCGTCGATTCACGCGCTATCAATTAGGCCAAGCATGAGCTCTGCCAAATACCGGCGGATTCTCCTCAAGGTGAGCGGGGAAATCCTGGCCGGTGAGCAGGGGTACGGGATTCAGCCTTCCGTCCTCGAAAGCCTCGCCGACGAGATCGCCGACGTCGTATCATTGGACGTTGAAGTCGCCATCGTCATCGGCGGTGGCAACATTTTCCGTGGCATCGCCGCCAGCGCCACCGGCATGGAGCGCGCCTCCGCCGATTATATGGGCATGCTGGCCACGGTGCTCAACGCGCTGGCGTTGCAGAACGCCCTGGAACGCAAAGGCGTCATGACGCGCGTCCAATCCGCCATCGAAATGCGCCAACTCGCGGAGGGCTACATCCGCCGAAGGGCGATCCGCCATCTGGAAAAGAAGCGGGTCGTGATTTTCGCCGCCGGAACGGGCAACCCCTACTTCTCCACGGATACGGCCGCGGCCCTCCGGGCGATGGAGATCGGCGCGCAGGTGATCATGAAAGGGACCAAGGTCGACGGGATTTACGATGCCGATCCCGTAACCGATCCCTCCGCCAAGAAGTTCACCGAATTGCCTTTCCTCTCCGTGCTCAATAAAAATCTCAAGGTGATGGATTCGACGGCGATCAGCCTTTGCATGGACAACAACCTGCCACTCATCGTCTTCAACCTGAAGGAAAAGGGAAACCTCAGACGAGTGGTGCAGGGCGAGAAGATCGGCACGCTGGTCACCGCCGGTGGCCGTTGACAACCGCAGGTGCTCCCATGACGATGGCACTCGCTGATCCGGTCCGTAAAAAAACGGCAGAACGCATGGAAGGGGCGCTCGAGCATTTGAAACGGGAACTGGCCGGCATACGAAGCGGCCGCGCCTCCGTCTCGTTGCTGGACGGCATCAAAGTGAACTACTACGGGACGCCGACTCCGCTCAGGCAGGTGGCGAACCTGGCCACGCCCGAAGCGCGGCTGATTACCGTCCAACCCTGGGAGCCCCAGCTTATCAAGGAGATCGAGAAGGCCCTCCTCGCGTCCGACCTCGGGCTCACACCGTCGAACGACGGGAAGATCATCCGCATCCCGCTCCCCCCGCTCAGCGAAGAACGCCGCCGGGAACTGATCAAGGTGTGCAAGAAGCACGGGGAAGAGACCAAGATCCATATCCGGAACGCCCGTCATGACGGCAATCATGAATTGAAGCAGTTGCAGAAAGAATCCAAGCTGACCGAGGACGAATGGCGCAAGGCCGAGCAAGAGATCCAGAAGCTCACCGACCAGTACATCCAAAAGGTCGATCAGGTGCTAAAGAAAAAAGAAGAAGAGATCCTGGAAGTCTGACGCACCGCGTGCTGCTTGCACCCCATCTCCAGCCCACGTTCGCCGCCGTCGATCTGGACGCGTTGGCGCATAACCTGACCGTCGTCCGTTCGCGCATCCCGACCTCGTGCGAGATCATCGCCGTCGTCAAGGCTAACGCCTATGGACACGGACTGGTCGAAGTGGCCCGCGCGCTGCTGCGTCTGGGCGTCTCCAGATTGGGCGTCGCTTCCCTGGAGGAGGGGCTGGCGCTTCGTCAAGCCGGCATCGAGGCTGCGATTCTAGTCATGGGCGCCGCGTTTCCGCATCAACTGTCAGACCTGATCGCCCACAGACTGACACCCGTGCTTTACGACGTCGGTCTGACCGATGCATTGGCCAAGCAACTCGGGTCCCGCCGCGAGCCCTATCCGGTGCACCTCAAGGTTGACACCGGCATGGGACGTTTGGGATTTTCGCCCGAGGAGGTGCTGCCGTTGTTGCAGAGGCCGGCGTTCAAGGGCCCTCTGCGCGCCGAGGGCCTGATGACCCATCTGGCCGACGCGGACGGCGAGGAGCGGGACTATACGGAAGGGCAACTCGCACGATTCCGCCTGCTCCTCGATCGCATCAAACAAAGCGGGCTGGCTGTTCCGTTGATCCACACGGCCAACAGCGCGGCGATTCTTCGTTACCCGTCCTCGCACTTCACGGCGGTCCGGCCCGGCATCATGCTCTATGGGTATCACACGCTGCCGGCCGGCGATCCGGCTCCCGATCTCAAACCCGTCCTCTCGCTGACCACGACCATCGCCCAGATCCGATCGATCCCCAAGGGAGGCAGCGTCAGCTACAACCGGACCTTCATCGCGCAGCGGCCCTCGCGGGTGGCGATCCTACCGATCGGCTACGCGGACGGCTACAACCGCCTGCTTTCGAACCGCGCCTCTGTGCTCATCGGCGGCCGCCGCGCGCCCGTAGTCGGCCGCATCTGCATGGATATGACGCTCGTCGATGTGACCGATCTTGCGGATGTGAGCCCTGGCCAGCAGGCCGTGCTGATCGGTCGTCAGGGCGGGCAGTGCATCACCGCCGACGACATCGCGGCATGGCTCGACACCATCTCCTACGAAGTGTTGTGCGCGATCGGCCCGCGCGTCCCCCGTACCTACCTATCTGAGACGCCGCACTCCGCATGACGTGTGCGTTAAACCGATTCATGCGTTGTCCCTTCCGCAGCCGTACCCTATAATTCTTTGAGTCTGGTGTTAAGCATTAACGGTGCGAGGTCATCTCTGCCGATCGTGAGCCTGAGGGAAGCGATGCTGGGGTATGTGCTGGTCATCCAGGAATTCACGTTGCTGTGCGCCAGAACCATCGTCAATCTGTTTCGCCCCCCGTACTACGTCCGAGAAACCATTCTCCAGATGGATCGTATCGGGGTGGGCTCGCTGTTCATCGTCGTCCTGACCGGCATGTTCACCGGCATGGTGCTCGCGCTCCAGGGGGCGGTTCAATTGGAACCTTACGGCGCCAGCATCTACGTTTCGCGCCTGATCAGCACCTCGGTCGTCCGCGAGCTCGGTCCGGTCCTGGCCGCCCTCATGATCGCCGGACGGGTCGGCACCGGCATCGCGTCGGAGCTCGCCTCCATGACCGTCACCGAGCAGATCGATGCCCTGCGCGCGGAGGGCACCGATCCGATCCACAAACTGGCCACGCCCCGGCTGATCGCGTGCCTCTGCATGATTCCGCTGCTCACCATCATTACGGACGGCATTGCGATCTTCGGCGGGTGGTTGGTCGCCAAACTGTATCTGGGCATCGACTCCTATTTCTATTGGACCTGGGCCTTCGAGGCGCTCCGGCGGCAAGACCTCATTTTGGGTCTGGTCAAACCGGCCGTGTTCGGGTTTCTCATCGCCATGGTCGGGTGCTATGCCGGCATCTCGACCAAAGGTGGCACGGTCGGCGTAGGAGTTTCGACGACTCAGTCGATGGTGTCTTCCTCCATCTTGATCCTGGCGAGCGATTTCTTTCTGACCAAATTGTTTATGGCGCTGTAGCTGTAGAGGTGGGATGATCAGGCTCGATATGGTTGATTTGACGCTGGGCGACCGAAAGGTCCTGGAGCACATCGCTTTTCAGGTCGAGCCGGGCGAAACGAAGGTCATCTTGGGCGGAAGCGGCTCGGGAAAGACGACCATTCTCCGGCTGATCCTCGGCCTATACAAACCGGATCGGGGCTCCATCCGGATCGACGGCGAGGAGATCACCAACTTATCGGAGCAGGTACTGCCGCGGATTCGCCAGAAGATGGCGATGGTGTTTCAGAGCGCCGCCTTGTTCGACTCGCTCACCGTTCGGGAAAACGTCGGCTACCGCCTGTGGGAGCAGGGCGCGTTGTCCGATGATGAGATCGAGCAACAGGTCCGGCAGAGCCTTCAATTCGTCGGATTGGAAGACTCGATCGACAAGATGCCGGCCGATCTCAGCGGCGGCATGCGCAAGCGGGTCGGGATCGCCCGGGCGCTGGCGAGCGGCGCCCGGGTGATTCTTTACGATGAGCCGACCGCCGGCCTGGACCCGATCAATTCCTACGCCATCGGACACCTGATTCTGCAGCTCAAGGCCAAGGGCGTGACTCAAGTCGTAGTGACCCACGATCTTGATCTGGCGTTCCGTGTCAGCGATCGTATCGTCCTGCTCCACAAGGGACACATCATGTTTCAGGGCACGCCGCAGGAACTGGCCGGCCGCCAGGACCGGGAAATTCGCGGGTTCCTCGACCCGTCCACGCTGCCAGCCGAAGAGTGGGACGCGTATGCCGGACGTAATTCCGACTAGGACCTGGGGGCACGAGCTATGACAAGACGATCTGATCTGACCTGGGCGCAAGTCAAGATCGGTATCCTGGTTTTGATCTCCTCGGCTATCGTGATGATCATGATCCTCAACCTGGAGGAAGGGCTGGGAGTGCTCAGCCGCAAGACGCAGTTTCGCGCAATAGTCGGCCACACGCAAGGGCTCAAAGTGGGGAGCCCGGTCTTGATGAACGGCGTGAGTATCGGCAACGTCCACAAGATCGAGATCGCCCGGAATGCGCCACAGGTGGAACTCACCTTTACCGTCAAGCGCGAAGTGGCGCAGCACATTCGCGAGGACGCCTCGATCAACATCCGAGCCCTGGGCTTGCTCGGCGACAAGTATTTGGAAATCGTGCCCGGCACGCCGACCAGACCCTCGCTGGAGCCGGGAGCTCTATTGACCGGCAAGGCAGAGGCCGATATCGCCAGCTTGGCCTCCGGCGCCTCTGCCACGATCGAGAACGTCAACACAGCATTGCAGGAAGTCCAGCGAGCCCTCGCCGCCATTACAAAAGGCCAAGGCACGACCGGCAGGCTGGTTAACGACCCCGAGCTTTACGATCGATCCAAGCGGGTGCTCGAAAATCTGGAGAAAGCGTCGGAGAAGAGCCTCGCCCTGCTGGACAAGGTGGAACGCGGCGAAGGGACGGTCGGCAAGCTCGTCATGGATAAGGAACTTTACGCGCGGGCCAACCAGGCGGTGCGGGAGCTGACCGAATTAGCGAATCGCCTGAACAACCAGAACGGCACCCTGGCCAAGCTCGCCGATCCCACGCTCTACGCCAAGCTGGATAATCTCACGGCCCGCGGCGAGCAACTGTTGAACAAGATCGAGCGGGGCGAAGGGACGGTCGGCAAGCTCGTCACCCGCGACGATCTGTACACCCGTACAGACAAGCTGCTGACGGAAGTGGAAGAGTTCGTGGCGGATGTGAAGAGGAATCCGAAAAAGTACTTCAAGTTCTCAGTGTTCTGATTCAACGATCTTCATGGATAAAAATTCCGGTCCCTGTCTCGCCCGACGAGCAACGAGTGATCCGACACTGGGTGTGGATGTCCACACCCAGCGGTCCCGATGGAACGCGGACTATTGGCTGGCAAGAACAGATCGCGATTACGGCGAACAGGAGGAGGAAGGAGGCCAGTGCAAGAGGACATGGGCATAACGACTGGGATGCATATCAGCTTCCGCCCGCTCAAAGTACGCCTGCCAGAACCGGCCGATGTGTTCAACCAGTTCGGCTGATCCTGCGGACACCCCTGAGACATAGACACATACTCCGGACAGATTCGGAATCAATCCTTTCGCGTCCAGTTCGGCCAGGATCGTGTTGCTGGTCTCGGGATTCCATGCGACCTTTTCAAACCGATACGGCGGATAATCTTCAATCATGTCCGAGAAGAAGACTAAAACCTTCCGCCTCGCTTCATTGTGGAAGAGTTTTTGGGCAAGGAGGAGCGAACTAAAGATATCGGTATAAGGGCTGGAGTACCGTCTGCCGAACACCTCAGCCACCTCGATTCGGATTCGCTCCCTGAGTTGAGTTACCTGGGCATCGACTTCCTTTACCTGGCGGTTGTATTTCAGCACGTTGTCTAGCCACCCGTTGAACGACGGCTTCGGAGGGAACGTGGCCTCGACAAGAGGATGAAACTCGGTGAGAGTTTTGTCCGTGATAGGGGCGATGAGGAATCGATCTCCTTCGGAGAGCGAGGGAATGATCTGGTCGACGATGGCTCGCTCGTAAAGCACTCGATCCTGCTTACGGGTGCTATCGGAAAAATCCACAAAGACAATGATCTCCGTCCCACGCGGCGTCGAGGCCTGTGTGCTCGATGATGAACACCCTAATGTCAGGGACACTCCGCTGATCAACAGGAAAAGAATTCCCATCTGGATTCCAACTGAGAACGGCGAGTCACGCCGCATCGTTATGCTCAATGTCGCCGTTCAGGGAGACCTCCGGCCACCATTTCAACTCGGGGAATTCCGGGTTCTTCCTGAAGGTAGGCGGAGGTAACAGGCTCCGATAGCGCATGTTGACCTGGCGGTACAGAGCGACGCGTTCACTCGTGAGGGCGCGGACTTGTTCGATCTGGCTCTTGGCTTTCTTGATCTCCCCGTTAATCCGGGTGCCGATCCGAAAGAGTTGCTTGCGCAAGGCGTTTCTCTTTCGATCCAGAAACATAAGGGACGAATGTGCGCTGTCTAACTTTTCGTCCGGGTCATGGGCGAAGAAGGAGGCCGTCATAGCGCCAAAGAACACGAGAGTGTTGAGCGCGAACAGTGCGTAGGCCAATTGGTCCTGGTTTGTCGACGCCGCAGCCGCAGGAGCAGCCTGCGAGAAAATATAGGTGTTCCGCAGCACGCTGATCGCAAACAAGGCCGCTCCCACCGCAGCCGGGGTCAGCACGCCGATCAGAATGTTACCAGCCAGTCGTGGAATCGAATGCCGCACATGAATACCGATGAACAACCCCAGCAGCGGGATGGTGACGGCCAGCGTGGACGCCATGACATAGGTCAAGTATTCCGGCTCGCCGAATAACCTGAAGACAACCGTGTTCAGAGGAAACTCGCCGATGCCTAAAAACAGGATCAACAAGACATGAAAGATGGACGGAAACGGGATGCTAACATCCCGCCCCAATTCCTTCTTCCTGGCCTCATAGAGTTCGGTGATAGGCTGGAGCCGGGAGGTAATCTCCTGGAATCGCTTCTGGCAGGCTTCAAAGACCGGCTGAAGTTCTGCGATCCGCTGCGACGCCTTCTCGTAAATCCGTTGGACTTCCTGTTCGCCGTGAGCGATCAAGGCCTGCTCAAATTGGGCTGCGACATAGGAACCCATCTGCGGGATGTTTTTCTCCCCGTCTTTTTGCCCTTCGGCCTGGATACGACTCTCATCGGTGAAGGGAAGGTCTGTCTTTGTAAACATGGTCCCTCTCTCATCTCCAGCGTGACACTAAGCCGCCACGTCGTGTTTCTTGAGCAGGGAGGTCAATTCATCGAGCAGGAACTTCACGTTGTCCAGCACCGTGTCCTCCGTCGAGGAGAGGTCCGTCATGTTCTTCATGACGGTTTGATAGTCGACTTTTAGTTGCGACAGACTCTGATGAATGCTGTCCAAACCGGCCCGCAACTGGTCACGCTCCTGCCTCAAGGCATTCCAGCGCTTTTGGAGCGACTCCAACTGGTCACGCATATCGCTGGACTGTTGGACCAGTTCTTTGTACTCATTGATCGCCTCGACGATCCGTTTAACTTCGTTGTCCTTGAGCATCGCTCGACTCCCTGTTAGGTGAATTCGATTTGTCGGAAGCAACCGCTCGTTTTAGTCGATACAAGATCTCCCCGTGCAGGGAGCGGTTTTCCTGCACGGAAAGCTGCTTGAGCGCCGCATGGAGCGTATCCGGCAGCCGCAACGTTACCATCTTCATGCTGTCACTGTAGCACTTATTTGGCATCTGTAAAGTGAACGGGAATGCCCCAATTTCCGTGGGGTTCCGTCAGAAGCTTCGGGTTAGAGGAAACGGGGAATCAGGATGGCGTCCGGCAAACCGGGTAGTAAGGCGGCGCGGCGGCGGACGCTCCTGGCCGCGGAATTGCGGCTGGGATCAGTGATGGCGGATATCTCGTGCGGCCAGGCCGGCTAAACACCAGAGTAAGTGTGTGTGTTGCCCGGACGAAGACGCGCAGGAGGTTCTTTACGCACCGATGGGTCGGTGTCTCCGCGAAGATGAGGCTCGAAGGGTTCCGCTGGGCTCACGCTGCAGGCCGTTGTTGTGACGCAAGCCGCATGATGGTTCGCCCATCCTCCAGACCACGTTGATAGCACTCGAACTGAGCAGGGTGGTGTTCTCTCATGAAATCTGTTCTGTCCCTGCCGAGCAAGGCATCCACCAGGCCGGCTTCTTCAGCCCACCACCCCGCCCGCTCCTGCTGAGTGACCGATGCGAGTTTTTGCTGGAGACGGCACCATTCGACGCGCGAGATAATGTGGGTCGGGATATACTCCATGGCCTCCTCCCACTCAGGATCTCGCTCGTAGGGTAACCCCAACCCGGCGGAAGCACGATCCGGCAAATTCCGGCATTCAAGGCAGGAAAACACCTGAAGCACGAGACAGACGGGCCTCAGTGGCGGTTCCGTTGCGTTTCCGGGTCCGAAACTATTTACAGGCAACGGCTCAAGAATGGATCCTACTTTGGCCCCTTTCTTCTACCACCGGATAAGAGAGAAACTTAGGCGCGAAGTTGTCTTTGCATTCGAATTGAGAGTATCCATTGCTCTGCTCCATGCAATGGGTCCTACACCACCCGTCTGCGCGGTTTCGTCGCGAATCTTCGTGAATAATGCAGGCTAGACCTTCAATTTTCGCTTCAGATGCTTCTCGACGCTGGCGACTTTGCTGATGAGACGGCCTTTGTGGCCCTTGCGGTAGTCGACTTTGATCGTGCAGGAAATGCGGTTGCAGTCTTTCTTCATACGCTCATAACATTTCTTGACGACGCCGAACACCTCGTCCCATTCCCCTTCCAGAACCGTACCCATCGGGTTGAGACGATATTCCACGCCGCTCTTGTCGATAATGTCCAAGGAGCGCGAGACGTACTTGCCGACGCTCTCGCCTTTGCCGAGCGGCGACATGCTGAATTCGAGCAAGACCATGGTGAAACAACTCTCCTTTGAATGCCGTCGGTTATCTGCCGTTAGCGGTCTGCTTGAGCCATCCCCTACTCAACACGCGTTACGTATCATGCATCACGTCTTGCCGGTTACGCCTTCTGACGTTGTTCCAGCCAGGCCTTGGGATATTCGATGCTGCCGGTGAACTTCAAGCCGTTGACGGCTTCTCGCAACAACAGGCGCCGTCTCTCCGCATCGGCCTCGGTGGCTTTGGTCTCGTCGCGCAGATCGGCCAGCCAGTCTAGGAAAGCCGCGAATTCTTCTCCGAAGATCTGCTCCAGATCCTTCCGCAACCGGCTCGCGAGGACTGGCGAGGCGCCGCTGGTGCTGATCGCCACGCGCAGATGGCCGCGGCTCACCACCGCCGGCATCATCACATTCGACAGCGTCGGTTCGTCGATCGACCACACGAGAAACCGCCGCTCGCGCGCTAGGTCCAGCAACGACCGGGCGAAGTCCCGGTCACCGCGAAGGACGTTCAACACCAGAATGACGCTTTCCACGTCGGTTGTCCTGAACGTGCGGACACGGTGAATCACCTTGGCCGAGGCCGTCAACTTGCGCAGTGTGTCGTTGAGCGTCGGATTCACCACCGTGACCTTGGCTCCGGCGTCCAACAACCGCAGGGTTTTTTCCGCCGCTTCCTCGTCGCCGCCCAGCACAAGGCAGGGCCAGCCTTTGACATCCAATAAAATGGGGAATCCAGGATTTACCGCCATCGCGTCTCCTCCCAACTCACACGACCGGCGCGTATCATACAACAGCGTGTTGCGGAGCGTAAACCGCGCCTTTGTCCCTCCCCTTTCCCCTTCAACTTCGGCTCTGTATAATGCGCGGACTTTCATTCGAGCCGGCGCCGCCGACAGCCACAACGCTGGCTTGAACGCACGGCAGTCATTCACGAGCGTGTAGCTCACTCAGTCAGCAGGATGAAAAAATATAGTTGGGCGAGCGGCAAGAGGAGAGAGACTCCGGCCTCGGGCCTCTAGCCACGAGCCTATAAAACGCCGGGAGGAAGTCAGAACGTGGCGAAATACTCGCTGAGCACACTCGGCATGACCGCTGGGATCATTGGTCTGGCCGGCATCGCCGCATGGCTGGGCTTGGCTCACAGTTGCGAGCAACAGGGCGGCTCGGGCGTGATCGCCGGACGCGTCACCATCGCGCCGGCGTTGGCGGACCAGGTAAGGCCGACCGACGTGCTGTTCGTCATTGTGCGGCGACCGCAAGGCGCGCCTCGACCCATCGCCGTAAAGCGAATCGAAGGCCCCAAGTTTCCGGTGGAATTCGAGATCACCAACGCGGACCTGATGATACAGGGATCAGAGTTGCGCGGGATGGTGGACGTCATCGCGCGGCTGGATCGGGACGGACAAGCCGGGCCGCCTCAACCGGGGGATATGGAAGGGAAGTACGGCAAGAACCCCACTCTCGTCGGCGGGCGGGACGTGGAGATTACAATCGATAAGCAGTACTGATTCTGAAGAAATGAGGAATTAGGAATGTGAAATTAGGAATAGAGAAGTTTAAGCAGGAGCTGGTTGCTCCGCGCATCACTTTTCGAACTCCTCATTCCGCATTCCTCATTGATTTTTCTACGTTTCCGCGGGATCGGCGTCCAACTCCATGTTCCAGTACAAGTAGTCGCGCCAGCTTTCCGGCGCGTTGCGGATGCCGATGGTGATCGTGAGCACAGGGTTCCACCTGGGTTTGACCGGCTTCTTGATGAGCCTCATGCCCGCCTCTTCGGGCGTCCGGCCGCTCTTTCGGTTGTTGCACCGCCAGCAGGCCGTGACGATATTCTCCCAGGTCTTTTTGCCGCCCTTGGCAATCGGCACAACGTGGTCGAAGGTGAGGTCCTCGGTTCGAAACTTCTGGTTGCAATACTGGCAGGTATAGCCGTCGCGGGTGAAGATGTTTATGCGCGAGAACTTGACGGCTCGATGACTGTCCTTCAGCCGGACCAACTTGAGCAAACGCATCACGGCCGGCAGCTTAATCGAAATCGACACTCCATGAATGTCGCGATCATAGACCTCCAGGACTTCGACTTTGCCCTGCCAGAGCAGAGTAATGGCTTTCTGCCAGTTGATGACCCGGAGCGGTTCGTAGGTCGCGTTGAGCAACAAGGTCATTTCCATGAGAGCTCCTTACCCATCATTCCCCATCCTCACAGCCAGGGGTAGGCCGCCCGCCCGCCTTTGTGTATGCCATAATCCGAGAGTCAGATCAAGCCGTGAAGCCGATGCAGCAAGGCCGGAGCCGGCCTCCTGACCTGGCTGCAGCCGCACGGCTCGAGTGTGTACGTACAGGAGGATCCAGCAGCGATGATGACATTCGTTCCGGTGGCGAAGCTCAGCGATTTGGAACCCGGCTCCTGCCTCTCGGTCGAAACGGAAGGCGGATTGCTGGTGGCGCTGTTCAACGTGGATGGAAAAATCTACGCGCTCGACAATACCTGTCCGCACGCGGGGGGCCCGCTGGGCGAAGGAACCCTCTCAGGCGAGATCGTGGAATGCCCTTGGCACGGCTGGCGGTTCAACGTGCGGACTGGCGCACGGCTCAACAATCCCGATTTCACGGTCGCCCGCTACGATGTGCAAGTAGAAGGGGACGTGATCAAAGTGTCACTGCCTGGCCCCCGGTAAGAACGGGGACTGCATCGGCGTCCCCGGCGTCGCATCGGCAGGCATGTATCCATCGGCGGGCAACGACGCCGCGTTGACGCGTTTCGTCGCCAGGTTGGCGTGCCAAATCAATTCCCGCTCGAACCACTGATTCCGCCCCTGCTCCCGCATCGTGACCCGCACCTCATAGAGATCGCCTTCCAGTCGCTGCACCCGCCAGTCTCCCAAATACACGCCCTCGCCCCGTGCTTTCTTCGCCCGCACGTGCTCGGTCAGAGCCTGTAGGATCGTCGGCGCTCCTTGAGCCCGGTGCGTCTGCACCAGCGCAATGGCTTCCGCCGCGCGTGGATCGGCCATGGGGTTCAAGGAAGCCGGCTTAAGCAGCCAATACGCCACTCCTCCGGCGACCAGCAGGCCAAGCCCGATGTAGTGGATCGTTCTGACCCAGGACGAAGAGGACTCGGAAGGCTGGGTGGGGGAAGACTCGACAGTCAAGGCAAGTTAGCGCTTCGACATGTTGGGGGAATGGTGCGCTTTTGAGGTCGCAGCCCCGCAGCAGGACGGACTCACACGGGCGATTTCCTGTTGAGCCGCCTTCAGCAGCAAATAGTTTCGTTCAATCAAGGCCTGCCGCTCCCGCAGGACCTGATCGTACACCGGATTGCCGGATGAGGAAACCGAAATTCCGGCCACCGGCCCTCCCGGGATGACACCCCGCCGATAGCCGCCATTGTTGTTAATGGTCGTCGGTCCGGCCCCGGTCCACAGATTCATCACCCTGAGGTGGTCATTCAGGGCGCGGAGCGGGTCCATGACGTGACGTCGACACCAGAATCCCGAGATCGGCCCCGACGTCAGATACACGGGGGTGGTCAACGACACCCAGCGATAGTCCGGCAAGATCCTTGGGGTTGGCTCCTCGAGTGACACGGCTGAAAGGTCCTGGTCGGCCGGTTCAGCTTCCACAGTATCCCGCATCACCGAAGGACGATCCTGAGATCGAGTTTCCAGCGGTGGTTTCGCATCAGGATCCGGCAACGCCGCACGAACAGAGATGTCGCTCACAGTCGAAGACAGGCCGGTGCGAGGACTGTCTTTGAATCGGTGCACTTTGACGGAGCTCCGTTCGCCTTCGGGAGGAAGACGGGACGCATCGTCGGTGATGACCATCATCCCATCGGGAGTGATCCAGCTATAGAATTCGGCCGCCTCGACGGCCCACGCCGCGCAGATCGCCCCTCCCAAAGCAAGGAGGATCAGGCCCGCCCGCATGACGACGTGTCTGTGATGACCCATAAAAAAGCATAGGCTCACGTCCAGCAGGAAGTCAATGCTGGCCCTCTCCCGCTCAGGGAGCGTCGGACCCACGTAAACGGACTCAGCCCTCGCAGCCGATCGACTTGACAATCCAACAAGCGGGTATGCTACAAGTACCAGGCCCGATTCGTGAAATCACACAAGTGTGAGCGCGCATGAAATTATTCGTCTATGCCGACAATTTGAATCCGACTCAGCTCAAGCGGCGGGCGCCGGAGCACCAGTTCCTTTTTAAGGCCTATCTGCCCGATCATACGATTCAGTTCTGCCGCTGGTCTTCCCAATGGCGCTGCGGCCTCGCCAGCGCGGTCCCGTCTCCCGGCGAAAAAGTTTGGGGCATCGTGGTGGAGATCACGGACGAAGACCTGAAGCTCATGGATGAGTTCGAGGGCGATGTCCCGCCCGGCGCATTCCGGCACCTGCCGGTTACCGTCATCACGGAAGAAGGCGAGAAAGTGTTCGTCACGACCCACGCGGCCACGCCCATCGGGAAATTCAAGCCCAAAGAACATTACCTAGAATGGGTCTTGAAAGGGCTCAAGCACTGGAAGCTGCCCGACGAGTGCATCGAACAGTGGAAGTCCTACATGCCGCGTTAGAAATTAGCGATGAGCTCTCAGCTATTAGCTATTAGCTATTAGCTATCAGCTCCCAGCTAGTCGCTCTGCAATCAAACAAGAGGAGACTCCATGCCGAAGCCTAAATATCACATTGTGGTCTGCACCAATTCCCGTCCGCCCGGACATCCGAAGCCATCCTGTGGAGCGGCGGGATCGGCCAACATCCTCATGGCCCTCAATATGGGACTGATGGAGCGCGGCTATCAGCCCGGCCAGGTATTGGTCACCGGCTCCGCCTGCTTGGGTCCCTGCGAACACGGCCCCACGGTCGTGGTCTATCCAGACGGGATCTGGTACTCCAAAGTGGCGGAGGCCGACGTGCCGGCCATCCTCGACGAACACATCGGCAAGGGCGCACCAGTCCAAAAGCTCAATCCCGACGCCATCTGGCGCTGATTGTTCCCCGCCAGGTTCATTTTGTGAGCACTCCCTCCCACCAGGAACACAAGGCCCACGCTCCTCGCCGAGTCGGGTGCATGATCATCACCTGCAGCGACACGCGCACGCCGGAGACCGACGACAGCGGCCAGCTCATCATACGCCTGTTGAAGGACCACGGGCATGACGTCGTCGCGTACCGGGTCGTCAAGGACGAGCCGGCGCAGATCAAGGCATGCATCGAAAGCGGCGTGGCGAACGAGGCGGTTCAGGCGATCATTATCAACGGCGGCACCGGGATCTCGCGGCGCGATTCCACGTTCGAGGCGATCGACGGGATGTTGGAAAAACGGCTGGACGGTTTTGGAGAACTGTTCCGCTACCTGACCTACCAGGAAATCGGATCGCCCGCCATGATGAGCCGGGCCACCGCGGGGATCGTGCGGGGTCGGGTCCTGTTCTCCACCCCCGGTTCGACGAACGCCGTGCAGCTCGCGATGGAAAAATTAATCCTGCCGGAGTTGGGGCATCTCATTAAAGAACTGACAAAACATTAGCGGTCAGCTTTCAGCCGTCGGCCCTCAGCGGCCAGTTATCAGCCTTCAACGATCAGCGATCAACGCCAGAAGGACCCAGAACCTACTCCTCCGTTTCCGGACCAAGACTGACGGCTAAAAGTCGACGACTGATCACGCATAGGGGAACGCTTTCTCAGTCCTGCATGATCTTTGGTTCCGACACGCGCTTGTAGAACACCAGCAGGTCTCGCACGGAAATCAACCCCACCAGCTTGCCTTGTTCGGTCACGCCCAGGTGCCTGACACCCAGATCGCCCATCATATCGTGGGCGTCCTGTACCGTTCGTATTGCTTCGATCGTGGCGATCGGGCTGGTCATGATGTCCTGCACCGTCATCTTGTTCAGATCGGCACCTCCCGCGACCGCCCGGCGCACCACGTCGGTATCGGTGATGATGCCGACAAGGTCTCCGTTCTTCTCCACCAGCAACGATCCGATGCGTTCATCCCGCATCTTCTTCGCCGCATCCCGCACCGACATGGTGTAGGGGATCCGTTTGGGGTCCTTTCGCATGATCTGCGCGACGGTCGCCATGGATGAGGTCCTCCTTTGTCAGAATGCGTCCGTTGGACTTCGCGGCGCTCATTCCACTCTCAACACGATTTTACCAAAGACCTGCCGGCTCAGCAGTTGTTCCTGCGCCGCGCGAGCGTCTCGGAGCGGATAGACTCGGTCGATGACCGGACGAAGCTTGCCCTGGCCGATCAGCGCCGCGGCGGCGAGCAATTCGGCGCGCGTGCCCATGTACGAACCCTTCAACGTCAGTTGCCGCGAAAACAGGTAGCGCAGATCGAGTTTGACTTCCCCGCCCGTCGTCGCGCCGCAGGTAACCAGCCGACCCCCTTTGGCCATCGCATGCAGGCAGGCCTCCCAGACTTCCGGTCCGATATGCTCGAACACCACGTCCGCGCCGTGCCCGCCGGTGAGCGCCTTCACTCGAGCCGCGACCTGCTCTTTGGAGTGCTGAATGACTTCATCCGCGCCGAGTTCCTTCGCTTTGGCAATTTTGCTCTCTGACCCGACGGTCGTGATGACGGTTGCGCCGACGAGTTTGGCCATCTGAATGGCCATGCTGCCGACGCCGCTCCCCGCTCCCATGACCAGGATCGTCTCTCCCGGCTTGACGTCGGCCAATGTGAACAACATATGCCACGCCGTCACGGAGACGAGCGGGAATGCGGCTGCCTGCTCGAAGGTCAGCCCGCCGGGAATTGGGAGGACATTTCGGGCAGGCACGGCGACGAATTCTGCATAACCTCCGTCCACCTTCGCGCCGAGAATGCCGTAGGCCGGGCAGAGGTTATCCCGCCCGGCGAGGCACTGCTCGCATCGCCAGCAACTCAGGCCGGGCGAGACGAAGACCTGGGTCCCGACAGCGACGCCGTCGACCCGTTCCCCCACCGCTTCGACGATCCCGGCCACATCGGAGCCGGAGATATGAGGGAGTGGAATCTGGTATGCCGGGATGCCTTGACGAATCCAGATGTCCAGGTGATTCAGTGCGCAGGCTTTGACCCGAATCAACACCTCGTCCGGCCCGGCCTGCGGCGTGGGCGCATCCGTATAGATTAGCTTCTCCGGCCCGCCATGCTCGCGAAACACCACCGCCTTCATCGCTCCCTCATAATCGCGAATGCTGAATGTGAAAATGAGGAATTGCCATCCTCATTCATAATTCCTAATTTCGAATTCATAATTCAAAATTTTAAAACTCCTTCCACCACCATCACCGCTTGTCCGCCGACTTTCACTTCCTGGATCGCGTCGTCGTCCGACTCGACCTGGATGAGAATGCGCGACGGGCGTTCGATTTCGTAACCCTGCTCGGCGGTGATCTCCGTCGTCGGCCCCACTTCCACCACCCCGTGATGGACCAAATATGCCCCCAAGGCCCCACTGGCGCTGCCGGTTGCGGGATCTTCGAGCACCCCGATTGGCGGCGCGAACATGCGGGTATGCACGGTCGCCGACTCGTCCACGGTCACCGTCGTAAATACCATCATTCCGTTCGCGCCATAGCGATCACAGAGCTGGCTGACGGCCGACACGTCCGGCACGATGGACCGCACCGCCGTCAGCGTGCGCACCGGCACGATCAGGACGGGCAAGCCGGTCGAGACGACTTGGATCGGCCACTTGGTCTCGGCAATCACATTTTTCGACAATCCCAGGGCCTTCGCGACGTCGAACACATCCTTGACGCCCTCCACGTGGCCCAGAAACTGCGGCTTCGGTTGCGACATGACCACCCGCAGGATCTCCCCGTCCCGGGCATGGAGTTCGACAGGAAACACGCCCAGATTGCACTCGTACAGGACGCGCGTCACCGGCTCCCGAACAGCCAGCCTCTGGAGCTTGCCCAGAACGTAGAAGGTCCCCAGAACCGGGTGTCCGGCAAAAGGAATCTCCTGCGTCGGAGTGAAGATGCGGATCTTCGCGACGGCAGCCTGATCGGTAGGGGGCAAGACAAAGACGCTTTCGGAGAGATTCATCTCGCGAGCGATCTGTTGCAGCTCGCGATCGGTCAAGCCTTGAGCGTCCGGGATGACGGCGACCGGATTCCCGCCGAACGGTTGGTCGGTGAACACATCGGCCTGGTAAAACTCGAGGGTACGGATCGCGTCATCCATCGTCGAGGCTACTGTAGGTCAGCGCCGAACCCCTTGTCAAACCGATCGGGATCGGTCTCCGGCTCAGGCGCACGGCGCCGGCCTTGACTTGCCGAGGAACGCGACGCTATGTTGGCGCCCATGGCGCGGGAGATGGAAATCAACATCCGTCCGATTTTCTCGACTCCCCTCCTCGTGTTCACCGTTCCGGACCATGAGCGGATCAACGCTGAACTGCGTCGCGCCATTCTCGATCGGGAAGCTTCCACGCCTGCCTACTCGGATTACGAAGTCGTCGGCTGGTCGTCTCCGCACGATCTTTCCATGCTGGATTGGGCCGGCGAGCCTTTGAAGCGGTTGTTCGAGCCCGTCATCGAGGTGGCGACGCAGGTGACCGAGTTCTCCGAGCGGGCGCCAGGGACCTCAGGACGACGTCCAGGCTGGCAGGTGGTCGAAGTCTGGTCCAACGTGCAGCGCAAGGGAGGCAGCAACGCCGCCCATCCGCATCCCGGTAGCTTCTGGTCCGGGGTGTATTATGTGGATGTGGGAGACATCGCGTCTGAAAGCACATGCGGCGGCGAGCTGCAGCTCTTCGATCCGCGCGGGTGTCTGCCGCGAATGCTCGCTCCCTATCTCCGTTACGCCATGCCCGAGCTGCATGACGCCGGGCGGAATATCTCGTTTGCCCCCGCGGCCGGCCAGTGCGTGATGTTTCCCGGTTGGCTGTTCCACGCCGTCGCCACGTACACCGGCACAGCGCCGCGCATCAGCGTCGCCTTCAATCTCGACCCGGTCCTCTCCCAAAAATAGGTGTCCCTCCCCTACCTCCACCCGTCCCCTCCTTGCGAATTTCAAAGGAGGGATGGAGAAGCGGCCGTTGCTCGAGCGGCAAATGTCCGCTAAGCGGAAATGGGCAGGGCTTCGTAGGACTGCGTGAGGGGGTTGCGGACATAGTCCTCGATATAGTTCCGCAGGTGTCCGTTGCGGTAGAGCCGTTTGTTGGCGAACTTCGTATCGATCCGGTGCAGCACCCGGACCTTCACACCGGTCTTCTTAATGAACTGATCCAGCGACACCCCGGCAATGTCCGTGTACGGCCCGCGCCCCGACTGCATCATGCACTTGGGAATATGGATCATTTTTTGCCCGTTGAGGCGCCGAGCGATGTCGTCGAAGGTCAAGAGGACCGTGCAGTCCGAGTCTCCGCCCAAGGTCGCGTTGGGCACCATGAGGAACCGCGCTCGGTTCTTCCGGTACATGGTGAGGATCTTATAGACGCTCTTGGCCATCACCACCGTATCGTGCTTTTCCAATTCCAGCGAATCGAAGAGGCTCACGATCCGCCGGCGGTTCAGAAACGCTGTGATCGGAGCTTCCGTGTGGATGGTCTGCATATTCGGCAACCCCGCGTCATAGACGCGCTCCGCCTCGCGCGGCAAATATTTCCTCCCCTGCCGCATGAGCGCGGCCGTCTCTTCCTTGAGCCCCCGCACCGGGGTCAGGCAACCCATCCATAACACGCATTTCTGGTTGACGCCGGAAATCGTGACGGCGTCCTTGGACATCGTATAATCGTCGAAGGCATAGAAGTTGGCCGAGGAGACGGCCGGCCCGTCCAGGACTTTCATCAGATGCTTCACCGCCGGAGCGTGCGGCATAAGCCGCTCACGATAGTCGCTGAGCGTGATCACCGACAACTCGAAGTTGATGCGCCCGGGATACTGCGCGGCCAGTTGATGGATCTTCGGCACATGCACGAATCCGACGGTGAAGAACGTGACGTTCTTGTCGGTGTACTTCAGAAAGTCCTCCAGCCATTCCATCGCCTTGGGGTGCAGGAATAAATCGGTCCATTCCATGTACTCGTTCCCGCCCAGGCACCAGAACTGCTGGGGATCGGTCGGCTTCTTGCTGATGTAATCGAGAATGTACTCCCAGTCTTCCTGGGTCGTTTTCGGCGGGTCGGCAGTTTCCCGATACGAGTGGTCGATCTCGTAGCAGAATTCGCACTTGACGGGACAGCTCTTGCCCAGGCTGAGAGGGATTTTGCCCCCGTCCATTTCCCGCCTGAGGACCTCCCGGTAGTCCTTGCCCTTGAGGACCGGCGGCGCTTGCAGGATGGGAAGCGGAGCGCTGAGAGGCATGATTGACAGGCTCTTCGGCTCTTTGTCAGACTCGCCGAGAGATGTGGACCGGCCGTTGATCTAAGTTTTCACGCCATGGAGCAATCAGACCTCGACCACGCGTTGGAAGTGTTCGGCCTCTCGTTGCCCATCACGCGGGAGCTGCTTGATCGGAAGTATCGGGAACTGCTGCATACGTGGCATCCCCCCCGGTACGCCAATCTGACCAACAACCCCCGCAAGTACATGCAGATGTACAAAAAAGCCGAGGCGATGACAAAAGAGATCGAAGCGGCCTACCAACTGCTAAGCAATCGGTTGTCATCGAAAAGCTGATAGCGAATAGCGGGTAACGGATAGCGAGGATCGGAGAAGATCCTGGTTTCCTTGGTTTCCTTCTCCTGGCAATCATTCGCTGCTAGCTATCAGCGATTCGCTATCGGCTCCCTGCTCATGAAACCGCGTGGCTGACCACCCGGGTCATCGACGGCTCGCCGTCCTTCCCCTCGCCCTCGCCCAACGCGACCGGCCACGTCACCAGCCCGGAGACACCGTCCCCAACGCCTTCCTTCCGCTGCGCATAGATCTGCGGCAGGCGGTTGGTGCCGTACTTGGAAATGTAGAGAAAGACGTGCTCGCGGGCGTTCACCCGCACGGCCCAGGGCTGGAAATCGTTCCGATAGAACTCCTCGCAGAGCTGCATCGCGTCGAGGCAAGACATGCCGCCCGGCTCGTTCAAGGTGTAGTAGTAATCCAGCGGCAGGTCGTACTCCTCCTGCTTATGAATGGTGATCCCGAACTTCTCGGGATTCCGGACCATCGGCGTATGGCGATAGGCGACAAAATAGAACAGTTCGACCGAATGAATGTACGGCTGATTGTCGAGAATAAATTGCCTGGTCTCCAGCGCCTCCTCGCGGGTCTCGCCGGGAAACCCATAGAAGGCCATCACGTGGTTCCAGATGCCGGCCTTGGCCGCCTCCTTCAGATTGTGTTCGATGACGCTCTTTTTGACGTGCTTGTCCATCAGATTCAGCACCCGCTCGTTGGCCGATTCCATTCCGTAATAAAGGGTGCAGCATCCGGACCGCGCGGCCAACTTCCAAATCTCCGGATCCTGGAGCGTTTCCTCGAAGCGGATCAACGTCGTCCACTTGATGCCGACGTTCTGCTCAACAAGCAGTTGCGTAACCTTCTTGAAGAGCGCCGGCGGATAGGATTCGTCGGAGAACAGGAAATGCTCGCAGCGATATTTGTCCTTCAACATTTTGACCTGCTCCACAACTAGATGCGCCGGCATCCCCCGATACTGGTCGAAATAGCCCTGCCCGTGGTCGCAGAACGTGCACCGCCCCCAATAGCATCCTCTCGTCGCGAGATAGGGCAAGATGCGCGTCGGAACAAAATAGCTGTCGAGCGGCAAGCCGTCGAAGTCCGGCAGCGGCAGCGCCGTCGTCTTCTCCGTATAGATCTCTTTGCTCGTATGAATTCCCTGCGCGTCGCGATACATGAGGTTCGGCACCGAGGCCAGGTTCCGTTCCCCGCTCAGCGCTTCGAGCAGCCACAACAAGGCATGTTCGCCCTCGTAGAGAATGGCCGAATCGAACACCTCGGTGAAAAACCGCTCGTGCTTCGGCAACTCTTCCTGCAATCTCGTGATGACGTTGCCGCCGACCACGACGTGAGTCTGCGGGAAGGCTTCTTTGATCATTTTGCAGAAAGTCAGACCGGCCAGCAGTTGCATCTGCGTCCCGATCGAGACCCCCACCACGTCGGGCGACTCCCTGCCGACGACGGGCAGTACCAGTTGCCGGCAAACATCTCGATAGACATTCACTTGGTCGTCGTCCAAGCAGGCGAAGACCTCTTTGGACACGCCAGGCCGGTACCCTAAATTGCTCTCCATCGGGTAGAACACCAGCGACGCCGGATAGTAAGCGGCGGAAATGTACTGCATCACCTCACGGAACGTGTTCAACGCCCACTCCAGCTTGTCGGCGTCGTAAAACTCCTCCCCGTGGACAATGCGCTTCGCCCGCTCGGCCCGTTCCGCCAGCTCGAACACATCGACCGAGGCTTTCGCCTCCAGGCAGGCCTTCTGATCCGCCTCCTGGTCGGTCAGCCACCCCGCCCGTTCCTTGTCTTCCAGTTCCTTCAACTGCATGCCCATCCGGGCTTTGACCCAGATGAGGAACATGTCGCTGAAGAAGTGATTGTACATCTCGATGTTCACGTCTTTTTGGATCACTTCGTGCCCGTGTTCCCGAAGGACGGCGGCGAGACAGGGCAGCGCCAAATACGGAGCGGTCGGCACCCACTCCGGCGGGAACAGAAGCATGGTCTTGAGCTTGCGCCCGTGTGCCCGCTTGGAACTCGCTCCCTCGATGTGGATCAGGTGGCTCATCACTCTAAGTCGACGTCGTTCCGGCGGGAATTCGATCTGGATTGAACTGCAGGTCTTGAAGTTTGCTCAACCCGAACCGAGCGATATAGAGAAAGATGTATTCCCGGATAAAGATGCGCAGGTCCCATCCTGGATAATGGTTGCGCTCGAACTCTTCGAACACCCGTTCCGCCTCCTCGACGCTGAGCCCTTCGCGCACGGTGTAGTAATAGTCCAGGGCCAGGTCCCAGTCGGGATTCTTGTAAGGAGTGACGCCCCACTTCTCTGGATACTTCGCGACAGGGGTGTGTTTGCTCAGGTCGAAGGTCCCGAAGCCGAGCGAATGGACATGCTCCTTGTTATTCTCCAGGAATTGAACGGACTCCCAGGCCTCCTCCCGTGTCTCCCCGGGAAATCCGAAAAACCCCATCACGTGATTCCAAATCCCCACCCCGGCGGAGAGTTCGAGATGCCGCTTGATCACCTCCGTCGTGGTGGCCTTGTCCATCAGCTTCAGCACCCGCTCGCTTCCCGACTCATAGCCGAAGTGGAGATACCGGCACCCCGAATCCCGCGCGTCCTGCCACACCGCCTCATCGAGCAGGCTTTTTTCGAACCGCATGTGGGTCGTCCAGAGGATGTCCATCTTGGTTTCGACCAGCCGGCGGGCCAGCTTTCGGAACAATGCCGGCGGATAGGACTCGTCGGTGAAGTGGAAATGCCGGGTGTTGTACTTGGTCTTGAGGAACCGGATATCCTCGATGATCTGCTCGATCTTCTTCGTCCGATAGCCGGCGGTGTACCCTTCACCGTGATCGCAGAACTCGCAGCGACCCCAGTAGCAGCCGCGTGTCGCGAGGTACGGCAGGATACGGTCCGGCACGAAATATTTTTCCAACGGGAGACCGTCGAAATCAGGAGGAGGGAGCGAGCCCATGTCTTCCGCATAGGTCAGGGCTGACGCGTGCACCCCGGCCGCATCGCGGTAGAGCAGGTTCGGGATGGAGGTGAGATCTCGTCCGGCGCCAACCGCCTCGACCAGTTGCAAGAACGCGGTTTCCCCTTCGTAGATCACCGCGCTGTCGAAGAGGCTGAACAGCGGAGAGGCGGGCAGGACATCGCGCAGCCGCGTCACCGTATTGCCGCCGATCGTGACATGGATCTGCGGAAACTGTTCTTTGATCAAGGCACAGAACGTCATCGACGAGAAGAGTTGCTGCTGGAGCACGATCGAGATCCCGACCACGTCGGGTCGTTCGGCTTCGATGACCGGCTTGACGAGGTGCTCGAACACATCCCGGTACACATTGACCTGCGTGTCCCCTACTGCATCCATCACCTCGGACGACATGAAGACTTTATAAGAAAGATCGGTCTCCATCGGCGGCATGCAGATCCGCGCCGGGGCATAAACCAGAGAAATCGCCGCGGTGATTTCCCGGAACGTGTTGATGGCCCACTCCAGTTTGTCGATGTCATAAAATTCTTGGCTGCGCACGATCCGCTTCGCCCGTTCCGCCTTTTCGATCAGCTCAGTGATTCGTTGACGGGTCAGATCGCACAACGCGAGCTGGAGGTCCATTTCCTGCGCTTCCAACTCGCGTTTCTTCGCAAGTTTCCGCAGCCGATCGAGCTGTTGCGGCACCTTTCGGAGGACGCGTTTGAGGAAATCTTCGCTGAAGTACCAGTCGTACATCTCGAGGTTCACGTCTTTTTGGATCACGGTGTGCCCGGCGGCACGGAGGACGGAGGTCAGGGTGGGTAGACTCAAATAGGGTTCGGAGGGGTACCAGTCGGGAGGAAAGATCAGCAGGACCTTCATCTTCCGCCCACCAGCCGCTTCCGACGAACGGCGATGAAGTCGGATGAGTTCCGCGCTTGTGCGTTGACCCTTGGAATATTCGATTCTCATAGCCGACCGGTCCTTCTCACCGCTCCTCGAAAGCTCACCGCTCCTCGAAAGCAATCGAAATTCATCGGGAGTTCCGAGAGTTAGACAAAAGCAGAACCAATTCTAAGCGCCGCCGATAAGCGGGGTCAAGGTACCACGAGGATAAAAGGGATAAGTGGGCACAGGGTACACAGGGGGAAAAGGAAGCAGGTCCGCCACACTCATAATCAGCCCTGCCCGGTTTCCATCCCGCTCACGATTTCCCGATAATATGTTTCGACCAATTCGGCGCGTTGAGATTCGACGATCACGATCTGCCGCTGGTCGAAGGTATTGGCGCAGTAGAGATAGCAATAGCCCTCGGCGGTGCCTAATTCGACGTGGAGTTGACGTCCATCCGCCTCTTGACGCGTGACCTCCTTGAGGAGAAGCTTGTGTTGGAGCTGTTCCCAGACCCATTGCGCGGAAGGCCAATGGTTTTCATAGAGCGGCGTATGCGGATCGGCTGACCCGGGTCTTAGCTTGGTTCGATCGAACCGAGGCCCCTCGTCGGGCTCTGGCGATTCATCCCAGTCAAGACCGGGCGGCGTTCCTTTCTCCAAGACATAGAGCGGTCCGTCGGCGGCGATTTCTTCGACGAGAAGGTAGCGGATCAACTCCGGTGGCTCGACCAGGCCAAGCCCTCGGGCCGCCAAAGCTCGCTGGAACGGTACTCGCCGCGCCAAGGTCCTGGTCTTCTCGAAGACAATCATGCGCCCATTCGGAACCAATGCGTCGGCAAGCCGATCCAGCCTTCTGCCCATGCCGGTTCTCCGTTCGAATTCCTCCTGGAGCCGAGGATCGCGCGGGCGCTCAAACGTGCGCCAACTGTGACTGGGAAGGCCGGGGTCCTGCTCCGCCTGCACCAACGCATGGGTCGCGACAATCAGATCGAACGAACCAGCCGGTGGGCCCTGTTCCAGGTCCGCGCACTCGAACCGGACATTGCGGAGACCGAGCGCGGCAGCCTGCCGGCGCGCAAGCTCGATCGAGGCCGATGACCGATCGATCCCCAGAAACGCACAGTCGGGAAACTGCCGCGCATAAAACGTGGTCAGGATACCGATCCCGCATCCAAAATCCAGCACGGACCGGGCGTCGCCGATCCGCGACGCCACCCGCGGTCCGATTTCCACATAGTAGTCGTACCGCTGGCTGTAGAGCACGGGGACGATGTGCGGGCGAGCCGAAAGGTCATAGAACGCTTGCTCCTCCTCGGCACCGGCCCCGGGCGCCCGTTTCCGCTCCATGCGTTCGTTGAGAAGGGTCAGATCAGCCGGGCTCAGACGCTCGCGTTGCCATTGAAAATAGGTCGCGTCGGAATCGAAGCGCCGAAGTCCCCACCAGGCAAGATGAAAGCGGAGCGCGTCGTGGAGTTGGGTAAACAACGCTCAGAAACGTTTGAGCATGATCGCGTCTTCGTAGGTGACGGGCACCGGATGAGGATGGCGGAGTTGTCCGCCCCCGAAGACGACGTATTTCTGGCAGGTCAGTTCATTCAACCCGATGGGGCCGCGCGCATGCAGGCGCGATGTGCTGATTCCGACGTCGCCGCCCAAGCCGAAGTGGTCGCCCGCATGCAACCGCGTGGACGCATTGACGAGCACGGCGCTGGAATCCACTTCCCGCACGAAGCGCATGGCGCTGTCATAGTTCTTGGTCACGATCGTGTCCGTATGACCCGGACCGTACCGGGCAATGTGCTCCAGCGCTTCGTCCATATCCTTCACCATCTTCACCGCGATGGTTTTGGAGAGGAACTGCTTCCCCCAGTCGTCGTCCGCCGCGGGCTTGACCGACTTATGGCCGCTGATCTCCATCGTCCCCATCAACGAACAGGTCTTAGGGCAGCCCAAGACATCTATTTTGAATTCATCGAGCAGGCGACGAATCAGCGCAGGCAGCAAGGGACGAGCCACCATCTGATGGACCAGCAAAGTATCGGCTGAGTTCGGCGCGGACGGCTGCTGGAGCTTTGAATTGATGACGACGTTTTGCGCCATCGGCAGATCCACCTCTTCGTCGATATAAACGTGGCAGACCCCGCCGTCATGACAGAGTACCGGCAGGCGGGATTGTTCCATGACCGCCTTCCGCAGGCCGGCGCCGCCTCGCGGGATGATCGCGTCCAGCAGCTTCGTCGCTCTCATCAGTTCAAGGGCGGCCTCTTTTTCCGGTCGCTCGACAAAGGACAGCGCGCCGACCGGCACCCCGGCCGCCCCCGCCGCTTCCTGCAGACCGGACACGAGGACCTGGTGCGTGCGTCCCCATTCGGGCGCTGCGCGAAACACGCAAACGTTACCGGACTTGAGACAGAGCGCCATCGTCTCGGTCGTCACAGCCGGTCCATAATCCGAAATGACGCCGATCACGCCGATCGGCACCCGCACCCGGCTCACCTGCATCCCGTTCGGCTGCTCCCAGCGTTTCGTCACCTCGCCGACCGGATCGGGCAACTCCGCGACCTTTCTGAGGCGGTCAGCCATTTCCTTGACCGCGTCAGGCGTGAGGCGCACCCGTTCAACCGCTTCCTTCACGCGCTCCCTGTTCGTCTCCCCTTCCAGCGTCTTGCCGACATTCTCCACATCCTCCAGGTTGGCCTCGAGAATGGCCTCTTCGTCCGCCGACAGCCGCTCCGCCATCGCCAGCAACGCCCTGTTCTTTACGGCGGTCGGCAGCACAGCCAATGGGCGCTGCGCCTCACGGGCTTTCTTCAATAAGTTCGTCACGTAAATCTTAACGGGAACTTCAACCATGAATACCACCAGAACGCGTGAACGTCATGGACGGGAAAGTGGATCCCGGGGTGCTGTTCGTCGCTGCTCATACGACACGCAGCCGGGGATGGACTATAGCACGGGGTTTTTCGAGGAGTCAAAAAGAAGAGAGGCGCTCCCACCGGCGATCAGACGGCATGGAGACCGGAGCGGTCTCGTGGGCATTCTGGTCTAGGGTACGGAACCGCACAAACGAAGAGCCCGGGCCTTGTCATCGGCAAGGCGCCGGGCTCCCGTCCCTTACTTGCCGCTTGACGATTCCGGCGAAGCCGCAGTCGTCCCGGACGCGCTCGCAGGTTGCTGCTGCCCTGATCCGGCAGGCGCAGAGGCCGCATCGCCCGAGGTCGCCGAGGCCGTTGAGGTTGCGGTGGAACCAGCCGGCTCAGTCTTCTGTTCTTGCTGGGCCTGAGCTTGTGGAGCGGCAGCCTTCTCCTGCGCCTTGGGAGGCTCCGAGGTCGATGACTGCGAGCAACCAGCCAGCGTCAGCGCCAGCAAGCTACACCATAGCAGACGCTTCATCGGTCATCCTCCTTGTTCACCCTAATCTTGCCCGGGCCGTCTTACAAAATCGGCCCGGTTTTGGCTTGACGACAAAAATATGGTTCTTCCGGATCCTGTGTGGGTATAGAACCTCCAGGACATCCCTCGCCCCCGCTTTGCAGAGGGAGAGGATGCGGTGAGGGGGAGATCGGCATGGGGCCTTGACCTGTTCAGAAACATCGTGGGCCTCCATGGGCATCACAGTCTTGTCCACCACCCCCGGCGTTCACCCTCACCCTGCTCTCTCCCCCTCAAGGAAGAGGGGAAAAGAAAGACCCACACATTTTCCTGAAGAACCGAAACTATTAACCAAATCCGCCAGCCCGTTTTCAAGAGTGCGCGTCGACAGGAAGTCTCATTGGGAAAGCTCTAAGGGCTAGATCCCTCGCAAACTCAGATTCGAATTAGGACGTTATTGCGCGCCGGGTAACTCAGCTACAAAGTCCACCGCTTCTCTCTGTGTTCCCCCAGCTCAATCTACGCTGTTCGATTCCTGCCGCCGACTATTTGCCGCCAGTTATTTTTTTACAGTGGGCGTGACCACTCTTCGCGCATGCCGGTTCCTCGCCGAACGCTCTATCCCTCAACTCTCATTTACACTCCTAAACATCCATATTGTTGTTATTTCAATTAGTTATAAAAACTTCCAAAATAAAATCATGAGCTTTTCGGCTATGGTATCGTCAGATTGTCCTTACTTCATGTCCTCCCCACACCTGGCGGAGTCGCCAGGTGTAATTCCATCCAAGCTGGTGCTACAAAGACGCTAATAAACCGAGAGCATCATCCCAAAATGGACGCATTTTCAGACTTTAAGCTCTATGCCGACCAACTGGCCGACATCGCGCGGTGGGCCTATCGAAACGGCTGGGCACCGGGGACGAGCACCAACTATAGCGTCCGGCTTCCCGAGTCTGCCGCGCCAGCCTTCTGCGCCATCACGAGTTCCGGCGTGGACAAAGAAACGATCGAACCTGAGCAGATCCTGGCCGTGGATCAACACGGCCGGCCAGTGAACGGCTTCGACCTGACGCCCTCGACGGAAACCTCGTTGCATCTGCTGGTGTACCGCATCACCGGGGCCGGGGCCGTGTTCCACACCCATTCGATCGCCGCCACGTTCTTGTCCCGCTTGGCCGGTCCGGGGGAATGTCTGCGGCTGTCGGGCTGGGAACTGCTGAAAGGCCTGGACGGGGTGGAGACCCATGACTGCGAAGTCGCGCTGCCGGTTTATCCGAATTCACAAGACATGCGCGCGTTGGTCGCTCATATCGAGCCGCATCTCAGCCGGGATCGATCATGCTACGGGTTTCTCCTGGCCGGGCACGGCCTGTATGTATGGGGCAGGAATGTGGCGGAGGCCAAGCGCCACTTGGAGGTGTTCGAATTTCTTTTGCAATGCGAGCGGGAGGTGAGGAACCATGGCTCTGCTTCGAGTTCCTGACAGAAACGTGTACCTGACGGACGAGCACGAGATCCGGCGTTTCCTCGACGAGCGCGGCATCTTTTACGAACGCTGGTCGACGGACGTCGGCTTGCCGGACGACGCCACGGACGATCAAGTCCTGGCCGCCTATGACCTCTGGCTCGAACCCTTTATGGAGAAAGGTGGATACCGCGCCGCCGATGTCGTGCGCGTGACGCCGGATACGCCGAATTTGGACGCGATCCGCGACAAGTTCCTCCGCGAGCATACTCATTCCGAAGACGAAGTGCGCTTTTTCGAGCAAGGGTCGGGGTTGTTTTGGTTTCACACGGAGCGATCGGAGGACGAAGTGTTCGCCGTGCTCTGCCGGGAAGGAGACCTGCTCTCCGTGCCGGCCAATACCAAACACTGGTTCGATCTCGGCACGCGGCCGATGGTCCGCGCGATTCGAGTGTTCACCGACCAGGCCGGTTGGGTTCCTCACTACACACATTCCGGGATCGAGCAACGCTATCGGTGGCTCCTATGACCATTCGCTGCGTGCTCACGGACATCGAAGGCACCATCATCCCGGTGGCCTTCGTGCGCGAGGTGCTGTTTCCCTACGCGCAACGGCTGCTGGCTACCTTCTTGCGGGAGCACCACGAGGACCCTGCGGTCCTCACCTGGGCTACTCTGTGCCAAGATACGCTGGAACGGGAACTGGGATTGCGCCCCGCGTACGAGGACCTTCACAAGTTCCTCGCCCGTTGGATTGAGGAGGATCGCAAGCACATGGGGCTGAAGGCTCTTCAGGGGATGATTTGGGAGGAGGGGTATCAAACCGGCGCGTTTACGCCCGAGCTGTACAAGGACGTCGCTCCGACGTTCATTCGGTGGCGGAACAACGGCATTCGGCTGGCTACCTTTTCTTCCGGCTCTGAACAGGCCCAACGCCTGCTCCTCGCGCATACGACCAACGGCGACCTCACGCCCCTGTTTTCCCAGTTCTTCGACACCCGCGTGGGCGCCAAAACCGACGCCGTCTCCTACGAACACATCGCCGCCAGGCTCACGCTCCTTCCCGACGCCGTTCTCTTTGTCTCCGATGTCGAACTGGAACTGGATGCCGCGGCCGCGGCCGGTTTGAAGACGACCCAGATCGTTCGCCCGGGCACCCGCCAAGGGACCCGCCACCCTGTCAGCCTCGACTTCAGCGGCCTCAGCTTCTGGGAACTCTCTCAGCCGGCGTCCTGTCCCAAAGGCTCACAGCCAGTCACTCGACCATGAGATACTCGACCCGCTCGATCCGTACCACCGGCATGACAAGACCTCGGCCCTCCTCTTCATGGGCGAAGTCGTAGACGATCGACTCTTCGGGAATGAGGCGGCCGGTCATCGCGACCTCGATTTCGACCTTCTCGCCGTTCGAGATCTTTCTCTGCAACAGTTCCCGCCGGTTCGCCGGAGGAATCGCCACCAGATTCGAGGGCAACCCGTCGGCCTTAAACCGCACCCATCCCCATCGGGTCGGATTCACTTTCGGCCCGATCGCGACTCGGAAGCCCCCGCGCTCGGGCTCATAGCCGGACAGCTCGCCCGGCCAGACGAAGGTCACCTGCTGTCGAAGCACCGGGTTCCCTTCCCGCCGCCGATCGCGTTCCCGATTCAACGCGAACAACCGCTCGTCGTGTCCGTGGTCATGGTAACCGAGCCCGTACAAGGCCTGCCAGTCCGGCGGCTCCCCGTCCAATTCGTCCAGGAATCGCTCGATGGCGTCGGCGCGGATCAACGGCCGCGTGTCCCGTGGAAGCGCGGCCTCGATCCCGGCGCGTTCCAGCACCAGCAGAGGACGCTCCACGGTCGGCTCTTCAGCCAGCGCCATGGAGCATGTGGCGAACAGGCCCAGACCTCCGGCGAGCGCGATCAGCCTCATGGGAAAAATCGTCAGGATGAAGGGGGGGCTTCAGCGAGTCGCTTGTTGAAGAGGTCGCGAAGGTCACGCACCGCCGGATGATCGGCGGGCAACACCCCGGTCTCGATCAAGACGGTCAGGCGAGGCGACGGGTCGATGCGCAGCAGCGAACCTCGATCGAGTTCAGCGGTTTGAAGCACTTTGCGGTACGTCCCGAGCCACGCATCGGTGACGGCTTGCAGTCCAGCATCGGTGGGCTTCATCCGTCCGAGCCTCACCTGTTGCAGAAGCTTGATGATGGGATCGGATTGCGACAGGGTGCCGATGGCCTGCTCGACGGTCATGAAACCTCGTTTAGCGTTATGCGTTAACCGTGAACCGAGAAGAATGCGTGTTTGGCATTCCTCCTGTAATCAACGGTCCCCGCTTAACGATGAACGATGAATGGCCCTGGCTAGTTCATCGAACAGGCGCCGGGGCCTCGCGGGTCGCCGCAGGTGCCGCAGGGTGCGGGCCCGCTCGACGTAGCCCAATCGGCCGTTGCGCCGACGCCAAAGGGCGAGAATTGTTTTTGGAGTTTCGTGGCCTTGCAGGACGGGCATACGGGAACGGTCGACCCCTGCACCAACAGTTCAAATCGATGGTTGCATTCCTGACACACATATTCGAAGATGGGCATAGTCTTCACTCCTGCTAGTGCCCCATATTATAAGGAACCGGCTCGACGATCCGCAATTGCCGGCCGACAGAGGGACACCGCTTATGTTTCAGGAAGAAAAGACGTTTACGTTCCGTTTCAACCTCGAGGCCCTGTTTCCGGAGGACTATGAAGGCGACCAAGACGATTATGTATGGCTGCGGGACTGGGAGGTCCGGGTCAAGCCCGAGTTGCTGAAGACAATTTTCGAATCGCTTCGGCGTCATCCGTCCTGGACCGTGCACGTCCGGAACCGGGGAAAGTCTCCCAGCGACGAAATCGAGGTGGCGCTGGTGAAAGACTTCAGCAAGCCGCCCGCGTTGTAGCTTATGGCACAAGAGGTCGGACTGTACATCCACGTTCCGTTTTGCCGGTCCCGCTGCCATTTTTGCGCTTTCTATCTGCAGATGTATCGCGAGGACCGAGCGAGCGCATACATCGCCTCGCTGCTGCGTGAGCTCACCCTCTATGTCGAGCGGAATCCGTTCGGCGGCTCGTTCAGCGGCCGCCCGCTGACCTCTGTTTATTTTGGCGGCGGGACGCCAACGACCCTGCGCCCCGATTACCTGTCCGACATCCTCACCCGCATCCGCAGCGCCTTTCCCGTCCGACAGGACGCGGAAATCACTCTCGAAGCCCATCCTGATACGGTGACCACGGAAGGCCTCGGTCTCCTCGCCCGAACGGGCTTCAATCGGATCAGCTTCGGGATTCAGTCCATGGAGGAACACGAATTGCTTCGCGTCGGACGCCGGTCGCTTCTCGGCACAGCGAAGCGCGCGGTGGCAAACGCCCGCCAGGCGGGATTCGCCAATATTAACCTTGATCTGATCTATGGTTTGCCGGGTCAAACCCTGGAAAGTTGGCTCGCCACGCTGCGCGAAACACTGTCGCTCCTGCCGACCCACGTCTCCTGTTACGCACTGACGATTGAAGAAGGCACCAGACTGAACGTGGATCGCCACCGCGGCGAAGTCGTCGAACCGGACGAAGAGTTGCAGAACCGGATGGAAGATACCGCACAGGTCGTCTTAGAGAACGCCGGCTACGTCCGTTACGAACTCTCCAATTACGCGCGCCCGGGCTTTGCGTGCCGCCACAATCTGCTCTATTGGACCGACGGGGAGTACCTCGGCCTCGGCCCGAGCGCGCAGTCGTATCTGAACGGGTGCCGATTCGGCAACGTCGAGGATCTGGGCGCCTACCATCGCTTGATCGAGGCGGGACGGGTGCCGGTCGAGACGGTTGAGCGTCTCAGTCCACGCCAGCGCGCACGGGAAGCGATCGTATTCGGGCTGCGCCTGATCGAAGGGATCGACCAGGACCTGCTGAGGCGAGACGCGGACCGACAACACTTAGCCCGGACGATAGAGCGTCTGATCGGAGAGGATTTGCTGGAATCGCGGGCGGAAAAGATCCGGCTCACCGAGCGAGGTCGGCGGGTGGCCGATTCGATCGCCGTCGAGCTGTTGTAATCCAGTCGCTATCTGGCCAGCAGATAGTGAAGCGCAGTATCGGCCAGGATCGCAACCCAAGCCCCGCCGTTGAGCCACAGCAGCGAACGATCGCCGCGTTTCCAGAGATGATAGAGCGCCACCGCAATGAAGATTTGCGCGAGGAGGGAAAACGGTCGATGGACATTGGCCGACATCCCCCCGCGTTCGCTGGCGATGGCCGACACGGCGGCCAGCAGATAGCAGGTCAACGCGCCCGCCTGCAGCCAGACGGCTCCGGCCCCGCTTGACCGCCGTACTGCAGCGACTAAGGCCCAGGTGAGACAGACGACGACGATCAGGAGCAAGAGCGGGAACAACGGCCACAGCACTTTGGCGCTCAATTCCATGCGCCTCCCTCAGTGACCAATCTGTGTAAAAAATGCCGCCACAGGCTCTTAGCGCCGATGATGCGCGTCACGGTCGCCGCCAGGGTCCGTCCCATCCGCGCCAGCGCCCACGGCCCCACCGCGTTTTCAAAGCACGAGAGCGTCGGCTGCGAGGCCAACGGCGCCCCCATCACGGGATCACGCCCCACGGCCAGCTTGTGCAGGGGATCGTCCGCCAGGGGGCCGCGTCGTTCGCGTCCTCGTACCCACAGGCCAGGCCGAGGATTCGCTGGCGCAGCAGGTCCCGGATCGTGTGCCGGATCTTGTCCGGGTCCCGGCGGTCCACCAGACAGGCCTGCCTGTGCGTCGCACGCAGACAGGCCGCCAACTGGTCGGTCAGCCGCCCTGCCTGCCGGCAGGCAGGGCGGCGCTCATCCAGCGCCTTGAGCAACACCACGCCGCCATCGGTGCTCGCGTGGCTCTGGTCGAAGCGGGCCACCACTGGCTTCAGGTTGTCATAGAATTCGAAGGTCACTTCGGGTATACAGTCTGTCGCCATCAGGGCTCCTCCTTCGCTGTACGTAGAAGCTGCTTGTCGCCGCTTCTATAGCACAGTTTGGAGCCTTGGTGGTTTTTTTCTTTCACGAGTCACGAATTATCCGGGCTAGGTACGACTGAACTACCTCTTCGCGACTGCTGCGGAGCGCGTCTTCTAGAGTCATCGGCCCCATCCTCGTTGTCCCTGCAGGTAAGGAATGGACGTATGCGTCTAACGCTCCGCATCACCTGCCGGCGGAAGCGGGCGAAGCCCGCTGTAGCCGGTCAGGTGCATGCGGTTGTTGGACGGCAGGCATCCCAAGTCGCGGTTGTTCACTTCTGCGTCCTCGAGTACGCGATGGCCCGGGCAACAAGACTCTCCGCCAGGTTTGCAAACGTCAATTCCCCGCACGGTTCCGAGAACGCTCCACTTCGCCCAGCGTCGCTTGGCGACAGGATCAGGCACGCCGCGTCGTACAGACGTTCACGGACCATCTTCGTCAGGAGGATCTCTTACCGCTTGGCGTATGAAGCGTCGCGGAACTCGTTGAACACGGGGAAATGGGGTTCTGCAACTGACACCGGTCGCGTGGAGCCAGTCGCGTCCTCCAAAAGCATCAGGTAGCCCAGCCAAGGTTTGGGCGATCCCCGAAAGGCCCCTTCGCGGTAGGCGGCCCAGTAGTCAGTCGCGTTCCCGAGCGCTTCCTCCGTTCGGTTATTGTAGTTGTTACCGAAGGATGGACCGACCTGAGCCTTGAATTCGATGGTGGCGAAGAGGCGGCCGTCGACCACCACGACGAGGTCCCACTTCTTTTCCGCGCGGTAGTACCCCGGCAATTCCACGCGGGTGCGTCGGTGGACGGCGGTCTCGCTTATGCCAGCTTCCACGATGAGTTTCCGGATCAGTTCAGCGAACCCGTCGAGGTGGGCACCGCCGGTGACGGCACTTCTCGCCCCACGATCCCGATCTCCTGACCGCGCTCCCTGGGTCTTCGCCTGCCGCTCTCGAGTACGCCAGAAGTGGCGGACGGCATCGCGGACCGCCTTCGAAAGCTCCTCCCGGTTCGTTGCCATCGTGCTCCGCCTATTCCTTCTGCACCTGGATATCGACAGCGGAGAACAGGCCGGTGGTCTCGTCGCGGATTCGCCGCTCGGCCATATCGAAGTAGTGCGGGTCAACCTCGCAGCCGATGCTGTTTCGCCCACAGCGCGCCGCAGCAGCGTTCGTTGTCCCCGTTCCCATGAATGGATCGAGCACTGTGTCGCCGACGAAACTGAACATCCGAATGAGCCGCTCGGCCAGTTCCGCCGGATAGGGGGCCGGATGATCTCGCGTAGATGCTCCCGTCAGTCCGGTCCAGATTTGCTGGAACCACCGCTGGTAGTCCTCCGTGGAAATGACACTCAGAACCCGCTCCGCGAGCGAGGGCTTGCGATAGCCGCCTGGTTTTCTTTCCATGAGAATGAACTCGATGTCGTTCTTGATGACCGCGTTCGGCTCGTACGGCTTCCCGAGAAAGCCTGCCCCGCCGTTCTCAACCTCGTATGCGGCGTTCGCGATCTTGTGCCAAATGATCGGCGCGAGGTTGTCGAACCCGATGCGGCGGCAGTGCTCCTGGATCGAAGCATGGAGCGGTACCACCGTGTGCCGCCCGTCATTCTTGCGCCGCGAGAGGCAGACATCGCCCACAACGCAGACGAGGCGCCCGCCGGGCACCAGAGCGTTGAAGCAATGCATCCACACCCGATCGAGTTCAGCCAGGAATGCCTCGTAGTCCGAGACGTGCCCTAGCTGACCGTCTGAATGACGGTACTCCTTGAGCGTCCAGTAGGGCGGCGATGTCAAGACGAGATGGACCGAGTTCGGGGTCAGGTCGTCCAGAAAGCGCGCATCTCGAAGGAGCAAGCGATGAGTAGTCGGAATCGAACGGACGGCATTGTCGATAAGGCGCATCAAGCGCGCGTCCTTGGCAATTGCCGGGATCGCGGTCTGTGGGTTCTCTAACGCCCGCAGCTCCTTCGGGACCCAGTCCTTGAGGTCGTTGCTTCGCTCCTGCGCGAGCGTGGTGCGGGCCTGTTTCAACGTGCTTTGCCTCCTCGTTCGATCATGGTACCCGGTGCTTTCGTTCCGCTCACCGCATCATCTTCTTTTGCCGTCCAACGCTCAGGCTGAGCGGCCGGCGTCGAGCCGGACCGCTCAAGCCTGTTGTTCGACCGTCGGATGGACTCAGCGGCGACCAAGGAGCTCCTCCACAGTCAAGCCGATATCGCACGCGATCTTTCGGAGCAATGTGGGCGAAATATCGCGGCTACCGTGGAAGGGTACGGTGGTCGCGCGGCCGTCCGCGTGCCTGTACTGGCGATGCGAGCCGCGCTGACGGGTTTCGACGAACCCAAGTCGTTCAAGCAACGCCGCCACTTCGCGTGGCTTGAGAACTGGCAGGGAGCCAGCCACTATCCGACCTGGATCGTCTGGACACCGACAAACTCGGACTCAAGCTTCGGCTCGCCATCCTCGAGTAGCATGCCAAGGACCTCCTCGAGATTGCGCCTCAGCTCGTCCAAGGTCTCCCCTTGGCTGTGCGCACCAGGCCAGCCTGGTACGTAGCCAACGTACAGGTTCGTATCCGGGTCGCGCTCAATCACAATGTTGAACGTCCGCATACGCCTCTCCTCCCTCATTGATCCTACCAAGCAGACGCTTCAACGCCTTTCGGTCGAACTATTAAGTGAACCGCTTAGCCTCTGGGGTAGTTGCGCGGGGTATCTGGGTCCCGCTCGCATCTGTTTCTACCGCAAACGTCATGAAGATCAACCGGTTCAGGACCTTGCGCAAGGCCGGATTGCCAAGATACCCCGCCGGATCCGGCGGGGTATCCAAATATTGGCTCGCGGGGTAGCCCGGTCGCATGTCTCACCTTCTTCGCCCCAGGCACCGGTTATAACCGATCAGCCGGCCTCGCCACACCGCTTCCGCCCCTATTGAGCACATGGGTATAGATCATCGTGGTGCTGACATCCCTATGCCCGAGCAGTTCCTGGATGGTCCTGATGTCGTAGCCGTTCTCCAGGAGATGCGTCCCGAACGAATGGCGGAAGGTGTGACAGCTCGCGGGCTTGGCGATGCCGGCTTTCCGAACCGCCTCCTTGACCGCCTTCTGAAGGACGGACTCATGGAGATGATATCTCCATTTCACTCCGGAGCGGGGATCAACGTAGAGTTTCGAGGCCGGAAAGACCCAGTACCAGCCCCACTCCTTCGCGGCGTTCGGATATTTCCTGGCCAACGCGCCTGGCAGCGGGACTCCGGCACATTCGCTCTTGGCATCGGCCTCATAGCCCTGTCTAACGTGTTCCAGGTGCTTGCGCAAAGGCTCTTTTACGGCTGAGGGGAGCATGGTCACCCGATCCTTGTCTCCTTTCCCACTCCGCACCCGAATCTCGTTGCGGGAAAAGTCAACGTCCTTGACCCTCAGTCGTAAGCATTCCGTCAGCCGGAGCCCTGCGCCATAGAGCAGCATCCCCATCATCCATTCCTGGCCCTCGAGTTGGGCAAGAACGGACTTCACCTCCGGACGGCTTAACACCACGGGCAATCGTATGGGTCGCTTGGCCCGCACGACCCCGTTCACATACCCAATCTCTTTGCCCAACACCTCACGATAGAGGAACAACACTGCGTTCAACGCCTGATTCTGTGTCGCGGCACTCACACGCCGTGCGCCGGCTAAATGGGAGAGGTAGCAGGCGACGTCGTGCTCGCCCATCGCGGCGGGATCGCGAGACCCATGAAAGAACAGAAAGCGTCTGATCCAACCGATGTACGATTTCTCTGTCCTGTAGCTGTAATGCCGTGTGCGGATCGCTTGGCGGACTTGGTCAAGAGCTTGGGAACAGTCGCCGCTGCTCGATCGCTCGCGGGCTCATGGGATGGCCGCTCAGTGCCGGCAGCATTCACAGGACAAAGCGATGGATCCAACTCAACCCGCTCGCGGGCGAAAAGCGCCAGCAGATGGCGGAGCGTGTCGTCCGTATGAGGGACCGTCCAATACTTCTCGCCCTGATGCCACCGTCGACCGGCAACGGTTTTGATCTTCGCCACACGCTCGGGAGAATAGGGAACACGCACGATAAGCTGCCCTTCTTTCCCCGGACTAATTCGAATCGGTTCTGTCGGCATCCTCACACTCACTGACCCCGCGTGTTTCTGCCCTTCACTCGTGTGCCCTGTAGTCCCCCCGACGCCTACGATAAGAAGCGCACGCCCACGCCCGGCGCATTTTCCGCCGATTCATTTATACTGCAGGGTGGCCTGCATGACTCATGAAGACTGTCTGGAAAGAGGCCGCGAGGTAAGCCGGCTCGAGGCCTGTGTGACACCGTGCACGCCTCCTTCTCTCGCCCCTGTCTTGTAGGCTGCAAGATGAACCAAGGGCCCATGAGAACTGTGTGCAAACTGCACACAAACGGGTACGACTGTAGCAACCAGAGCGGGATCAGTCAATGCAAGACACGACGACCCGGTCCTACTTGACAAAGCTCGAAGGCGGAATGTAGGAACAGAACTGACCCGTCCCGTTTCACGAGGGGGGATGGAGTATGCCGGTAAACATGGACCCCAAAAATCGCCGGCCGAGGGTCCAGCCTGTACCCGAAGAACCCAGGGCCGCGGCGCCGGTCTCAACTACGGCAAAAACCGACAAGAAAGCGTTCGGGGAGGAGACCGAAGAAGATCGGCAGAAAGCCCTGGCCGACGCGGAGTGGAAAAACCTCTGGGACGCGACCGAAGTCATCGACATGGACAAATGGTAACCTCGGCAATGTGGAATGTGGAAAATGAGGAATGATGAAGGAGAAAAGCGGAGTCTCATTCTCCGGAATTGACATTTCACATTTCTAATTTCTCATTCCTCATTTCCCCACGACATTACACCGGCAAAAAATAGAACGCGATCGCCAGGATCAGGTAGACTCCGACCAGCATCACGCCCTCCATCCAGTGCGATTCTCCGTCCATGGCCACGAAGCCGACGATCAGGACCGAGATCGTCACCGCCGCAACCTCGAACGGCGTGAAAATCAGATCGAGCGGTGCCCCAAACAGGTAACTGGCAAACACCAGCACGGGTGCGACCAGCAAAGCGATTTGGAGACTGGAGCCGACCGCGATCCCCAAGGCCAGATCCATCTTGTTCTTCAGGGCGACCAGAACCGCCGTCGAGTGTTCCGCCGCGTTGCCGACCAACGCGACCAAGATCACGCCCACGAAAATCTGGGTCATGCCCAGGCGCGCGGCGGCAGGATCGATCGACCCGACGAGCAACTCGCTCAGCACGGCGATCAAGACAGTCACGACAGTCAAGACGCCGACCGATCGGCGCAAGCTCCAGGGTCGCTCGCCCGGCTCATGCGTCTCGGCGCCTTCGCCGACGAACAAATGGCGATGCGTTTTCAACGAGAACAGCAGACTCAACACGTAGATGGCGAACAGCACGACGGCGATTTCGAGACTGAGCTCCCGCTCGACAGCCCGCCCTCGTTCCGAGGCCGTCAAATGAAACAAGGCCGGCACCACCAGCCCGACCGCGGCAAGCAACAGGAGACTAGCTCCCATCCCGGCGGCCGTCCGGTTGAATTTCTGCCGTTCGTAACGCACGCCGCCGGCAACCATCGCCAAACCCAGAACCAGCAGGATGTTGCCGAGGATCGAGCCGGTGAGCGAGGCTTTGACGACGTCGTGCAGCCCCTCCCGCAGCGCAGCCAGGGCGATGATCAACTCGGCCGCGTTGCCCAACGACGCGTTCAACAGACCGCCCGCTCCCGCACCGACGTGGCCGGCCAGGTGCTCGGTGGCTTTGCCCATGAGTCCGGCGAGGGGCACGATCGCGAGTGCGGAGGACGCAAAGACGAGGACGGGATCGGCATGGAGCATATCGAGCGCGATGGAGAGAGGCACGAAGATCAGGAGCAGGTCGAGCCAGGAACCGAGCGGAAGACGCATCGCGCCAACCCTAGCACGGCCCTCCGCATTTGTCGATGACCGCCGTGGATGAAACGCAGGCGCTGTATTATCCTTTCCACCTGTGCCATGCACGGACGTTGCAGCGGCTGCTCGAACGCTATCGGGCCGTTCACTTCCGAGACTACATGGCGCTGCGCCTCACGCCGTTGAGCGGCACGACGGCCTACAACGACCGGATGGGGGCATTTTTCCCTGAGTTGGTGGAAAGCGGACGGATCGTTCAGGGGTATTCCGTCGGCGGTCCGCTAGACCGGGAAACCGCCGACGCGGTGGATCGAGACTTGGCCGATACGATCTGGCGTTCATTGTACCACCAAGCCTTCGCGACCGACCGGCGGTTTCAATCCGGCCTCCTCGATCTCTCGCACGAAATACGCATCGGCGACAGGACGGTCCCCGGTCCGGCCGCGCTGCTGCGTTTGGTCGATGAGACATGGAAGAGCGAACGCTACACCGTTGAGGACCTGCGGTCACTCAGCGGGCGACCGCTTCCGCTCGACGACGGATACCGGCATGCATATGGGATCGCGCTCCTCCAGACCTCGGCGTCCCTGATCTATACCGTCCGGCTGGCGGGCCAACATGGGCTCGTTGCCGTGACGGACTCCGAGCCCCATTACCGGCTGCTGGCGAGGACCTGCGAGCGAGAGGGATGGACGCTGCGGAATGATCTGATCCCCCGCCGGGATTATTAGCGGAGGTTTTACTCCCGTTCGGTCACTTTGTTAAACTTAAATTTATGGTTGCTGTTCCGACTCCCGCCGCAATACCCGAAACCATCGAAAACATCGACACAGGCACCGATGACGGCCTGGAAGCCCGGGTAATTGTCTATAATTGCGACTGCCATACCTTCAAACAAGTCATCAGGCTGTTTTGCGAGGTCATCCCGGGGATGAATTCGGACCGGGCGTTCGAGCTCGCCTATCGAATCCATACCCAGGGCCAAGCGGTGGTGTATAGCGGCCAGTGGAAAACTTCGGAAGGAATCGCGCAGCGGCTTTCTGCCGGAGGACTCAAGGTCGTGGTGCAATAAAAAAACCTGTCCGACTCTCGGCAGGAGCATCGAGGGTCAGGCAGGCTTTTTTGTGGGGGCTTCCAAGCCGGCGAGGAGCCGTCTCAACGAGTGCCGATCTTGCGCCGAGCCGCCTTTCTGGAGATCTTCCTGGTCATTTTCCGGCGGAGGCTGGTTTGTTTTCTCCGGGCGGTTCGTTTAGTGACCTTGGTCACCCGTCGCGGCGCCGCCTTTTCGTGCATCACAGGACCAAAGGGCAACCGGCCGACTTTATTGAGCATCTCTCCGCTATAGACCCGAACCTGATACAGCTCAAAGAGTTTATTGATGGCTTTGACGTCTCCTTTCCTCGCCTGGTTGAGGAGGCGCCGCCGTTGGTTCATTTCTTCTTCTTCGGTATGAGAGGCAGCCCGTCGCTCCATGCGCAACCCTTTCTCCATCTCTCTCACTTTTTCAGAGATGGCGCTCTTACCGGCACGGTAGAACGTACATTATATATACGAGCGAGGGGTTTTGCCAGCCCCCAAAATGCGAACTTCTTCAGAAGTATGCAAAATCTTAAAAAGTTTCGCCGGCACCGCTCGGCAAAAGTGACGTCTAAGTGATTGAAATATCGATTGCTCTTCATGATCGAACCATCGACTGAGTTGAGGACAGTCGAGGACGAGGATAGCTATCGGGTTGTAGCCGACTCTTGTGCCGACTATAATCCTTCACCCATCGGTGCCCGGCTGCCGGAGCCTCCCGAGGGGTGAACCAGAAAGGAGAGAGTCATGGAAACATGCAAGCGAGAACCGGAACACAGCACCGTCGCCGATGATCCCCGGGCGAGGGCCCTCCTACGCCAAGCGTTTGAAAAGACGGCCCGATGGCAGGCAGATTTTAAGGGCTTTACAGCCGACCTGACGGTTAATGTCAACGGGAAAGAAATGAAAGGCGGGGTCACGGTCAAAGGACCGCGCGAGGTGACCGTCAGCATACCCGACGCTGAAGTACAAAAGTGGGCCGAAGGCCAAATCGGGATGATCGCCGTCCACCGCGGTCCCCGGAGTTTCGAAGAATCGGACGGCAAATACACGTTGACGCTTGAGCAGGACGGCCATCCATTCGGCCCGAAGCTGCTGATCCACGGAGACGGCATGCACTCGTTCTATCGGATCAAAGACGACCGGATCACCCAGATCAACAGAAAGATGGCTCATCCCGGCATGCCGCCCTTCGCCTTCACGATCAACGTCGAAGACAGCGCCCTCACGCAGGACGACAAGTACATCACAACGCGATACACCGTTTATTACTACTCCCCGCAGGACGGAAAACTGTCGAACGTCGAAAGCTTCTCGGATACGCACATCCGCGTCGCCTCGTCCGACCTGCCGGCCAGCCGGCGCATCATTTCGTTCGAAAACGGCGAGGTAGTGGTCCGCAGCTTGACGTTTTCGAACCACAAGATGCTGTGAAGGCGGATGGACCTTCGGACAGCGCATCCGCGCAGTCCCCGTGAGAAGCCGGCCGGGTACGCCCATCTTGCCCTGATGATCGACAAGGGCCGGCTATCCTTCCAGGAACGCAGGGCGATTCCATCTATCCCTGCCCGATGGACAAACGGCTGCTGAGCTTTGCCGGCCCGACAGTGGACCCGTTTACCGAGGCGGTCCGTGCGAGAGCATCCGGCCACGCGGTCGTGGCGTGGTCCGTCGAACCCGCAGTCCCACATTCGGCGGTCGAGCTTGAAGCCTGGAACGAGATGCTGCTGGCGCGCGGGCCCGAACCGAAGTGAAATGGGAATATTTCAGAACGTGCCGCGACGCCGGGGATCCGACAAGGACCATCGTCACCAGTTGGACCGACTTACTCGACTTGGAAGAAAGACGCTTATTGCCATCCTTCCCCGCTGGTCGCACCGCCGAAGCCGCCGAAGTTTCCGCCGAAGCCGCCCTGGCCCGAGCCCCAGTATTCTCCACGCCTGATGCGGCCGTACGGATGGCGCAGATCGGGCCTGCTGATCCACCAAAGAAAAATCAGTGACCCAATACTGGTGAGGACCGTCATCCACACCCCGAGCCCTTTGACGTGAGCGCGAGACGGCGTTCCAACACGGATGTCCTGCGACACGGACGCCAGCACGACCGCTGTGCGATAGAGTCCCTCCCCGTAATGACCGGTCTTCAGCGATGGATCGAGATAGTCGCGCCCCACCCGTGCCACCACCTCTTGGGTGACAACCGGCACCATCCGTTTGCCGACCGTGAGAGCCGCCTGCCGCTCCTGAACTGCCAGCAAGACCAGCACGCCGTGCTCCTGCTGGGCCGTCCCGATCCCCCATTTGTCGTACAACGTCGACGCATATTCGTTCGCCGACGCGTAGGGCCGTAGCGAGCTGACAGTGACGATCACCATTTCGACGCCGGTCTTTCGCTCCAAGTCCTGACACACCGACCGGATGCGCGCTTTCCAGTCGTCATCCAGCACTCTGGCATGGTCGCTGACGTATCCGAGCGGCTCAGGCAGCGGCGGCTTGCCGACGGGAACGGCATCGACTCCCCACGGAGCCAGCAACAGCCCCATTCCCAACAACGCCGCGGCGGCCTTTCCCGCAGAACGTCCCTTCATCGCTCCACCCGGTGTTCCTTACTCATCCACGATGGCTGATTCGCGCTACCGCAGCCCCGATCGACATGATTTCCGCTCTTCACCCCTGACCGCTCACCGGAAACCTGCCCTCGGCTTTCCATTCGTCCACCCGCCGAATCAGCGCCTCCAAGCAGGTGAGATAGCGGCCGAACAGCCGCGGCACCTCCGCCGTACCAGGCGAAATGAGGCCGCGCTTGAAGTTGAAAGTTTCGACAAAGGCAGTGACTTCGCACTGCAGATTCGACTGCACCTCTTTCAGCGTGGCCTCCGAAGAGGTCGGCGTCTGATATCCCATGACGCGCAACAACCCGCGCAGACAGGGCAAGAGGGCCGTCAGAGAGAGGGGGAGCAGGATCGTGATAGCTTCCACCGTTCCCGATCCTTCCACAAAGCGCTGGCGGAGACGAAGCAGATTGCCTCTCAGGCCCTGTTCAACCTGGAACGGTAACTGGCGTAGGTCGATGGACAAACCGGGAAACGGGTCCCGACCGGCCAACAGACGGTGGTGCTCCTTCATTTCCAGATATTCCAGCGGAAAGAGCGCAGCCGACGCTTCAAGCTCCGGTTGGGTCATGAACAGCGGAACAACGATCTGCTCCCTGCTCCAGCGGCGGTGGACCTTGCCGTATGGCTTCAGTGCCGCCGCTTCACCAGTCGCCAACAGAAACAATAGGTTGAGGTTGGATCGCCCCGGAAGATATTCATCGCGTGCCGCGCTGCCATAAAGCACGATCCCTTCCAACGTTGACCCGAACAGCTCGATCACTTCCGGCATGTACGACCGCAACGTCTCCTTCACCTCGGTGGGCAGACCGTCAAGCGGACGATCGGGTGGTCGCATGGCCTGCGTGCTCCTTGTGAAACCCGGTCAGCCTGTCGTTTCCGGCGAAACATGCTGCGCCCGCGGGTCGGGCAGAAACCCGACGGCCATCAGCCGATCGAGCAGTCCGAAGGGGGGTCTGGCGCGCAAACCGGCCGTGGCGGCCAGCACTTGATAGCGGAGCCTGGGATTCCGATCCAACGTCCGGAACACGCGGTCGCGTAACCATCCCAGCAGCGGATTGCCGGTGTTCCAGAAGACGACCTGTTCATCGGCCAGCCGTTGGAGCATGTCCACCTGCGGGCGACGATGTCGCTCATAGACGCGAAGTTTCTCAGCTGACCAGTCACCGGATTCCAAACAGGTCGGAATGACATCGGCGAGCGTCATCGCATCCACCATCGCCTGCATTCGCCCCTGCGAAGCATGCGGATTCATCGCGTGAGCCGCGTCGCCGATCAGCGCGGCGCCGTCGGCGACCCACCTGGAGGCGCGGACTCGGCCGGTCGGCATATACGCGGTTTGCTCCCAGTCCTTGAGACCGCGGAAGGTCGCTTCCAAGCTTGGATCAATCCTGATCCATTGTTCCTGGAGTGCCAACAGGCCCTGGGCTTTCACCTGTTCCATCGTGCCGGCCGGAATCATGTAAAAGAGATAGACCTTGCGGCCCGCCGCCGGGAAGACGCCGAGAATGGTCTTGGGTCCCAGGAAATAGCGCGCGTCCGCCAGTTCCTGCGGCGTGTCCAGAACCGCGATCAGATAGCCCTCCGGATAGAGATGCAGACGTGTGGGGATCTTCAACGCCTCGCGGACCTTGGAGAAGACCCCGTCGGCGCCGACCACCAGCTTGGCCGACACCTTGACCAGCGCACCGCCGCAATCCGCAATCAGGCCCACCACCCGCCCACGCTCGAAGAGGAGCGAAGAACACTTGGCCCCGTACCACAGTCGGCCGGGATTCCGAGCCTCCAACTCGCTCAGGATGACATGATGTGCGACATTGGGGAGCGTCACGATGGCTCGATTGAACGGCGGTGGAAGGACTCCGTAGTCGATCGTGCAGAGGCGTTCCCCGCCGACGCGGTAAAAATGAAAATATCGGACGGACCGTGTGGCCTCGCCGGGAAGTTTGCCCAGTAACCCCAGCCGGTCCAAGATGAGCTGACCGTTCGGTTGTAGAATTTCGCCGCGCAAGCCTTGGGGAGGACCGGAGGCTTGTTCCAGTACCAGCGTCCTGACTCCTTTGTTGACCAAAGCCAGGGCCAGCACCGCCCCGCCCCCGCCCGCCCCGACGATCGCCACATCGGTATGTTCGCCCTGTTTCATCATCGCGTCGCTAGGTCTCAGTCCTGCCAGAGCCCGTAACGGCTCTGGTCTTTCCACATGGCCAGAAACTTCTCGCGCGCCTTGACGCTCGTCGCATGATCGGTGATCACGTCGAGCCGTTCGTCGTTGTACCGATTCCCGCTGCCGGTTTGGTTGACGGAGCCCGACGTATTGACCTCGTCGTCCACCACGACCTGTTTCAGATGCATCAGCCCATCGTGTCGGTTGACCCGGACCGGAATCCCGGCCAACCGCAGGGTCTCCAGCGCCGCCCGTTGTTTCGGATCGTTGAGTTTCTCCCGATCGGTCATCACGCGCACGTCTATGCCGCGCTTCTTCGCCGAGATCAGCGCCTTGACGGCGGGCGGATAGGTCAAGCCGTAGACCGCGACATAGATGTACCGGCGGGCGCCCTCGTAAATCCTGACGATCCGATCGACGGGCGTATCCTCCGGCGCGTAATAGACCTCGATCGACGCGGCGGTTCCGACCGTCGCCCACAGCAGAGCCAGGACGAAACCACAGACGACCGCAACCCCTGTTCCCGGCGATCGCCGTTCATACCGGTTGCGACCGGCCCTCCGCGCCATCACGTCCCTGTTTCTTGAAGGATGAGGCCGGTCAGGAACTTGGACTTGAGCTCGGTGATCGACGTCGGCTTGGCCTCCAAGATCATTTTCTTCATCATCCCCTCGCCCGAGGTATTGCCGACCAGCAACGCCCCGACCAGTTTCTCGTCCCGCAGCGTGAGCTTGCGGTAGATTCCTTTGGCCTGATCCAGTCCTTTCAACGTCACAAGACCGCCGCCGGTCGCCTGGGTCAACCCCAACACCGTCACGCGCACGCCGCAAAACGTCTCCGAATTGGACACGATCACGCCGCGGTACGGATTCCCATCGCCCGCCATGAAGCCTCCGGCCAGCTTGCCCTGCTCGACGGCGTTGTTCCAGTTCGTCACGACCCGGGACTGTCCGGAGATCGGATCGTACCCTTGTGCCGCGTCGCCGGCCGCAAACACGTCCGGAACGTTCGTGCGAAATTCGTGATCGATCAGGATCCCCCGGTCGATTCGAACCGTCCTGCCGTCCAAGAACGCCACATCCGGGCGGACGCCGATCGCCACGACTACGGTCGACGCCTCCAGACTGCGGCCTGCCGTAGTCGCGACCCGATCGATTTTGCCGTCTGCACCGACGACTTCCGCCACCGCCTCGTTGAGGAGGACTTCGATGCCCCGTTGTTGGACGCCCTGTTGGACGAGCCGCGAAGCGGTCTCATCCAGCACCGGAGCCCATAGGCGGGGTTCCCGTTCCAGCAACGTCACCGGACGGCCGCGCTGCCGAATTCCTTCCGCGAGAATCAGCCCCAGCACCCCTCCGCCGACGACCACGACCGGCCGGTCCGTTTCCGTCACCAGCCGGATCAGCTTCCTGGCGTCCTCCCATGTCCTGACCGTCACGACCCTGGGATTCGATGCCCCTGGGCAGGAGATCGTCAGAGGATAGGATCCCGGAGCGAGCAGCAGCGCGTCGTACGCAACCCGTTCACCCTCGGCCAGTTCGACCGTGCGCTCGGGGGCGTGAAGCTTCGCGACCACGGTCCGGAGCCGGAGTCGAATGCGCTGCTCGCGATAATACTCCTCCGGATAGAGCGGCATCTCGGCATCGGACGTCGAGCCGCCGACGTAGGTATCCAACTCCGTTCGGTAATACGGCGGATCACGGTCGCGATCGATGATGACGATCTCCCCGTCAACGTCTTTGCTTCGAATCGCGACCGCCGCATGGACGCCGGCCGGTCCGGCCCCGACAATGATGTAGCGTCTTGCAGGCATGCGCCGCTCTTTCCCCCGTCGAGATCGAATTTCGACGGCGGATGGATCTCAGATCACTCCACCTCGAAAAGAGACCGGAATTGGTCGTCGGAGGCGTCCCACGCTTGAGGCGAATGCCCGCTGAGCCAATCTCGCAGGAACATTTTCTGACCCGGCGTCAGCAGTTGCTTGATCTGGTGGGCGCGGCCCTGAAGCGGCTGGAGAAAGCCGCATCGCTTGTTGAAATCCAGCGTGGCGGTCCGGACATAGAGATTCGTGTAGGCGGTGGGCCTGTCGTCGTCCCCGTCCCCTTGCACCCAGACCGAGAGAAATTTCTCGAGGTTCAGCCCCGCACTGTCCATCGCCGGCTCCGTGTCATGAAACAGCTCGTTTTCCGATTCTTTGAGCGGAGTCGATTCCTGCGCGCGAAACAGAAAATTGCGTTTCCACATCGACCTCTCCTCCGAAGTGTAGGCATAGTGGAGTGACGCTTCCTGAAAGTCAAGACGCGCACGGCGTGATCCGGACACAGCCGCGGCGCCGAGCGATCGATCTCGCTTACCTTGACAATTCGACGGGTCATTTGTTAGCTTGCAGGAATTCTCTAGGCTCCAGGCCGAGTTGGGAGCGTTCATGCAGGTCACGATCAACGGAAAAGCCGAAGAGATTCAAGCCGGCACAGTCCTCGATTTGCTCAAAGCTAAGAACATTGAGCCTCAGATGGTCGCCGTCGAACTGAACAACACCATGCTGGACCGGGAACATTTGGCGACGACTCCCATCAAAGAGGGAGACCAAGTCGAATTCCTGTTTTATATGGGCGGCGGCCGGTGACCATGGGGGCTCACAAAGAGATCACCCAACTGATCGGACGGACGCCGCTTGTCCGCCTGAACCGTCTTTCGAAGCCGGACTCGGCGACAATTTACGCGAAGGTTGAATCCTTCAACCCCGGTGGGAGCGTCAAAGACCGGATCTGCCTCAACATGATCAACGAGGCGGAGCGGCTCGGCAGGCTCAAGCCGGGGGGGACGATCGTCGAACCCACCAGCGGCAACACCGGCATCGGCCTCGCACTCATTTCGGCGGTGCGCGGCTATAAATTGATCCTGGTGATGCCGGAAAGTATGAGCATGGAGCGGGCCAGCCTGCTGTCGTCCTACGGCGCCCAACTGGTGCTGACCGCTGCGTGGGAAGGGATGAAGGGCTCGATCAAGGAGGCGGAAAGCATCGTGGCTCAGAACCCGACCTATTTTATGCCGGATCAGTTTTCCAACCCGGCCAACCCGGCCATGCATCGGATGACCACCGGGCCGGAAATCTGGGAGGCCTTGGAAGGCCAGATCGATGCCTTCGTTGCCGCGGTCGGCACGGGCGGCACGATCACCGGGTGCGGCGAGGTCTTCAAGGAGCGCAATCCGGAGGTCAAAGTGATCGCCGTCGAGCCGGCCGGCTCGCCGGTCCTCTCCGGCGGAGACCCGGGCCCCCACAAAATTCAGGGCATCGGCGCCGGCTTCATTCCGAAGGTGCTTAATCGGGAGGTTCTCGATCGCGTCATAACGGTGACGGACGACGAGGCCTACCAGACGGCGAAGCTGCTGGCCAAAAAGGAAGGGTTGCTGGTCGGTATTTCGGCTGGCGCCAATGTCTTCGCGGCCCAGAAGGTGGCGGACGAACTGGGGCCGGGCAAGAACGTGGTCACGATCCTGCCCGACACCGGCGAGCGGTATATCAGCATCGAGAAGTATTTCAACATTTGAAACGCGTGACGTGTCACGCGTCACCCGTCACGACAAAATGAATTTCACCGAGGAGCAGATCACCCGTTACAGCCGCCACATCCTCTTACCGGAGGTGGGCGGAAAGGGCCAGAGAAAAATCGCGCAGGCCAAGATTCTGCTGGTCGGCGCCGGCGGTCTGGGCTCGCCGGCCGCGTTGTATCTCGCCGCCGCCGGCGTGGGCACCATCGGATTGATCGACAGCGATGTGGTCGATCTCTCGAATCTCCAACGCCAAGTCATCCACCATACACCGGATGTCGGCCGCCCCAAGGTCACCTCCGCCAAGGAAAAGATTCAGGCGCTGAATCCGGACGTCTCAGTGGAAACCTACGAGGATCGTCTCACCTCCAAGAACGCGCTCGACGTGGTCAAGAGATACGATGTCGTCATCGACGGGGTGGATAACTTTCCCGCGAAATTCCTCATCAACGACGCCTGTTTTTTCGCCGACAAACCGCTGGTCCACGGCGGCATCCTGCGCTTCGACGGGCGCGTGATGACCATTATTCCCAGAACATCGGCCTGCTATCGGTGCGTGTTCAAGACCCCCCCGCCGCCGGGCTTGGTCGCGAGCTGCCAGGAAGCCGGTGTGATCGGCGTTCTGGCCGGGATCATCGGGACGCTCCAGGCGACGGAAGCCCTGAAGCTGGTCCTGGGCATCGGTCGCCCGTTGACCGATCGGATGTTGGATTTCGATGCCCGCCGGACCGCATTCCGCGAGATCAAGACGAGGCGGAACCCGAACTGCCCGCTCTGCGGAGACCATCCGACGATTACGGAACTCTTCGATCACGAACCGGAGACCTGTGAGCTGAGAACGACAACCGCCAGCGATCAGCCCTCGGCGGTCGGCAAGCCCTAAAGGTTCATGCTGACGGCTGAAAGCTGACGCCTGACCGCTTTCTTGAAGGTGCCCCATGAGCAAGATGAAAGCGCTCGTCTGCCGGGAATGTAGCAAGGAATATCCCACTAAGGCCATTCATGTGTGCGAGATGTGCTTCGGTCCGCTTGAGGTCAAATACAACTATGAGGAGATCAAGCGGACCGT
>Ga0070741_10000323_pt1 | contig 181811 bp, 202 predicted proteins | sample Coa_R1_4_FD_66440 | JGI IMG/M metagenome (GOLD analysis project Ga0070741, IMG submission 66440) | Surface soil microbial communities from Centralia Pennsylvania, which are recovering from an underground coalmine fire - Coalmine... | ecosystem: Environmental > Terrestrial > Soil >... | reverse complement strand
AAGGGACGTTTGATCACCGTCGATTGACGTTGGGGCGGGTGGCGATGGCCGAGCGAAGGGTGTGTTCTCTTCAGTGACGGACACCTGATGCACTCGGCGGCCCAAGTCGCGAAGGTCCTGGCGCCGGAGTGCCCCGGCGTTATCAAGCGGAGGCCAGCAATGGTTTTGCCTCCGGGGGTCCGCGGAGCAAGCCGTAACCCATCGCGCGCGGGAATGTCGGGTTCGACGAGACCTGCGGTTTTACTCCTAGCTAGTGCCTTCGACCCGCGAGGATCGAAGGTCCGTGGATCTCGCTGATCCCCGGCATCCCGCGCGCCCTTGAATTTCTTCCTCGGCGCTGATTTCAAAAAAGCAGCGTCGTGCTGAAAGTGCGCAGCGTTGGCTATCTGCGCGGGCTGTTTCTCAAGTGAATCAGATGAAGTGAGCTCAACGCGAGCCACACACTCGGCGTCATCGTCCGCGAAGGCGGACGATCCAGTAATTGCAGGCGTCGGTGATTACTGGACGCCCGCTTTCGCGGGCATGACGGCTGAGTGAGTGGCAAGCGCGTGGGTAATCATGGCCGAGGCCTCGTGAACCTTTGCCGCCCTCGCGACGACCAATGCGGCGAACCACCCACGGGGACCCCGCATGACCATCCTCTCACCGCCGCTGGCGCTTGCGCTGGCCTTGTTGCTGTCGAGCTTCGCTGCCGCTGTGGCCTCGGCCGAGGATGCGCCGCCCAAGCCGGAGCCGGGCACGACGGCGCAAATCCCCTGCATCGCGCAAAAGAGCGAATTCAAAACGGACGGCAAGACGCCGGTGTTCGCGACGACGGTGACCAACAAATGCGAAGCGCGGCTGCACTGCCGCATTTCCGTGGCCATCACGAATTCCAAGGGCATGGAGCGCGGAAGCGTGACCATGGTGCTTGCGCCCGCCTCGCGCGGGGAGGCCGCCAGCAAGTCCTACAGGATGACACTCAAGGCGCCGAATGGCGACGCCCAGGTCGGCCGCGAGTGCAAGGCGGAGTAGGGCGCATCACCTCACCCGCGCCAGCGCGTTCTTGATCGCCTGCGCGCTTTTGCCGAAGCCCTCGCGTTCTTCTGCGCTCATCTCCGGCTCGTAGATCTCACTCACGCCGTGGCGGCCGACGACGCTCGGCAGCGACAGGGTGACGCCGAAATCCTTGTTGAAGGCGCCGATCGGGATCACTGCGCGCTCGTCGTTGAGGATCATCTCGGCGATGCGCGCGCAGACGATGCCGATGCCGAACTGGCTCGCGTCATTGCCTTCGATGATGCTGATGTTCGCATAGCGGACCTCGCGCTCGATCTCCTCGCGCAGCGCTGCAAGTTTCTCGCCCCTCTTTTCCGCGAAAGCCGCGAGTGGCACGCCGCCGATGCGCGCGCCCGACCAGAGAAACACCTGCGAGGTGCCGTGCTCGCCGATCACCTGTGCGTCGACGGTCGTCGCGTCGACGCCGTAGCGCGCGGCGAGATGCACCTTGAAGCGCTGCGAATCGAGGAAGGTGCCGGTCGAGAGCACGCGCTCGTGGCCGGCCGCCTGGCGCGCTACGTCGGCGAGCGGATCGGGCGGGTCGGTCACTGCGAGGATCACCGCTTCCGGCGCCGCGCGCACGATGTTCGGCACGATGTCGCGATAGATTGCGGCGTTCTTTTCGAGGAGCTTCAGCCGCCCTTCTGGATCGTTGCGGTTGGTGGCGCCGCCGCCTTTCTCGTTGAGGCCGGAGGTGATCATCACCAGGCCGGCACCTGCCAGTGCGTCATAGTCGCCGTCGACGATCGAAGCCTTCGGCGTCAGCGGCGAGCCGTAGCGAAGGTCGGTCGCGACCGCTTGCGCCTTCTTAGCGTTACGATTGACGATGACGATCTCGCGCGCGCTGCCGCGGGTCAGCGCCGCAAGCGCGCAGACCGCTCCGACCTTTCCGGCGCCAATGATGCCGAGCTTCATGGGGGACCTCTTCGGGAGTGAACGGCGGGCCGAATTGCAGGTTCCTGCCTGCATCCCAGCCCCAATGCCGGCAGCATTTCAATCCCAATCGAAAGTGCTAAAACCGACCGAATTCTTCCCTCTCCAACGCTCCGAGAATCCCATGAGCGCGCCCGCCCAGATCGTCCCGCCCTACAAACACACGCCGCTGTTTCCGCTCGGCAAGGACACCACCAGCTACCGGAAGATTTCGGCGGACGGCGTGCGCGTGGAAAAGGTGATGGGCAAGGAGATGCTCGTCGTCTCCCATGAGGCGATGCGCGCGCTTGCCGAAGCCGCTTTCGTCGACATCAATCATCTGCTGCGCCCCGCGCATCTCGAGCAGCTGCGTAAGATCCTCGATGATCCGCAGGCCACCGCGAACGATCGTTTCGTCGCCTATGACCTGCTCAAGAACGCCAACATCGCCGCCGGCGGCGTGCTGCCGATGTGCCAGGACACCGGCACCGCGATCATCATGGGCAAGAAGGGCCGCTTCGTCTTCACCGACGGCGACGACGAGGCGGCGCTCGCCGAAGGCGCGCGCGACGCGTATCTGAAGAAGAACCTGCGCTACTCGCAGCTCGCGCCGATCTCGATGTTCGAGGAGAAGAACACGCGCTCCAACATGCCGGCGCAGGTCGAGATTTATGCCGAAGGCGAGGACGCCTACAAATTCCTGTTCGTCGCCAAGGGCGGCGGCTCCGCCAACAAGTCGTTCCTGTTCCAGGCGACGCCGTCGATCCTCACCCATGACCGCATGATCGCCTTCCTCAAGGAGAAGGTGCTGACCCTCGGGACCGCGGCGTGCCCGCCCTATCACCTGGCGATCGTCATCGGCGGCACCTCGGCCGAGCTCACCATGAAGACGGTGAAGCTCGCCTCCACCAAATATCTCGACGACCTGCCGACCTCAGGCTCGGACGACGGCCACGCCTTCCGCGATCTGGCCATGGAGGCCGAGGTGCACAAGCTCACCCAATCGCTTGGCGTCGGCGCGCAATTCGGTGGCAAGTATTTCTGCCACGACGTGCGCGTCATCCGTCTGCCGCGGCACGGCGCCTCACTCCCCATTGGACTCGGCGTGTCCTGCTCGGCCGATCGCCAGGCCAAGGGCAAGATCACTCGCGAGGGCGTCTTCCTCGAGGAGCTCGAGCACAATCCCGCGCGCTATCTGCCCGACATCGACCAGGAGAAGCTCGGCGGTGACGTCGTGCAGGTCGATCTGCGCAAGCCGATGCAGGAAATCTTGACGCAGCTCTCGAAATATCCGGTGAAGACCAGGCTCTCGCTCACCGGCACCATGATCGTCGCCCGCGATCTCGCCCATGCCAAGCTGCGCGAGCGTCTCGAAAGCGGGCAGGGGCTGCCGGACTATTTCAAGAAGCATCCGGTCTACTACGCGGGACCGGCGAAGACGCCGGAAGGTTACGCCTCGGGCGCCTTCGGCCCGACCACCGCGGGACGCATGGATTCATATATCGATCAGTTCCAGGCGGCCGGCGGCTCGATGATCTCGGTCGCCAAGGGCAATCGCTCGGCGCAGGTCCGCGAAGCCTGCAAGAAGCACGGCGGCTTCTATCTCGCCTCGATCGGCGGCAGCGCGGCGAACCTCGCCGAGCACTGCATCAGAAAGGTCGAGGTGCAGGAATATCCCGAGCTCGGCATGGAGGCGATCTGGCGCATCGAGGTCGAGAATTTTCCCGCCTTCATCGTCGTCGACGACAAGGGCAATGACTTCTTCAAGGAGCTCAATCTCGGGTGAGCGAGTGCTGGGCTCTCACCGTGATCCTGAGGTGCGCGCACTTGCGCACCTCGTCCGCCTATGCGCAAGCGCTTCCGCCTACGCGCTGAAGCGCTTCGGCGGGACTCCGATCGAGACCTCGCCGTAGCTCGAAGAGCGGAGGCGGGTCGGCGGGACTCCGATCCAGACCTCGCCGAAGCTCGAAGAGCGAAGGCGGGAAGGATGACGGTAACCGACTCCCGGGCCGTCCCCTTCGAGGGTCGCTTCGCGACCACCTCAGGATGACGGAGAAAGGCTGAACTGAGCGGCTAAATCGTCGCTACCGCGACAATGCCGAGTGAGAGCACGACGTAGCGGGCAGTGAGCTCGAATGAACCAAGCTGGTCGACGAGGCCCAGCATCCACAATGCGCCGGCCACCAGCGCGGCGCCGTATTTCCAATAACGCAGCATGCAAATCCTCTGGTTCGCCCCGGCGCCTTGATAACTGCAAGAGCCGGGCCATTCCGTGTCGTTGTTGCGACGGGACGGTGACCAACGCCGACAATGCGAGGAAGTTCAGCAATGAGGCATTTGCTGATCTTGCGTGGTCAGGAAGTAGGCAGCGCTAGAGCCCGGTGGCGAAGCGCGCCATCACTACGATGATGGCGATCTGCATCGAGCCCTGGATCGCGACCACGCGCACATAGGTGCGCATCCAGCGCCCGATCTTCTCGGTATCCGGCTGGGGTTTTTGCAACTCGAAATAGATGCGCAGGTTGGTCGGCAACAAATAGCCGAGTCCCTGGACGGTCAGCACGGCGACGATGGCGAGCGCGGCGATGACCCAGATGAATTGCGGATAGTCGACGTCGAGAAAGCCCATGCGCACCGCCAGGAACCAGCCGGCTGTGGAGGTGATGATCGACAGCGTCGGCATCAGCACCAGCGTGCGCGGAATGATGCCGCCGATCACCGCACGGCGCGCCTCGAGCGGCAGCATGCGCAGCACCGGGCCGATGACGAAGCCCATGAACAGGTCGATGCCAGTCCACAACCCGCCGGCCATCACATGCACGAAGTTGAGATACCAGTTATTGGCATTGAGGATCGCAGCGACCATCGCGGCGAGCGCGATCGCAGCGGCGACGAAATAGCGCGGCCGCAGCGGCGAGGAACGAGCGGGTGCTTCGATGAGAACGGCGTCGGTCATGCGGGCCTCGGGTAAGTGAGGCGGCATGCTACCACGACCGCGATACGCTGGTTGAGCTACTCCGCGGCGCCGAGCACGCGCAGTGCGTGCGCCTGCATGCGCGCCGGATCGCGTTCGCCGCGCTGGGCGAACTCGATGATGGTCTTGGCCACGGTCTCGTCGGAGAGGCCATCGCGACCGAGCCGCCGCAACTCGCGGCAGGCGCGTTCGAAGGCAGCGGCCATCGCCTGCGTCAGCTCCGGCTCGAAAGCCGCGTGCCGTGAGATGGGAATGACGGTGCTCATCTGATTCTTACCCCAGATACGTCATCCTACGGCAAATCGGTCCCTGTTCCCAAAAATCAAGCACACAAATCGGTGATGCCGCGTTGCGATTTCGTCGCAAACCCAATCGCAAGCGATGCGGCTGGCGAAACGCGGCGCGCCACCACCCGCGTCGTTAATGAAAATTAGGTACCTGCATAAGATCGCCGCGAGCTTTTCCTAAAACTTTCGACATAGCGTCATGCTTATCACTTTCTCCAAGGCGGGTTCCGGCCGCGAACTCGGCAATCAGGCCGGATCCCACTGGAGGGCTCATGGTCATGGCCCCGCAAGTTTCGCAAACTGTGATTGTCTGCAGGCGCTGCGGCACGCTCAATCGCGTCGACCACGCCGAGCGGCTGGCTGAGGAATTCGGTGTGAGCTGCCGGCACTGCGGCTGGCGCGGCATCTATCGGATCGAGAGCATCAAGACGATCGATCGCGCCGTTTGAGGAAGGCCGGACGCCGCCCTATCAGTCGACGGCGATCTCAGGAAGCGAAGGGTCGATTTGCCGCGCCTTGGCGATGTATTCATGCGCCATGGCGCGCAGCGTGTCCGCGGTCCGGGCGTTGAGCGTACCGGCGGCCTGGCGCAGGCAGGTTCTGGCAAGCTCGCGATAGGCAAGCGCGAGTTGCGGATCGGCATGCATCACAATTCCCTCTGCGGCAGGGTATGTCGCGATGGCCCACCGGCCCTTTTGATGCAGGTCAAAGGAAAATCCGCGCGGCTGCGCGCTCATGCGGCCTGCGCCTGGGCTTCGGCCGCGCTAGCGCGGTCGAGATAATCTTGCGCCATCACGCTGAGCACGTCCTTGATGCCGGCAAGGTGCGCGCACTGTGCCAATTCGGTGCACCGTTGCGCCTTCTCACGGCAGCGGCGGGCTTCGGTCGCGAAGCGCTGCTTGGTGTCGGCGTCCATGGCGAGGTCCTTTCGCATGACCGTGCCATGCCAGTCTCGGCCCCAGGCGTTAAGACGCATTCAGATTTTGGCTAGGTAGTTTCACCGATGCCCGCCGGCGGGGCGAAAAGGCCTGCCGCTGTGCACTTTCAGGACGCGGCGGCGTCCGTCGCGCGGGCCGGCAGCATATAGCTGCAGGTCTGATTGCAGCCGTAGCAGACGAAGGTGTGCCGCATCATGCGCGGCCGCAGCGGATGCGGCGTGATGGCCACGGGGACCATGATCGTTGCGCATTTGGGGCAGGGTATCGGCGCGTCGGCTGTCTGCGGTGCGTGCAATGTTTCTTTCCCGTCGCGGCCCCCTTCGTTTTATTCGCCGGATCATGAACAAGGTGTTTCCAGCTCTTGCGAAAATCGTGTGCGCACGAACGCGGCGGCCGAATTCCCGCGGGGTGCAAACGGTGGTGCCAGGAAAGAAAAAAGCCGCGCCCGGTGGGGGTACCAGGGCGCGGCCTTGGGCGGCTACCACGGTATGGGGGGTAGTAGCGCTGGAACTCACCGTACCGGTTTTCCCGGATTCGACCAGGGCGTCCGGCTACACGTTTATGTGAGTGAATACGGCAAGAGTGGCCGATCCGCGCAGGTATCTGGAGGCCGCCGACCATTGACGGGTCCCGTGCCGCGGGGGCTTCTGCCAGCGCTCCGGCACCGGCCATCAGACGTCGGATTTGGAACTTTGTCCCCAGCTTTTGCCGCTGACGGCGCCGCCGGGCTAGTGCTGGACGATCTTCACCAGCGCGCAGCTCTCGCAGGCGAAATAGGCGGTGAGGCAAGTCGGGGTCGGAACCGCCACCAGGAGGTTGGAGCGGCCCTCGCAGACCGGACAGCGGTTAGGAATGGCGTTCGAATGGTTCGGCGTGCGCCGGTCGAGCGTGATTTCGAGGGGGAGGGGCCGCAGCCGGGACATCAGCTGACGCTTTCGGTGGGGGAACTGCAGGGGATTGAACGGCTCGCCCTGGCAAATCCTGCAGTCTTTCCGTGCGCCGGCTTCGCCCAGCCGCCAGTGCGGTGTCTCTCCCTTTTTCTCGTTGACTTTTAGCTTTGCGGGGCAGGGCGCTTAGCTCTGGCGGGGCGCTGCCTATCCGGCTACCGCCCGTCTCATGCTGGACCCGCCGGCGGGCGAAGCATCACCAGAAAGTCTTCTCGAGCTGCCGGCGCGCGACGACGCGCTCCTCGCTGCGCAGCCGCTCGATCGCCGCCACGACGTCACTCCAGATTGCGTGGCCGTGGTGGTCGGACGTCTCCTTGAGCACGGAGGCCGTGCGCCGGGCTCGCGACAAGGCGCCGCTGCGATGCCGCGCCTCGAACTGACGCGCGAACATTTCAACGGCGTCTTCCTTGCTCGGATGCCACATGTCTGGGCTCCTGATCGCGTGACGGCCAGCGCATGATCCCGAGAAGTGGACACCGTTTTCCCGCCTGCGCGAAGCCCACGTTCGGGCTTCTCGTGTTGCTGGAAGGCTCGGCGGGCGAAGGCAGGTCGGAAAAGATCATGCGCCAGTAGGAATCTAGAGCGGGATAGCGATTTAATCTAAAGCGATCCCGCGCTAGGCGACACTGTCCTTGAGATCACGGTGTATGGTCAATCCGTGCGACGGTTTTTTGAAATTGCGACAGCGCAGTGTGACGTTTGCGAAACACAGACGTCGGCGATGTGTAAATTACGGCGCATCCATTTGAGAAATCGAGGCAAAGCGGCTGTCACATAACTCAGACAGTCCTTGCGAGCTGCGCGCGGACGCCTCAGTGACATTCCTTGGTGATCCGCTCCAAGTCGTCTTCGAAGATCGTTTGTGTTTCTTCAAAGCGGTTCAGCAAGGATTGAGAGTTGGTCGTGTCGTTCCCTAACGCGGTTTGGTGAGCGATCAGTGATCGCTGACGCTTGATAACAAGTCGTCCCTCAGCCACGTGGCGCCGGGCCTCGTCGTATCGCTCTTGCCATGGACGCATAGGGCACCGTGCGCTCAAGTGTGTCGGGTGTCCAACCCAAAAGGACGAGGGTCGCCTTCCAAAGGGCCGGACCAGTCGGTTAAGGGCCGTCCGCATCTGAAAGGAGAACAGAGGGCCCGTTAACGGGCCCACGTCATTGAGAAACCGAACGAAATTGGGCAGCGGTGGATTGGATTTGCGGAACATATTGCGAACATAGAACAAATAGGGTACATTGCGTTCCTGAGATCGAATCCGCCCGGGATTGCCGGGCTTCGTTGTCGGTCGGTCGAATCCCGGCCATAAGGAGCGCCCAAAATGAGTCAGCCCGCCCTGCGTCTGGTCGAAGGATCCTCCATGGACAAGTCGAAAGCCCTTTCCGCCGCGCTCTCGCAGATCGAGCGCCAATTCGGAAAAGGCTCGGTGATGCGGCTTGGCAAGAATGACAAGTCCATGGACGTCGAGGTGATCTCCTCGGGCTCGCTCGGGCTCGACATCGCGCTCGGCGTCGGCGGGCTCCCCCGCGGCCGTATCGTCGAAATCTACGGGCCGGAATCCTCCGGCAAGACCACGCTCGCGCTGCACACCATCGCCGAGGCGCAAAAGAAGGGCGGCATCTGCGCCTTCGTCGATGCCGAGCATGCGCTCGATCCGGTCTATGCCCGCAAGCTCGGGGTCCAAGTCGACGACCTACTCATTTCGCAACCCGACGCCGGCGAGCAGGCGCTGGAGATCGCCGACACGCTGGTGCGCTCCGGTGCGGTCGACGTGCTCGTGGTCGACAGCGTCGCCGCGCTCGTCCCGCGCGCCGAGCTCGAAGGCGAGATGGGCGAGACGCAGCCCGGTATCCAGGCGCGCCTGATGAGCCAGGCGCTGCGCAAGCTCACCGCCTCGATCAGCAAGTCGCGCACCATGGTGATCTTCATCAACCAGATCCGCATGAAGATCGGCGTGATGTACGGCTCGCCGGAAACGACCAGCGGTGGCAATGCGCTGAAGTTCTACGCTTCCGTGCGTCTCGACATCCGCCGCATCGGCGCCATCAAGGAGCGCGACGAGGTCGTCGGCAACCAGACTCGCGTCAAGGTGGTGAAGAACAAGCTGGCGCCGCCGTTCAAGCAGGTCGAGTTCGACATCATGTATGGCGAGGGCGTGTCGAAGACCGGCGAGCTCATCGACCTCGGCGTCAAGGCCGGCGTCGTCGAAAAATCCGGCGCCTGGTTCTCCTATGACAGCCAGCGCATCGGCCAGGGCCGCGAGAACGCCAAGACCTTCCTTAAGGAGAACCCCGACGTCTCCGCCAAGATCGAAGCCGCGGTGCGGCAGAACTCCGGGCTGATCGCCGAGGCGATCCTCGCCGGCGAGAATGAAGAGGACGACGACGAGGACGTCGAGGAGTAAGAGCTTCGCGTGTGGCGTTCCGGTGGGTGAGGATCGAGGGTCATGGACGAGTTGAGTTTTCTCAAGAAGCGCGCCACCGAGAAGGCGCAGGCCTGCGAGGCGATCGAGGAGGTGCTGCTCATCTTTCAGGCGGAGCGGCGTGAGCCCGACGATTGGGAGCGGGCGTGCCTCGAAAGCGGCATCGGCGCCTTGTTTCGTGGCGCCTATGTGCAAGCCTGCGTCTTTGCCGCCAAGGCGCTGACGCCGCTTCATGAGCGGACCGTTGTCGCCCGGCCGTCCGAGTTCGATAGCCTCGATCTCAAGGCGTTGGCCCGAGCCTTTTCCGCCGCTCAGGCGGAGCGGCTCAAGAGCTTCCCGCATTTGGGACCGATCGTCTTCGCGGAAGACCTCAAGCCGGCTGCCTGAAAGTGTCGGTTTAGTACGCGCGTATCGCCCTCATCCGGAGACGGGCTGGGTAAACCGGCCGCCTCGCGGATCGAGGGCGAAGGCGTTCTGCAAAAGCGCCCCGCGAAAGGTGAGATTTCCAGCATCTTCCTGGACTTAGGCGCACCTCGCCGCTAAATAAGCCCCCGAAAAGATCAAGCCGGACCGGGCCTTAGCCCCGCCGGGCAGGGGATTTGATGAGCGGCGTCAACGATATCCGAGCGCATTTCGTCGACTTTTTCCGGCGCAATGGCCACGAGGCCGTGGCGTCATCCCCGCTCGTGCCGCGCAACGACCCGACATTGATGTTCACCAATGCCGGCATGGTGCAGTTTAAGAACGTTTTCACCGGAATCGAGAAGCTGCCTTATCCCCGCGCGGTGACCGCGCAAAAGTGCGTGCGCGCCGGCGGCAAGCACAACGACCTCGACAACGTGGGCTACACCGCGAGGCATCACACCTTTTTCGAGATGCTCGGCAACTTCTCCTTCGGCGACTACTTCAAGGATCGCGCCATCGAGCTCGCCTGGAATCTGGTGACCAAGGAGTTCGGCCTGCCGGGCGAGAAGCTGATGGTCACCGTCTATATCGACGACGATCAGGCCTTCGATCTGTGGAAGAAGATCGCCGGGCTGCCCGATTCCAAGATCGTGCGCATCGCCGGCTCCGATAATTTCTGGGCCATGGGCGACACCGGCCCCTGCGGGCCGTGCTCGGAGATCTTCTACGACCACGGCGCCCAGATCCCCGGTGGCCCGCCGGGCTCGCCCGACGCCGATGGCGACCGCTTCATCGAGATCTGGAATCTCGTCTTCATGCAGTACGAGCAGCAGGAGGGCGGCAAGCGCATCGACCTGCCGCGGCCTTCGATCGATACCGGCATGGGGCTCGAGCGCATCGCCGCAGTGCTGCAGGGGACGCACGACAACTACGGCATCGACCTGTTCCGCGCGATCATCGGCGCCATCGCCGAGCTCACCAAGGTCTCCGCCGACGGCCCGCAGAAGGCCTCGCATCGCGTGATTGCCGACCACCTGCGCGCGTCGTCCTTCCTCATCGCCGACGGCGTGCTGCCCTCGAACGAGGGCCGCGGCTACGTGCTTCGCCGCATCATGCGGCGCGCCATGCGCCACGCCGAGCTTCTCGGGGCCAAGGAGCCGCTGATGTGGAAGCTCGTCCCTGTGCTCACGCGGGAGATGGGGCAGGCCTATCCGGAGCTCATCCGCGCGGAAGCGCTGATCACCGAGACGCTCAAGCTCGAGGAGACCCGTTTCCGCCGCACGCTGGAGCGCGGGCTCTCGATCCTCGACGAGGAAAGCCGCGGGCTCAAATCCGGCGATCAGCTCAAGGGCGAGACCGCGTTCACGCTTTACGACACCTATGGCTTTCCCCTCGATCTGACGCAGGATGCGCTGCGGCCGCGCGGCGTCGGCGTCGATCTCGAGGGCTTCAACGCCGCCATGGAGCGCCAGCGTGAGAAGGCGCGCGCTTCCTGGGCCGGCTCCGGCGAAGCGGCCGCGGAAACCGTGTGGTTCACGTTGCGCGAAAAGGTCGGCGCGACCGAATTCCTCGGCTACGAGACCGAGAGCGCCGAAGGCGTCATCGCCGCTCTGGTCAAGGAGGGCAAGGAGGTCGCTTCGCTCGGCAAGGGCGAGATCGGCGCTGTCATCCTCAACCAGACGCCGTTCTACGGTGAGTCCGGCGGCCAAGTCGGCGACACCGGCGTCATGCGTCGCGACGGCGTGCGCTTCAAGGTCACCGATACGCAAAAGCGAGCCGGCGACCTGTTCGTGCATTTCGGCACTGTGGAGGAGGGCACGCTGAAAGCCGGCGATCCGCTACTTCTCGATGTCGACCATGCGCGCCGCGGTGCGATCCGCTCCAACCATTCGGCGACGCATCTCCTGCACGAGGCGCTCCGCCAGGTGCTCGGCGATCACGTCGCGCAGAAGGGCTCGCTGGTTGCGCCCGAGCGCCTGCGCTTCGACATCTCGCATCCGAAGCCGATCAGCCAAGCCGAGCTCGAACGCGTCGAGGACATCGCCAACGACATCGTGCTGCAGAATGCGCCCGTCACCACGCGGCTGATGGCGGTCGACGACGCCATTGCATCGGGGGCTCGCGCGCTGTTCGGCGAGAAATATGGCGATGAGGTCCGCGTCGTCGCCATGGGCGAGAGCGGCAATGCGATGGGCTGGTCGGTCGAGCTCTGCGGCGGCACGCATGTGCGCCGCACCGGCGACATCGGCCTCATCTCCGTCGTTGGCGAATCCGGCGTTGCCGCCGGCGTGCGGCGAATTGAGGCGCTCACCGGCCGCGCCGCGCGCAAGAGCGCTGAGAAGTCGATTACGCTGGCCAAGAGCGCCGCGGCCGAGCTCAAGGTCTCGCTTGAGGACATGCCGGCGCGCGTCGCGGCGCTCCTCGATGAACGCAGGAAGCTCGAACGCGATCTCTCCGACGCCAAGAAGAAGCTGGCCATGGGCGGCGGAGGTGGCGGCGCGGCCACGGCTGATGCCGCGGTGCGCACCGTCGGCGACGTCAAGCTTCTCGCCCGCGCCGTCTCCGGCATCGACCTCAAGGATCTGCGCAGCCTCGCGGACGAGGGAAAAAAACAGGTCGGCTCCGGCATCGTCGCCATTGTCGCGACTACCGACGACGGCAAGGTGGGCATCGTGGTCGGCGTCACCGCCGATCTCGTCGCGCGCTTCTCCGCCGTCGACCTGGTGCGCAAGGGCGCGGAAGCGCTCGGCGGCAAAGGTGGCGGCGGCCGCGCTGATATGGCGCAGGCCGGCGGTCCCGACGCCTCCAAGGCCGAAGCCGCGCTGCAGGCGGTCGAGGCGGCGCTTGCGGGTTAATGTCGTTGACGAGGCGCAAGGCCGAAGCGCCGCATTTCCCTGATAATATTGCGTCTTGAGTCGCTCGCCCGCTCGTTCGGGCGCGGAGAACGCAATGTTAGGCCAGACCGCCGCTGCCAGCTTGCGGCACCGCGTGCATCAGGCGCTGGAGCAGGGCGCGGTCGGCGACCGCGTCGGGCGCTTTATCGACCGCGCGCTGGTCCTGCTGATCATCCTCAACCTGACGGCGATGGCGCTCGAATCCGTGCCCGAGCTCGACACCGAGTTCGGCCATTGGTTCGACGCGATCGAGCTCATCTCGCTCATCGTGTTCACCGTCGAATACGTGCTTCGCCTCTGGGCGGTCGTGGAGCATGCGCCCGACCGGCATCTTTCGGCGCTGCGGATGCGGTTCAAATATGCGCTGAGCCCGACCGGCATCGTCGATCTGCTCGCCGTGCTGCCATTCTGGCTGTCTTTCGTGTTTCCGTTCGATTTCCGCGCCATCCTGGTCTTGCGCATCATCCGCTTCCTGAAGATCGCGCGGCATTCTCCGGCGATGCGCTCGCTGCTCGATGCGCTCTACAGCGAGCGCCGCGCGCTCGCGGGCTGCACCGTCATCCTCGCCGGTACCACGCTGATGGCAGCGTCGCTGATGTATCTCGTCGAGCGCCACGTGCAGCCCGACAAGCTCGGCACCATTCCCGACGCCATGTGGTGGGCGATCGTGACGCTCGGCACCGTCGGCTATGGCGATGTAGTGCCGATGACGCCGCTCGGAAAAGTCATCGCCAGCGTCACCATCTTTCTCGGCTTCGTCATGATCGCGTTGCCGGTCGGCATCATCGCCACCGCGTTCTCCGAGCAGATCCACCGCCGCGACTTCATCGTCAATTGGGGCATGGTCGCGCGCGTGCCGTTGTTCGCCGGGCTTGACGCGGCGGAGATCGCCGACGTGATGCAACTCCTGCGCGCGCAGGTAGCCGAGGCCGGGCAGGTGATCGTGCGCCTCGGCGATGAAGCGCATTCGATGTATTTCATCGCGGCCGGTGAAGTCGAGATCGAGCTCAAGGAGCAGCGCGTGCGGCTGGGCGCCGGGCAGTTCTTTGGCGAGGTCGCGGTGCTGCGGCGCGCCCGGCGCTCGGCGACGGTCACCGCGCTGACACGCACCAGCCTGCTCCTGCTCGATGCGCATGACCTGCATGCGCTGATGCAGCGCGACGCGCGCCTGGCCAAGCGCATCCACGACGTGATGGAGAAGCGCGTCGGCCAGGACGCGGTGTCGCCGCGCGGCGATATCGTCGCCGAGGAGGTGGAGTAAGACCCGGACGCGCTGGCTAGGCCATCGCCTTCTGCAGATTGCCGTCGATCTTGTCGAGAAAGCCTGTTGTCGTGAGCCACCTTTGGTCGGCGCCGACGAGCAGCGCGAGGTCCTTGGTCATGAAGCCGGATTCCACGGTGTCGACCGTGACCTTCTCCAGCGTGGCGGCGAACTTGGCGAGCGGAGCATTGTCGTCGAGCTTGGCGCGGTGCGCGAGGCCCCGCGTCCAGGCGTAGATCGAGGCCACCGAATTGGTCGAGGTCTGCTCGCCCTTCTGATGCTGGCGATAGTGCCGCGTCACCGTGCCGTGCGCGGCCTCCGCCTCGACCACCTTGCCGTCGGGCGTCATCAGCACCGAGGTCATCAGGCCGAGCGAGCCGAAGCCCTGCGCCACGGTGTCGGACTGCACGTCGCCGTCGTAGTTCTTGCAAGCCCAGACATAGCCGCCGGACCACTTCAGCGACGCCGCCACCATGTCGTCGATCAGGCGGTGCTCGTAAGTGATCTTCTTACTGGCGAACTCGTCCTTGAACTCCTGGTCGAACACCTCCTGGAAGATGTCCTTGAAACGGCCGTCATAGACCTTGAGGATCGTGTTCTTGGTCGACAGATAGAGCGGATAGCCGCGGTTGAGCGCATAGTTCATCGAGGCGCGCGCGAAGTCGCGGATCGAGTCGTCGAGATTGTACATCGCCATGGTCACGCCGGAGCCGGGCGCTTTGAACACCTCGTGCTCGACGACCTTGCCGTCGTCGCCGACGAATTTCAGGCTCAGCGTTCCCTTGCCGGGAAACTTGAAGTCGGTGGCGCGATACTGGTCGCCATAGGCGTGGCGGCCGATGATGATCGGCTGCGTCCAGCCGGGGACGAGGCGCGGCACGTTCTTGCAGATGATCGGCTCGCGGAAGATGACGCCGCCGAGGATGTTGCGGATGGTGCCGTTCGGGGAACGGTACATCTTCTTCAGGTTGAATTCCTTCACCCGGGCTTCGTCGGGCGTGATCGTCGCGCATTTGACGCCGACGCCGACCTTGCGGGTCATCTCCGCCGCGTCGATCGTGATCTGGTCGTCGGTCTCGTCGCGCTTCTGGATACTGAGGTCGTAGTAGAGCAGCTCGACGTCGAGATAAGGATGGATCAGCTTCTCTTTGATGTATTGCCAGATGATCCGGGTCATTTCGTCCCCGTCCATCTCGACAATAGGATTGCTGACCCTGATCTTCGCCATGAGTGGTCGATCCCGTTGCAGCGCGCTCTGTTGCGAAGCTCCGTTTCAGAGTGCGGCGAGCGCGGCGTTCAGCGTTGGGCTCGGCCGCATTGCGGCTGACGCCTTGGCGGGATCGGGCAGGTAGTAGCCGCCCAGGTCGACCGGCTTGCCTTGTGCGCCGATCAGCTCGGCGTTGATCTTCTCCTCGTTCTTAGCGAGCGTATCGGCGAGCGGCTTGAAGCGAGCTTGCAGCCCCGCGTCTTTGCTCTGGGCCGCCAGCGCCTGCGCCCAGTAGAGCGCGAGGTAGAAATGGCTGCCTCGATTGTCGATCTGGCCCACCTTGCGCGCCGGAGAGCGGTTGAACTCGAGGATCTTGCCGATAGCCGTATCGAGCGTCTCGGAGAGAACCTGCGCCTTGGCATTCTTGTAGGTCTGCGCCAGATGCTCGAGCGAGGCGCCGAGCGCGAGAAACTCGCCGAGCGAATCCCAGCGCAGATAATCCTCTTGCTGGAACTGCTCGACGTGCTTGGGCGCCGAGCCGCCGGCGCCGGTCTCGAACAGGCCGCCGCCCGCGAGCAGTGGAACGATCGACAGCATCTTGGCCGAGGTGCCGAGCTCCATGATCGGAAACAGATCTGTCAGATAATCGCGCAGCACGTTGCCGGTGACGGAGATCGTGTCCTGGCCCTTGCGGATGCGCTCGAGCGAAAACTTCATCGCGTCGACCGGGGCCAGGATGCGGATGTCGAGGCCTTTGGTGTCGTGATCCTTCAGGTATTTCTCGACCTTGGCGATGACCTGGGCGTCGTGGCCGCGTTTGGCATCGAGCCAGAACACCGCCGGGGTGTTGGTGAGGCGCGCGCGGCGCACGGCAAGCTTGACCCAATCCTGGATCGGCGCGTCGCGGAGCTCGCACATGCGGAAAATGTCGCCGGTCTCAACCGGACGTTCCAGCAGCACCTTGCCGTCATCGGCGACGACGCGGACCGTTCCGTTCGTGGGAATTTCGAACGTCTTGTCGTGCGAGCCGTATTCCTCGGCTTTTTGCGCCATCAATCCCACATTGGGCACAGAGCCCATGGTCTTGGGGTCGAATGCACCGTGCGCCTTACAATCCTCGATGACAGCTTGATACAGCGTCGCATAGCAGCGATCCGGGATCGCGGCGATGGCGTCGTGCAGCTTGCCGTCGGCACCCCACATGCGGCCGGATTCGCGGATCATCGCCGGCATCGAAGCGTCGACGATCACGTCGCTGGGCACATGCAGGCCTGTGATCCCCTTATCGGAATTGACCATGGCGAGGCCCGGTCGCTTCGCGTACTCGGCCTTGATGTCGGCCTTGATCGCGTCCCTCTCGGCCGCCGGCAGAGTCTCGATCTTGGTCAGCAGGTCGCCGAAGCCGTTGTTGAGATTGACGCCGAGACGCTTCAGCGTCGCGGCGTGCTTCTCGATCACATCGGCGAAGAAGACGGAAACCGCATGGCCGAACACGATGGGGTCGGCGATCTTCATCATCGTCGCTTTCACATGAAGCGAGAACAGCACGCCTTGCTTCTTGGCGGCTTCGATTTCCTGGGCGAAGAACGCACGCAGTGCCTTGCGACTCATGACAGCCGCGTCGATGATCTCGCCCGCGTCGATCGGCGTCTTTGACTTGAGCACCGTGATAGCGCCGTCAGCGCCGACCAGCTCGATGCGGGCGTTGGTGGCCGAAGTGACCGTCGTCGAGATTTCCGAGCCGTAGTAATCGCCGCTCGCCATGTGCGCCACATGCGACTTGGAGTCCTTGCTCCAAGCGCCCATCTTGTGCGGATTGTTGCGGGCGTATTGCTTCACGGCGCCGGCGGCGCGGCGGTCGGAATTGCCTTCGCGCAACACCGGGTTGACGACGCTGCCGAACACCTTGGCGTAGCGGGCCTTGATCTCCTTCTCGGCGTCCGTCGTCGCGTTATCGGGATAGTCCGGAACGTTATAGCCCTTGCCTTGCAGCTCCTTGATCGCGGCCTTGAGCTGTGGGATCGAGGCGGAGATATTCGGCAGCTTCATAATGTTGGCCTCGGGCCGCGTCGCGAGCTCGCCGAGCTCGGTAAGCTCGTCATTGATCCGCTGTGCGGGAGTGAGCTTCTCGGGGAAATTGGCGAGGATGCGGCCGGCCAGCGAGATGTCTTTCAGCGTCACGGACACACCTGCCGCGCCCACGAAGGCTTTGACGATCGGCAGCAGGGAATAGGTCGCAAGCGCCGGGGCTTCATCGACCTTTGTCCACATGATTTCGAGATTCGGCATGCTTGCACCTCTGGTCGCTAGTTTGGGCCGACCGGAAACGGGCCATTGGCGGGCGCGGTAGAGTGGGTTCTCCCGCAGGCCCTCAAATGAATTGTTCTCGGCGCGGACGTCGCCAACCGGGAATTCGACTGACGGGAGTTCGGCGCGCGCCCTATAGCATCCGCACTCCCTTGGTAAAAGCCTTGTTAGCAGGTGCGAGATACCAGCCGCCGGCAGGCCAGAAATGCGGCTGGCGGATGAGCAAGATGGCCGAGAAGCTAAATGTCGCGCCAGCAAACCGCGCTCGATGGACACTGGCGAGCCGACCGGCGAAAGCGTAATTTGCGGGTAGGGGGAGCAATTCACCACCGCACGTTGCTTCGCCGCGCCTGGGATCGTGTCCAGATCGATGGCACGTCCTGGCCTCGTTTTTGACCCGGACACCGCGGCTACGTGCGGCGTCCGCAGCAGGGGGCCGCTCGATGGATCAAGTCGTAAGTCCACCTGTCGCGCCGGCACGTTCGGCACGCGTCGCCTTTACCGGCAGTCGCGGCGACTTTTTCCGGCTGGTCCGGCGCGGCGCCATGCTCGAACTGATCACAGCCGGCTTCTATCGCTTCTGGCTTGCGACCGACATGCGCCGCGCGCTGTGGTCGGGCACGTCGCTCGAGGGTGATCACGCCGAATATACGGGCACCGGCAAGGAGCTGCTGATCGGCTTTCTCTTCGCGCTCGCCATCTTGGCGCCGATCTACTTCATCTATTTCCTCATCGGCATCGAGGCCGAGCGCGCAAAAGCCTTCGCCAGCATTCCGCTCTTTCTGTTCTTCTATGCCTTCAGCCAGTTCGCGATTTTTCGTGCCCGGCGCTACCGGGCTACGCGTACCGTCTGGCGTGGCGTGCGGTTCTGGATGACGGGCTCGGGCTGGGCCTATTCCTGGCGCTCGTGCCTTTGGGGCTTGCTGATACTGGTGACGCTCGGCCTCGCTTTGCCTTGGCGCGAGAGCGCGCTCGAGCGCTACAAGATGCGGCACCTGCATTACGGAGATTTGCAAGGAAGCTTCGAAGGCACCGGTTGGGGCCTGTTCAAACGCGGTTGGTGGCTCTGGTTGCTCCTGTTTGCTCTCGTCGCACTCCCTTTTGGTGTTGTTGTCGCCTTTCCAAGACACCCGGGTTTTGCCGGTTTGCCAGCCGTGCTTCTGTTGATCGTCGGCCCGTTTGCCTATTCCGCCTACAAGGCGATGACCTGGCGCTGGTGGGCCTCCGGCATCCGGTTCGGCGAGATGCGCTTCGAATCCGATCTGCGCGCTGGTGCACTCATGGGCGTTTATTGGGCAACGATCGGGTGGACCCTTCTTCTCATGATCGCCGACGCCATCGTTGTCTCCGTGATCTTTTTTGTGGTGTTGCCGGCTGCGACCGGGCATTCGGGCGCGCAGGCCCTCCTGTTCTTTGCGCGCCAGCATTCCTATCTCATGTTCGCCGCGAACCTTGTGAATTATCTCGTGTTCGCGCTCTGTCTCGGCGTGGTGACGCGCGTCTATCTCCTTTACGGTGTGTGGGAGCGTGTCGTGACTTCGGCGACCGTCCATAACCTGGAACGTGCCGACGATGTCAGCGCCCGCGGCGATCTGGCGAGCGCGCTGGGCGAAGGTTTTGCCGATGGGCTCGACGTTGCCGGATTCTAACGAGGAGGTTGCGCCGGACGCGGATACTGACGCTGCGCCGCAGCCAGCCGTCTACTTTGACGGGATCAGCAACCGCAGACATCTGGTGACGCTCACTCTCGGACCTGAGCTCGATATCAACGAGAACGGCGTCGCGCTCGCCAGCTGGCGCTACGACGATCTGCGGGCGGCCGAAGCCGGGGACAGCAGGCTCCGCCTGCAATGCAGTGCGGCATCGCCGCTCGCGCGGCTCGAGATATTCGATCCGGCCACACAAGCCGGCATTCGCGCGCATGCCCGCCTTCTCCAACGCGGCACACGCGGACAAACCGGTCGCATCGTGGTCTGGTCGCTTGCGGCCGTCGCTTCCATCGTTGCGATCATCATGTTCGGGGTGCCGCTTGTCGCCGATCGGCTGACGCCCCTCGTTCCGCAATCGTTCGAACGGCGTCTCGGCGAGGTGGCCGAGAACCAGGTGCGCACAATTTTGCGCGGTCAGGTTTGCAACGATCCCGAGGGCAACAGGGCGTTCTCCAAACTGGTCGGAGCCCTGCGCGAAGCCGGCCATGTCGAGCTGCCGTTGCAGACGGCCATCCTCTCTTCGCCGGTCCCCAACGCTTTCGCGCTGCCAGGCGGCAAAGTCTATCTCCTCAACGGACTTTTGCAGAAAGCCAACAACCCCGACGAGATCGCGGGCGTTATCGCTCATGAGATAGGCCATGTCGTCCACCGCGACCACACCCGCTTGATGATCCAGAACGGCGGCATGTCTTTTTTGATTGGCCTTTTGTTCGGCGACGTCACCGGCGCGACGGCGGTGATTGGGGTGACGAAGACCGTGCTCGAGGCTTCCTATTCGCGCGAAGCTGAAGCCAATGCTGACGCCTTTGCGATCGACACCATGCACGCGCTGCACCGCTCGCCGGCGCCTCTGGGGGAGCTCCTGTTCCGGATTACCGGCGCGCGGGGCGGCAGCCCGATCGGAATCCTCGCGAGCCATCCCTTGACCGAGCAACGTCGCGAGCTGATGCAGCGTGAAGATCGCCCGGCGACGGGGCCTGAAATCCTCTCCGGCGCCGAATGGAAGGCGCTCAAGACAGTTTGCCAATCCTCGAGACAAAAATAGCTGCGCACCGCGTGAGGCACCTCGACGGAACAAGCGCCGCCGTGCATTAGAAGCGTCATGCCTGGGGCAGGAACCGACAAGACCAAGCGATGGATCGCGGGCCCGGCGCCTGTCGTGATTCTGGTAGAACCGCAGCTCGGCGAGAACATCGGCGCGACGGCGCGTGCCATGGCGAATTTCGGGCTCTCGAAGCTGCGCCTGATCAAGCCGGTGCAGGGCTGGCCCAACGAGAAGGCGCGCGTCATGGCCGCCGGCGCCGACCGTATTCTCGAAGAAGCCGTGCTTTACGACAGCGTCGAGGCGGCGATCGGCGACGCGAGTTTGGTCTTTGCCGCGACCGCACGCGCCCATGATCAGGCCAAGCCGGTGGTCAGTGCGGAGGAGGCGGCGCGGATTTCGGTGCCGCGGGTCGCGGCTGGCGAGACGGTGGCGCTCCTGTTCGGACGCGAGCGCAATGGGCTCGAGAACCATGAAGTGGCGCTCGCCGACCAGATCATCACGCTACCGGTCAATCCGGCGTTTGCCTCGCTCAATCTCGGCCAGGCGGTGCTGGTGATCGCCTACGAGTGGTTCAAGCACGTGACGCAGAACGCGCTTCCGTTCTCCATGCCGGAGAAGTCCGCCCCGGCGCCGAAAGAGCAGCTGATGGCGTTCTTCGCCGATCTCGAGCGCGAGCTGGAGAGGGTCGAGTTCTTCCGCCCGGAAGAAAAGCGCGCGACCATGACCATCAACCTGCGCAACATCTTCCATCGCATGCAGCCGACGCAGCAGGACATCCAGACGCTGCACGGCGTGGTCACCTCGATCGTCGAAGGCCGCAAGGGGCCGGCGCGTGGCGGCGTGCTCGATGGCGCACAGGCGCAGATCCTGCGCGATCTCCTCGCCGAGCACGGCAAGGGTCAGGTGCCGCGCGAGCGCGGACCGGTGCGCGGGCTGTCGCGGCTGTTACGCCGCAATCCCACCGATGCCGAGCGCGTGTTGTGGAAGGCGCTGACCACCGATCGCCGCTTTGCCGGGCAGGGCTTCAAGCGGCAGACGCCGGTCGGTCCGCATATCCTCGACTTCGTCTCGTTTCCGCTGCGCACCGCGATCGAGCTGCTTACCGAGAGCGATGATCCGCAGGCGCGCGCCGCGCGACACGCCTGGCTCGCCGAGCGTGGCTATCGCGTGATTTCGGTGAAGACCGACGACGTGGAGGGCGATTTGGGGAAAGCGCTCGACGCGATCGCCTCTGCAATTGGTGATCCCGATCCATCATCCTGAGGTGCGCGCTCTTGCGCGCCTCGAAGGATGAGGGCAATGGCTCGGAGAGTCTTGGGCCGTCGCCCTTCCCGGCTACGCTCTTCGAGCTTCGGCGAGGTCTGGATCGGAGTCCCGTCGAAGCGCTTGCGCGAAGGCGGACGAGGCTCGCTTCGCTCGCGCCTCAGGGTGACGGAGACAGATTAGCGCCAGACCTCAGCCCTTCAGCTTGCTGATGTGCCCGGCGATGCCTTCGCGCAGGAAATTGAGATCGCTGGCGACCGCCATGAAGCGGAAGCCGCGCTTGGCGCAGGCGAGCGCCCGGTCGGCATTGGCACAGTAGATGCCGGCGAGCTTGCCGGCCTTCTTCGCCGCCGCGAGGATCTTGTCGAGCCCGGCCTCGACCTCCTTGGAATGCGGCTCCAGCACCTTGCCGTCGGAGAGCGTGATCGACAGGTCCGATGGGCCGATGAACAGGACGTCGATCCCGGGCGTCGCCGCGATGGCGTCGAGATTGTCCATAGCGGTCCGCGTCTCGATCATCGCCAGATTGACGATGTGGTTGTTGCCCTCGGTCAGATACACCTTCTGGTCCGCGATCCCGGCTTGCATGGTGGCGCGATGCGGACCCCAGCTGCGCTCGCCCATCGGCGGGAATTTGGTCGCCGCGACGAGGGCGCGCGCATCCTCAACGGTATTGATCATCGGCGCGACGATGCCTTCGGCGCCGACATCGAGCACGCGGCTGGCGAAGCCGAAGCCCGCGAGCGGGATACGCACCAGCGGCGCGCTGCCGCCCTGACGGATCGCGGCGATCGCGCTGAAGGTCGACGCAGTGTCCCAAAGGCCGTGCTGGCCATCGATGGTGACGGCAGGGAAGCCAGCGCGCGCCACCACCTCGGTGACCAGCGGCGAGGCCATCGAGCACCAACCCGAATAGACGGCCTCGCCGGCGCGCAGCCGCGCCGCGAGAGAGAAGCCCGGAACAGTCGTCATGGAAGAACCTCGTGTGGGAAACGTGCGGCGCGCTCAGGGGCGGCGCGCGGAAAGGAACTGGCGCAGGCGGCGTCGATGAAAAGCTTGATCAGCCGCTGGCCTTCACCTGGGCAATGGCTTGGGTCATGAGATCCTCCATAGCGCGGCGCAGATCGCGGTCGCTGATCGCGATTTTCCGATCGTCGAAATCCTTGCGCAGCTTGCGGAAAACGTCGTGATCGCCGGCTTCTTCGAAGTCCGACATCACCACATCCCTGGCATAGGTGTCGGCCTCGACGCCCTTCAGCCCGAGCTTCTCCGCGGCCCAGAGCCCGAGCAGCTTGTTCCGCCGCGCATTCGCCTTGAAGAGAAGTTCCTCGTCGTGCGCGAACTGCTTCTCGAAGCCTTCCTCGCGCTTGTCGAAAGTGGTCATGCCAGCCCCTCGTCTTGAATGTCGAGATTTACGCTCACAAATATCGCTTGCGGGCCGGCTTGCATAGGGGCGCAAAAGCGTCAAGGCAACTCCGTGGCGAATTGATTCGCTAAAAGTCAAAGTGGACAACACGCCGCTGCCTCGATTGTGCTGCACGAGGCGATCGGGTAGGTTGATCGTCATGGCTGGACGGTCTGTTTCGCGTTGTGGTTCGGCCCGCGCCGCGGATCATTTCACTGTCAATGGAGCCACGGCATTCCGATGGACTTTCACAAACCACGGTACACCCCGATGAGCCGCCGACGCCGAATCTATGAAGGCAAGGCGAAGGTCCTCTATGAAGGCCCCGAGCCCGGAACTCTCATCCAGCATTTCAAGGATGATGCGACGGCGTTCAACGCGAAGAAGCATCAGGTGATTGAGGGCAAGGGCGTCCTCAACAACCGTATTTCGGAATACGTGTTCCAGCACCTCAACGACATCGGGGTGCCGACGCACTTCATCCGCCGCCTCAACATGCGCGAACAGCTGATTCGCGAGGTGGAGATCATTCCGCTCGAAGTCTGCGTGCGCAACGTCGCCGCGGGCTCGCTGGCGCAGCGCCTCGGGATCGAGGAAGGCACGCAGCTGCCCCGCTCGATCATCGAGTTCTATTACAAGAACGACGCTCTCGGCGATCCGATGGTGTCGGAGGAGCACATCACCGCATTCGGCTGGGCGTCGCCGCAGGAGATCGACGACATCATGGCGCTGGCAATCCGCGTCAACGATTTCCTTTCCGGCCTGTTCCTCGGCGTCGGCATCCGTCTGGTCGATTTCAAGATGGAGACCGGGCGGCTCTGGGAAAACGAGATGATGCGCATCGTCGTTGCCGATGAGATCTCGCCCGACAGCTGCCGGCTCTGGGACATCAAGTCGAACGAGAAGCTCGACAAGGACCGTTTCCGGCGCGACCTCGGCGGGCTGCTCGAAGCCTATACCGAAGTCGCCAAGCGCCTCGGCATCATGAACGAAGGCGAGCCGCCGCGCGGCGCCGGCCCGGTGCTGGTGAAGGGCTGAAGAAGCCCGGCGTTGATCACAGGCTTTCGTTTGCAGCGTCATGCCCGGCCTTGTGCCGGGCATCTGCGTCTTTTACTTACTGTATGAGATCGCCAAGGGGCGGGCGACCAGCCCGGCCATGACGGGATTCGGAACCATGAAAGCGCGCGTCACCGTCACCCTGAAAACCGGCATTCTCGACCCGCAAGGCAAGGCCATCGAGGGAGCGTTGCGCTCACTCGGCGTCAATGGGGTCGCCAGCGTGCGCCAAGGCAAGGTGTTCGATATCGAGCTCGAGGGCGGCGACAAGGCCAAGGCGGAGGCGGCGCTGAAAGAAGCCGCCGACAAGCTCCTCGCCAACACCGTGATCGAGAACTATCGCGTCGAGGTCTTGGGATGATTCGGGGACTGACCGGGGTTGCCGTGGTCGCAGCCGCGACGCTGCTCACCGGAGATGTGCTGGCGGTCGGCGCCGGCGGCGCGCAGTGGCGCGAGGTGGCCTGGCCGTTCCTGATGGACGAGTGGGGTACCGGCCGCGCTTTTCAATGCGCGCAGCCGTCTTGCGGCAAACCGGTCAGCCTCTATGTCCGCGCCAAGGTGGGCTTCTGCGGCTGCTCGTCGGGCGTGGAGAACGATGACCATGTCGACCGCGTCAGCGACGTCGGTCTGATCGACGGCAACTCGGTGGCGCTGGCACCGGGCGAGTCGGTCGCGGTCGGGCCCATGAAGGGCAGGGCGCGGCCCTATCGCGTCGAGCGTCAGGGCGAGCCGCAGGACGTGGCGCTTGCGGTGGCGCTGTCGAACAATTGCGACGCGGTGGTCGCCACTGCGGTGACCAGCCGCAAGCTCGAGCCGGAACAGGAGCGTGCGGTGTACGCATTCCTCAATAGCGAGACGTTCCTGGACTGGGCCGACGCCAACAGCGGATACCAATATCGATGAAAGCAGCCGTTCTGGTTTTTCCCGGCATCAATCGCGAGCGCGACATGGCGCGCACACTCAAGATCGTCAGCGGCCGCGAGCCGGCAATGATCTGGCACGCGGAAAAGGAGCTTCCGGCGGGCACCGATCTCGTGGTCATTCCCGGCGGCTTTTCCTACGGCGACTATCTGCGCTGCGGAGCGATCGCCGCGCGCTCGCCAATTATGGACGCGGTGCGTACCTTCGCGGAGAAAGGCGGCTTGGTTCTAGCGATCTGCAACGGATTCCAGATCGCCTGCGAGGCGGGCCTGCTGCCGGGCGTGCTGATGCGCAATCAGCAACTCAAATTCATCTGCCATGACGTTTATTTACGCGTCGAGCGTTCCGACACGCCATTCACGCGCGGCTACAATGCCGGGCAGGTGATCCGCGTGCCCGTCGCCCATGGCGAGGGCAACTACATCGCCGACGGCGAAACGGTGGCGCGGCTCGAGGGGGAGGGGCGGGTGCTCTTCCGCTACGCGTCGCCCGACGGCATCGTCGACCCGAACTGGAATCACAACGGCGCCATGAACGCCATTGCCGGCATCCTCAACGAGCGCGGCAATGTGCTCGGCATGATGCCGCATCCGGAAAATCACGTCGAAGCGGTGATCGGCTGCACCGACGGGCGCGGCCTGTTTGCCGGACTGGTCGATCACCTCGCGCAGGCGGCATAGCTCCCCTGCCTTGTCGGGCCCGTTGGCCCTGCATAGCTGGGGATGACGGAGAAACCCTGGCTTTACCTGCGTTTCGCGCTTGTACAATGCCGCCATCCGGGTAAACCGGGCGGCGCGGCGGCAAGCCGCGCGCGCCGGTAATGCTCGAAAGCCGCCATAGACCGCACCCGTGATCGCCAACGAACCCCGCGTCACCCCAGAGCTGATCGCTGAGCACGGGCTCAAGCCCGAGGAATATCAGCGCATCCTCGATCTCATCGGCCGCGAGCCGTCACTGACCGAGCTCGGCATCTTCTCGGCCATGTGGAACGAGCACTGCTCGTACAAATCCTCGAAGGTGCATCTACGCACGCTGCCGACCAAAGCGCCCTGGGTAATCCAGGGTCCCGGCGAGAATGCCGGCGTGATCGACATCGGCGACGGGCTCGCCGTCATCTTCAAGATGGAGAGCCATAACCACCCGAGCTACATCGAGCCCTATCAGGGCGCCGCGACCGGCGTCGGCGGCATCCTGCGCGACGTGTTCACCATGGGCGCGCGGCCGATCGCCTGTCTCAACGCGCTGTCCTTCGGCGCGCCCGAGCATCCGAAGACGCGCCACCTCGTCGCCGGCGTCGTCGCCGGCATCGGCGGCTACGGCAATTCCTTCGGTGTGCCGACGGTCGGCGGGCAGGTGCGCTTCCACACCCGCTATGACGGCAACTGCCTGGTCAACGCCATGGCGGTTGGGCTCGCGGAGAAGGACAAGATCTTCTACGCCGCGGCCTCCGGCGTCGGTATGCCCATCGTCTATCTGGGCTCCAAGACCGGCCGCGATGGCATCCACGGCGCCAGCATGGCCTCGGCGGAGTTCGACGAGGAGACCGATGCCAAACGCCCGACGGTCCAGGTCGGCGATCCGTTCTCGGAAAAGCTTCTGCTCGAGGCCTGTCTCGAGATCATGGCCAAGGACTGCGTGATTGCGATCCAGGACATGGGTGCCGCGGGGCTCACCTGTTCGGCGGTGGAGATGGGCGCCAAGGGCGACCTCGGCGTCACGCTCGATCTCGACAAGGTGCCATGCCGCGAAGAGGGCATGACCGCCTATGAGATGATGCTCTCGGAGAGCCAGGAGCGCATGCTCATGGTGCTCAAGCCGGAGAAGGAGGCCGAGGCCGAGGCGATCTTTCGCAAATGGGGTCTCGACTTCGCCGTCGTCGGCGAGACCACGCCGAGCAAGCGCTTCATCGTGCGCCATCGCGGCGACGTGATGGCCGATCTGCCGATCAAAGAGCTCGGCGATCAGGCACCGGAATACAAGCGGCCCTTCGTGCACGGGATCAAGCCGGCGGCGATCAAGGCTGCGTCAGTGACGCCGCCAGGCCCGCTGGCCGATGCGCTGGAAACGCTGATCGGCTCGCCCGATCTCTGCGCCAAGCGCTGGGTGTGGGAGCAATACGACCACGTCATCCTCGGCAACACCGTGCAGCGGCCGGGCGGCGACGCTGCGGTCGTCCGCGTACTCGACGGGCCGAAGGGGCTGGCGATGACCACCGACGTGACGCCGCGTTATTGCGAGGCCGATCCGTTCGAGGGCGGCAAGCAGGCGGTCGCCGAATGCTGGCGCAATCTCACCGCGGTCGGCGCCAAGCCGCTCGCCATCACCGACAATCTCAATTTCGGCAATCCGGAACGTCCCGAGATCATGGGGCAGTTCGTCGGCTGCATCCGCGGCATCGCCGAAGCGTGCAAGGGTCTCGATTTCCCGGTCATATCCGGGAATGTGTCGCTCTACAACGAGACCAATGGCCGCGCCATCCTGCCAACGCCGTCGATCGGCGGCGTCGGTGTGCTTGCCGACTTCAGCAAATCGGCAAGCCTGGCCTTCAAGCGCGCTGGTGACGCGATCCTCATTGTCGGAGAGACGCAGGGTTGGCTCGGCCAGTCGCTCTATCTGCGCGACGTCTGCGGACGCGAGGAGGGTGCGCCGCCGCCGGTCGACCTGGTCGAGGAGCGTGAAAATGGCGATTTCGTGCGCGCCTTGATCGACGAAGGCCAGGTCAATGCCGCGCACGATCTGTCCGACGGTGGGCTCCTCATCGCGGTCGCCGAAATGGCCATCGCGTCCGGCATCGGCGCCACGCTCGAGGCTGCGCCGAGCGATACGCCAGCGCACGCATTCTGGTTCGGCGAGGATCAGGCGCGCTATGTCGTGACCGCGGCTGCGGGACAGGTCGACGCGCTGCTCTCCCGTGCCCGCGCCGCCGGTGTCCCGGTGAGCCGCCTCGGCGTCACCGGGGGCGACGCGTTGACGCTTCCGGGCGAGCGCCCCATGCTGGTCACGATTCTGCGCGAACGTTTCGAGCGCTGGCTGCCGCAGTACATGAGCGGCGCGGCCTAAGAGCAGAGCGGATAATCACCATGGCGATGGACCCGGGCGAGATCGAGCGGCTGATCAAGGCGAGCATTCCCGACGCCGAGGTGACGATCCGCGATCTTGCCGGCGACGGCGACCACTATGCCGCGACGGTTGTCTCTGCGGCCTTCCGCGGCAAGAACCGGGTGCAGCAGCATCAGCTTGTCTATCAGGCGCTGCAGGGAAAAATGGGTGGCGTGTTGCATGCGCTGGCGCTGCAAACCGCGCCGCCGGAGAACTGAGCGCGTCGCACGTTGAACCTCCGCGCGGCGGTTCTTAGACTGAGGCTCCCGTCCTTCGACCGGAGGTTCTCATGATCCGCTTGCTGTTGGCCGGCGCCGCGATCGTCGCCGGCGCCGTACCTGCGTCTGCGCAAAACCCATCCCCGAATGGCGTCAAGGCGCTCAATCCGCCGGGCGCGATCAAGACCACCGGCACCTGGGGCGTTGCCAGCCGCGCCGGCGATTTCGTCTTCATCGCGGGCATGCGCGGCATCGACCCGAAAACCAATACGCTTGTCCAGGGCGACGAGGCGCGCATCCGCCAAGCCTTCCTCAACATGAAGCTGATCGCTGAGTCCGAAGGTGCGAGCCTGCGCGACTGCGTGCGCATCGTCGTCTATGTGACCGACATGTTTCGCTTCCGCCCCCTGGTGAACAAGGTGCAGGAGGAGCTGTGGGGTGGCGAGCCTTACCCGCCGCGCACCATCGTCGAGGTGCATCGGCTCAACCAGGACGACATCACCGAAGTCCAGGGAACCTTCTATGCCCCGGTGAAGAAGTAACCGTTGCAGAAAGGACATGAGCTCTGCGGAAACAGGGCCTTGCCTTTAGCCCCGGAAAGCACGATTTTCGGGTCAACAGCGGGCGAATATGCCCGCGCGACAAGGACTTGCCATGAGCATTCAGGACTTCATCAAGAACGAAGTGACCAGCAACGACGTGGTGCTGTTCATGAAGGGCACCCCGCAGTTCCCGATGTGCGGTTTTTCCGGACAGGTGGTGCAGATCCTCGACCACATCGGCGTGCCCTATAAGGGCTTGAATGTGTTGGAATCCGACGAATTGCGGAACGGCATCAAAACCTATTCCAACTGGCCGACAATCCCGCAGCTCTACATCAAGGGCGAATTCGTCGGCGGCTGCGACATCATTCGCGAGATGTTCCAGGCTGGCGAACTGCAGCAGGCGTTCAAGGACAAGGGCGTGGTAGTGCGCGCTGACGCCTCGGCCTGATTCGCGGGCGACATCTCTACACAGGGACGTAGCGGTAGACGCCGTCCTTGCGTTCCACCCGCCCGACTCCGGGGTAGGGCAGGTGGAAGCCGATCAGCTTGGTGCGATCGGCGGCGAGCCGGTCGAGCAGGCGCCGCCGCGTCGCGATGGCGCGCTCCGGCTCGTGATCGGCGGTCGTGCGCCAGCCCGGATGCGCAAACGAAATCAGAGGGTGGGTCAGCGCATCGCCGCCGACGATCAATCCGTCGCCGCCCGCGATCTCCAGCGACACGTGGCCCTGGGTGTGGCCCGGGGTGCCGATGACGCGCAGCCCGGTGACGACGTCGTCTCCGGGGGAGAGCATCTTCACCCGCTCCTTGAGCCGCGCGTAATTGCGTCTGGCGCCGGTCACGAAACCGGCACGCTCCGGCGGCAGGCCTGCCGTCGCATTGGCGCCAAGCCAGAAGTCCCATTCGGTGGCGGCGACGAAATACGCCGCATCCGGCAGCATCATGTCGTCGAGCTCATCCAGCAGGCCCCACAGGTGGTCGGGGTGGCCATGGGTGAACACGACCTTGGTGATCCGGCTCTTGTCGATGCCGGCGGCGGCCAGGTTGTCCCACAGCTTTCCGGCGGTCGGCATGAAGCGATCGCCCGAGCCCATGTCGACCAGGATCAGGTCATTGCCGGTGCGGATCAACGTGATGTTGGTCGGCGAGTCGTATTGCTCGCCGGCTTCGCCAAGCGCGGCGAGCAACGCATCGCGCTCGGCCTTGGGGATGTCGGGGGCAAGAAAGCTCGTGGGCAGCACGAGGTGGCCGTCGCTGACCACGGCGATCTCGAATGTGCCTTGCTTGAAGCTGAAGGGCGCGGCATAGGCCCGAGGCAATAGCGCAACGGAGGCGAGGCCGCCGCCCGCAAGCTTCAGCAATGATCGTCGATCAAACGCGTGGCTCACCGCAGCAGTTTACTTCATCCGCCTGGCGGCGAGCACAATAATCGCCAATAGCACCGCAAGCCCGATTAGGCTCGGCGTCGGCACCGCGCTGGCGAATTTCGTCACATTGTCGGCTACCGAGAGGACAAAGACCCCGGAGTTCGGACCGAGGATCAGATAAATCAGCATGATCGCGAGCAAGCTCACGAAAGCGAGCTCGACGAAGAGCCACAGATAGGTTTTGACCTTGTTGAGGAAATCCAACATGGCGCCGGGCCCCGGTTATGGCGCGCAAACTTCACACTATTGGGTGGGGACTTCTCCCCACCCAATATGACCGTCGCGTCGTGCCCGGGGGACGCGCCTTACGCGCCCCCGAACAGGTAAGCGCCGTTCAGGACGTTCAGGACATCTGACGTTTCGAGAACAGCCACAGGATGACGCCCAGGGCGATGAGGCCCACGACGCCGTTCTTCCCGAGGTCGTTCACGAGATTGACGATATTGCCGACGACGTTGCCAAGGAAAGGCAGCTGCGGCCCAGCCAGAAGCGCCAACGCGATGCCAAGAGCCAGCAGCATCAGCGCAATTTCCGTCAACGCACCGATCCAGCCTTTCAAGGCAGTCAAGCCGTTCATGAGCGATTCTCCCCTATGATTCATTCCACAGCACCCTGACATTACTAAATATGGGAAACTGCGACAATCTGGCCCACTACATAAGGTATGGAAGAAGACGAAAGATTTCTGACAGGCTGTTGATAGTGGGACCTTTTCGGCGCTGCACGATTGCAAAAACCCCCACTCTCGGAGTGGGGGTTTCGACTTTTGGTAGGGCGCCGCCAGCAACAGCGGCGCCGAATCGGGGAGAGCGGCCGATCAGCGCGAGTAGTATTCGACGACCAGATGCGGCTCCATCATCACCGCATAAGGCACGTCGCCGAGCACCGGGACACGCACGAGCTTCGCCGTCATCTTTGAGTGATCGGCCTCGATGTAGTCGGGCACGTCGCGCTCGGCGAGTGCGACCGACTCCAGCACCATCGGCATCTGCTTCGACTTTTCCTTGACCTCGATGAGGTCGCCGACCTTGAGCCGGTAGCTCGGCACGGTGACGCGGCGGCCGTTCACCTTGACGTGGCCGTGGTTGACGAACTGCCGCGCGGCAAACACCGTCGGCACGAATTTGGCGCGGAACACCGCCGCGTCGAGGCGGCGCTCGAGCAGGCCGATCATGTGCGCGCCGCTGTCGCCCTTCATGCGAATGGCGTCATCATAGATGCGACGGAACTGCTTCTCGGAGATGTTGCCGTAGTAGCCGCGCAGCTTCTGCTTGGCGCGCAGCTGCACGCCGTAGTCGGAGAGCTTGCCCTTGCGGCGCTGGCCGTGCTGGCCGGGACCGTATTCGCGGCGGTTCACGGGGCTCTTCGGGCGGCCCCAGATATTTTCGCCCATCCGGCGATCGAGCTTGTATTTGGCTTCACTGCGCTTGGTCATCGCGTCCTCATGGTTGCGAATTGTCGAGTTTTGAGGAACCGCGCCCTCCTCTGTTCCGGATCTCTCCGGAACCGACAGGTTTTCCGCCTAAGCGTAAGCTAGGAAAACCGCGGGTCGCGAAACACTTAGCGGGGCAAAAAAGCCCCGCTGAGCGGGCGGGTTCTAGGCGGAAAGCTCGGGAGTGTCAATTCGCGGGCTATTGCCCGCTTTCCGAAGCTCTCCAAGGCCAAACTGAGCGAGGGCCCCCGACAGGCGCTCCGACGGCGCGCGGCCGGAGGTCAGGCGAAAGGCCGAGGGCAAGGGCTGTGGGCGGCCGGTCGCGGGACCGAGCAGATCGAGCACGCGGCGCGCGATGGCGGGTGCCGGATCGACGAAAGTGACAGGCCACGGGGAGAGGCGCGTGAGCCGGTCGAGCAGCAGCGGATAGTGCGTGCAGGCAAGCACAACGGTATCGGTGCGGGCGCCGCCGGTCTCGACGAAGCAGGGGACGATCTCCGCGGTGATGGCGGCATCCGTGACGGTGTCGCCATTGAGCTCGGCCTCGGCGAGGCTCGCGAGCCTCGCGGAGCCGACCAGCGTGACCTCGCTGCCATTAGCGAACTGGCGAATGAGCGCGCGGGTGTATTCGCGGCTCACCGTCGCCTGCGTGCCCAAGACTGAAACGCGCTTGGTGAGCGAAGCCGCGCAGGCGGGCTTGATCGCTGGCACGGTGCCGACGAAGGGCACAGTGTACTGCGCGCGCAGCTCGGCGAGCACTAGCGTCGAGGCGGTGTTGCAGGCGATGACGATGAGATCGGGGCGATGCTCCTCGATCAGCTTGCCCATCAGCGGCACGGTGCGCTCGATCAGCGCCGCCTCGCTGTGCCCGCCATAAGGAAAGAAGGCGTCATCGGCCACGTAGACGAAATGTGCATCGGGCCGCGCCTTCACCGTTTCGCGCAGCACGGTCAAGCCGCCGAGGCCGGAGTCGAAGACCAGAATGGTCGGAAGGGTCATGGAGAGTCGCGGCGATTCAATTGGTCAGACTTGACCTAGAGATCATGACCGCAGCGCGGCAACAACAAGGAACCGGGAAGAACGTTACCGTATTAGTTGGCGCCGAATACTCGGGCGAAGATCGTATCGACCTGCTTGAGGTGGTAGTCGACGTCGAAATTGGCGTCGATTTCCGCCGCCGAAAGCTTAGCCGCCACGTCCGGATCGGCCTTGAGCTCACTCGGGAGATCGCCTCCGCTTGCCCAGACCTTCATGGCATTGCGCTGCACCATGCGATAGGCGTCCTCGCGCGCCACGCCCTTCTGCGTGAGCGCGAGGAGGATGCGCTGCGAGTTGACCAGGCCGCCGAGGCGATCGAGGTTCTTGCGCATGTTCTCCGGATAGACGAGCAGCTTGTCGACCACGCCGGCAAGGCGATTGAGCGCGAAATCGAGCGTCACGGTGGCATCGGGGCCGATCATGCGCTCGACCGACGAGTGTGAAATATCGCGCTCGTGCCAGAGCGCCACGTTCTCCAACGCCGGCGTCACGTAAGCGCGCACCATGCGCGCGAGGCCAGTGAGGTTTTCCGAGAGCACCGGATTGCGCTTGTGCGGCATCGCCGAGGAGCCCTTCTGCTTCTCGGAGAAGAACTCTTCCGCCTCCAGCACTTCGCTTCTCTGCAGGTGGCGGATCTCGGTGGCGAGGCGCTCGATCGAGGAGGCGACGACGCCCAGCGTGGCGAAATACATGGCGTGGCGGTCGCGCGGGATCACCTGTGTGGAGATTGGCTCGACCTTGAGCCCCATCGCCTTCGCCACATGCGCTTCGACGCGCGGATCGATCTGCGCGAAGGTGCCGACCGCACCGGAAATGGCGCAGGTCGCGACCTCGTGGCGTGCCGCATGCAGCCGCGCGCGGGCGCGCGCGAACTCGGCATAGGCATAAGCGAGCTTGAGCCCGAAGGTCGTCGGCTCGGCATGGATGCCGTGCGAGCGGCCGACCGTCGGCGTCATCTTGTATTCATAGGCGCGACGCTTGAGCGCGGCGAGCAGCTTGTCGACGTCCGCCATCAGGATATCGGCGGCGCGGGTAAGTTGCACATTGAGGCAGGTGTCGAGCACGTCGGAGGACGTCATGCCCTGATGCACGAAGCGCGCTTCGGGGCCGACGATCTCGGCGAGATGTGTGAGGAAGGCGATGACGTCGTGCTTCACCTCCGCTTCGATGGCGTCGATGCGGGCGACGTCGAACCTGGCGTTCTTGCCTTTTTCCCAGAGTGTTTTCGCAGCGTCTTTGGGAATGATGCCGAGCTCGGCCATGGCATCGGCGGCGTGGGCCTCGATCTCGAACCAGATGCGATAGCGCGTCTGCGGATCCCAGACCGCGGTCATCTCGGGGCGGGAGTAGCGAGGGATCACGCCGCTTCTCCGCGCGCCAGCGCCGCGGCCTGCCGGATCGCCGCGATATTGCCGCGATACTTGTCGGCGCCGCCTTTGAACACGGCGGAGCCGGCGACGAGCACATTGGCGCCGGCCTGCACCACGCGTGGCGCCGTCTCCGGCGTGATGCCGCCGTCGACCTCGATGTCGATTGGACGGCCGCCGGCCATGGCGCGCACGTCGCGGATCTTTTCGATAGCCGACGGGATGAAAGCCTGGCCGCCGAAGCCTGGATTGACTGACATGACGAGAACGAGGTCGACGAGGTCGATCACGTTGGCGACCGTGTCCACCGGCGTGCCGGGATTCATGGTGACGCCGGCTTTCTTGCCGAGCGCTCGGATCGCCTGCAGCGAGCGGTGCACGTGCGGCCCACTTTCCACATGGACGGTGATGATGTCGGCGCCGGCCTCGGCGAAAGCCGCGAGATAGGGATCGCAGGGCGCGATCATCAGGTGTACGTCGAGCGTCTTCTTGGTGACCGGGCGCAGCGCCTTCACCACGACCGGGCCCATGGTGATGTTGGGCACGAAATGCCCGTCCATGACATCGACATGGATCCAGTCGGCACCGGCGGCTTCAACGGCGCGCACCTCGTCGCCGAGCTTGGCGAAATCCGCTGACAGGATCGACGGCGCGATGAAGAGGGGACGAGACATCGGGGCTCCTGAAACGTCCGCCTAACACGCGTTTGGCGAGGGGGCAACGCCGGCTAGGACGCCTGTTGATGGCCTTCGGTCAGCCGCTTTGCCAGCGGCTTGAAAAATTGCGGAAGGAGATAGATCGGAAACTGCGCCAAGCCGAAGTAAAGCCAGGCCGTGTCGGGAATTGCGAACCCGGCGGCGGCGAGCATGACGCCGAGATTGCGGTAGCCCGCGAGGATGCCGACGGCGAAGGCGCGGCCGCGGCCAGCGGGGAGAAAGATCACTGTCGTCAGCGCGATCATGCCGAGAGCGACGGCGAATGCGAGGAGGAGCAGTCGGATCACCAGCCACGGATCGGCCATGAAATGCGCCCCGACGCCCCCGACCGCGGCCATGGCGAAGATGAACATGCCGATCACGCTCAGCCCGTCGATGGAATCGTGCCGTGCTTCAATAAAGCTACGGCCGACGACGGCGCGCACGATGGCCGCCGTGAGTGCCGATCCGGCAATGAGCAGGAACAGCTTGGTGCCGAACGTCACGGGTGGGATGATCGTGACGCCGAGGAAGAGATGGGTGAAGGCGGCCGCCGTTAACGGCGTCATGGCAGTGCACAGGATGAGACCGGCCAGCGTGAGCGCGACGTCGAGGCCGATCAGCGCCGCCATTGCCGGTGCTGCCATCAATCCTGGCGCTGAGACTTGCAGCATGACAATGAAGTATAGCCCCGGCATGACCGCGCGCAGGCCAAGCACCGTGAACAGGCCGCCGAGCATCAGCGGCACGGCGACCATGATCCAGATTGCGACGGCGAGGACGAGGCCCGGCCGGCGCAGTTCGCGCCACAGCGCCGCTGGATCGACGCGGAGAAAAGAAAGACACAAAAGAACGAATACCGTGACGCCGAGCCACGGCTTGAACACCGCTGCGGTGCCAGGCACCAGCAGGCCGACGAAGATCGACAGTCCGACCGCCGCGGTGCCCCGCCGTCCCAGCCACGCCAAGGCTCGGCCAGGCCATTCAAGCAGCCATGTCATGCAACGAGACCCCAGGACCCCAGTAGCGCGCTAGCTAATCGGCGCCGGATGCCTTTGCGAATTCACTTATTGTGGCGCTTGATTGCGGCGCGCCGATCTGCGAGGCGAATGCGGACGTAAGTCTTCGCAACAAGGAATGGCTATGGCGCGCAGCGATGTCATCGTTCTCGGGGCCGGCATTGTCGGCACCTCGGTCGCCTTGCATCTCGTCAAGCGCGGCGCGTCGGTGACGCTCGTTGATCGCCGCGGGCCGGGCGAGGAAACGTCTTACGGCAATGCCGGGATCATCGAGGGCAATACGCTGTTTCCGCACCCGTTTCCCCACGGGATTGGCGCGTTGCTGCGCATCGCGCTCAAACGATCCGCGGCGGCGAATTATCATCTGTCGTTCCTGCCGCAGATCGCGCCATGGCTCCTGGCCTACCGCGAGAATACCAAGCTCGCCGGCAGCATCGCCTTCGCCGAGGCCATGCGGCCGCTGTTCGAGCGCGCCATCCCCGAGCATGAGGCGCTGATGGCGGAAGCCGGCGCCACGCGCTATCTGCAGAAGACCGGCTGGCTCAAGGTTTATCGCGACGAAGCGAGCTTCGCCTCGACCGCGCGCGAGCGCGATTTCGGACAACAGGTCGGTGTCGAAAGCCGCGGTCTCGACGTCGAGGAGGCGCGCGCGCTCGAGCCGTCGCTCAAGCCGGTTTTCCGACGAGCGCTGTTCTGGCCGAGCGCGGTGAGCGTCACCAACCCCGGCGCGCTGACCAAGGCCTATGCCGCGCGTTTTGCGGCGCGCGGCGGCGTCACGCTCAATGGCGACGCGCGCTCGCTGCATCGTTCCGCCGGGCATTGGCGCATCGATACGAACGAGGGCCATATCGATGCCGACCAGGTCGTGATTACGCTCGGCCCCTGGGCGCTCGACGTGCTGGCGCCGCTCGGGATCAAGCTGCCGCTGGCGGTGAAGCGCGGTTATCACCGGCACTTCCATGCGCAGGGCAATGCCGGCCTGTCGCGTCCGGTCGTCGATGCCGACATCGGCTATTGCCTGGCGCCGATGGAGCAGGGGATCCGCATCACCACCGGCGCTGAATTCGCCGACCGCGACGCGCCGCCGACGCCGGTGCAGCTCGGCCGGCTGCTGCCCTCTGCGCAGAACCTGTTTCCGCTCGGCGAGCCCAACGAGCCGACGATCTGGATGGGCAACCGGCCGTGCTTTGCCGACTCGCGCCCGGTGATCGGCCGCGCGCCAGGGCAGGCCGGTCTGTGGCTGGCTTTCGGCCACGCGCATTGGGGGCTGACGCTCGGGCCGGCGACAGGACGCCTGATCGCCGAGCTCGTCACCGGCGCGTCGCCTTTCTGCGATCCGCGGCCTTACAGCGCCGAGCGCTTCAGGATTTGAATTTGTCTTTCCAGCTCGGCTGCGCGCCGGGAAAGGGCAGGGCTGTCGCTTCGTAGATGCCGCGGGCAACCGCGCGCGCGACGACGTCGGCGGCGAGCGTGCCGAGCTCCGAGAGCGCGTGGATCGGATCGGCGAGCGGCTTCACGCCGGTTGCAGCGGCGAAGACGATGTCGCCGTCGAGCGGCGTGTGCACCGGCCGGATTGCGCGTGCGAGCCCATCCTGCGCCATGATGGCGAGGCGGCGCACCTGCGCCTTGGTGAGGATTGCGTCGGTCGCGACAACCACAAGGCTCGTGGCCTCGCCGATCTGCCCCTTGGTGCGAAAGCGCAGCGCCTCGGGCGCGATGCTCGTGGGCACGCCGCGGCCGCCGTATTCGCGGTCGCGCTCATAAGGCGCTGCCCAGAAGTGCGGGCCGTCGCCGATGACAACGCTGCCTGCCGCATTGGCGGCGACCAGCGCGCCGACGACATGCCCGGCTTTCGTCTCCGCCGAGGCGGAGCCCATGCCGCCCTTGAAATTTACCGTGGTCGCGCCCAAGCCGGCGCCGACGCTGCCAAGTGCGAAATCGATGGCGGCATTGCGCGCGGCCTCGTAGCCGAGCTCCCGATAGGGCGGATAGCGGCCCCAGCTTTTGTCACCGCCATTGAGCAGATCGAAAAGGATGGCGGCGGGCACGATCGGGACGCGGGCTTCGCGCACGACAAAGCCGCGACCCTGCTCGGCGAGCCAGGCCTGTAAGCCAGAAGCGGCGTCGAGCCCGAACGCGGAGCCGCCGGAAAGCGCAATCGCGTCGATGCGCTGCACGGTCATCGCTGGATCGAGCAACGCGCTTTCCCGCGTGCCGGGACCGCCGCCGCGCAAATCGGCCGCGGCCACAGCAGGCTCGTCAAACACGACCGCGGTCGCGCCGGAACCGAGCTTCTTGTCGTCGGCATGGCCGACACGCACGCCGGGAACGTCGGTGATCAGGTTTCGCATCGTGAAGCACCATAGCAGATCACGCCGCCATCACATCGCCGCCATGCGGCGCAGAGACGCTTGCGCCACGCGCGCGAGCCATGCATCTAGGCGGCATGAGCGCCGACGTCACCATCGCCGCGGCCCTGGTCGCGGGGCTCGTGAGCTTTCTTTCGCCCTGCGTGCTGCCGCTGGTGCCGCCTTATCTCGTCTATCTCGCGGGTGCCTCGCTGGAACGGCTGGCTGACGGCGAGGCGCAGCCGCGGGTGAGGGGCGAGACCGTCGTTGCGGCGCTGCTCTTCGTCGCCGGCTTCACCACGGTTTTCGTCGCGCTCGGTGCCAGCGCCAGCGTCATCGGCTCCTTGGTGCGCGCCTATTCGAGCGAGCTCGCGACCATCGCCGGCATCGTGATCATCATCATGGGCCTGCACTTTCTCGGGCTCACGCGCATTGCATTGTTGTATCGGGAGAAGCGCGTCGAGGTGCCGAAGCCGGTGGGCTTGTGGGGCGCCTATGTGATGGGGCTCGCCTTCGCCTTTGGCTGGACGCCGTGCATCGGGCCGATCCTCGCGGTCATTCTCGCCATCGCCGCCTCGCAAGCGACGGTCGCCAAGGGCGCCGGCCTGCTCGCGGTCTACTCGCTTGGCCTCGGCATCCCGTTCATCGTTGCGGCGCTTGCGGTCGAGCCGTTCGCGGCCTTCCTGGCGCGGTTCCGCAAACATCTCGCGCGCGTCGAGCAGGCGATGGGCGCCCTGCTGGTGCTCACCGGCATCGCCTTTCTCACCGGCGCGATCAGCAATGCGAGCTTCTGGCTGCTCGAGACATTCCCGATCCTGGGCAAGATCGGGTAAGACAGACGGCATGTATCAGCCGGCGCATTTCCGCGAAGACAAGCTCGAGGTGCAGCACGCGCTGATCCGCGCGCATCCGCTGGGCTTGCTCGTGACCAATGGCAAAAGCGGGCTCACCGCCAACCTGCTGCCGTTCGTGCTCGATGCGACGACGTCACCGCACGGCACGCTGAAGTGCCATCTCGCGCGCGCCAATCCGCAGTGGCAGGAGTTCGATCCGGCGCAAGAGGCGCTCGTCGTCTTCCAGGGTGTCGAGCGCTACATCACGCCCTCCTGGTACGTGACCAAGCGGGAAACCGGCAAGGTGGTGCCGACCTGGAATTACGCGGTCGTGCAGGCCTACGGCCGGATCACAGTGCGCGACGATCATGATTGGCTCGCGCAACAAATCCGCGAGCTGACGATGTCGCAGGAGCAGCAGCGCGCGCAGCCCTGGGCCGTCGAGGACGCACCGTCTCCCTTCGTCGACGCGCAGATCAGAGCGATCGTCGGGCTGGAAATTCCACTCGCCCGCATCGAGGGCAAGTGGAAGGTGAGTCAGAACCGGCCGGAGCGCGACCGCGCCACCGTGATCGACGGGCTCAACGCGGAAGCCGACGAGGTCTCGCAGGCCATGGCGGAGCTGGTCGCGGCGCGGGCTCCGGCGAAGTAGCCAACAAAAAAGCCCGCTCCGAAGAGCGGGCTTTTCGCGTCGATTGAACTGACGAGCCTACGAGCCCTGCTGGCCCGGAAGCTCGTTGTAGTTGCCGCTCGCATCCCACTTGTAGACGACATAGTCGACGATGGTGATGTCGCCCTTCTTGTCGTAGGCGATCTTGCCGAGCACGGTGTCCCAGCTCCCGGCCTTCATCGTCGCCGCGACCTTCTTCGCGTCGGTGGTGTTGGCCTTCTTCACCGCCTGCGACCACACCTGGAAGGCGGCGTAGGTGTAGAGCGTGTAGCCTTCCGGATCGATGCCCTTATCCTTGAACTTCTTCACGATCGCCGCGGCGGTCGCCTTCTTGCGTGGATCCGGGCCGAAGGTGAACAGCACGCCTTCTGCAGCCGGGCCAGTGATCGAGGCAAACTCCTTGTCGGCGAGCGCGTCGCCGGCCATCAGCACCGTCTTCATGCCCTGGTCGCGCATCTGACGCAGGATCAGGCCGGCTTCCTGATGGTAGCCGCCGACATAGACGATATCGATGTTGTTGAGCTTGAGCTTGGAGACGAGCGCGGTGAAGTCCTTGTCGCCCTTGTTGTAGGACTCGTTGACCTTCTCCTTGATGCCCTTGGCGTTGAGCGCCTTCTTGGTCTCGTCGGCCAGGCCTTTGCCATAGGTGGTCTTGTCGTTGATGATGGCGATGTTCTTGCCCTTGAACGCCTTGGCCAGATAGGCGCCGGCAACCGAGCCCTGCTGGTCGTCACGGCCGCAAACGCGGAACGTGTTCCAGAGACCGCGCTCGGTGAACTGCGGGTTGGTCGACGCCGGGGTGATCTGCAGTACATTGCCCTCGGCATAAGCCTCTGATGCGGGGATCGACGACGACGAGCAATAGTGGCCGGCGACGAAGGGTATCTTCATGCTGGCGAGCTTTTCGCCGACCGAACGCGCCTGCTTCGGATCGCAGGCATCGTCGCCGACTTCGAGCTTGAGCTGCTTGCCGAGCACGCCGCCCGCGGCGTTGAGATCGGCAACGGCCAGGTCGGCGCCGTTCTTCATCTGGCGGCCGAACGTGGCTTCGCCACCGGTCATCGGTCCGGCGACGGCGACACTCAGGTCTTCCGCCATGGCCGACCCGGCAAACAACAGGCCGGTGCCGAGCGCCAATGCGGCGAGAGAGATTTTCCTCATGACTGTCTCCCCTTGCGAGTACTGCGCCGCCCGGCCGAGGTGCCAAGCGGTCGGATCAGATGGCGCATTCTGGCTGGTTTTGCGCGGAAGTCACCCGGAAAACGGCATCACAATCCGGCTGAGTTAAGAGGCCGGACGGTCCCGCCAGGACAGGGGGCCGCTTCGCTCATAAAGCCATGGATATTGCGTCACCATCAGGCTGGTGCGGCGTTCCTGCCAGGAGACGCAGCCGACGGCCAAAAGGTAGGCGGTGTCGACCAGATAGGAGAGCGGCGAGAGAAGTTCCCCCTCGAACAGGGCGAAGTGCACGAAACGTACAGCGGCGCCGAGCAACAGCGTGTAGATGATGGCATGCCAGAGCGGCCGCCAGGTTCCGGCGATGGCGCGGCCGGTCTGCCAGGCGGCACCACCGCCAAGCACGACGGTGATCAGCACCACCTGCAGCCAGGTCTCGTCCGCGTAAAGCTGGCCGAAGATTTCTGCCATCGTCACTTCCGTCCGCCTTCCAGATAGGCGCTCTTGATCTCGTCGCGATCGAGCAGCTCGCGCCCGGTGCCCGACAATGTGATCAGGCCGTTGACGATCACATAGCCACGATGCGCAAGCTTGAGCGCGTGGAATGCGTTCTGCTCGACCAGGAATACGGTGAGCCCATCTTTCTCGTTGAGATCGCGGATGGCGCGGAAGATCTGCTTGACCAAGAGCGGCGCCAGCCCGAGAGAAGGCTCATCGAGCAGCAAGAGGCGCGGACGGCTCATCAGCGCGCGGGCGATGGCCAGCATCTGCTGCTCGCCGCCCGACAACGTGCCGCCACGCTGCTGCACGCGGTCCTTGAGCCGCGGGAACAGTGCGAACACGCGGGCGAGGTCGGCCTCGAAATGCTCGGGCGCGGTGATGTTGGCACCCATCTGCAGGTTTTCGAGCACGCTCATGCGCGAGAAGATGCGGCGGCCTTCCGGTGCCTGCGCGATGCGCAGCTTGGCGATGTGATGCGTCGGCAGCCGCGTGATGTCGCGCCCGTCGAACACGATGCGGCCCTCTTGCGCGCGTGGATGGCCGAAGATCGACATCATCAGCGTGGACTTGCCGGCGCCATTGGCGCCGATCAAGGTGACGATCTCGCCGGACTTGACCTCGAGGTCGACGCCCTTGAGCGCCACCACTTGGCCGTAAGCCGCCTTGAGCCCTTCGATGCGCAGGAGCGGCGCGCTGCCGGTCGCAGGCACGGGCGGGGAAGCGGCCGAGGTCATGCTCACAGTCCGACCTCCGCTTCGACGTGCTCGACCTCTTCCTCCTCGACGCCGAGATAGGCAGCGACCACCTTGGCGTCGTTACGCACATGCTCGGGGCTGCCTTCGGAAATCTTCACGCCGTAATCGAGCACGACGATATGGTCGGAAATCCCCATCACCACCGACATGTCGTGCTCGATGAGGAGGAGCGACGTCTTGTGCTGCTCGCGGATAAAGGTGAGCAGTTGATCGAGCTCGCCGCTTTCACGCGCGTTGAGGCCGGCCGCCGGCTCGTCGAGGCAGAGCAGCACCGGTTCGCTGCACATGGCGCGCGCGATCTCCAATCGCCGCTGCGCGCCGTAGGCCAGCTCGCCGGCGGGATCGTCGGCGCGCGCGAGAAGCCCGATGCGATCGAGCCAATAGCGCGCCTTGTCGATCGCCGCGCGCTCAGCGCTGGTGAAGCCCGGCAGGCCGAAGAGGCCGAGCACGGTCATGCCGGATGCGCGCATCAGCGCGTTGTGCTGCGCCACCAGCAGGTTCTCGAGCAGGCTCATCCCGTGGAACAGCCGGATGTTCTGGAAGGTGCGGGCGACGCGGGCGAACCGCGCGATGCGGAAGTCGGGCAATCGCTCGAGCAGGTATGTCGCGCCCTCATCATGGGTGAGCTGCATCATGCCGGCGCTCGGCTTGTAGAAGCCGGTGATGCAGTTGAACACGGTGGTCTTTCCGGCGCCGTTCGGTCCGATCAAAGCGGTGATCTCGCCGCGCTTGGCGGAGAACGACAGATCGTGCACGGCGATGAGCCCGCCGAAGCGCATGGTGAGGTGCTGCACGGACAGGATGTCGCTCATCCTTGTCCCTCCGTGCGCAGCTCGGCGGGGACGGGTTTTTCCTTTTCCAGATAAACGGACGGCGTGCGCGTGCCGATCAGCCCGCGCGGCCGCCAGGCCATGATCAGCACCATGGCGAGCCCGAACAGCAGCATGCGGTATTCCGCGAACTGGCGGAACAGCTCGAAGCCGCCGATCATGGTGAGCGCGGCAATGGCGACGCCGAGTTGCGAGCCCATGCCGCCGAGGACGACGATGGCGAGCACCAGCGCCGATTCCATGAACACGAAGGATTCCGGGCTGATGAACCCCTGTCGCGTGGCGAAGAACGAGCCGGCAAAGCCGGCGAACAGCGCGCCCATGGCAAAGGCGGTGAGCTTGGTGTTGGTGGTGTTGATGCCGAGCGAGCGGCAGGCGATCTCGTCTTCGCGCAGCGCCTCCCAGGCGCGGCCAATCGGCAGCCGGCGCAGCCGGATGGTCACCCAATTGGTGATCAGTGCCAGCGCGAGGATGAGGTAGAACATGAACACGACGCGGTGCGTCGGATCATATTCGAGGCCGAAGAATTCGGCGAAGCTGCCCTCGCCGTCGATGAAGGGCAAGCCGAAGAAGGACGGCCGCGGGATGCTGGGGATGCCATTCGGTCCGCCGGTGAAGCTCTGCCAGTTGAGCAGCACGAGGCGGATGATCTCGCCAAAGGCGAGGGTGACGATGGCGAGATAGTCGCCGCGTAGCCGCAGCACCGGGAAGCCGAGGAGGATGCCCCAGAACGAGGCGAGGATGCCGGCGAGCGGCAGGCAGATCCAGAACGACCAATGGAAGTTCTGCGCCAGCAGTGCATAGGAGTAGGCGCCGACGGCGTAGAACGCGACATAGCCGAGGTCGAGCAGGCCGGCGAGACCGACCACGATGTTGAGGCCCCAGCCGAGCATCACGTAAGTGAGCACCAGGATGCCGAGATCGAGGATGTAACGGTTGCTGTAGAACAGCACCGGCACGAGTACAGCAAACGCGAGCAGCGCCGGAGCGACGAAGGGGCGAAGCGTTGCGCCGACGGCGGTGATCGCGCCCGGCATGGCGGCTTTGATCCTCACCGTGCGGTCGCCGAGAACGAGATCGCGCAGAAACACGCCGATGAACACGACGACGACGAACACGGTGAGATCGTCGAAGCGGGTCCAGATGACCAGCGCGCCGGTCGAGCCCTGATCGGTACGGATGCCGATGATCAGCGAGAACAGGCCGAAGGCGACGAGCGCGGCCAGCGCGGCGGACTTCAGCGCGCTGACAAAGCGGGGAGGGTGATGATCGTCCGACTGCGCCACGCCGTCGTCCCGCGCCCTAAACCTTTTCGACTTCCGGCCGGCCGAGAATTCCGGTCGGCAGGAAGATCAGCACGACGATAAGCACCGAGAAGGCGGCGACGTCCTTGTACTCGATCGAGAAATAGGCCGACCAGAAAGTCTCGATCAGTCCAATGAGCAGGCCGCCGAGCATGGCGCCGGGAATCGAGCCGATGCCGCCAAGCACCGCCGCGGTGAACGCCTTCACGCCGGCGACAAAGCCGATGTAGAAATCGATCACGCCGTAATAGAGCAGGTACATGATGCCGGCGACCGCCGCGAGCGCAGCGCCGATGACGAAGGTGAGCGAGATCGTCCGGTCGGTGTCGACACCCAGCAGCGATGCCATGCGCAGGTCCTGCTCGCAGGCGCGCATGTCGCGGCCGAGTCGCGTCTTCGCAATCAGCCAGGAGAAAGCGACCATCAGCGCCAGCGTCGTGAGCACGATGAGGATCTGTACGTTGGACAGGCGGACGTCGAACGCCGCGCTGTGGATCAAGGTGTGGCCGCCCTGAATGAGCGGCGGCAGCGGCTTCACGCGCGCGCCCTGCGCGATCTGCACATAATTCTGCAGCACGATCGACATGCCGATCGCGGAAATGAGTGGGGCCAGGCGGAAGGAATGGCGCAGTGGCCGGTAGGCGAGGCGCTCGACCGTCCAGCCGTAGAGCGCGGCGAGCGCCATGGCGACGATCAGCACGATGAACAGAGCGAGCGGGACGGCGGTCAGCCCGATCGACACCAGCGCGAGGAACGCAATCAAGGCGACAAAGGCGCCGACCATGAAAATATCGCCATGGGCGAAATTGATCATGCCGATGATGCCGTAGACCATCGTATAGCCGATGGCGATCAGCCCGTAGATCGAGCCGAGCACGAGGCCGTTGATGAGTTGCTGGAGAAAATATTCCATGCGTCCGGTGCGCCCCCCAATAGGCGGCCGACGGCGAGAGAGCTCGACTAAGTCTTAACAGGGCCCCTGCGCAGCGGCAACGTTACGGCGACCGCCCATGCTAAACTGACGCATGGTGCCCACAGCAGAAATCGCCGCGCGCATCGGTGCCTCTTTCGTCGTCTTTGCCGCCCTGGTGGTGTGGGAACTCGCGCTGCCGCGACGCTCCCTGAAGCTCGGCCGCACGCCGCGCTGGCCGCACAATCTCGGCCTCCTCCTGGTGGACATCGCGCTGGTGCGGCTGCTTGTGCCGACCGCGGCAGTCGGGGTCGCGGTCATTGCCGCGCAGCGCGGCTTCGGCTTGTTCAATGTGCTGAGCGCCCCGGGCTGGCTTGCAGCAGTGCTCGGCTTCGTCGTGCTCGACTTCGCGATCTATCTGCAGCACGCGATCTTCCATCACGTGCCGGCGCTGTGGAGGCTGCACCGCGTGCACCACGCCGACCTCGAGCTCGATGTCTCAACAGGCGTGCGCTTTCATCCGCTCGAGATCCTGCTCTCGCTCTTGATCAAGATGACGGTGGTGGCGGTGATCGGCGTTCCGGCCGTCGCCGTGCTTATCTTCGAGATCGTGCTCAACGCCACCTCGATGTTCAATCATGCCAATGTGGCGATCCCGCCCGGCGTCGAGCGCTGGCTGCGTTTGCTCGTGGTGACCCCGCAGATGCACGAAGTGCACCATTCGGTGGTGCGCGCCGAGACCGACAGCAATTTCGGCTTCAATCTGCCGTGGTGGGATCGTCTGCTCGGCACCTATCGTGCAGAGCCGGCCGCCGGAGAAGCTGGCATGACCATCGGGCTGCCCCAGTTCCGGGACAAACGCGAACTGCGCATCGACCGGCTGCTGATGCAGCCCTTCCGTCGCGACGGTAGCCGGCAGACCGATCGCTAACCGATTGCTGGGCTTTTCCTTTCCGCGCATTTGTGGACCCAGGTTCCGGCGGAACGATTGATGATGTCGGCTGTTGAGCACTCGGGCAGGGAGCGCATCGAGACAGGAGCCCCCATGAACCAGAATCCCAACCAGAATCCGAACCAGAAGCCCGGCCAACAACAGCAGCAACCCGGACAGAAACCCGGACAGCAGCAGCAGGGTGGCGGACAGAAACCGGGCCAGCAGCAACAACAGCCGGGACAGGGCGGTCAGCAAGGGCAGGACCGCGACCGCTAGGTTCGACGAGCACTTGAGTTTCGAATGCCCCGCCGGCGACGGCGGGGCTTTTTACGTGTCCCCGAGCCTGTTTCCCCAAGCTCGGTTTTACCGACGGTGACCGCTCGCATATGCTTGCGGTCCATGGCTACCTCCGCGCTGCCGCTGTTTCATCTCTACGGCGATCCGCCGGACGGTCAGGCATTCGATTTCATCCACATCGAGACGATCTCTTCGCGCTCCTCGATCCATGATTGGACGATCCGCGCGCATCGCCACCGTGACCTGTTCCAAATTCTTGTGATCGAGCGCGGCGGCGGCGAGATGATCTTCGAGGCGGCGACGTTGCCGTTCACGGCGCCGGCCGCCTTCCTGGTGCCGCCGACCGTCGCACACGGCTTCCGCTTCAACCCGGCGGTCACCGACGGCTGGGTGGTGAGCTTCAGCGAGGACGTGGCGACGGCGCTCGGCGAGCGCGAGGCCATGGCGCGGCTCAAAGCGTTTGCCGCGGAGCCGATGATCGCGCTCTCCAGCGATGCGGAGATCAGCCGGCTCTCCGCGCTCTGCAAGGAGCTCGAGCAGGAGCGCTTTCTCGCGCGCGAAGGCCATCGCCTGGCCATGCGCGGTTACCTCGCGCTGATCGCCATCGAGATGGTGCGGCTCGCATTAAATCGTGCGCGCTCGGGCGCGGCGACGACATTGACGCTCGCCGATCCGCGCATCGAGGCGCTGCGTCGTCTCGTCGAAGAACATTTCCGCAAGGAGCGGCTGATCAGCTTCTATGCCGAGAAGCTCGCGGTGACGGCCGACCGGCTCAACGATCACGTCAAGCGCGCGACCGGCGTCACCGCTGGGCATTTGATCCGCCAGCGTGTGCTCACCGAGGCGAAGCGCCAGCTCGTCTTCACCACCCAGCCGATCCACGAGATCGCCTACGATCTCGCATTCTCCGATCCGTCGCACTTCGCGCGCTTTTTCCGCAAGCAGACCGGCATGACGCCGCAGGAGTTTCGCGAGGGGCGTGCCATTAGCCATCAGAGCTAACCTTTTAACCCTCTAGAGTAGGGTAAATTTTTGGTTTCCTTTGAATTGGGCATTTGATTTGAATACGTCTGGGCGCCTCTTTCAGGAGGCATCCCATGCCGCGATTTCCGCTCGCTGTCGCCGCCACGATCTTCTCCATCGCCCTTTATTTCACACTGTTCTGGGGCTTCGACGCGCTCCACGTGCTCACCTCGCCGCTACACGGCCTTGAGCAGCCGTGGGGTTCTCAGAGCGTCTATTGGATTGGGCGCAGCATTGGACTGTCGCCGCTCGGCCTTCTCAACCTCGCCATCATCTTTGGCGCATTCAAGCTGACCGTCGCCGGCGTCTGCCTGGTGCATGTGCTTGATCGTTTCCGCACGCTCAATTCGGGAAAGCCGAACCCGGAAATCCTCGAGATGGGGCTCCTGCTCGTCGTCATCGCCAGCATCATCGGCGTCATGCCGGCGGTGTGGGAGCACAACGCCGATCTCATCCGCACCAGCACCATCAATCTGGTGCTGGCGGCAATAGCCGCAGCGCTCAACGCGCTCGAGCATCCGGAGGCGAGCGAACAGGTCGAAGCGGGCGCCGAGGTCGCATCCGAGGCGATCGAGGAAGACCCCTTCGTCACCGCCAAGCCGCGCGCCACGTGGTATTCGCCCTGGCGCTGAAATCGCTCAGGCCCTGCCGATCTCTTTGAGCACTTCGGCGGCTTCCTTAAACGCGTGATTGGCGGCGGGCACGCCGCAATAGATCGCCTGCTGCAGAATGATTTCCTTGATGTCGTCGGCGGAAAAGCCGCCCTCGAGGAGTGCCGCACGCACGTGCATGCGGAATTCCTCCCACTTGTCGATCGCCATCATCGTGCCGATCACGAGGACGCGGCGCGTGCGTTCGTCGAAATGCGGGCGCGTCCACACTTCGCCCCAGGCATAGCGGGTGATGAAGTCCTGGAATTCGGCATTGAATGGCGTCTTCTTCGCATTGGCGCGATCGACCCATTCATTGCCCAGCACCTTGCGGCGCCGGGCCATGCCTTTTTCGTGTCGCTCTTTGTCCTCCATGGAAGTGCTCACGAGCGGAGGAATTTGACCACTGCGTCCGCGTAAGCCGCGGGCTGCTCCATGTTCGAAATGTGTGCCGCCTCAAAGGCGACGACCTTGGCGCCCTTGATCTGCTTGGCGATGGCTTCGCCGGCGGCTGGCGGGGTTGCTGGATCGCTCGTACCGACAATAACCATGGTCGGGGCCGTGATCTTCGGATTCGAGGCGGTGAAGTCCATATCGCGGATCGCTTCGCAGCAGCCGACATAGCCCTCGACCGGCGTCTTCACGAACATGACGCGCATGCGCTCCATCACCTGCGGGGAGCGCTCGCGGAAACCCTTGGTGAACCAGCGCTCCATATTGGGTCCGACGAGCGCGTCGAGGCCTTTTTCGCGCACGAACTTGATGCGGTCGTTCCACGGCGTCTTGTCGGCGTAACAGAAATTGGTGTTGGAGAGGACGAGCTTCTCGACGCGGTCGGGTGCGTTGGCGCCAAGCCATTGCCCGACCATGCCGCCCATGGAGAGGCCGCACCAATTGATCTTCTTGATGCCGAGCGCGTCGATGACCGAAAGCACGTCGCGGCCGAGGCGCTGCATGCTGTACGGGCCCTTGGGCGCACCGGACGTACCGTGACCGCGCCGGTCGTAGCGCACGACGCGGAAATGCTTGGACCATTCCGGCATCTGGTCGTCCCACATGCTCAGGTTGGTGCCAAGCGAATTTGACAGCATCAAAACCGGCGCGCTGGCCGGCCCTTCGACCTCGACGTGGATCGGGCAACCGTCGTCGGCATTGATCATCGGCATGGCATTTCCCCCTCGGTGGTTCTTGGTCCGTCAGGATCGCGCGTTCGTGGATGCGAGCAGACGATCGATAAAGCTTTGTGCGACGCCTTGATAGGCCATCGGGTCGAACAATCGGTCAAGGTCGCTATGCGTCAGGATGGAGGTGATCGCGGCGGTGTCCTTGAGCACGTCACGCAAGTGCCGCTTGTCCTTCACCGCTTGGCGGCTCGCTTCCTCAACGAGCTTGTGGGCGTTGGCCTTGCCGAGCTTTTCCGCGAGCGCAAAGCTCACGGCTTCCGCCATGATCAGGCCCTGGGTGATGTCGAGATTGGCACGCATCCGAGCGGCGTCCACCTCGAGGCCCTGCGCGATGTCGAGGACCGAGGCGAGCGCGCCGGAAGTGACGAGGAGGAGGGCAGGGAAGGCCGGCCACTCTGCTTGCCAACCGCCGAGCGCGCGCTCCTGCTCCTGCACATGTCCGGCGAGAATGCTGGCGACTAGATTGGGCGCGAGCGCAGCGCAGGATAATGCAGCGGCGGCCGCGACCGGATTGCGCTTGTGCGGCATGGTCGAAGAGCCGCCGCGGCCGGCGCCGGCTGGCTCGAAGGCTTCGCCGACCTCCGTCTGCATCAATAGCGCGACGTCGCGAGCGATCTTGCCGCATTCGGTGGCAAGGATGCCGAGCGCTGCGGCGACTTCGCCAAGCCGGTCGCGATGGCTGTGCCACGGCGCGTCGGGCACCGGCAGTCCAAGGAGTTCGCCCAGCTTCTCGGCGACGGCAAGCCCGCGGTCGCCGAGCGAAGCCAGCGTGCCGGCGGCGCCGCCGAATTGCAGCACCAAGCTTTCGTTCCGGAGCGCCGCGAGCCGGTCGCGTGCGCGTTTGAGTGCGGCGGCATAGCCGGCGAGCTTGAGACCGAACGGCATCGGCAACGCATGTTGCAGCCAGGTGCGCGCCACCGCCGGCGTGTGACGATGTTGCGTCGCCTGTTTGGCGAAGCCTTTTATCGCTGCATCGAGGTCGCGCAGCAGTACGTCGATCCCGGCGCGCAGATCGAGCACGAGCGCGGTGTCGATGATGTCCTGCGAGGTCGCGCCCCAATGCACGTAGCCGGCCGCATCCTTGTCGTGCTTGGCGACCTCCGCAGTCAGCGCCTTCACCAGCGGGATCGCGAGATTGCCGCCGTTGACCGAGGCTTGCGCGAGCGCGTCGCGGTCGAATTTCTCGGCAACGCATGCCGCGGCAATGGGATCCGCGGCCGTTGTGGGGATGACGCCCACCGCGGCTTCGGCAGAGGCGAGCGCGCTCTCGACGTCGAGCATGCGCTGCAGCCGCGCGGCATCGTCGATGACGGCGCGCATGGCCGCGCTCGAGTAGAGCGGCATCAGCATCGTCGAGGGCAGGAGCGGGTTGGGCATCGGATGGCAAGCTTTAGCCGTCCGTGCCGTTTGCGCCAATCCCTGCGCTTGCCGGAGTCGTCGAAATGACGGATATGGCCCGCTTCATGTTTGATCTCACACTCAGCTTCGACAACGGCCCCGATGCACAGGCGACGCCGTTCGTCCTCGACGTGCTCAAGCAGCGCGGATTGCGTACGACGTTCTTCGTCGTCGGCGAAAAGCTTGTCGCTCCTGGGGCTCGCGCGCTTGCGGAGCGTGCGCTCGCAGAGGGCCACGTCATTGGCAATCACACCTGGACGCATTCGGGTCCGCTCGGCCGCCGCAGCGAGCCGGATCTGGCGGAGCATGAAATCGGGCGCACGCAGGAAGCCATGGGTGCGCTCGCGCATGCGCATCGCTTCTTCCGCCCGCAAGGCGGCGGCGGAGCGCTGGGGCCCCACCTCCTTGCGCCCGCGGTAGTCGATTTCCTCAAAGCTGGCCGGTTCTCGCTGGTGCTCTGGAATGCCATTCCCGGGGATTGGGAAGACCCCGAGGGCTGGGTCGAGCGCGCCCTCGGGCAGTGCCGCGCACAGCCCTGGACCTTGATGGTGCTGCACGACATCGAGAGCGGCGCCATGCGCCACCTGGAGCGCTTCCTCGACGCGGTGGCTATGAGCGGTGGGCGCATCCGTCAGGATTTTCCGCCGGATTGCGTGCCGATGCTCGACGGGGTAGTCGTGCGTCCCATCGAGAGTTACGTAACCGCTTCCGGAGTGTGACCATGGCCATGACGATGACCGGTGAGTACCAGCTCGCCGCCTCGCGCGAAACCGTTTGGCAGAAGCTCAACGATGCCGAGGTGCTCAAGGCCTGCATCCCTGGATGCGAGACGTTGGACAAGACCTCCGACACGGAGTTTTCCGCGGTCGCCGTGACCAAGATCGGGCCGGTGAAGGCGCGCTTCAAAGGCAAGGTGCATCTCACTGATCTCAATCCGCCCAATGGCTACAAGATTTCCGGTGAGGGCGATGGTGGGGTCGCCGGCTTCGCCAAGGGTGGGGCGACAGTCGCGCTCGCCGACAAGGACGGTGGGACGTTGCTCACCTACAATGTGGAGGCGCAGATCGGCGGCAAGCTTGCCCAGCTCGGCCAGCGTCTGGTCAATGGCGCCGCCAAGAAGATCGCCGACGATTTCTTCAAGAACTTCGCCGCGGCGGTATCAGGCGGTGGGACCCCGCCGGCTGCGGCCTAAACTCGCGCGATATTTGAGCGCTTCGGAGCGCCAACTCCCTTGACCCGGCGGCTTTCCGGGGTTCAGAGTTGTTCCAGCTCAAAATCGCGATCCGGGGCAAAATCGACGAGATTTGGCCCCCGAATCCCGACCGGATTTTCCGGTACCCGCAAAAGAGGCCGTTTGGCCCAAGTTTAAGGGAGGATGCCATGCCCACCGTGTCCATGACGGTGAACGGCAAGCCCGTCAGCGCCGACGTCGAGGCCCGCACCCTTTTGGTGCAGTATCTGCGCGAAAGCCTGCGGCTGACCGGCACGCATGTGGGGTGCGACACCTCGCAATGCGGGGCCTGCGTCGTGCACGTCAACGGCGTCGCCATGAAGTCCTGCACGCTGTTCGCCTGGCAGCTCGAAGGCGCCAATGTCCTCACCATCGAAGGCCTGGCGCCAGCCGGCGCGCCACTGCATCCGATGCAGGAGGCATTCCGCGAGAACCACGGCTTGCAGTGCGGCTATTGCACGCCGGGCATGATCATGTCGGCGCTCGATATCGTGCGCCGCAAGGGTCACGAGCTTGACGATCACACCATCCGCGAAGAGCTCGACGGCAATCTCTGCCGCTGCACCGGCTATCACAACATCGTCAAAGCGATCGCCGCGGGAGCCAAGGCGATGGCCAGCGGAGGTTCGCGTCAGGCTGCCGAGTAATTCAATTCAAAAAACGTCCACGGGAAGGAAACCGCCATGAGCGCGACCGGAATCGGCGCGGCGGTGCGCCGGAAGGAAGACCAGCGTTTCATCACCGGACAGGGCCACTACACGGCGGATATCAATCGTCCGGGCCAGACCTACGCGTATTTCGTTCGCTCGCCGCACGCGCACGCCAAAATCAAGCGGATCGATTCCGGTGTCGCGGCGAAAATGCCGGGTGTGCTCGCGGTGCTCACCGGCGCCGAGCTTGCCGCCGACAAGATCGGCAATCTCATCTGCGGCTGGATGATTCATTCCAAGGATGGCTCGCCGATGAAGATGGCGGCGCATCCGGCGATCGCCAGCGGCAAGGCCTGCCATGTCGGCGATGCGGTGGCGGTGGTGATCGGCGAGACGCTGGCGCAGGCGCGTGATGCCGCCGAGAAGGTCGTCGTCGACTACGAGGTGCTGCCGGCGGTGGTCGATCCCGCGAAGGCGCAGGCTGCAGGTGCGCAGCAGATCCACGAGCTCGCGCCGAAGAACACGATCTATCAATGGAGCCTTGGCGAGGCCAAAGCGGTCGACGCGGCGATTGGCGCGGCGAAGCACGTCACCAAGCTGGACCTCGTCAACAACCGCCTGGTGCCGAACGCCATCGAGCCGCGCGCTGCGCTCGCCGAATACGATGCGGGCACCGACAGCCTGACGCTGTGGAATACGACGCAAAACCCGCATGTGGCGCGTCTCGTCATCGCCGCCTTCGTCGGCATGGCGCCCGAGCACAAGCTTCGCGTGATCGCGCCGGATGTCGGCGGCGGCTTCGGCTCCAAGATCTTCATCTATCCGGAAGAGGTGGTGGCGCTGTGGGCGTCGCGTCGCGTCAACCGGCCGGTGAAATGGGTGGCGGAGCGTTCGGAGTCTTTCCTCACCGACGCGCATGGCCGCGACCATGTCACGCATGCGGAGATGGCTTTCGACGGCGACGGCAAGATCACCGGGCTGAAGGTGAAGACCATCGCCAATCTCGGCGCTTACATGTCGACCTTCTCGTCCTCGGTGCCGACCTATCTCTATGCGACGCTGCTCTCGGGCCAGTACGACATCCCGCAGATCTATTGCGAGGTGGATTCGGTCTACACCAACACGGTGCCCGTCGACGCCTATCGCGGCGCCGGTCGTCCGGAAGCGACCTTCGTCGTCGAACGGCTGATTGAGGCCGCGGCGCGTGAGCTCGGCGTCGATCCGACGGATCTGCGCAAGAAGAATTTCATCAAGTCGTTCCCGCACCAGACGCCGGTGATCATGATGTATGACGCCGGCGACTATCAGGCTTCACTGAAGAAGGCGATGGAGCTTGCCGATGTCAAAGGCTTCGGGAAGCGCAAGCGGGATTCCGCGCGGCACGGCAAGCTGCGCGGGCTCGGCTACTCGACCTATATCGAGGCGTGCGGTATCGCGCCGTCGCAGGCGGTAGGCTCGCTCGGCGCCGGCGTCGGCTTATGGGAGTCCGCGGAAGTGCGGGTGAACCCGACGGGCTCGGTGGAAGTGCTCACCGGCTCACACAGCCACGGCCAGGGCCACGAGACGACGTTCGCGCAACTTGTGTCGGAGCGGCTCGGCATTCCGTTCGAGACCATCAGCGTCGTCCATGGCGACACCGACAAGGTGCAGTTCGGCATGGGCACCTACGGCTCGCGCTCCGGCGCCGTCGGCATGTCGGCGATCGTCAAGGCGCTCGACAAGGTCGAGGCCAAGGCGAAGAAGGTTGCCGCGCATATGCTCGAAGCCGCGGAAGGCGACATCGTCTTCAAGGACGGCAAGTTCACCGTCGCCGGCACCGATAAGTCGGCGGCATGGGGCGAGGTCGCGCTCAACGCCTATATCGCGCACAAATTCTCCGGCCAGGAGCTGGAGCCTGGATTAAAGGAAGGCGCGTTCTACGATCCGACCAACTTCACCTTCCCGGCGGGTTGCCACATCTGCGAGGTCGAGGTCGATCCGGACACCGGCGAGACCGACGTCGTCGCTTGGACCGCGGTCGATGACTTCGGCACCGTCATCAATCCGATGATCGTCGAAGGCCAGGTGCATGGCGGTGTCGCCCAAGGCGTCGGCCAGGCGCTGCTCGAAGGCGCCGTCTACGACAAGGACGGCCAGCTCGTGACTGGCTCGTTCATGGATTACACCATGCCGAAGGCGCACGATCTGCCGCCGATCAAGGTCGACACCACGATGACGCGTTGTCCGTCGAACCCGCTGGGCATCAAGGGTTGCGGGGAAGCGGGCGCCATCGCAGCGCCGGCGGCGGTGATCAACGCCATCACCGATGCGATCGGGACTGAAGATTTGGCCATGCCGGCGACCGCGCAGGCGGTCTGGTCGGCGCATCAGCGCGCGAACGGTTCGCGCCAGGCTGCGGAATAAGGAGCAAGCGACATGTACAATTTCACATTCCATCGACCAGCGACGGTGCGGCAAGCGGCCAATCTGCTGGCGAAAAATCCGGAGGCGAAGCTGCTCGCCGGCGGGCATTCGCTGGTACCGGTGATGAAGCAGCGGCTCGCATCGCCGTCGGCGCTGATCGACCTATCCAAGGTCGAAGGCCTTGCCGGCGTCGAGCTCAAGGGACGCTCGCTGGTGGTCGGCGCGATGACGCGGCATGCCGATGTGGCGAATTCACCGGTGGCGCAGGAAGCGTTGCCCGGGCTCGCAGCGGTGCCCGGCGCCATCGGCGATCCGCAGGTGCGCAATGTCGGCACCATCGGCGGCTCGATCGCCAACAACGATCCGAATGCCGATTATCCGGCGGCGTGCTTGGGTCTCGGGGCCACCATCGTCACCAACAAGCGGCGCATCCTCGCCGACGATTTCTTCACCGGCATGTTCTCGACCGCGCTCGAAGCCGACGAGATCATCACCAAGGTGATGTTCCCGATTGCCAAGAAGGCGGCCTACGAGAAGTTCAAGCATCCGGCATCGGGCTTCGCCCTCGTCGGCGTCTTCGTCTCGAAGCGCGGGCCGGAGATCCGCGTGGCGGTCACTGGCGCCGGCGCCAATGGCGTGTTCCGCGTGAAGTCGTTCGAGGAGGCGCTGAAGAAGCGCTTCGCGGCGAAGTCGCTCGAAGGGATGAGCATCCCGGCGACCGGCATGAATAGCGACATCCACGCCAGCCCCGAATATCGCGCGCATCTCGTCGGTGTGTTGGCGCGCCGCGCCGTGGCCAAGGCCACGGCGTAAGCGGGGTTACTCCGGCTTGTCGAGCTCGGCGAGCAGATCATTCAGGTCGAGTCGGCGGGTGAACATTTGCAAGCCGCCGTCGGGACGCTTCGGCCACTGCTCCTTGGGGCGATCCCAATAGAGCTCGACGCCGTTGTCGTCGGGATCGCGCAGATAAAGTGCCTCGCTCACGCCGTGGTCGCTGGCGCCTTCGAGCGGGATCTTGGCGGCGATCAGGCGGCTCAGCGCCTCGGCCAAAAGCCGCCGCGTCGGATAGAGGATGGCGGTGTGGTAGAGGCCGGTGGTGCCCGGCGGAGGCGGTGAGCCGCCAAGGCTCTCCCAGGTGTTGAGCCCGAGATGGTGGTGATAGCCGCCGGCGGAGATGAAGGCCGCGCCCGGACGCGACGTGGTGAGCTCGAAGCCGAGCACGCCGCAATAGAAATCCAGCGCCCGCTTGAGGTCGGCGACCTTGAGATGCACGTGGCCGATCTTGACGCGCGGATCGATCACCGGCGCCTGCGAATAGGTCGTTTCGGCGTCCAGAGTATTCGACATGGGTGCAATTCCTGGCTGGCCCCACAGGGCGATAATGCCCACATGTATGAAGTCCGTTCCCTAGGTTAAAGTCCGCTGCATGACAGACAAGCGCGTTCCCGTGTCGATCGATGCCACCGTCGAGCTCCTCGGCGGGGCCAATTACATCGCCGACCGCTCGCTGGCGACGGTGCTGTTCCTGGCGCTACGCATGGGCAAGCCGTTGTTTCTCGAGGGCGAGGCTGGCGTCGGCAAGACCGAGATCGCCAAGGTCCTCTCGGCGACGCTCGGTCGCAAGCTCATCCGCCTGCAGTGCTATGAAGGGCTCGACGTCGCCGCCGCGGTCTACGAGTGGAATTACGGCGCGCAGATGATCGCCATCCGTCTCGGCGAGGCCGAAGGCACCGGTGATCGCGAGCGGCTCGAGCACGACGTGTTCTCCGAGCGCTTCCTGATCAAGCGGCCGCTCCTCCAGGCGTTGGAGCCAGATCCGGCCGGACCGCCGGTGCTGCTCATCGACGAGATCGATCGCACCGACGAAGCCTTCGAGGCCTTCCTCCTCGAAGTCCTCGCCGACTTCCAAGTGACCATTCCAGAGCTCGGCACGGTGAAGGCCGCCGAGCCGCCCATCGTGATCATCACCTCGAACCGCACGCGCGAGGTGCACGACGCGCTCAAGCGTCGCTGCCTCTATCACTGGGTCGGTTATCCGAATGCCGAGCGCGAGATGAAGATCCTGCGCAGCCGCTTGCCGGGCATCGGCAAGAAGCTGTCCGAGCAGGTCGTGCATTTCGTGCAGGCGCTGCGCAAGGAAGATTTGTTCAAGGTGCCCGGCGTTGCCGAGACGCTCGACTGGGCGGGCGCGCTCAGTGAGCTCGACGTGGTCGCGCTCGATCCGGCGACCGTATCTGACACGCTCGGCGCGCTGCTCAAATACCAGGACGATATCGCGCGTGTCGACAACACCACGATCAAGAAGCTGCTCGACGACGTGAAGTCGGAGCTGCGGGCCGCCGAATGACGACGCTGCCGCAGGACGCGAGCGCCGAAGGCCGGTTGGCCGAGAACATTGTGCATTTCGCTCGCGCGCTGCGCGTCGCTGGGTTGCCGGTTGGTCCCGGCGCGGTGCTCGACGCGCTCGAGGCCGTGCGCGCCGCAGGCGTGGGCACCCGTGATGACTTCTACTGGACGCTGCACGCGGTGTTCGTGAAGCGTCACGAGCATTCGCAATTGTTCGACCAGGCGTTCCGCTTGTTCTTCCGCAAGCGGGCCTTTCTCGACAAGCTGATCGCGAGCCTCTTGCCGCAGGCGATGCCGCTGCAATCGCCGCAGCCTCCGCCGCCGGGCGCGCAACGCATCCAGGAGGCGCTGTTCTCCGGCCTGAAGGAGAACGAGCGCGACAAGTCCGAGGTCGAGCTCGATGCGCGCCTCACGGTGTCCGACCGCGAGGTGTTGCAGAAGAAGGACTTCGCGCAGATGACCGCGGCCGAGATCGCCGCGGCGCGCGATGCCATTGGACGCCTCGTCTTGCCGCTCGATGAAATCCGCACGCGGCGGCTCGCCCCCAATCGGCGCGGTCACGTTGTCGATATGCGCCGCACGCTGCGCGCCAGCATGAAGGCCGGCGGCGCGGTGATCGATCTCAAATATCTCGGGCCGAAGACTAAGGCTCCGCCGGTTGTGGCGCTGCTCGATATCTCCGGCTCCATGAGCCAGTACACGCGGCTGTTCCTGCACTTCCTCCACGGCGTGACCGACGCCCGCAAGCGCGTCTCGACCTTTCTGTTCGGCACGCGGCTCACCAATGTTACGCGCGCGCTCAAGGAGCGCGATCCCGACGAGGCGCTTGCCGCCTGCAGCGCCGGCGTTGCCGACTGGTCCGGAGGCACCCGTATCGCCACCTCGCTCCGAGCGTTCAACAAGCACTGGGCGCGCCGCGTGCTCACGCAGGGCGCCATCGTGCTGCTCATCACCGACGGCCTCGAGCGCGACGCCGACGACACGCTGGCCTTCGAGATCGACCGGCTGCATCGCTCCTGCCGGCGCCTCATCTGGCTCAATCCGCTGTTGCGCTTCGACGGCTTCGAGGCGCGCGCCAAGGGCGTGCGCACCATGCTGCCGCATGTTGACGAAATGCGTCCCATTCACAATCTGGAGTCCATGAGTGAGCTTATCCGCGCGCTCTCCACGCTTTCGGTGCGGGATTACGATCCGAAACTGTGGTTGCGGCGCGTGGCTTGAAGGAGGTGCCGATGCTGTCGCGCGATGAAGACATCCTCAAAGCCGCCGAAGACTGGCGCAAAGCCGGACGCGAGGTGGCGCTGGCGACCGTGGTCGAGACCTGGGGCTCGGCGCCGCGGCCGGTCGGCTCCAACCTGGTGATCGACAATGACGGCAATTTCCTCGGCTCCGTCTCCGGCGGCTGCGTTGAAGGCGCGGTGGTCACCGAAGCGCTCGATGTGATCGAGAGCGGCAAGCCCAAAATGCTGGAGTTCGGTGTCGCCGACGAGACCGCCTGGAATGTCGGCCTGTCCTGCGGCGGCACCATCCGCGTTTATGTCGAGAAGGTCGGTTAAGTGGATCTGGCCATTCTCTCAGGGCTGAATGCCGAGCGCGCCGCGCGCCGCGCGGTGATCGTCGTCACCGACGTGGCGAGCGGCAAGCAGCGCCTGGTGAAGCAGGCGGACGTCGCCGGCGATCCGCTCAAGGCCGTGCTGGAGAAACATCTGCGCAGCGGCAAGAGCGGCATGGAGGAGACGGCGGAGGGCCGCGTCTTCCTCACGGTGCATGTGCCGTCGCCGAAGCTCGTCATCACCGGCGCCGTGCACATCAGCCAGACGCTGGCGCCGCTCGGCAAGCTCCTCGGCTATGACGTGACCATCGTCGATCCGCGCACCGCTTTTGCCACGGTCGAGCGCTTTCCCGACGTGAAGGTGATCGCCGAATGGCCGGACGTCGCCTTGCCGCCGCTCGGCGTCGACCGCTATACGGCATTCGTTGCGCTCACGCATGATCCGAAGATCGATGACCCGGCGCTGCTGCACGCGCTCGCCCGCGAGTGCTTCTATATCGGGGCGCTCGGCTCGAAGAAGACCCACGGACGGCGCGTCGCCCGGCTGAAAGAGCAGGGCATCGACGATAGCGGCATCGCGCGCATCCATGCGCCGATCGGCCTCGACATCGGCGCGGTGTCGCCCGCCGAAATTGCCGTCGCCATCATGGGCGAGATCACCGCGCGGCTGCGCCAGGCGGAGGCGGCATGAAGTTCGGCCCGGTCCCGCCCGCCGAAGCTCTCGGCGCCACTGCGGTGCATTCGATCCGTGAGCGCGATTTCGTGCTCAAGAAGGGCACGCGCATTGGGCCGGCGGAGGTTGCCGCGCTTGAGGCGGCCGGCATCAAGGACATCGTGGTGGTGCGGCTCGAGCCCGGTGACGTGTCCGAGGATGACGCGGCGGCGGAGATCGCGACCGCGGGTGCGGGCGAGGGGGTGCGTGTCGACAGGGCATTCACCGGCCGCTGCAATCTGTTCGCTGAGCAGGCGGGCGTACTCGTCGTCGACAAGGATGCCATCGACCACCTGAACAATGTCGACGAGGCGGTCACCTTCGCGACGCTGCCGGCGTTCAAGCCGGTGGTCGAAGGCGAAATGATCGCGACGGTGAAGATCATTCCCTTTGCGGTTCCCGTTGCGCGGCGCGACGCCGCACTTGCGGAAGCCGTAAAGGCAAAGCCGCTCATTCGCGTCGCGCCCTACACGATCCGCAAGATCGGGGTGGTCTCGACGTTGCTGCCCGGGCTCGCCGCCAAGGTCGTCGACAAGACGCTCAAGGTGATGGCCGAGCGCATCGCGCCGGCGGGTGCCAGCATCATCGCCGAGCGCCGCGTACCGCATGAGCAGACAGCGCTCGCATCGGCAATCGACGAATTGCTCAAGGCCGGCGCCGAGATGGTCGTCGTCTTTGGCGCCTCCGCCATCGCCGATCGCCGCGACGTCATTCCGAGCGCGCTCGAGGCGGTCGGCGGCCGCATCGAGCACTTCGGCATGCCGGTCGATCCGGGCAATCTACTGCTCATCGGGAAGGCCCGCGGTGTCGCCGTGCTCGGCGCACCAGGCTGCGCCCGCTCGCCGAAGGAAAACGGCTTCGACTGGGTGCTGATGCGGCTGCTTGCCGGTCTGCCCGTCGACCGTAAGGACATCACCGCCATGGGCGTCGGCGGCCTGCTCATGGAAATCGTGACGCGGCCGCAGCCGCGGCAGGACAAGGTGCCGGCGCAAGGTCGCCGCGTCGCCGCCGTCGTTCTCGCCGCCGGACGCTCGACCCGCATGGGCGCCGTCAACAAGCTCATCGCCGAGATCGGCGGCAAGCCGCTCGTCCGCCTCGTCGCCGAGCAGGCGCTCGCCTCGCAAGCCAAGCCCGTGATCGTCGTCACCGGTCATGAGCGCGAGCGGGTGGCAGCGGCGCTCGATGGCCTGCCGGTGCGGCTCGTGCACAATCCCGACTTTGCGCAGGGGCTTGGCACCTCTTTGAAGGCGGGGATCGCCGCGGTGCCTGAGGCGGTCGACGGTGCCATCGTCTGCCTCGGCGACATGCCACAGGTCGATGCCGCGCTCATCGACCGGCTCATCGGCGCGTTCGACCCGGAGCGCGGGGCGCTGGTCGTGGTGCCGACCTTCGACGGCAAGCGCGGCAATCCGGTGGTGTGGTCGCGCCGCTTCTTTGGCGAGCTGATGGGGATCAGCGGCGACATCGGCGCGCGGCATCTCATCGGCGGTTACGGCGAGGCCGTGACCGAGGTGCCGGTTACAGGCAACGGCGCCTTCCTGGACGTCGATACGCCCGAGGCTTTGCGCGCCGCGAAGGCCGAGATCGAGGGCGTTTAGGGTCTTGAGAATCGGTCTAACCGATTCTTGCGACTCGGCTTTTTTCGTTAACAGAATCCTGACGGGTCAAGGCAAGGGCAAGAATCTTCGTCGTTGATCGGAAACCCGACTCAGCCCCTATCTGAGGTCACCCCGGGGGAGTGGGGTTTGGATGGCGGACAACGGGTCGACAGTCATTCGGGCGGTGGTGGCCGCGGCGCTGGTTGCGGCGACGACGGCTTTGATGGTGGTGACGTTTGCGACCGCCCAGGCGGCCGGCGCGCTCGCCATCGGCGCCTGCGGGGCTTACGGCCAGGCCTATGATTTCCCGAGCGCCAACGCCGCCACCGAGCGCGCTCTGTCGGAATGCAAGGGCCAGGCCTGCCGGGTGGTGACCTCGTTCAAGCGCGGCTGCGCCGCCTATGCGGTGGACGGCACGAATCCCTGCGGCGGCCACGGCTGGGCCCACGGCCCGCGTCTCGGCGCGGCACAAAACGCGGCGCTGCGCGGCTGCTACAAGGACGGCGGCCGCGACTGCGTGATCCGCACCTTCATCTGCGACGCCAAGGGCGGCTAGCCCCAATCATTAAATTCAGCGCCGACCGGAGGAGGGCAGGAACGCCCGCTTGCCATGGCGCATTGTCGGTTATATAAATGACTGACTGGTCAGTCAGTGTGACACCATGGCACGATTTGGCAAAGAGGCCCGAACCCGCCGCGGCACGGCCATGCGCCGGCGGCGGCCGGCGTCGGCCAAGGGGCGGGCAGCGGCGCCGGATACGCGAACGGCCCGACGCGCCGAGAAGCGCGAAGCCATCCTCACCGCGGCACTGGAGGAGTTTTCCGCGCGCGGCTTCACCTCGACAAGGCTCGACGATGTGGCGCAGCGGGCCGGCGTCGCCAAAGGCACGATCTACCTCTACTTCCGCGACAAGGAGAGCCTGTTCCAGGACATCGTACGCACCATGCTCTCGCCGCTCGTCGGTAATATCGAGAGCGTGCTCGAGATCGATGCACCGGTGCGCGACATCGCCGAGCAGGTCAGTGAGCTGTTCGTGCGCGAGGTGTTTCTTACCCGCCGCAAGGACGTCATCCGTCTGATGATCGCGGAGGGGCCGCGCTTTCCCAAGCTCGCCGAGTTCTACTATCGCGAGGTGCTCTCGCGGATCATGAATGCCGTGCGCAAGCTGCTCGAGCGCGCCGTGGAGCGCGGCGAGATGAAAAGCGCGGCCGCCGCGCGATTCCCGCAGCTGATCGGGGCGCCGGCCATCATCGCCATTCTCTGGAGCGGCCTGTTCGATCGTTTCGAGCCGCTCGATGTCCGAGCGCTGCTGCGCGCGCAATTCGATCTGCTGTTCGGTGAAAAAGGCGGGAGCCGGCCATGAGTTTTTCTCGCATTTGGACTGCCGGCGCGCTTCTTGCCGCGCTCGCGCTCGGCGCCTGCGATAACGGCGCCGAGCGCCCGGTGCAGGGGTGGGTCGAGGCTGAGCTGGTGTTCGTCAGTCCCGATGAGATGGGCCGCATCGAGGAGCTGCGGGTGAAGCAGGGAGATCATGTCAATTCGGGGGATCTGCTGTTCACGGTCGATCCCGACCTGCAGCAGGCGGACGTGATGATGAACGAGGCGAGCCTGGTCAATGCGCAAAAGGCCTACGATCGCGCCCAGGAACTGTTGAAGACTGCGGCAGGGACGCAGAAGACGCTCGAGGATGCCGAAGCGGCATTGCGCACGGCGCAGGCGCGGCTCAACTCCTCGCGCACGCGGTTGCAGCGGCGGCGTGCCTTCGCCCCGGCGGACGGCACCATCCAGCAGGTTTATTACCGGCCCGGCGAGCTGGTGCCGGCCGGGCGGCCGGTGATCGCGCTGCTGCCGCCGCCCAATCTGAAAATCCGCTTCTTCGTTCCGGAGGAACGGCTCGCGCAGATCAAATATGGCGACACCGTCACCGTGAACTGCGACCACTGCCAGGGCGATGCGACCGCAAAGGTGAGCTTCATCGCCTCCAGCGCCGAATTCACGCCACCCGTGATCTATAGCCTCGAGGAGCGCTCGAAGCTCGTCTACCTGGTCGAGGCGCGGCCGACCCATCCGGAGAATTTCCGTGTCGGTCAGCCGGTTGACGTGGTGCTGCCGCAGGGGCAACCGAAGTGACGGCGCCCGAGATCGCCATTGACGTGCACGGCCTCACCAAATCCTTTGGTAGCCGTACGGTCGTGCGCAATCTATCGATGCAGGTGAGGCGCGGCGAGATCTATGGCTTCCTCGGCCCCAACGGTTCCGGCAAGACCACGACCATCCGCATGCTGTGCGGACTGCTCACACCCGACTCCGGCAGCGGCACCTGCCTCGGCTACGACATCCTGACTCAGGCTGACGAGATCAAGCTGCACGTCGGTTACATGACGCAGCGTTTTAGCCTTTATCAGGATCTCTCGGTGCGGGAGAATCTTGAATTCGTTGCGCGCCTCTATGGCATTGCCGACCCGGTTGGCTCGGCCCGCACGGCGGTCGAGCGGCTCGGCCTTGGCGGCCGCGAGGATCAGCTTGCAGCGGAGCTCTCCGGCGGCTGGAAGCAGCGGCTCGCGCTCGGCGCCTGCACGCTGCCGAATCCGCAACTGCTCCTGCTCGACGAGCCGACCGCGGGCGTCGATCCCAAGGCCCGTCGCGAGTTTTGGAACGAGATCCACGCGCTCGCCGCCGACGGCCTGACCGTGCTCGTCTCCACGCATTACATGGACGAAGCCGAGCGCTGTCACGAGATCGCTTATATCGCGTACGGCGATCTGTTGGCCCACGGCACGGTGGAGGAGGTGGTCAAAGGCGCCAAGCTGACGACGTATATCGTCAGCAGCGATTCCAGTGAAACGCTGGCAAAACTTTCGGAAGAGCTCACCCACAAGGACGGTGTCGACATGGTGGCGCCGTTCGGCACCAGCCTGCACGTCTCGAGCCGTGACGCGAAGGCGCTGGACTCGGCGATTGCGCCCTATCGCTCGCGCGCGGACTTGCGCTGGGAAGTGGCAGAGCCGTCGCTCGAGGACGTGTTCATCGATCTCATGAGCAAAGCGCGGGACAACTTCCAATGACACACATTCTGCCGATGGCGGAGAGGCGTGTGCGCGGCAGCGGCCTGTGGCGACGCACCAAGGCGATGCTGATCAAGGAGTTCATTCAGCTGCGCCGCGACCGGGTGTCCTTCGCCATGATCGTGATGGTGCCGCTCGTGCAGCTGCTGCTGTTCGGCTACGCCATCAACACGACGCCGCGCGATCTGCCGACCGCGGTGCTGCTGCAGGAACGAAGCGATCTCGGCCGCTCCATCATCGCCGCGCTGGAGAACACGCGGTATTTCAAGGTGACCAAGCTGCCGCGCAACGAGGCGGAGCTCGACTATCTGCTCGCCTCCGGGCAGGTGCTGTTCGCGGTCGAGATTCCGGTCAATTTCGAGCGCGACGTTCGCCGCGGCGACAAGCCGGCGATGCTGGTCGCCGCCGATGCCACCGATCCGGTGGCCGCCGGCTCGGCGCTCGGCGCGCTCGGGCAGCTGGTCACGACGGCGCTGCAGCACGATTTCGGGCTTCCGGACAGCGGCGCGCCGCTGTTCGAAATCCGCCAGCATGCCCGCTACAACCCCGCCGCGGCGACCCAGCTCAACATCGTGCCCGGGCTCGTCGGCACCATCCTCACCATGACCATGCTGATCTTCACGGCGCTGTCGGTGACGCGCGAGATCGAGCGCGGCACCATGGAAAGCCTGCTGTCGATGCCGATCACACCGGTCGAGATCATGCTCGGCAAGATCATTCCCTACATCATCGTCGGCTTTGTGCAGGCGAGCCTGATCATCGGCATCGGCATGCTCTTGTTCGGCGTGCCCGTGCTCGGCAACCTGTTTTTGCTCGCCGCGTTGAGCACGCTGTTCATCGCCACCAACCTGTCGGTCGGCTACACATTCTCGACCGTCGCGCAGAACCAGCTGCAGGCGATCCAGATGTCCTTCATGTTCTTCCTGCCGAACATCCTGCTCTCGGGCTTCATGTTCCCCTTCGCCGGCATGCCGCGCTGGGCGCAATATGTCGGCGAGGCACTGCCGCTGACGCATTATCTGCGCATCGTACGCGCGATCATGCTCAAGGGTGCGGGCATTGCCGAACTGCGCTTCGATTCGATCGCGCTGTTCTGTCTGATGCTGGTGGCGATGACCATCGCGGTGACCCGCTTCCGACGGACGCTGGATTAGGTTCTAATGGCGCGGTCGCACGGAGCGCGCAGCCATGAGCCCGGAATTTCTGCTGACGTCGTTCATCGTCATCATTTCTCCCGGCGTCGGCGTTCTCTACACGCTGGCGGCCGGGCTTTCCCGGGGACCGCGGGCGAGCATCGTGGCCGCTTTCGGCTGCACTCTGGGCATCGTCCCGCATCTCGCCGCGGCGGTGATGGGGCTCGCGGCTTTGCTGCACGCGAGCGCGCTCGCCTTCCAAACGCTCAAATATCTCGGCGTTGCCTACCTGCTTTATATGGCGTGGGCCGCGTTGAAGGATCGGGGCGCGCTGCAGGTGGACGAGAAGGTGCGTGCGCGCTCGTCTGCCGAGGTGATCGTTTCCGCCATTCTGGTCAACCTCCTCAATCCAAAACTGTCGATCTTTTTCGTCGCCTTCCTGCCGCAGTTCATCGGAGCGAGTGAGAGTTATCCCTTGGGGCGGATGGTCGAGCTCGGAATCGTTTTCATGCTCATGACGTTCGTGGTCTTTGTCGGCTACGGCCTGTTTGCCGCGGCCATCCGCACGCATGTCATCTCGCGGCCCCGCATCCTCACCTGGATGCGGCGGGCCTTCGCCGCCGCCTTTATCGGCCTCGGCATCAAGCTGGCGCTGGCCGAGCGCTAGGCAAAAAAGAAGGGCGGTCCGCAGACCGCCCTTAAGTTTGTTATGCCTGACTATTCGATCGTGTCGACGATTGTATGGGCATCGGGGTCGACGATGGTGACGCCGCCACCCGCCGGTGCGTAGTAGCGATAGTGCCGCATCTCAGGCACCTCGCTGTAGATCCGCTCGGGGAATTCCCGCAGTTCCACACTATCCGGGACCCGCTCGCCCACGGTCACGTGGGTTGTCGTCGTGGTCCGGGTGTGCGGCACGACGTGGACTTCCTTACGGATCATCTCGCGCTGCTTCGTATTCAGGCGCGAGTAGTGCGAGGAACGCGCCGGAGCCTGGGCGCGAGAGGCGCCTTCGTATGGCAGGAACGCCACGATCTCTTCGCTCCGCGGATCCACGATCACAAGGCGATCCTCGGTGGCGAAGTATCGATAGCCGCGGTACTGCGGCAGCACGTCCACGACGGTGCTCGGTAGCGCCTCGAGCTGAACCGAGCTCGGCACGCGCGTGCCCACGTTCACTGAGAAGTTCACGCGCCCGATTGGCCGGATGTGCGCGCTGCGGATCGCGCTGGCGACTCGCGTGCGCTGCTGGCTGCTGAGCGCGACCTCGCCCGACGCCGTCACATTGCCGCGGGTCCCGGCGCTCTGTTGGGTCGCAGCACCGCTAGACGGCTGCGTCTGCGCATTCTGCCGTTCATTCGCCGTCGGTTGCTGTGCCGATCGGTCATTCGTCGGCTGCTGTGCCGACTGCGTGTTGGACGGCTGCTGTGCCGACTGAGTATTCGACGGCTGCTGCGCCGACTGGCTGTTCGCCGGCTGCTGTGCCGAGCGCGTGTTGGCGGGCTGCTGTGCCGATTGCGATGTGTTCGGCTGCTGGCCCTGCTGCGCGCCATTCTGCTGCGCCGAGTTCATCGGCTGCTGCTGGCCGTTTTGCTGGGCCTGCGTCGGTTCGCTGCCGGTTGACTGACCGGTGGTCTGCCGGTTTTGCGACGCCGCGCCGCTCGACTGGTTCTGAGCGTTCGACGCGTTATTCCCCGGCTGCTGGCCCTGCGTGTTCTGGGCGCCGGTCTGCGCAGCGGGTTGCTGCTGCTGCGTCTGTTGCGCCTGGTTCTGCGTGTCGTTACGGCGCTGCTGCGTGCCGGACTGCGCCGCTGCCGCGGTCACGCCCAGGATCAGTGTCAGCGCGGCGGTACTCAGGAGAGATGTTCTCCTCATAGCCTTGCCTCCTTCTGGTTCTGTGTCGTGGCCCGAATGTCGGAGAGGTTCGGGTCCCCCTGCTGAGAAAACGTATGGAGGAAAAGCGCTGTTCCCCTTGGAGTCTTCGTGAAACCCTCTGGTTCCGCGGAACCAAATCCGCCACCGCGCGACGCCGCAAGCTGCGGAGGCGAGCGCGCCGGCTAGCTGATCTGCGGCGCCGGCATATCGCCGGGGTAGGAGCGCGCGATGAAACGCGCTATATCGTTGCATCTGAAACTGACTCGCTGGGACCTGCAATGAGCGCCCCCCAATCGTCCGTGGATGAAGCCGCCAAGCGCCGCTCGATCGCCTTCCTCAACTGCGCGCACGGCATCGACCATTTTGTCCTGCTTATCTATCCGACGGTGGTGATCGGTCTCGAGCTGATCTACCAGCGGCCGTATTCGGAGCTGATCGCACTTTCCAGCACGACCTTCGTCGCCTTCGGCATATTCTCGCTGCCCGCGGGCTGGCTCGCCGATCGCTGGAGCCGCCGCAACATGATGACGCTGTTCTATATCGGCTGCGGCGTCTCGCTCGCGGCGATCGGACTCGCGCCAAATCTCGTCATGCTCTCCGCGGCGATGTTCGCGCTCGGCATGTTTGCCGCGATCTATCATCCGGTCGGCATGGCGATGCTGATCGAGGCCTCGCAAGCGCGCGGCCGCACGCTCGCCTTCAACGGCGTGTGCGGCAATCTCGGGGTCTCGCTCGCTGCCGGCATCAGCGGGGGGCTGGCGGATTGGCTCGGCTGGCGGTTCGCCTTTTTCGTCCCGGCGGCGCTGTGCATCGTCATCGGTCTTGTTTATTGGCGCGTGACGCCTGACGACGGGCACCATGCAGCGAGCCGCAAATCGACGCCGGCGGTGCCGCTGACCGCGCGCATGGCCGCAGCCTTCTTCTCAATGTTCCTCATCATCGCGCTCGCCGCGGGGCTGGTCTTCAACATTCTCACCGTGGCACTGCCGAAGATCGTCGCCGAGGATATGAGCGGCGGCCTGCCGCTCGCCTGGATCGGCAGCATCGCGACCATCGTGCTCATCTGCGGCGCGCTGGCGCAGCTCACGGTGGGACGGCTCGTCGAATATTTCGCGCCGCATACGCTGTTCGCGGCGGTCACCGCGCTTGGCTTCGTCGGTAATCTGTGGGCCGCCTATGCCAGCGGCATCAGCCTGCTCCTGGCTCTGGCGGTTGCCATCGCCGCGATCTACGGACAGGTGACGGTCAACGACATGGTGATCGCGCGCTACACCGCCGATGCCTGGCGCGGGCGGATCTACGCCGTGCGTTACTTCTTGCTTTTCACCAGCTCGGCGGCGTCCGTCGGTCTCATCGCGCTGCTGCACAATCAGGGCGGTTTTGGCCTGGTGCTCGCCGTCAACGCGGTGCTCGCCTTCGTTCTGTTCGTCGCGACCTGCGGCTTCACCTTCATGGTGAGCGTCACTGACAACAAGCGTCCTGCGACGCAGCCGGCGGAATAGTCATCCCGTGCAAAGAACAAGAAGGCCGGAGACCAAAGTCTCCAGCCTTCTCGATCGTCTTCCCTGAGTAAGACTAAGCCGACATCGTCTCAATAATGGCGCGCGTAATGATGCCGGCGATAATGACGGTGGAAGCCGAGGTCGCGCGAAATGTGCGGACCGGCGGTGTAACCAACAGCGCCGCCGGCGATCGCGCCCACGGGACCGGCGACGAGCGCGCCGGCCGCAGCGCCCATCAGCCCGTCACCAATGCGTTCACCTGCGTTCGCCATCGTCGGCGCGGCAACAACGGTAGTGGCAATCGCCGCAATCATCAGCAATGTTTTCATGGCACAGCTCCTATTGCATAAAGCAATCGACATAAGCGCGGTGACAATTCCAGATTTGTACAAAGGTTCCTTTCCGCCGCCACTCCGCCCCGGGTGATGAACGCGAGTTAATATTTCAGTGTCGCGACCGCATAGACGGTCAGCGGCTGGCCAGGAGAGATCAGCCCGACGCCGGATGGGAAGGGCTCGTAGTAGTGTCGATTGGTTAGATTCTTGCCGACCAATGCCAGTGCCCACTGCTTCGTCTCGTAACCGATCTTGGCGTCGAAGGTGACATAGCCTGGGGTGAAGTACGTATTGTCGAGCGAGACTGCCTGACTCGAGGCAGCATAGAAGCCGCCGCCGATCGAGATATCGCGCAGCAGTCCGTTCTGGAATTTGTAATTGGCCCACAGTCGTCCGGAATCCCGTGGCACGCGGTCGACGATTTTCCCCGGAAGATACACATCGTCATTCACGACATAGGCGTTGATGTGCGCGTAGCTTGCGAGGATCGACAGGCCCGGCAACGGCTGCCAGGTGAGGTCGATGTCGATGCCTTTCGATCGCTCTGCGCCGACCTGCGTCGCGACGCCCGGCGAGCCGGGCAGCGCCGTGACCACGTTTTCCCGCGCAATGGTGAAGTAGGACACCGTGCTCGTGAATCCTGAAGGCAACACGAGCTTCAGGCCGCCCTCCAGCTGCTGCGCCAATTCAGGCCTCGGTGCGCTGCTGCTCTTGAAGAAGGGAACGCCGCGCATGCCTTCGCTGTAGTCGGCGAAAACCGAGATGCCGGGCACGAGATCGAGGACAGTGCCGAGCCGCGGCAGCGGCTTCCATTCATCCGTGGTGAAGTCGGTCGCGTTCGTGTAGTCGACGGAATGAATGCGGACATGTCCGAAGCGCACGCCGGCGAGCAGATGCAGACGCTCCCAGAGGGTCGACTGCAGTTGCGCCGTCAATCCGCTGTTCTCGTATCTGTTGTTGGAGTTGAAAGCGCTCGCGCTCGGGATCGAATAGGTGGGGAATGTCGGGTTGCTGAGATCGACAAGACCGGCGAAGGCGGTGTCGAAGCTTATTTTGTCATGAACCGTATCGTAGTCGGCGCCGAACAGGAAAACATTCTCCGCAGGGCCGATCGTGCTCTTGGCGACGACGTTGACGTTCGATGAGAGCTCTTGGACATCCAGCGGGAAGTAACCGTTCAGCACTGCGAACGTCGAGCCGAACACTGGCCTCGGAGATTTGGTCGCATCACCCAGACCGTCGCCGAAGTACTGATTGTAATCGGTCATTCGCAGCTGGCTCACGCGCGTCGCCGCGTTCATTGACCATGTGTCGCTCATTTCGTGCTCGAAGCGCGCGGTCACGCCGTTATAGGTGATCGTGCTCTTCGGCAGATTGGGATCGGCGGGAAAGAGATTGGGACGCACGGTGAAGACCGAGGTGTCCACGGTGCCGGCGCCAGGCAGACCGTTATAGGCCTGGAATCTCCGCTGCGAGAAGCCGCCCTGCAGCGTGAAGGTCGTCCCGTCGTGGTTGTCGAAGCGCAGTGTTGGATTGAACGAGTAGCGGCCGTGCTCGATGACGTCGACATAGTCGCGCGAGCGCTCGAAGTCGCCGGTCATGCGGAACAGCGCGGTGCCGTTCTTGTTCAGCGGCTGGTTGATGTCGAACCAGGGATTCCAAAGCGAGTATCCGCCGGCGGTGATCCCGGCCTGGTACGACGGCGTTGCGGTCGGCAGCTTCGACACGACATTGATGATGCCGCCGACCGGGCCGATACCGGCCTGATAAAGAATGCCGGCGGGGCCTTTGAGCACTTCGATGCGCTCGACATTGGTGAGCGAGACGATGTCGCCGCCATCGTAGTAGTTCGGTAGCCCGTCGACGTAACGATCAGCCGGAAAGCCGCGCACCTTGTAGGCGTAGCCGAGGAATTCGTTCGACGGCATGCCGCTGACGCCGGAGACGTTCCGGAATATTTCGTTCTGGGACTGCGGCTGCTGATCCTCGATCACCGCGCGTGGGAGCACCGTGACCGACTGCGGGATTTGCTCGATCGGTGTGCCGGTCTTGGTCGCCGATACGGAGGTCAGTGCCCGATAGCCCGAGACCGGGCCAGCCGTCGTCTGCGTGACCGCTGGGCCGCCATTGAGGACCACGCCTGGCGGCACTGCGATAGACTCGGGAGCAGGCGAGGGCTTTGGTCCCGTCGGCTTCGGCCGCTGCGCCGTGACCGTGACGCGTGGCAGCTCGGTCGGTCGGTCGGCGGAATTGTCGCCTGGTAGGGTGGGAGCAGGGGGACTCTGTTGCGCGGTGAGTCGGTCCGCCCCTGCCGTCATGAGGAGCGCGGCAAGGATCGGCGTGCGGATCGAGCGCGCGACCCGCCTCTGCAGATCGCGCGGCGCCGCTCTCTCTCCCCCCAAACGCATTACTAATCCAGTTTGCCGCTCTGTGAGCGATGCGTCCGTCCCCCGACGGCCGGCTCCCCGCCCTGGCAATCACACAGGATTTATACCCAATTCTTCGGCAAGCGCTATTCGCGAAACAGCTGCGCGAGCGTGCGCCGAAACCAGGCCACCGCCGGGTCTTTGTGAAAGCGCTCGTGCCAGAACATCTTGATGTCGTAAGGCTTGAGCGGCAGCGGCGGCTTCAGGATCTTGATCGGCGCGAGCTCGGCGAAGGCCTGTGCCAGCCGGCTCGGCATGATGACCAAGAGATCGGAATGCGCGATCACCATTGGCAGCACCATGAATTGCGGCACGATCAGCCGCGTGTGTCCGCCGACGCCGTGCTTGCGCAGCTCTGCCTGCATCAGCGCGTGTGCCATGCCGCTGGAATCGGTGAGCGCGCGCGGCGTCGCCGCGAACGCTTGCGCGCTCATGCCGTCGCGGAAGGCGGGGTGGCCGGAGCGCACGACGCAGACATAGTGCTCGCGGAACAGGGTGCTTTGGCGAAACCCGGTCGTGAGATTGCTGAAGAACCCGACAGCGAGGTCGACTTCGCCGGCGGCGAGCGCCGCGCCCGGCTGCTCGAGCGGAATGGGATGCGCGCGCAGGCTCGTTTGCGGCGCCGCCTCGGCCATGTGGGCGAGCAGCTTCGGCAGGATCACCATCTGTCCGACATCGCTCATGTAGACATTGAAGCGGCGTGCAGAGTGCGCGGGCGCGAACGGCTCGCGTGCGGCAAAGCCGTCGAGCAGGATGTCGAGCGCGCGCCGTGCCGCGAGGCCCATGCGCTCCCCGCGCGGCGTTGGGTAGAAGCCGTCCTTGCCGCGGATGAACAGCGGATCGCCGCTGCGCCGGCGCAGCCGGGCGAGCGCATGACTTGCCGCCGACTGCGACAGGCCAAGCCGCGCCGCGGCAGCGGAGAGCTTGCGCAGGTCGGTCAGCTCGGCGAGCAGCCGCAGCTCGGTGAGCTCTAGATCAGCGATATGCATGCTCTGCATATTCTACATGCACGGTATCGATTGGCTAGGCCGGGGCGGGCGCGCCGGATTGCGCGATGATGCGTTTGGAAGCCAACGAGCCGAAAAGGCCGCAATGCGAGGGAGATGCTGTCATGAACCAGCCGTTCGAATTCAACCAGGGCCGCCCGCTCGTCACCGAACGCGCCGGCGTCACCGTGCGCAAGATCGGCGCGCATATCGGCGCAGAGGTGAGCGGTGTCGACCTGACGCGCCCGCTCTCGGACGAGCAGTTCAAGGCGGTCGAGGCGGCGCTGGTCGAGCACGAGCTCATTATCTTCAAGAAGCAGGATATCAGCTCGCAAAATCTGATCGATTTCGGCCGCCGCTTCGGCAAGCTCACCGTGCATCCGTTCGCGCCGAACGAGGGCAAGAACGCGCCGGAGCTGATCAAATTCCGTAATGACGAGAAGACGCCGCCCTTCGGCACCGACGTCTGGCATTCGGACGAGACCTTCCGCGCCGAGCCGCCGATGGCGACGATCCTCGTCGGCAAGGAAATTCCGGCCGTTGGCGGGGACACGATGTTCGTGAGCATGAGTGCCGCTTACGACGGGCTCTCCGAGCGCATGCAGCAATACATCAACGGGCTCGAGGGCATTCACGACCTCAAGCCGTTCCGCGCGCTGTTCGGCAAATCGGAGGAGGACCGCAAGAAGCTCCAGCACTACGAGCTGCAATATCCGCCGCAACTGCATCCGGTTGTGCGCATCCATCCGGTCTCCGGACGCAAGGTGCTGTTCGTCAATCCGCAGTTCACCGTCGCCATCAATGGCATGGACGAGCACGAGAGCCGGTCGCTGCTCGATCTTTTGTTCCGGCAGGCGCTGGTGCCGGAATATCAGTTCCGCCTGCATTGGGAGCCACACCAGATCGCGATGTGGGACAACCGCTCGACGCAGCACTATGCGGTGCACGACTATTATCCGCAGCGCCGCTACATGGAGCGCGTCACCATCGGTGGTGGGCCAGTAACCGGCGTGCCGCGTGCCGAGATTTCCACCCTCAAGCGGCTCAAATACGTGGCGCCGGCGGGGGTGGACACCCACGGTGGGCACAAGGCCCACTGAACGAGAATGGGAGTGGGGCGCAGCGCGTCGAGCGCGTTGTCAGCCCCGCTTTTCCGTCGCACAATCTCGCCAACAGAAGCGACCGGCGCATCGGCGCCGGATAACGCCATCCCCGGGGGAACGTCCATGAACAGGCGTGAATTTGCCAAGACAGTGCTGGTCGGCGCGAGCGCGATTGCTGCGCCGAATGTGCTGCGGGCGCAGACGACCTATAATCTCAAGCTCGGCCACTTCATTGCGCCGACGCATATCTTTGCCAAATACCTCGAAGCATGGGTGGCAGAGGTCAAGGAGAAGTCCGGCGGCCGGCTCAACATCACGATCTTCCCCGCCAACGTCATGGGTCCGGTGCAGAACTACGCTGACTACGCCCGCACCGGCGTCGCCGACATCACCTGGTTCCTGCACGGCGCGACGCCCGGCCGCTTCCCGCTTACTGAGATCATCCAGCTTCCCTACATGGTCGGGAGTGCCGAGATCGGCACCAAGACGCTCAATGATCCCGCGGTGCTTGAATTGCTGACGCCGGAGTACCAAGGGCTGAAGGTGCTCTATCTGCTCACGCACCAGCCCGGCAACCTGCACACCAGCAGCAAGCCGGTGCGCACGGTCGAGGAGATGAAGGGGCTGCGCATCCGCTTCGCCTCGGTGACCATCAAGAGCTTCATCGCCGCACTGGGCGGCACACCGGTCGGCGTCCCGCCGAGCGGCATCGCTGACGCCCTGCATAAGGGTACGATCGACGGCTGTTTCGTCGATTATGGCGGTGCCGACTCTGCCTTTCATCTTGGCGGCATCATCAAATACACGACCGAGATGTACTCCTATGTCTCGAGCTTCGGCGTGGTGATGAATCCGAACTCTTACGCCAATCTCCCGCCGGATCTGCAGAAACTGATCGACGAGACGACGCGACCGCGGGTCGAGGAGATGGGCAAGCTTTGGGACTCGGCCGACGCGCCCGGCAAGAAATATCTGATGAACGAGGGCGACACGCCGATCGTGCTGTCGCCCGAGCAGAACGCGCTGTTCAAGAAAATTGGCGCCGAGGATACCGCCAAGGTTCTCGCCGAGCTTGACGGCAAGGGCATGCCGGCGAGCAAGGTCCACGCCGCCATGAAGGCCGCTGCCGACAAATACGCCAAGACGTCGTTTTCCTTCTGGAAGGCATGAGCGGCGCCTTGCGAATTCGCGCGGTGCTCGAAGTCCTCTCGCGCTGCGCCACCTACGGCAGCGCGCTGTTCCTCGCGGCAATGATGCTGATCACCGTCGCGGACGTCGTGCTGCGCGCGGTGTTCAATCTGCCGGTCACCGGCACGTATGATCTTGTGCAGCTGTTCCTGGTCGGCACGGTGTTTCTCAGCATTCCCGACGTGTTCCTGCGCGAGAAAAACATCGTCATCGATTTCGTCGACCATGTCGGCGGGCCGCGCGCCACCGGCGCGCTCAGGCTCATCGCCAACATTCTGGCGCTCGGTTTCCTGATGGTGCTGCTCTGGCGCATGGTGCCGCCCGCATTCGATTCCGCACGCTTTCACGAGGTTTCGCCGGATCTCTCGGTGCCGATGACCGTGCATTGGGGCCTGATGATCTTCGGCATCGCGCTGACCCTGCCGATGGCCGCCTGCATCCTCGCCGAGAGCATGCGCGATCTCACGCGAGCGCGTGCCGGGCAATGAATCCGCAGACCGTCGGCATCATCGGCTTCCTCGTCATGGTGGCGATGATCTTCCTGCGCATTCCGGTCGCGATCGCGCTCGGGATCGTCGGCACCGTCGGCTATGCGATCCTCAACGGCTGGACACAGGCCTTTCTGGTGCTCGGGCGCGTGCCCTTTACCTTTGCCTCGGCGTACGATCTTTCCGTCGTGCCGTTGTTCGTGCTGATGGGCTCGATCGCGCGGCATTCGGGTATGGCGCGCGAGCTGTTCCAATCGATCAACGTGATGTTCAGCGGGCGGCGCGGAACGTTGGCAACGGCGACCATCGGCGCTTGTGCCGCGCTCGGCTCGGTGTCCGGCTCCTCGGTGGCCATGGTCGCGACCATGAGCCATGTTGCGGTGCCGGAGATGCGCCGCGCCAAATATGACGAGCGGCTGGCGCTCGGCTCGGTGGTGTCCGGCGCCACGCTCGGCATTCTCTTTCCACCGTCGGTGATGCTGATCTTCTACGGCCTCATTGCCGTGCAATCGATCCCGAAGCTCTTCGCTGCCGGCTTTGTCCCCGGACTCATTCTGGCGACGCTGCAGATCATCGTCGTCAAGATCGCAATCTGGCTGCGGCCGGATTGGGCGCCTGTCAGCGCGCGCGCGTCGTTCCGCGAGCGCATGCGCGCTTCCGTCGGCATGTGGAAGCTCCTGTTCATCTTCGTTCTTTCGATCGGCGGCATCTATGCCGGCTGGTTTAGCCCGACCGAGGCGGCGGCGGTTGGCACGTTCACCACCATCATCGTGGCGATGCTCAGCGGCGGGCTGACAGCCAGGAAGCTTGTCGAGGCGGCGATCGAGTCGGCACGCACGGCGGCGATGCTGTTCTTCATCGTGCTCGGTGCGATCGCTTTTAGCTATTTCATCGTGCAGACGCAGCTCGCGACCAATCTTGCCGCGTGGGTTGTCTCGCTGCATCTGCCGCCCACGGCGGTCATGCTCGTAGTCGTCGTCTTCTATATCATCGCCGGGAGCTTCCTGGAATCGCTGACCATGGTCATCATCACCGTGCCCGTCTTCGCGCCCTTGGCGGAAGGCCTCGGCTACGATCTGGTCTGGTTCGGTGTGCTGCTCGTCGGCCTCATCGAGGTTGGCATGATTCATCCGCCGATGGGGATGAATCTGTTCGTCTTGCAATCCCAGCTTCCGGACGCCAAGCTCGGGCAGATGTATGTCGGCAGCGCCATGTTCCTGGCAGCGAACGCGGTGCTGATCGCGTTGTTGCTGGCGTTTCCCAATCTGGCGCTATGGCTGCCGCGGCTGCTGTACTGAGACGTCTTCGAACATCGAAGGGGGAGGACCATGAAACGCATCGCCCTGTTGGCGTTGTCCGCTGCCGTGCTGTGCTGCGCGACAGATGGCGCGCGGGCCGATACCCTGACAGTCCTGTGTTCGACCGGCGTCAAATCTGTCGTTGAGGTGCTGGCGCCGCAATTCGAAAAGGCGAGCGGCCACAAGCTCAACATCACTTACGGCGCGTCGAACCTCATCGTCAAAGACATCGACGGTGGTAAGGCCTTCGATGTCGTCGTGGTGACACCGCCGTTGATCAAGGAGCTCATCAAATCGGGCAAGGTCGTTGACGGCTCCGCCGTCAATCTCGCCAAGGCCGGCGTCGGGCTCGCGGTCAAATCCGGCACGCCGAAGCCGGACATCAGCACAACCGAGGGCCTCAAGAAGGCGCTGCTCAATGCCAAGGCGGTGGCCTATACCACGGCCGGGCAGAGCGGGATGCATTTCATGACCGTCATCGACAAGCTCGGCATTGCCAATGAGGTGAAAGCCAAGGGCAAGACCTTGCCGGGCGGTGCCATCGGCGATTTCGTCGTGAAGGGGGAGGCCGACATCGCGATCCAGCTCGTCCCCGAGCTGATGGCGGTTCATGGCCTCGATGTCGTCGGCCCGTTCCCACCGGAGGTCCAGAGCTACATCGTGCTCACCGCGGGGGTCAGCAGCAAGGCGAGCGACAAGACCGCTGCCGAAGCGCTGATCAAGTTCCTCTCGGCCCCGAGTGCGCTGCCGCTGATCAAGGCGAAGGGATTGGAGCCGGGCTGATCGACTGCGTGCCGCTGATCACCACGAAACCAGAGGCCGGCAATCGCTGCCGGCCTCTTCGTATGCCGTTCTCTATTTCACCATGCGCTCGGCGACCGGCGGCAGGAATTTGTCGGTGTAGACGTCTTCCGGCTTCGGCGGATTGGTGATGCCGTAGGCGGCGGCGACTGAGTCGATGGTGAACTTCAGCCGGTCCGGCTGCACGGTGGAGAGTCCGTGCTTCTTCACCCAGGCGGTATCGGTGACGCTGAGCGCGAGATCGAGCCGCACCTTCTCTACGTCGTCCTTCATCATCGGATCCTTGGCCTTCATGATCTTGAGCGCCGCGGCCGGATCCTTGATCGTGTCGATGGTGCCCTTGTTGAGCGCCTTCACCATCGCGCGCACGGTCTGAGGGTTCTTCTCGATGAAGGCTTTGGTCGTCGCCAGCGTCAGACCATACATGTTGGCCCCGAAGTCGGAATATTTCACCGCATAAATGTCATCGAGCTTGATGCCGACATCGAGCAGTGCCGGAATATTCGAGTTGATGAAGCCGCCGGTGCCGTCGGCTTCGCCGCGTAGCACCATCGGTCCGAACAGCTGCGGCTGCACCGGCAGCCAGTTCACCTTCACATTCTCCGCATGCGCCGCCTTGAACAGGATCGAGGCGGTGTCATGCACGGCGGTGCCGGGCCCGCCGGCGATCTTCGCGCCGTCGAGATCGGCCGGCTTGCGAATGTTCTTCTTTTTCAAGGTGATGAAAGCGAGCGGCGAGTCATCGAAACTGATGTAGACGGCGACCAGCGGCGAGCTCGGATTCTGCGCGTTGAACTTCACCATGGACGGCATGTCGACCCAGCCGAAATCATAGACGCCGCCGGCGACGCTGACGGCCACATTGGTCGCACCCTTGCCGGCATCGATCTGCACGTTCAGGCCGGCGTCTTTGTAGTAGCCCTTCTGCTGCGCGACGAAGAACGGCGCATGCGTGCCCTGGATGATCCAGTCCATCATCACTTTGATGTCTTTTTTCTCCTGCGCCTGCGCGCCGGTGGCGGCGAGGCCCAGCGCGGCGCCAAGCGCCAGCGTGCGGAGCATTGCGGAGCGAAGCGACATGTGCGGTCTCCTCCAGGACAAACGGGAAGGGCAGGGTTTTTCTGACCGCGAAAAGAGTAACTTTAGCATTAGGAAAGTCAATTGAATGGCGGCAGTGATGACCCTATGCTGGCACGAACAGCCCACCACCGATGGACGTGCAATGCCGAAGCCGAGGAAGAAATCTGCGAAGCTGCCCGCACGCGCGCAAATGCCGCAAGGCATGACGAAACCGTCGGCCGTGGCGAGCCAGCGAAGCGGCAGCGCCGAAGTGCTCGACTTGTCTCGCTACGCGATCGGCACGCGCCTGCGCCACGCGCGGCTGATGCGCGGCTCGCGTCTCAAGGACGTGGCCAAGGCGGCGGGCTGCTCGGAGAGCCTGGTCTCAAAGATTGAGAACAACAAGCTCGAACCCTCGCTGCAGGTGCTGCACAAGATCTGCTCCGTCTTGAAAATAGGCCTGGGAGAGCTGTTTTCTCCACCGGAAGAGGACTCTCCCGTGGTGACGCGCGCAGGCAAGCGCCCGTTCATCGAAATGGATCCCGTGCGGCGCGGGCACGGCATCCTGATGGAGCGCATCATCCCTTACGCCAAGGGACATCTGTTGCAGAGCAACATCCATGTGGTCGCCCCAGGCGGCTCGAGCTTCGGCTTGATCTCGCATGAGGGCGAGGAGGTAGGTTACCTGATCACCGGCGAGATCGAGCTCTATGTGGGCGACAAAGCCTATCAGCTCTCGGCCGGCGATACCTTTTGCTTCCGCTCGGAGATCGGTCACGGCTATCGCAACCGCGGCGACAGCGAAGCGCGCATCCTGTTCGTGAACACCCCGCCGACATTCTAGCGGATGTCCTGTTGATCAAGTCACTTGAATTACGATAGCGTTCCGCCACCACGCGGATAGGCGCATCCAAGGAAGCACAACGCAAATGCTCAAGCTGCCCAGTCACAAGCGTTACGATTATCTGCCGATCACCAAACGCCAGCATTACTCTTGGCCCGGCGGCAAGCGGCTCGCCTTCTATCTGGCCCTCAATATCGAGCATTTCGCGTTCCAGGCCGGGCTCGGCATGGATCCGCACAATCGCACGAGCCCGCAGACCTCGCGAAATTTCGCCTGGCGCGACTACGGCAACCGCATCGGCAATTGGCGCTTCTTCGAGATGCTTGACGAGCTCAAGCTGCCGGCATCGATCCTGCTCAATTCGACCGTTTGTTACGAATATCCGGAGATCGTCGAGAAGATCAAACAGCGCGGCGACGACGTGCTCGGTCACGGCCGCACCAATGCCGAGCTCTTGCGCGGCATGTGGGAGGACGACGAGCGCCGCGTCATCCAGGAGTGCGTCGACGTCATCGCCAAACATGTCGGCGTGCGGCCGACCGGATGGATGGGGGCGGGTGCGGCGGAGACGAGCGTCACGCCCGATCTGCTCAAGGAATGCGGCTTCACGCATCTGCTCGACTGGCCCGTCGACGATCAGCCGATCTGGATGCGCACGCGCTCCGGACCGATCCTCTCGGTGCCGTATCCGATGGAGCTCAATGACGCCGGCTCGCTGGCGTTGCGCGATCACACGGGCCGCGAGTTCGCCGACATGGTCGTCGACCAGTTCGAGGAGCTGCTGGAGGCCTCCGAGAAGCAGCCGCTCGTGTTCTCCCTGGCCTTGCACGGCTTCATCCTCGGCCAGCCGTTCCGGCTGCGGCCCCTGCGGCAAGCACTCAAGCACTGCGTCGAGCACAAGCACGCGAAAGACATCTGGTTCACCCGCGCCGGCGAGATCGCGAAATTCTGCTACGACCTGAAGCCCGGCATCATTCCGGGGAGCTGAGACAGTCGGTTACGAGTGAGTGGACATGAACGCCAACGCAAAAACCTCCGCTACAACGAAGCTGCTCAAGGCCATGCCGGAGACGGTGCATTGGGGCTATCTCGACGCCGCCATTCCTCCGGCACTGACCATCGACTCCGGCGAGCGGGTGACCATCGAATGCGTCACCTGTAGTCCGGAGTGGATGCCGCCAAAGGATGCCGGATTCGACGTCCTGCCGGACATCACCGAGGTGCATGCCAAGGTGAAGAAGGGCTCCGGCAATCATCTCTTCACCGGGCCGATCTTTGTGCGCGGTGCCAAGATCGGCGACGTGCTCGAGGTCAAGATCCTCGATATCAAGCTGCGGCAGAATTGGGGGTGGAACATCTTCCGCGGCTACATGGGCACCATCCCGGAAGACTTCCCCTACATGCGTCTGACGCATGTGAAGCTCGACCTCGCCAACAACGTCGCCTTGATGCCGTCAGGTTACCGGATCCCGCTGGCGCCGTTTTTCGGCCAGCTGGCGGTCGCGCCGGCTGCGGTGTTCGGACGGCAGAACAGCAAGGAGCCGCGCGAGTTCGGCGGCAATCTCGACTGCAAGGAGCTCACCGCCGGCAGCACCATCTATCTGCCGGTGTGGAACGAGGGCGCCTTGTTCTCGACCGGAGACGGCCATGCGGCGCAAGGCGACGGCGAGGTCGACGGCACGGCGATCGAGACAGCGCTCACCGGCACGTTCGAGTTCACGGTGCGCAAGGATCTCGGCTGGACCATGCCGCGGGCGGAGACGGCGACCCACTTCATCACTTTCGGCCTCGACACCGATCTCGATGATGCAGCGCGCCAGGCGCTCAAGGAGATGATTGCCTGGATTGTGAGCATGACCGGCATCCACAAGGATGAGGCCTATGCGATGTGCAGCTTCGCCGCGGACCTGCACGTCACGCAGACGGTGAACAATGTCAAAGGCGTGCATGCCATGCTGCGCAAGAGCATCTTGAACAAGTAGCATCGACAGATAGGGTCAGATCACGCAGGAGCCCCCCGTGTCCGACTTCGTGCGTCTTGACCAGGTTTCGCTGAAATACAACGACGAGGCGACCGCGCTCGCGCTCTACCGCACGAGCTTTTCCGTCGGCCGCGGCGAGTTTGTCGCGGTCGTCGGGCCGTCTGGCTGCGGCAAGTCGACCTTGATGAAAGTCGTCACTGGCCTATGGCCTGCGACCGCAGGCGAGGTCCTCGTCGCCGACAAGCCGGTGACCGGGCCTCTGAGCATCGTTGGTATGGCGTTCCAGAACTCGTCGCTCCTGCCGTGGCGCACCATTCTGCAGAACGTGATGCTGCCGCTGGAGATCGTCGAGCCGCATGCCAGCAGGCTGCGCAAGGAGCGCGAGGCCTATGAGGCAAAGGCGCGCGATCTGCTCGCGCTCGTCGGGCTGAAAGGCTATGAGTCCAAGCAGCCGTGGCAATTGTCCGGCGGCATGCAGCAGCGCGCGCAGCTGTGCCGCGCGCTCATTCATGAGCCGTCGCTGCTGATGCTCGACGAGCCGTTCGGTGCGCTCGACATGTTCACCCGCGAAGAGTTGTGGCTGGCGCTGCAGGATTTGTGGTTGGCACGGCGGCCGACGGTCATCCTCGTCACCCATGACCTGCGCGAAGCTGCGTTCCTCGCCGATCGTGTATTGGTGATGAGCGCGCGCCCGGGGCGTATCATCCTCGATCGCAAAGTGTCGCTGCCGCGTCCACGGGCGCTTGACACGACGTACCAGGCGGACACCATCGCCCTGATCCATGAGTTGCGGGAGCACATCAGTGCCGCACGCGCCAAGTCCGCAGCCTGAGGGGGAGCGCGTGGCCGCTGCCGAAAGCTACGAGCTGCCGCCGGTTTCGCGGCGCAAAAGCTTTTTCGAGCGTAAGCTGGTGCGCAAGGCGCTGCCCTGGTTCGTCATTGTCGCGATGTTCGTGCTTTGGGAAGTGTTCGTGCGGCTGCTCGCCATTCCGGAATTCGTATTGCCGGCGCCCTCGGCGATCTTCGGGGCGCTGTGGCGATGGCACATGCCGATCATCGAGAATGCCTGGCAGACTTTGATGACGACGCTCGTCGGCTTCGCCATTGCCATCGTGATCGGCGGTGTGGGCGGCGTTGCGCTCGGCTCCTCGCGCGTGGTCTATGACGGTTTTTATCCAGCGTTGATCGGCTTCAACTCGATCCCCAAGGTTGCGGTGATTCCCATCCTGGTGATCTGGTTCGGTATCGGTACCGTCCCGGCGGTGATCACTGCTTTCCTGCTTTCGTTCTTTCCAATCCTGGTCAACGTCGCGACCGGCATCGCCACGGTCGAACCGGAGTTGCGCGATGTCTTGCGCGCGCTCGGCGCCAGCAGAGTGCAGGTCATCATGAAAGTGGGCCTGCCGCGGGCCATGCCGTATTTCTTTGCCTCGCTGAAGATCGCGATGACGGTCGCCTTCGTGGGCTCGATCGTCGCCGAGACAGTCGCCGCCAATTCAGGCATCGGAAGCCTGATGCTGATCGCTTCGTCGCGCTTCGAAATGCCGCTCGCCTTCGCCAGCCTGGTGGTCACCGGTGTGATGGGTATTGCGATGTATGTTGTGTGCGCCGCGATCGAGCAGCGCATGACCGGTTGGGCGACGCGTGGCGCCGACAGCGTCAGCTTCGGCACGTGACGATCATCGCTTGAGGGAGAACGCCGGATGCAAGTCGCGGATTATACGGAGCTCAAGCTCGCGCTCGACGGCCATCTCAAGCCCGGCGAGCAGCACAGGCGCAACGTGCTCCTCGACAGCGTCTATGCTTCGCTGCCCAAGGACCCGCAGGCGAAGGTCCTGGTGTTCACCGCCGAGATCGTGCCCGGCGGCTACACCAACTGGCATTGCCACAACGGCGCGACCTTCTTTGTCTGCACGCAGGGCCAATTCGAGGCACATTTCCAGGAGGGCACGCTGGTGAAGGCCAAGGCCGGTGATGTCTATTCCGAGCCGATCGCCAGGTTCCACCGCGGTTACAATCCGCATCCGGAGCTGACCTACAGCTGCGTCGGCATCTGCCTCACGTCGCCGGATCGCGAACACATCACCTCCGCGAAGGAGCGTCCGTGGTGACGCAGGCGACGTCGATCGCCGCTCCGACGCCGATGCTGCTGCCGGTGGTCGGCGGCGGCGCGCCGTTTCCGGTGCGCCGCATTTATTGCGTCGGCCGCAACTATCTCGACCATATCCGCGAGATGAAGGAGGCGGACGAGCGCGATCCGCCGTTCTTCTTTCAAAAGCCGACCGATGCGCTGGTGCAGGACGGCGCCACCGTTCCGTATCCGCCGGCGACGAACGATCTGCAGTACGAAGTCGAGCTCGTCGCTGCCATCGGCCGCGGCGAACGCAATATTGCCGTCGCGCAGGCCGAGAGCCACATCTTCGGCTATGCCATCGGCATCGATCTCACCCGCCGCGATTTGCAGCGCGATGCCGGCAAGCGCGGGTTGCCGTGGGAAATGGGCAAGTCGTTCGATCACTCGGCGCCGTGCGGAGCGATCCATCCGTTCGCCAAGACTGGCGCCATTCGCAAAGGCGCGATCGGCCTGTCGGTGAACGGCGAGGTCAAACAGAAGGGCGACATCGCGCAAATGGTCTGGAACGTGCCGGAGATCATCGCCAATCTGTCAAGCCAATATGAATTGGTGGCCGGCGACATCATTCTCACCGGCACGCCTGCCGGCGTTGGTCCCGTGGTTCCCGGCGACAAGATCGAGTGCACGATTGACGGTCTCGGTACCTTGCGCATCAGCATCGGCCCGAAACAAGCGTGAGCGCTCACGCAAACCAGCTGCCGCGCGTCAGCGTTAACGTCTTCCCCGGCGGTTTCAACTGGGGGCTCTACGTCGCGCGCGACAAGGGTCTGTTCGCGGCGCACGGCATTGCCGTCGAGATCTTGGCGACGCCTGACTCGGTCACGCAGATGACTGAGCTGTCGCAAGCCAAGTTCGACATCGCCATGACCGCGGTCGACAACATCGTCGCTTATGTGGAGGGGCAGGGGCAGGCGCCGATCGGGCCGCAGCCCGGGTTCTTCGCCTTCATGGGCAGCGACAGCGGCTTTCTCAGCCTGGTGACCGCGGCGGCTTACACGCGCATCGCCGATCTCAAGGACAAGGTCGTCTCCGTCGACGCGATGACGACCGGCTATGCCTTCGTGCTCTACGAGATCCTGCGCCGTAACGGGCTCGAGAAGGAGCGCGACTATACGCTGGTGAGCCAGGGCGGGATGATCCAGCGCTGGACTGCGCTGCGTGAGGGGCGCTGCGACGCGACGCTTCTCTCGGCGCCCTACAATCTGATCGCGACGCAGTCAGGTTTTCGCGAGCAGGCGAGAGCGGTCGAGGTCATCGGCCCCTACCAGGGCAATGTCGGCGCGGCCCGCCGCAGCTGGGCGCGGGAGAATTCCGACAAGCTCGTCGCTTTCATTCGCGGCTATCGCGCCGCCATCGATTGGCTCTATGACCCGCAAAATCGCGGCGAAGCCCTCACCATCCTGCGCCGCAATCTCCCGCAATTGCCGCCAGAGGTGGCGGAGGCGAGCTATGGCGAGCTTTTGCATCCGCAACGCGGCTTCTCACGCACCGGGACGATCGACAGCGATGCGCTCGGTTGCGTGCTCGAGCTCCGCAGCCGCTATGCGCGGGGCGGCAAGCGGCTCAGCGAGGCTGAGAAATATTGCGACCTGCAGTATCTGGAGCGGGCGTCAGGTCGGTGACCTCGGCGACGACATCGATTAAAAGGCTTGGAGAAGGCGCCAACGCCACAGCTAAGAAGGCGACACAGATATGACACCCATCGATCTGCGCAGCGACACCATCACCAAGCCGACGCCCTCGATGATGGAGCATCTAGTTCGCGCGGAGCTCGGCGACGACGGCCGCGGCGATGATCCGACCGTCAAGCGGCTGGAGGAGATGGCGGCGGAGCGCATGGGCAAGGCCGCCGGCCTGTTCGTTCCCTCCGGCACCATGGGCAATCTCGTGTCCGTGCTGGCGCATACCGGCCGCTCCGGAGAGGTTCTGGCGGAAGGCTCGTCGCATGTTTTCCGCACCGAGCTCGGCGGCGTGGCGATGGTCGCGGGGCTCCTCCCGCGCAGCGTCCCCGGACAGCGCGGCGCCATGGATCTGCCGACGCTGAAGCAATGGATCCGCCCGCCGGCGCTCAAGCCGACCGCGCTCGGCACGGCGCTGGTCTCGATGGAAACGACGCACAATGCCGCGGGCGGCGCGGTGCTGCCGCTGCGGCATATGGCGGAGGTCTACCGGATCGCGCGGGACTGTGGCGTGCCGGTGCATCTCGATGGCGCCCGCATCTTCAACGCGGCGGTGGCGCTCGGCGTCGATGCGCGCGAGATCGCCGCGCATGCCGACAGCGTCACGTTCTGCATCTCGAAGGGACTGAGCGCGCCGGTGGGCTCGCTGATCACGGGACCGGCCGATTTCATCGAGCGCGCGCGCGGCTTCCGCCGCATCTGCGGCGGCAACATGCGCCAGTCCGGGCTGCTCGCCGCCTGCGGCATCGTCGCGCTCGAAGAAATGGTGGCGCGGCTCAAGGACGACCACGCCCATGCGCGTGCGCTCGCGGATGGCCTGCATCGCATCGATCCGTCCTTCGTCGACCCGGCCGCAGTCGAGACTAATATCATCATGGTGAGCTTGCCGGCCGGTGATGGCGCCAACGAACACTGGATCAAGGCGCTCAACAGCCGCGGCGTTCTCGCTTCTGGGGCGCGTCCGGGCGTGCTGCGGCTCGTCACGCATCGCCACATTGGCGCCGACGACGTCAAAGCCGCCGTTGCCGCATTCGCTGCGATCTACGATGAACAGCGCGGGCGTGTGAACGCGGCCTGAGCGATAGCAGCCAGACCTGGCGGCCCGGGCCGTCATGCCGCCCGGCTGCTGCAAAAAGGCGGCGATTGCCCCCTGCGCGGGTGTTTCAGGTGCCTTATATTTAGTGAGTCTTGCGGCCGTTTTGGCTGTGGGGGTCGAAGCATTGCCATGCGCATGACGGTCCCGATCCGGCGTCGCGTCTTTTCCGCGCTGCTGGGCGGGCTTGCTGCTTTTGGAGTTTTTCCGGACGGTTCAGCCCGCGCCGAGAGCCGCCTCAACGCGCACTACACGATCTCGATGACCGGCGTTTCCATCGGCCGCATCGTCTGGATCGTCGACGTCGGCGAGAGTTTCTATGCGGCCTCGGCCAACGGCCGGGCCAGCGGCGTCCTTAGCGTGTTCTTGCGCGGTGACGGCTCAATCGCCACGCAGGGCCGCCTGACCCCGCAGCGGCTCGAGCCCAGCACGTATGTCTCCAATATCACCGACGACGACGGCACCGTGCAGCTGCGCATGACCTTCGATCATGATACCGTAAAAGACCTCACACGCGTGGCGCCGCCGAAGCACAAAGCCGATCGGGCGCCGGTGAGCGAGGCCGATCGGCGCTTCACGACCGATCCCCTGTCGGCGGTGCTCATTCCTGCCGCTTCGGCGGAGGAGGCGCTGCAGCCGGCTAGCTGCGAGCGTGTGCTGCCGATCTTCGACGGCGAGGTCCGCTACGATCTGGTGCTGACTTACAAGCGCACTGAGCCGATGAAGATCGAGCACGGCTATGCCGGACCGGTGCTGGTGTGCGCGGTCGCGTTGCATCCGATCGCCGGCTATCGCAGCAACAGCATGGTGGTCAAATACATCGCCGGGCGGAAGGACATGGAGCTGTGGTTTGCGCCAATCGGCGACACTGGCGTGATTGCACCGGTGCGGGTCATGATTCCGACGATGATCGGAACCTTCGAGATTAAGGCAGACCGCTTCGAGACGGTGATGCGGCAACCCGCGGAGGCCACGGCGCCGCCGGCGAACGCGCCGTCACGCTAACTACCGTCTCTTGATCCCGGCCTTGTCGATCAGCTGCGCCCATTTGCCGACGTCGCTCTTGATGCGCGCCTGCAGATCGGCGGGCGCCATGCCGTGCGCATCCATGCCGGCATTGTGCGAAAAGGTCTGCACGTCCTTGGACGCGAGCGCATCTTCGACCGCGTGATTCAGCGCTGTGATGATCGCATCGGGCGTGCCCTTGCGCACGGCAAGTCCGTTCCAGCTCGTCACTTCGTAGTCGGACAATCCGCTTTCGCGCACCGTCGGCACGTCAGGGAGATTGATGGCGCGCGTGCCGCCGGTGGTGGCGAGCACCGTCATCTGCCCGGCGCCGATCGAAGATTGGAAGCCGACGAAATACTCAAAGCCGACGTCCACGTCGCCGCGCAGCACGGCGTTCGCCAGGTCCGGTGTCGTCTTGTACGGGATGATGGTGACATCGATGCCGGCGGTGACGCGGAATAGCTCGGCCGAGAGATTCTGCGCGCTGCCGGCATTGATGGTGCCGAAGTTGAGCGTTCCCGGATGCGCCTTGGCGGCGGCGATGACGTCCTGCACGGACTTATAGGGCGAGGCCGCTTTGGTTGCGAGCACCAGGCCGTAGGACGCTGTGGTGGTAATCGGCGTGAAGTCGGTCTCGAGGTCGTAGGGCAAGCGGCGAAACAGCGCCTTGGCGATGGTGAGCCCGCCGCCGATCATCGCGAGCGTATAGCCGTCGGCCGGCGCGTCCTCGACCGCCTTCATGCCGATGATGCCGCCGGCGCCCGGCCGGTTCTCGATGAAGAACTGGTGCCCGAAGCGCTGGCTGAGATTCTGCGCCACCATGCGCATGGTGACATCAGCGATGCCGCCCGGCCCGTAAGGCACCACGATGCGCACCGGGCGCGACGGGTAATCGTCGGCTCTCGCCGAAGGTGAGGCGAAAGTCAGCGTGAGGGCGAGGAGGAAAGTCAGGCGCTTCATGGGCCGTGGCTATGCCACATTCTCCGCTAGCGAGGGAATGCGCTACGCGCATCACTGCTCGTCCGGAGTGTCCTTTACCGGCGCGGCGCGCTGCTTTAGGCAAGGCGGCGAGCCGGCACCTTCCCCCCACGGTCTTCGATGCCCCTGACGATCGATATCCATCCGCACATTATTGCCGCTGACACCGCCCGCTATCCCCTGGCGCCGCTCGGCGGTCATCAATCCGACTGGTCGCGCACGCGCCCGGTGACGGTCGAGCAGCTGATCAGCGCCATGGACGCGGCCGGCGTCGGCAAGGCGGCGATCGTGCAGGCCTCGACCTGCTATGGCCACGACAACTCCTACGTCGCCGACGCCGTGGCCGCGCATCCGGCACGATTCACCGGCGTGTTCTCGGTCGATGTGCTTGCGCCCGATGCGCCGGAGCGCATGCGTTTCTGGCACGGCAGGCGGCTCACGGGCCTGCGGCTCTTCACCTTCGGCTCGACCATGGCCGAACAGGCCAACTGGCTCGACGATCCGAAGTCCTATTCGGCCTGGACCTGCGCCGCCGAACTCGGCCTTTCGGTGTGCTTGCAGATGTCGGCCAAGGCGCTGCCGCAGGCCGTGAGCATGGCGCGGCGCTTTCCGCAGGTGCGGATCCTGCTCGATCATTGCGCCCGGCCGACGCTGGACGATGGACCACCATACGCGGGCGCCGCGAGCCTGTTCGATCTCGCGCAGCATCCGAACATCTATCTCAAGCTGACGCCGCGCGTCTTCGCGGAAGCGCGCCGCGGTAAGGCGACGCCGGAGACCTTCTTTCCGCAGCTCGTTGGCGCGTTCGGTGCATCGCGCTTGGCCTGGGGATCGAACTATCCCTCGAGCGAAGGGACGCTACCCGATCTCTTGTCGGTGGCGCGAGCTTCGCTCGCCTTCTTGTCGCACGACGACCAGGCGTGGATCTTTGCCAAAACCGCGCAGATGCTTTATCCGGCGCTCAACGATTGAGGGAATGACCGTGGCCGTGAAGATCAAGCTCTCGGTGCTGCTCGGCAACTATCCGAATGCGATGGCGCTGAAGAAGGGCGAGGTGAAGTCCGACCTCGTCGATCTCGACTTCGCCGATGTGAAGGTCTCCAACACGGCGTTCAAGCCGCTGGTGCGCGAAGCCAAGTTCGATGTCGCCGAGCTTGCCATCGTCACCTATCTCCAGGCCAAGACTTACAATAAGCCGTACGTTCTGATGCCGGCGACGGTGCTCGGCCGCGGGCAGCATCACACCATCGCCTATAATCCGGAGCGCGGTCACCTGACGGCCGCGCAGCTAGCTGGCAAGAAGGTCGGTGTGCGCGCCTACACGCAAACGACGGGCGCCTGGGTGCGCGGCTTTCTCGCCGATGACTATGGCGTCGACCCGTTGAGTATCCGCTGGGTCACCTTCGAGGATCCGCATCTCGCCGAATACAAGGATCCGGACTTCGTCACCCGCGCCACTGCCGGCGATACCATCGTGCAGATGCTGCTCGACGGGAAGCTCGACGCGGCGATCGTCGGCGACACATTGCCCGATCCGCGGCTCAAGCCGCTCATTCCCGACGCCGATGCGGTGGCGAAGCACTGGGCGCAGACCCATGGCGGCGTGCCGGTGAACCACATGATGGTGGTGCGCCAGTCGATCGCGGAGCAGCATCAGGATGTCGTCAAAGAGGTTTACCGCATGCTGCTGGCGAGTCGCCGCGTCGTGCCGCCGCCGCAAGGGGGCCTGCTCGATCCCTGGCGCTTCGGGGTCGACGCCAATCGTCGTTCGTTGGAGATCATCATCGACTATAGCGTGCGGCAGAAGCTCATCCCGCGCGCGTTTTCAGTGGACGAGCTGTTCGACGACACCACACGGGCGTTGGCCTGAGCTAAAACAGCGGCGCGAACAGATCCTCGACCTTGCTGCGCGTGCGCTTGCGTACCATCGCAGCGATGCGCGTCCGATGGCAGTGCGCCGGGTCGCGCTCGTAGCACAGCAGGCACACGCGGCGGCCTTCGCGCACGATGCCGACAAGCTCGTCGAGCGCCGCCTGCGCCTCCGGCGTGCGCATATGCTTGTCGTAGACACGCCACAGCGTCTCGACGTCGCCGGCGCGCGCCGCTTGCCGGCCTTCGGCGGGCGTGCCGAGCTTCTGCAGATGAATGTAGGCGATGCCGGCTTCATCGAGGCCCGCCGCCAGCGCCCGCTTGGAGAAGCCGGGGCGGCGTGAGGCCGCCACCGCGCGCGTGTCGACGAGAAGCTCGACGCCGGCCTGCGTCAGCTCGCCGATCACCGCGGCGGGCTTCGCCTGTTCGTAGCCGATGGTGAAGAGCGGCGGGAGCGTCTTCGGTTTCTTTGCCATAAACCTGCCTTCACAGCCGCTCGATCAGCGCCATGGCCGCGGCGGGCGCACGGATCTTTGCTTCGTGGATGAAATAGAGAAACACGTCGCGCGGCTCGGCCTTTGGCTTGGCCTTGTCGACGCGCGGGAGGTCGTCCGGCTCTTTGCCGGCAGCCCAAGCTTTGGCGCGCGCCGCCCATTGGTCGAGCGCCTTCGGCGGATAGCCGGCCTTGAGCTTCTCCTCGCCTTTCTGTAGCCGCGCATAGACGAAATCGCCGGTGACGTCGGCGATCGCTGGATAGGTGTCATGCTCTGCGAACACCACCGGCTGCTCGAATTTGCGTAGCAGCGCGATGAAGGCTCCCGTGCAGAAGCTGTCGTGACGCACCTCGACCACATGGCGCACGCGTCGGCCGTCGAATGTCTTCGGGAGGAGCTCGAGGAAAGCGCCGAAATCCGCTTCGTCGAATTTCTTGTACGGCGAGAACTGCCACAGCAGCGGCCCCAGCCGGTCACCGAGCTCGGTGACACCGGAATTCATGAACCGGTTGATGGAATCGCCGGCTTCCGCGAGCACGCGGCGGTTCACCGCATAGCGCGGCCCTTTCACTGCGAACACGAAGCCGTCCGGCACCTCGGACGCCCACTTGCGAAACGTCGCCGGCGTCTGCGTGCGATAGAAGGTGCCGTTGATCTCGATCGAGGTCAGGTGCTCGCCGGCATATTTAAGCTCCTGCGCATGCGGCAGGCCCTTGGGATAAAACTCCCCGCGCCAGGGCTCGTAGGTCCAGCCGCCAATCCCGGCGTAGATCTTTCCGTTAACTTGTCTGCCCACGATCTGTCATCCCCGCGTCACACGACGCACCTATATTGCACCATGTAGCGATGGAAGTGCATGAGTGCCATCGCCGTAGCGCATGTCCCGGAAAAGTGGATACCGGTTTTCCGATAAGGACATGCGCCACTAAAGCGGCCACTACGATCAGGCGACGCCGGATGAACGCGCGCCTTTTCGTGAGTGGTCGTTTCGTTTTCTGGGGCGGCTGATCGCGGCTGCGCCAAGCAAAAGGCCCGGATAAACATCCGGGCCTTTGCCGTTACGCGCCTGCGCAGCGGTCGGTTACGACGCCTGCAACGTGCCATTCGGGCTCGCCGCGTCGACTGTGCCGGGTAGCTCCTTGGCCAACAGATCGAGCACCTGGTTGACCGGGACCCCGAACTGCTGCGCCAGCTGCTGCACATGACTGTCGCCGAGCGCCGCGCGCAGCTGCTCGGCGGTGACCGGCAGATTGCTGCCGTTGCCGAGCCAGGATTGCACCTGCTGTTGCAGGCCGCCGGCCTGCAGTTGCGCGATCAGGCCCTGCAGGCTGCCGAGCTTGGTTTGCGTAAGCACCGCCGACAGCATGCCGGGCAATGCCTGCGCGGCCGCCTGTCCGGCGGCGCTCTCTAGAGCCGAGCCGAGTTGATTAAGCAGTGACATGAGTCACCTCCTTGGTGAGGGAAGTTTTCGCTAGTGCCGCCGATTTGAAATTCCTACGCCGGTTGCCGCAAACGCGCTTAGGAATTTCAAATCGGAAGCGGCACTAGAATTATAATGTTGGCTAGTGCGGCTGACGAGTTGAAGTCCCTGAACGCGCCTGCTGCAAATGGTGCAGGGACTTCAACTCGGCCGCACTCGCCCCCGAACGCGCACCGCGACCGTTCAGGGATGCTTTTCATTTTTGGCCGCGCGCATGCCGGAAGTGGTGGCGTCCTTCTCGCACATGTAGGCGCCTGATTTGGTGGTGCCGTAATCTTTGTGTCCGGCGAAGTGATAGATGTCGGAGTTGAGATTGACCCAGACCACCGTGTCGGACGGACAGCGCGCCTTGGCTTGCGATTCCGCGGCGAACTGATTGGCGCCGCTCGGCGCCGAGCCGGTCGTCGCGGTACGCGCTGCGGGCTTGGCCGCCGTCGTCGTTGATGGCGCAGGTGCCGGTGCGGCGCTCGGCGCCGTGGTGGTCTTCGTGGCCGGAGCCGGGGCGGGTGCCGCCGCTGGCGCTGCCGTGGAGCTGCCGCCGCGGCATTGCTCGACATAGGCCTTCTCGGTGATGCCCTTGGCCTGGTTGTCGGCTTTGTTGGCGCGCCACTCGTCGCGGCAGGCTTTCGCGGTCTTTTCTCCGCCGGTCGCCGGCGTATTCGGGGTCGCGGCTGTGGTGCTCGCGGCCGGCGTTGCGGCCGGTGTGGCCGGTGTGGCCGCCGCAGTGCCGCCGCGGCACTGCGCGACATAAGCTTTCTCCGTAATGCCCTTGGCCTGATTATCCGCCTTGTTGGCGCGCCATTCCTCTTGGCAGGCCTTCGCGGTCTTTTGCTGCGCGAGCGCGGGCGCGCAGAGCGCGGCAACGCCGAGAATCGATCCGGCGATCAGGAACATCCGCATGACAAGTCTCCCTCGAATAATGCGTGCCGACGCGACGCCTGCGGCGCCGCGCCGTTCACGCAATCAGTTGATCGACACAATCCGAAGAAACGCGCCGTCAGGCGTCCTGCTCGCATTTCTTCATGAAGCTTGCTTTCGCCGCACCGGCGAGCGGCTTGCCGTCCTTGCCGACGGCCTTCGGCGTGCAGGCATCGGCCTTGCACTTCTTCAGGAATGCGGTCTTGGCGGCGCCGGCGAGCGGCTTGCCGTCCTTGCCGATGGCCTGGCTATCGCACGTTGCTTGCGCCATGGCCGAGCCGAGCGAGAGCGCGGAAATCAAGAGGGCTGCTGCAAAGGTTTTCATCTGTCGGCTTCCTTGCGTGAGTGTGAGCGAGACCGGAATTGTCGATCGGCTGAATTGTTCCACTGCTTCGATGGCAGCAGAATGAACGAGCGGAAGTTGCAGAGCACCCCGACCGCGCGCGGCAGCAGCGAAAACGGTAGCGCGATGCGCTGCGCGTCCGCGCATGCGACGGACATGCGGTAAGGCGTTCCGGGAAATAGCGCGCGCGTAAATGCGAATGACAGAAATGTGATCCCCGACACAGGTCGCGGAGTACCCGCGCCGTGCGCGCGTCTGCGCGATTGAGACAGCAGCGTTGCCTCACCTTTGTCGCGACGCGGCTGCTACGCGGCCGTCAAAGCAAAAGGCCCGGGATCGCTCCCGGGCCTTCGCAGTCTTGTCTCGGATCGCTGGACTTAGAAGTCCATGCCGCCGCCCGGAGGCATTGCCGGACCGGCTTCCTTCTTCTTCGGAAGCTCGGCGACCATCGCCTCGGTGGTGATGAGGAGGCCGGCGACCGACGACGCGTTCTGCAGAGCGGCACGCACGACCTTGGTCGGGTCGATGATGCCCTTCTTCACCAGATCGGCGTACTCGCCGTTCTGCGCGTCGAAGCCGAAGCCGTACTGGTCCTTCTCCAGGATCTTGCCGACGATGACGGAGCCGTCCTCGCCCGCATTGATCGCGATCTGGCGCGCCGGATAGGAGAGGGCCTTGCGCACGATCTCGACGCCGTGCTTCTGGTCCTCGTTCTGCGTGCGCACCTTCTTCAGCGTCTCGGTGGCGCGGAGCAGGGCGACACCGCCGCCCGGCAGGATGCCTTCCTCGACCGCGGCGCGGGTCGCATGCATCGCGTCATCCACGCGATCCTTGCGCTCCTTCACCTCGACCTCGGTCGCGCCGCCGACGCGGATCACCGCGACGCCGCCGGCGAGCTTGGCCAGACGCTCTTGGAGCTTCTCACGGTCGTAGTCCGAGGTGGTCTCCTCGATCTGCGCCTTGATCTGCGCCACGCGCGCCTCGATGTCGGCCTTCTTGCCGGCGCCGTTGACGATCGTGGTGTTCTCCTTCTCGATCATCACCTTCTTGGCGCGACCGAGCATCTGCAGCGTGACGTTCTCGAGCTTGATGCCGAGATCTTCGCTGATCGCCTGACCGCCGGTCAGGATCGCGATGTCCTGCAGCATGGCCTTGCGGCGATCGCCGAAGCCAGGAGCCTTGACCGCCGCGACCTTGAGGCCGCCGCGCAGCTTGTTGACCACGAGCGTGGCGAGCGCCTCGCCCTCGACGTCCTCGGCGATGAGGAGGAGCGGCTTGCCGGTCTGCACGACCGACTCGAGCAGCGGCAGGAGCTCCTGCAGGCCCGACAGCTTCTTCTCGTAAACCAGGATGTAGGGGTCATCCATCTCGACGCGCATCTTGTCGGCGTTGGTGACAAAGTACGGCGAGATGTAGCCGCGGTCGAACTGCATGCCTTCGACGACATCCAGCTCGGTCTCCAGCGACTTTGCTTCCTCGACGGTGATCACGCCCTCGTTGCCGACCTTCTTCATCGCCTCGGCGAGGAAGCGGCCAATCTCCGAGTCGCCGTTGGCGGAGATGGTGCCAACCTGCGCGATCTCCTCGTTCGAGGTGACCTTCTTGGAGTTCGCCTTGAGGTGCTCGACCACGGACTCGACCGCGAGGTCGATGCCGCGCTTGAGATCCATCGGGTTCATGCCCGCGGCCACGGCCTTCGAGCCTTCCTTCACGATCGCCTGCGCGAGCACGGTCGCGGTGGTGGTGCCGTCGCCGGCGAAGTCGGACGACTTCGAGGCGACCTCGCGCACCATCTGCGCACCCATGTTCTCGAACTTGTCCTCGAGCTCGATCTCCTTCGCCACCGTCACACCGTCCTTGGTGATGCGCGGAGCGCCGAAGCTCTTGTCGAGCACGACGTTGCGGCCCTTCGGGCCGAGCGTCACCCGCACCGCATTGGCGAGGGTATCGACGCCGCGCAGCATACGGTCGCGCGCGTCGACAGAAAATTTGACGTCCTTAGCAGCCATTTTGTCTCTCCATTGGCCTCAAATGCGCGGCTCGCTTACGCGGCCTTGCGGCGGGCGGCGGTCTCTTCGAGCACGCCCATGATGTCGCTCTCTTTCATGATCAGCAGGTCTTGCCCGTCGATCTTCACTTCGGTACCCGACCATTTGCCGAACAAGACCCGGTCGCCGACCTTGAGGTCGATCGGGATGAGCTTGCCGCTCTCGTCGCGGCCGCCAGGCCCAACGGCGATGATCTCGCCCTGCGACGGCTTTTCCTTCGCGGTATCGGGAATGATGATTCCGCCTGCGGTCTTCTCTTCGGCCTCGATGCGCTTGACGACGACGCGGTCGTGAAGCGGACGGAACTTCATGGTGTCCTCCTTAAGTTCTTGGCATATTTGACGAATTCATACGGTGTGAAACCGGCAGATACCCCCTGGCCGGTCTCTGAGAGCGATTTGGGTGGCCGGAAAAATACACGCAAGGGGTCTGCAAAAATTTTTTAGCACTCACTCCGGCTGACTGCCAACAATTTTTGAATATGGCTAACGCGGGGGCGTTCCCGCCGCTCAAACGAAGTTGCAAAACCTTGATCGGGAACGGCGGATTTCGTCTCGCCGTTTGTGTTCTGCCGATCCGCCGATGAAACATGCGGATTGGTAGCAGGGCTGGGCGGCTGCTGCTAATGCCTTGATTTTAAACAGTTTGTTTACCGTTTTGGCTTGCAATGGCTGGAGCGGGAACTGGAGAATTGTGCCGATTCACTGGAGGGCACTGATGGTCTCTGTCTCAGCGGACTTCGAAAAACAGGTCGCCGGCTTTGGGCTGACCACGGCGGAAATCCTCTACCGGCGGCCGGATCACCGCTGGCTCCTGCAAAGCTACGTCTGGCAGGAATATGACCTGTTCCCCGAGTTCCCGGAGCTGCAGAAATTCCTCGCCTTCTGGCAGGAAAAGCTCGACGGCCCGCTGCATTCGGTGCGCGTCGCCCACTGCAAGCTGATCAAGCCGGCCGAGATCAAGCCGGTCGACGGAATTTTCCGCCTGCACTAGGGCAGGGCGGCTTATGCCGCCTTCTTCGTCTTGCGCGTCTCCGCGCGCAGCACCTTGCGCAGGATGTCCATGCCGCGGTCGATCTCGGCGTCGGTCGACACCATCGGCGGCACCAGGCGCACCACGTTCATGCGGCCATGCGCGCCGCGCGACTGGACCAGCAAGCCCTCCTGCTGACATTGCGCGACCACCGCGCGGCAGAGATCGTTGGCTGGTTTCTTCGACGCGCGGTCCTCGACCAGCTCCAGGGCGTAGAGCACGCCGCGGCCGCGCACCTCGCCGATCGCCTCGATTTCCTGCGCCATGGAGCCGAGCGCCGCGCGCAGCCGCGCGTCGATCGCGGCCGCGCGATCGACCAGCTTCTCGTCCTCGATGATATCGATCGAGGTGACGCCGGCCGCGCAGGTGATCGGGTCGCAGGCATGCGAGCGCGTGGCGAAATAGCCGTTGCCGACTGCCTGATCGGCGATCGCGGCGCTCGTCGTCACCGCCGCGATCGGCAGTCCCGCGCCGAAATGCTTCGACACCGTCATGATGTCGGGCACCGTGTCCTCGTGCAGATGGCCCCACATCTTGCCGGTCTTGCCCAGGCCCGTCTGCGATTCATCCATGATCAGCAGCATGCCGCGCTCATGCGCATATTTCTTCAGCGCCTTCACGTAGCCGGGCGGCGGCACGATGATGCCGCCGGCGGAGAGCACCGGTTCGATGATCACCGCCGCGGGCTTCGCGGTGAAATTCGCGTCCGCGAGCTCGAACGAAACCTTCAGGCATTTCTCCACGAAATCCGGATCGTCACCGAACGGGCTGCGATAAGCGTAGGGCGTGAGGATCGCCGAGGTGCCGGGCGCGGCGAGCTTGTGCTTGGCGCGGCCCCAGCCAAACGTGAGCGAGCGCGTCACGAAGGAAGTCGAGCCATGCAGCGCCATGTCGAGCGCCAGCACATCGACGCCGCCGGTCGCCTTGCGGGCGAGATCGATCGCCGCCTCGATGGCGTCAGAGCCGGAGACGAGGAACAGCGACTTCTGCAAGGGCGGGGTGAGGATCTCGCCGAGCCGCTGATGCAAAGCCAGGCGGTCGACGTTGAGGAAGGTCTTGGTCGAGTGGCTGATGGTGGTGAGGCTCTTCTTCACCGTTTCGACAAAGCGCGGATGATTGTGCCCGAGCGCCGCCGCCATCTGCCCGGAGCCGAAGTCCAAATAACGCTTGCCGGTGGTGTCGATGACCTCGATGCCCTCGGCGCGCTCGATGATCGGGCGGTTCTCCAGGCCGGCCATGTAGGCCCCGGCCGGAGTGGGGATCATCCATGTGTCGACGATCTGCTTGGCCGCCTGCGTGTTCATGCCTGCTCTCCGGCTCATTTTCCTTGACCTGCGGCACATTGTAGCCGAGCTTTGTCAAATGTAAATTGTCTACAATCTGGGATCGGCTATGCTCCTGTGACGGTGCTTGGCGGCTCAAAAGGGAGGGGAGAGAAGGCCGTGACGCTTGCCACCATCACTCCGCTCGACGCGGCCGAGGGTCTGCCGCACACGATTCCCTATTACCTCGCCGACCGCATCAAGGCCGGCATCATCCGCTGGCGCTATCCGCCTGGGTCGTCGCTGCGCGAGGCCGAGCTCGCCGCCGAGTTTGGCGCCAGCCGCGGGCCGGTGCGCGAGGCGCTGCGCATCCTCGAGCTGCAGGGGCTGGTGGTGCATGCCCCGCGCCGCGGCTTCAAGGTCAAGGCCTACACCGCGGACGATCTCCGCCAGCTCTACCGCTTGCGCACGCAGCTCGAAGGCGAGGTGATCGATGCGCTGGCGGATAAGGATGTCGGGCCGCTCACCGACGCGCTCGATCGCGCCAATGAGGTGATGCGCACTTACGCCAAGGGCGGCGATATCGAGAAATATTTCGCCGCCAATATCGATTTCCACCAGCTGATGATCGACTCGACCGAAAGCAGCGTGCTGCGCACCATCATGCATCAGGTCAATGCCATGTCGCTGCCGATCCGCTATGCGCTGCTGCGCGCGGAATTCTCCGGCCGCGGTGATTACGACTATCATGCCAAGATCACGCAGGCGCTGCGCAAGCGCGACTTCAAGCTCGCGCGCAAGCTGACCATGGAGCACATCGCCGCCAATGTCGCCGGCGCCGCCAAGGTCTATGCCGAGGCGCTGAGCAGGATCGAGACCTGAGCGATGACCGCCGCACCGCTCCTGGAGATCGAAAACCTCGGCAAGCGCTTCGGGGTCGTCGAGGTGCTCAAGGCGGTGACGCTGTCGATCGCGCCGGGGGAGGTGGTCGCGGTGTGCGGCGCCAGCGGCTCGGGCAAGAGCACGCTGCTTCGCTGCATCAACGGCCTGGAGACGCCGAGCGCGGGTCGGCTGCGCTTTCGTGGCGCCGACGTGCCGACCACGCGGTCCGGCTTGCGCGAGCTGCGCCGCCACATCGGCATGGTGTTCCAGTCGTTCAATCTGTTTCCGCATCTCACGGCACTGCAGAATGTCGCGCTCGGCCCGAAGAAGGTGCTGCGCAAATCGTCAGCCGAGGCGAACGACCTTGCTTGTGCGCTGCTCGATCGCGTCGGGCTGGCGGACAAGGCCGATGCCTTTCCCGATTTCCTCTCCGGCGGACAGCAGCAGCGCGTGGCGATTGCCCGCGCGCTCGCGATGTCGCCGTCGCTGATGCTGTTCGACGAGCCGACCTCGGCGCTCGATCCGGAAATGGTCAATGAGGTGCTCGACGTGATGGGCGCGCTCGCCGCGCAGGGCATGACCATGATCGTCGTCAGCCACGAAATGAATTTCGCCCGCGAGGCCGCTGACCGCATCGCCTTCATGCACCAGGGCGCGATCCTGGAAACGGCGGCGCCCGACGAATTCTTTCGCGCGCCGAAGAGCGCGCCCGCGCAGCGCTTCGTCGGCACGGTGCTGCGGCAACACGGTTCGATCGCTGGAGGAGCGTAAAATGACAATGACAATCAACAAACGCACATTGCTTCGTCTGACGGGCCTGTCTGGATTATTCGGTCTTGCCGCGGCCGCAACGCCGGCGCTCGCGCAAACCGCGTGCGGGACGACCGCGCTCGATGAGGTGAAGAAGCGCGGCAGCGTCCGCGTCGGCGTGCGCGAGGACGTGCCCGGCTTCGGCTCGGTCGATGAGAAGGGCAAGATCGTCGGCTTCGACGTCGATATCGCGACTGAGATCGCCAAACGCCTCGGCGTCAAGATCGAGCTGGTGCCCGCCACGCCGACGACCCGCATCCCGCTGCTGCAGCAGGGGCGCATCGACATGATCTGCGCCACGATCACGCATTATCGCGAGCGCGACAAGGTGATCGACTTCTCCATCGGCTATTTCTACACGGGACAGAAGCTGATGGTGAAGAAAGGCAGCCCCATCAGGACGGTCGCCGATCTCGCCGGTAAGCGTGTCGGCACCACGTCGGGCGCGCTCGTCTTGCAGAATCTCGCCCGCGCGCAGCCCAAGGCCGTCGGGCAGACCTTCGAGGGCTACCCGGAAGCCTTCCTCGCCATGCAGCGCGGCCTCGTCGATGCCATGGTCGCCGACGTCATCATCCTCGCCGGCCTGCGCGCCAATTCGCCCAATCCGGACGACTACGTCATCGCCGGCGATTTTCCCGGCGGCGGCGACTACGCCATTGGGGTACGCGAGAACGATTCCAAATGGCGCGACACGCTGAACTTCACGCTGCAGGACATGTGGAAGGACGGCACCTGGGACAAGATCTTCGATCTCTGGATCGGCCCCACCAGCAAGCTCAAGCTCACCAAGGACGAAATCGGCTTCAAGATGGAAGTGTGGGAGTGATCGCGGCTCAATCACATGCCTTCCTCCTCATGGTGAGGAGCGACCAACGGGCGCGTCTCGAACCATGAGGCCATGGCACTCGTGGCCATCCTTCGAGACGCTCCTCGCGCTGGCGAGCCGGAGGCGAGCGGCCAGCGCGAGCACTATAGAATCGTCGCGCCGGACCCTTGCTTCGCTCGGCGGTGCGACCTTCGGCGGGCTCCTCAGGATGAGGGGTGTTGTGCGGGCGAGGGACACGGCATCTCATGCACCTTGACTGGTCGATCCTGCTCGGGCCTTCGGGCGGGCTGCTCGTGCAGGGCGCCCGCGTCACCGTGCAGCTTGCCGCACTGGCGCTCGTGCTCGCGCTCGCGCTCGGCTTCCTCTTCGGCGTGCTGCGCTGGTCGGCGATCCGGCCGCTCAAGCCGATCTGCTGGATCTATGTCGAGTTCTGCCGCAACACGCCGCCACTGGTGCAGATCTTGTTCTGGTATTTCTCCGCGACGGTAATCCTGCCGCCCGCCGCGATCTTGTTCTTGCGCGACTATGGCTTCCAGTTCGCCGCCGCGACCTTCGCGCTCGGCATCTATCATTCCGGCTTCATTGCCGAGATCGTGCGCGGCGGCTTGAACGCCATTCCGCGCGGACAATACGAAGCGGCGCAAGCGATCGGGCTCAGCTTTCCGCAGACCGTGCGCTCGATCCTCATTCCGCAGCTTCTGCGCATCATTTCGCCGATGCTGGTCTCGGAAGCCGTGAGCCTCACCAAGAATACCTCGCTGGCGCTCGCCATCGGCGTCACCGAGATCACCTATCAGGCGCGCTTTATCGACTATGTCAGCTTCCGCGGCGTCGAGGCGCTCACCGCGGTGACCGGCTTCTACCTGGTGTTGTGCCTCGGCATCGCCAGCACCGGCCATCTCTTGCAGCGCGTGCTCTCGCGGCATCGGCGGGAGCTCGCATGAGCTGGCATCTCGTTTTCACCGAGAACAATATCCGCCGGCTGCTGATCGGCGACTTCCCCGATGCGCTCGGCGGGGTCGCGCTCACGCTTCTCCTCACGTTCATCGGCATTGTCGCCTCGACGCTGCTCGGCTACTTCGTCGGCTATCTGCGTTTCGCCGGTGCCAGGCCGCTGCGCGTCGCCGCGACGGTCTATGTCGAGTTCCTGCGCAACATCCCGCTGCTGGTTCTCATCTTTTGGGCCTATTTCGCGCCGCCTTATTTCGGCGTCACACCGTCGAAGTTCGTGAGCGTGCTTGTCGCCATGGTGCTGTTCAATGCCGCCTATATCGCCGAAGTGGTGCGCAGCGGGCTTCTCTCCGTCGGCGTCGGACAGATCGAGGCGGCGCGCGCCATCGGGCTCTCGGGCGTGCAGCAGGCGCTCTACGTGCTGCTCCCCATCGCCGGCTTCAACACGATTCCGGCGATGACCAACCGCTACATCACGCTGCTCAAGAACACCTCGCTCGCCTTTCTCATCGGGCTCACCGAAGTCACCGAGATCGGTCGGCAGATCAACAACCGGCTGCTGACCGCGCCGGTCGAGGTCTATGCCACGCTGCTCGCGATCTATTTCATCCTCAACCGGCTGCTCGCCGCCGGCATGCATCTGTTCGAGGATCGCTCGCGGTTTAATCGGGTGTTCTGCTTGTTCGCGCGGTAACCAGTCCCACAAAAACGGATCGCTTCCTGCCGAGGCACACCTGAACTTCTCTTGATTTCCGGTTATATAACCGGAAATCAGGGAAATCTGCGATGGCGACGAAATCGCAAAAATGGGCCACAAGGGCGCATCGGCGGCGCGCGGCTTGGTCCGGGTCGAAGTTCAGACGCGCCAGAGCGATGCGAGGCTCATACGCAACGTTGCGGCGGCTTTGCGCGGCGAAGGTCGAAGGGCGACCAGACTTCGGTCAGCCCTGGCCAGCGCGCTTGCCGACCGTGAGGTCAAGACGGCGTTCGACATCTTTGGTTCCGATCCTCCTTACGAGACCTTTGCCGGTGTGTTCGATCAACCACGTCAAAAGCACTGGCGCGAGATCGACTTGTGAAATTCCTGCTCGACACCAACGTCATCTCGGAGCTGCGCAAACGCGACCGGGCCCATCCCAATGTCGTCAGTTGGGTCACCCGAACGCCCGTCGAGGAGATCGCGACGAGCGTCATCGTGCTTGCCGAAATTCGGCGCGGCATCGAGCTGAAGCGACGACGCTATCCGAAGCAGGCGGCGGCCCTCGATCATTGGTTCGCGACCATGCGAGCCGGTCTCGGCGATCGCGTCCTTCCCGTCGACGAGCCGGTTGCTGAAACCTGGGCAACGCTTGGCATCCCCGATCCACTGCCACTCATCGACGGATTGCTGGCGGCTACGGCCAAAGTCCATGGGCTGACGCTGGTCACACGAAATGTGCACGACATAGCGCGCGCCGGCGTCGACCAGCTCGATCCGTTTTCCGGCTGAATGGCGGCTAAAGGCGCCTGCGCCCCGGCGAGTTGGGTCGAAGTGCCCCGCGACCTCCGGAAGACGCGGGATAAAAACCGGAAAGGCATCCGCATTCTTCGCAGCATTGAACAGTCAAAACCGCTACACGATCCTGTAGCGAATCGGCAACGTCAAAAAAAAGCCGAGACGAGGGCGCGCAAGATTGCGGAATTCGTAGCCATGCTCGAGTGTGGCGAAACAATCCATGGGTGGGGAAAGACGGGATCAGCGTGGATCTATGACGAATGAGTGCGTCTCGGCGTATTGTCGCTGCGGCAAAGTAGAGCTCGAGATCGTCGGGGCGCCAATTTTGCGCGGCATTTGCTATTGCGCGAGTTGCCAGGAAGCAGGTCATCGATATCAGGCGGAGCCTGGGGCCGATCCTGTTTTGAGCGATGACGGCGGCACGGACTACGTCCTCTACCGCAAGGATCGCGTCCGCTGCCTCCAGGGCGGGGATCTGTTGGAAGAGCGGCGGCTCAAACCGGATTCGCCGACACGGCGCATGGTTGCACGCTGTTGCAACACGGCCATGTTCCTCGACTTCACCAAGGGGCACTGGCTCACAGTGTATCGCGCGCGCATTCCGGGCGATCTCCCGCCGGCAACCATGCGGCTGATGACTTCCAAAAGGCCCGCCGGTGTGATCTTGCCTGACGATATGACCAACTATCCGGGCCTGTCCGGAAAATTCACGCTGAAATTACTCCGCGCCTGGATGGCTATGGGATTCAGACGACCGCGGGTCCAGGGCGTTCCTTCGTGAATTGGGTTCGTCGACAGAGCGCGTCGGGGTGTTGGTAAGTAAGAATATCGGGAACAGCGTTAGTAACTCGCGAAATAGTTTTCGCGCGCGCATTTCGCTCTGCTACATCACAGTCATCCCGCTCCATTACCAAGGGGCGCCTGATCAAACGTCTACAGTCGCGGGGCGGGATGCGATGGCCGGATGACGGGTGGGCTTTAGACGAGCACCCAATCCATTCGGCGGTCCAAGTCGCGAAGATCCTGGCGCCGAGCGCTTCGGCGTTATGAGTGGTGTGGGGAGCGAAATCTCCTGCAGCCCCGTAGCGGAGGTCACCAATGGTCATGCCTCCGGGGGTCCGCGAAGCAAGCCGTAACCCATCGCGCGCGGGATATCTCGATCCGACGAGACCTGCGGTTTGACTACCCCATAGCCTTCGTTCCGCGAGGGGCGAAGGATCCGTAGATCCCGAAGGATCACGGATGTCCCGCGCGCCCTTGGATTTCTTCCAACGGCGCTGATTTCAAAAAAATCGACGCCGTCGAAATGGCGAAGCTTTGACAGAAGCAACGCTGGGCTGTTTGACATTGTGAATCGGATGAATTGCGCTCAACGCGAGCCACACACTCGGCGTCATCGCCCGGCTCGACCGGGCGATCCAGTAATCACTGCGGCGTCGGTGATTACTGGATGCCCCGCTTTCGCGGGGCATGACGGCTGAGTCTGTGGTGCGCTTCGACTATTTCATCTTCGCCTACTCCCCCTGCAGCACCTCGATCAGCGTGCGCTGGAATTGCTCCGGCGCCTCGACCTGCGGCGCGTGACCGAGCTCGGGGAATTCGGTGAGCTGCGCGTGCTGCATCATCTGCACCGCGCGGCGGGCGAGCTCAGGATAACGTCCGAGCCGGGCCGCAACATCGGGCGGCGCACGATTGGCGCCGGGCGCGGTGCGGTCGCGGCCGCCGATCATCAGCACGGTGCGCGGCTTGACGCGTGAGAGCTCGTGCACCACCGGCTGCGTGAAGATCATGTCGGAGGTGAGCGCCTGACTCCAGGCGACGCTCGCCTTGCCGGCACCGGCAAACATCCCGGCAAGCATGTACACCCAGCGGTCATAGTCGGGCCTCCACTCGCCGTGATAGTAGAACTTGCGCTGATATGCCTTGATGCTCTCGGCGCTGGTCTTGAGCTCGGTGTCAAACAGGCTGTCGATGCTTGCGTAAGGCACGCCCGCGGCCTGCCAGTCCTCCAGCCCAAGCGGATCGACGAGCACGAGCGTGTCGACTGCCTCCGGAAACATCAGCGCGTAGCGGATGGCGAGCATGCCGCCCATGGAATGCCCGAGGATGATGGCATGCTCGATGCCGCGTGACTTGAGCAGCGCGCGGGTGTTCTCGGCGAGCTGCGCAAAGCTGTATTGGTAGTGCTCCGGCTTGCTCGATTTGCAGAAGCCGATCTGATCGATGGCGATCACGCGATACCCGGCAAAGCGCAAAGCCGTGATCGTCGTGTCCCAGGTGGCGGCACAGAAGTTCTTGCCGTGAAAGAGAACGATGGTGCGTCCGTTCGGGGCCTGCGGCTTCACGTCCATGAAGGCCATCGACAGGCTTTGTCCCTGCGAATTGAAGTTGAAATGCTCCACCTGGAATGGATAGTCGAAGCCCTCAAGCACGGCACCGTAGACCGGCAGGGGCTCGGCGAGGGCGGCGCCCGCATTGAGTGCGGTAAAACACAGTGCGGCAATGATCGATGCGAACTTCTGCATGCTGCAATGACGCGCAGGCAAACGCGCGGTTCCTCGGGTTTTATCTAATCCAGAACGCCGACGATCGCGCCGATCAGGCAGGTGGTCAGCGTTCCAGAAACGATCGACTTGAAGCCCAGCGAAACAATATCGTCGCGGCGCGTGGGCGCCATCACCGCGAGTCCGCCGATCATAATGCCGAGCGAGCCGAAATTGGCAAAACCGCAGAGCGCGTAGAGCATGATCAGCCGCGTGCGCGGCGACAGCGCTTCGGCGGGCAGCTTGGCGAGCTCGAGATAGGCGAGGAGCTCGTTGAGCACGGTCTTGATGCCCATCAGCGAGCCGGCGGTGACCGCTTCGCTCCAGGGAATGCCCATCAGCCAGCACACCGGCGCCATCACGATGCCGAGCATGCGCTGCAGGGTGATCGCGCTGCCGCCGACGTCGGGCAGGAGGCTTAAGATGCTGTTGGCGAGGTGCACCAGCGCGACCAGCACCAGCAGCATGGCGATGATGTTGAGGAGAAGCTCGAGCCCTGCGGCGGTGCCGGTGACGATCGCGTCCATGGTTGAGCGCGCGACCGGCTTGATCTCGAGCGCGCCGATGTCGGTGCGGCCGCCGACTTTCTCCGGCACCATGATCTGGCTGATCAGCAGCGCCGCAGGCGCGCCGAGCACCGAGGCGATGAGCAGATGCCCCGCGGCATCGGGGATCGTCGGCTTGAGCATGGTGGCGTAGAGCACAAAGACGGTGCCGGCGATACCGGCCATGCCGCCGGTCATCACCATGAACAGCTCGGAGCGGCTGAGCGCGGCGAGATAAGGCCGGATGAACAACGGCGCCTCGACCATGCCGAGAAAGATGTTGGCTGCGGTCGAGAGCCCCACGGCGCCGCCGACGCCCATCGTACGCTCCAGCGCCCACGAGAAGCCGCGGACGATCGGCGGCAGGATGCGCCAATAAAAGAGGAGCGTGGTGAGCACGCTCATCACCAGCACCATCGGCAGCGCCTGGAAGGCGAGCACGAATTCCGCGCCGGGCACCTTGAGGTCGAACGGCAGCGGGCCGCCGCCGAGATAGCCGAAGACGAAGCCGGTGCCGGCGCGCGTCGCCTCGGCAATGGCGTCGACCGCGCGGTTGAGCGCGGCGAAGACGAGGCTCACCTGCGGTACCTTGAGCAGGAGCACGGCGGTGGCGAGCGTGACGAGGAGGCCGATGGCCGCCTGGCGAAGCGAGACGCCACGGCGGTCTTCGCTGATGAGCCAGGTGAGCGCCAAGAGCGCCAGGACACCGAAAGCGGATTGCAGGGTCAGCATTCAGGCATCAGGGTACCAGGAATCGCAAGACAGACATCAATCATCAGAAATCTGTCCTCTCATTATTGATTCCTGATACCCTGGTTTCATGCTTCTCCGTTTTGATTTTGGCTCGCTGACACTCGATGCCGAGCTGCTCGATACGCCGACAGCCAAGGCCATTGTCGCGGCGCTGCCGATCACATCCTCGGTGCTGACCTGGGGCGAGGAGGTCTATTTCGACGTGCCCGTCAACGTTCCGCGCGAGAAGGATGCACGCGCGATCGTGAGCCCCGGCGAGATCGCCTATTGGCCACAAGGCCCGGCGATCGCCATCGGCTTCGGGCGCACGCCGATCAGCCAGGGCGACGAGACGCGGCTTGCGAGCCCGTGCAACATCTTCGCCAAGGCGCTCTCGAGCGTGAAGGTGCTGAGCAAGATCCGCACCGGCACTGAGGTGAAGGTGACGGTCGTCGCCTAGCGCATGGCGAGTTCGGGTGCGTCCTGCGTGTCGCGCGCGGCTTCCATGATCCAGGCGCGAAACGCCGAAAAGGCCGGCTCGGTTTCCCGCGCCGCGCGATAGACCAGATACCATTGCGCGCCTTTGGAGACCGTCTGCGCAAATGGCGCCACCAGGCGTCCAGCGCGCAAATCGTCATCGAGATAGGGCCGGATGCCCATGGCGACGCCGACGCCGTCGGTGGCCGCCTGCAACGCCTGTCCGTAATATTCGAATTCAGGTCCGGTGGCGCGCAGCTGCGTGATGCCGACGGCGGTGAACCATCGCGTCCAGTCGTCGTCGGCGTGTGCGACGCGCAAGAGCGTGGCCTTGCGCAAGTCCTCCGGCGTGGTGAGCGCCCTTGCCATCGCCGGCGCGCAGACCGGCATGAGATTGGCGGCGAACAGCCGGTCGGTCATGAAGTCGGGCCACTGCCCGTCGCCGAGCCGGATGCCGCAGGTCCATTCGTCGTTGAAGGGCACCGTGGCGCCGCCGGTGACGAAGCGCACTTCGACCTCGGGCTGTCGCTTCTGGAAATCGGCAAGCCGCGGGATGAGCCAGCGCACGGCAAAGGTCGGGCCGACGCCGACGGTGAGCACGCGCGCGCCGGCCATGGCGGTGACTTGTGCCGTCAAGGTCGTGAGCTGGTCGAATAGGGGCGTGAGGCCCGCCTGGTAGGTGCGGCCGGCGACGGTGGGGACGAGGCGGTTGGCCTTGCGCTCGAACAACGGCACGCCGAGGCGCGCCTCCAGCAGATTGACCATGCGGCTCACCGCCGCCGGGGTGACATGCAGTTCTTCCGCCGCCCGGGCGAAGCTCCCGGTGCGAGCCGCCGCCTCGAAGGCCTTGATACCATTGAGAAAGGGAAGACGCCGCGCCGTCAGCATCAGGAATCCTAGCTGTTGAGACGTTAGTAGCGCCTTTTGAAAGGGACCGTCAACATATAAGCATCAGTAAAACTGATGCTGAGGCTAGGATAAGTCAGCTTGTGCCGGGGCTCGAATCGGCGGCATCTGCGGCACAGAAAACCATGAGCCCCCTGGTCATCACCACGCTCCTTGCCGCGATGCTTGGCACCTCGTTCCTGTCGGGCATCTTCGGCATGGCGGGCGGGCTGATCCTCATCGGCATCCTGCTCGCGATCATGCCGCTGCCCGACGCCATGGTGCTGCACGGCGTCACCCAGATGGCCTCGAACGGCTGGCGCGGGCTGCTTTGGTACAAGCACGTGCGCTGGCGTGCGGTCGGCTGTTATATCGTCGGTTGCGTCGTAGCGGTCGCGCTGTGGTCGCTGACGCGCTACGTGCCGAGCAAGCCGATGGCGCTGCTCATGCTCGGCGCGACGCCCTTCATCGCCCGGCTCGCGCCCGCGAGCCTCAAGCCGAACCCCGAGAGCGCGCTGCAGGGCACGATCTACGGTGCCATCTGCATGATGCTGCTGCTCCTCACCGGAGTCGTCGGGCCGCTGATCGACACCTTTTTCCTCGGCGGCAAGCTCGACCGCCGCGAGATCGTCGCCAGCAAGGCCGCGTGCCAGGTGTTCGGCCACGCCATGAAGCTCGTCTATTTCGGCGAGGTCATCAGCCAGCCTGGAACGGTCGATCCGCTGATCGCCGGGCTTGCCATTGTCGCCTCGCTGGTCGGCACCACGCTTGCCGCGCGCGTGCTCGAGGCGATGACCGACAAGCAATTCCGCAGCTGGGCGAACGCCATCATCACTGTCATCTGCGGGTACTATGTGATTCACGGCGCCGTGTTGCTGGCGCTGCCCTACGCCAACGCCAAATGAGGGAGGGCAAAATGCTCGATCCGCTGCTGCTCGATCTCGTCGAATGGGTCGCCAAGGAGCCGCGCTCCTATGCCGAGGTCATGGATGCCTGGCGTACCTCGTGCCCGCGGCTGCCGGTGTGGGAGACCGCCATGGATCGCGGCTATCTGCGCCGCCGCAGCATCGACGCGCGCGTCAACCGCGTGGTCGTCACTGAGACCGGTCTTGCGTTCCTGCGCGACCACGGCCGCATCGAGGCCACTGCGCTAGGTTGAGCTGCCGCTCGTATTGCCGTTGGCGCGCTCGGACTGCCGGCGCACCATCGACAGTGCCAGGTCCCAGGCGTTGCGGATATTGACCATCAGCAGCGTCAGCGCCCCGCCGGCGAGCGTGTCGAGCGCCCACTCCGAGTCCACGGCAATGAACACGGCGGCGACGATTAGGGTGACGTAACCCGCGCCGGGAATGAGGCCATAGGCGAGGTGATCCATCACATCGTCCCACAGCTTGATGAGCCTCGTCACCGTGTAGATGCTGACACAGATCCCGGCAACGCCGGTCGCGCCGATCAGCGTCGCAAAGAACAGCCGCTTGTGCTCAGGGATGAGCGAGATCGCGGCGACGAAGAACACGGCGCCGAAATGCACGACCACCGGACTGATGAAGATGCGGGTCATGCGCGCCCGCTCCTGCGTCAGGAAGCCGGCGCCGAGCGAGATGGCGACGAACAGCAAGGCTACCAGTGTCGCGCCGGCGGTGCCGACGAGAGTGTAGAAGTCGTGCCACTTCTCCAGCGCCTGCGAGATGTGCATCGTGTCGATCAGCCGCGGCCGACGAACGGCATCTTGTTCGCCATCACCGTCATGAACAGGACGTTGGTGTCGAGCGACAGGCTCGCCATGTAGACCACGGCGCGGCCGACGTCGTCGGCATTCATGCGCGGCTCCGGCGCCTTGACGAAATTCGCCTGCAGCACACCGTCGACCATCCGCTCGGTGAGCGGGGTTGCCGCGTTGCCGATGTCCACTTGCCCGCAGGCGATATCGTATTGCCGGCAGTCGAGCGAGGTACACTTGGTGAGCCCGGTCACCGCGTGCTTTGTCGAGGTGTAAGCCACCGAATAAGGCCGCGGCGCGTGCGCCGAGATCGAGCCATTGTTGATGATACGGCCGCCGCGCGGCGACTGGCTCTTCATGATCTTGATGGCTTCCTGGGTGCACAGGAACATGCCGGTGAGGTTGATGGAGACGACTTCCATCCACTTCTCGTAGGGCAGGTCCTCGAGCGGCACGGCCGGCGCGCCGATGCCGGCATTGTTGAAGAGGAGGTCGAGGCGGCCGAAGGCCGCCTTGGTCTTGGCGAAGAGGTTGAGTATGGACTCGCGGTTGGCGACGTCGGTCGGCACCGGAAGCGCGTTCCTGCCGAGCTTGCCGATCTCGCCGGCGACCTGCTCGAGCGGCTCCTTGCGCCGGCCGGCCAGCGCCACGTCATAGCCGTCGCGCGCAAGCGCCAGCGCAACGGCCTTGCCCACGCCCGTTCCGGCCCCGGTGACCACGGCGAATTTGCTCATTGGAGATGTCCTTCCCGCGTGAATTTTGTGGGAAAGGCAATATCAGGAAAGCCGCGTGGCGGGGAAGTGGTTAGCCCGCGAGCGCCGCGGGCTCTCGGGCGGGCCTGCTGATGCGCTCGCTGATCTCGGCGGCGGACACCGCCTTGCCGAAGCGGTAGCCCTGCATCATGTGCACGCCGGCGGCGCGCAGGAACAGCTGCTGGTCGGCGGTCTCGACGCCTTCGGCGATGACCTTCATGCCAAGACCGCGGCCGAGGCTGACGATCGCGTGCACGATGGCCGCGGCATCGGCCGCGCGCTCGATGCTGGCGACGAAGGTGCGGTCGATCTTGAGCTTGTCGAAGGGGAAGCGGCGCAGATACTGCAAGCTGGAATAGCCGGTGCCGAAATCGTCGAGGGCGAGCCGCACGCCGAGCGCCTTGAGCTTGTGCATCGAGGCTTCCGCGGTCTCCACATTGCCGATGAGGGTGCTCTCGGTGAGCTCGAGCACGAGCCGCTTCGGATCGAAATTGGTCTCCGCCAGGATCTGCTCGACGATGGCGACGAAATCGGTGCGGCGGAACTGCAGCGGCGACACGTTGACCGCGACCGTGAGATTCGGCCAGACCGCCGCGTCGGTACAGGCGCGGCGCAGCACCCATTCGCCGAGCTCGATGATCAGCCCGGAATGCTCGGCGATGGCGATGAATTCCGTTGGCGAGATCTCGCCGCGCTCCGGATGCCGCCAGCGGCACAGCGCCTCGACCCCGACCACGGTCTCGCCGCTGTTGTTCACCAGCGGCTGGTAGAGGAGGCGCAGCTCGCCGCGCTCGAGCGCGAAGCGCAGATCGGCCTCGAGCAGCTTGCGGTTGGAGAGGTCGGCATCCATCACGGCGTCGTAGATGCAGGCGCGGTTGCGGCCTTCGTTCTTGGCGCGGTAGAGCGCCATGTCGGCATAGCGCAAGATATCGGCGGCGCCTTCGCAATTCTTGTCGATGATGGCGATGCCGATCGATGCGCCGATGACGATGGTCTGCTTGTTGATCGTGTAGGGTGCCGCGAGCGCCGCGATGATGCGGTTCGCCAGCACCATGACATTGTTGGTGTCGGCATCGATCGAAGAGATCACGGCGAATTCGTCGCCGCCGAGCCGCGCCACGAGATCGTCGCCGCGAAGCGTGCGCGAGAGCCGCAGCGTCACGTTGCGGATGAGCTCGTCGCCGACCGGATGGCCGAGCGTGTCGTTGACCTCCTTGAAGTGGTCGAGGTCGATGTAGAACACGGTCGCCGGAGCGCGGCCGGCGCGCACTTCCTCGATCATCGCCTCCAGGCGCTCGCCGAAGAAGATGCGGTTGGGCAGGCCGCACAGCGGGTCGTGCATGGCGAGATGGCGCAGCCGCGTCTCACCGGCTGCGATCGCGGCGGCGGTCCGCCGCATATAGCGCAGGACGAAGGCGGCGAGCAGCGCGAAGCCAGCGAACGCGACGGTGACGAAGGGGACGACGTTGTTGACGATCTCGGCGCCCGGCTGGTTCGGCGTCCAGCCGAGCCGCATGATGGTTTGGCCGCGATAATCGGTGAGATCGTATTCGGCGTCGCCCGGCGGCAGCTTGTTGCTGATGTCGACGCGCCGCAGATTGGTGAGCCGCTGGCGCGAGGCGATGTTCTGGATCATCTCGCGATCGATGAACTTGATCGAAAACAACACCGGCGCGGCGGTATCCTCGAGCGTCGGCAGCACGCCGGGCGTTTCGCCGATCGGCGAGGCGGAGACGATCGCCGCGCGCCCGGCGAATCCCTGCAGCAGCGAGACCGGTCGGATGCGGCCTGCGGGCGCGTTGGTTTCGTTGCGCTCGAGGTGGATGACGCTGCTTTCATCGATGCCGCCGCGGCCACGCACATAGTCAAGGAGCGGCCCGAGCTCGGCCTGCGCCACGTCGAACTTGTTCGACTGCATTTGCGTGCGGCCGGCGAGCGAGTAGGTGAGGCGATCGGTGGCATCGACGATGAACACGTAGTCGTGGTCAAAATAGTTCTCCAGCCAGGCGCCGACGCGGTTCTGCACCCAACTCGGATCGAAGCGATTGCGGATGTTGCGCACTGCGGATTCGGAGGCGGCGATGCTCTCGAGCTCGCGCAGCACGCGCTCGGCGCGTGTGGTCACCGCGTGGGAGAGAACCTGTCGCTCCTGGCTGATGGCGACTTCATCGGCGCGCCAGGCCGAGGAGAGCACGGCGACGACGATGCAGACGATGGCGACGGCAACGATCACGCCGATCGGGACCACCACGCTCAACCGCGCGCGATCCCAACTCGTGTACTGCCGCTCCTCGGAACGCGATTGCGTTGCGGCCACCAAGCACTGCCCCTTTTGACGCCCCTGCACCCCAATCGGAGCGCGGACGTTAGGGCAGAAACCTTTTAAATCGCTTGAATTTTCCCTTTGTGACGAAACTGCCGCCGCTGCACGCCGCAATTCGGCAAAGGAGCTTAATCGTGGGTAAAGGTCAGAAGTCCAACTTTAGCTTGTTGTGTTGCTGTAGGGCGGGCGCGGGATCGCCATATGCGCGGCGCGCAGCGCTCCAGACCAGCGTTCCCGCAGATCTTGGAAGTAGGGTTCGCCTGGCTGAATTCTGTACGACAATTCTGGATTGTAAGTGTCGGAGCGTACGACCAGCAGGTCGATGGGCAAGCCGACGCCGAGGTTCGAGCGCATCGTCGAGTCCATGGAGATCAGGCCGATCTTCAAAGCGTCGTTGATGTCGGTGTCGAAATTGATGGCGCGGTCGAGCACAGGCTTGCCGTATTTATGCTCACCGATCTGTAAATACGGCGTGTCGACCGTGCATTCGATGAAGTTGCCGGCCGGGTAGATCATGAACAGCCGCAGCTTCTCACCCTTGATCTGACCGCCGAACAGGAAGGCAACGTCGTAATCGATCTCCTGTGCCTGCAGCGCCTTGCCCTCGCTGCCGTTGATCACGCGGATCGCGCGTCCGATGCGCCGCGCCGCCTGGAACATGGTCGGCGCGTTCATCAGCGTCTCGACTTCGCCGGTCTCCGGATTCTGCATTCCCTCGATCAGCGTCGAGCGCACCGACTGGCTGAAGGAGAGATTGCCGGAGGAGGCGATCGCCATCACGCGCTCGCCCGGCTCGCTGTAGATGTGCAGCTTGCGGAACGTCGAGATGTTATCGAGGCCCGCATTGGTGCGCGTGTCGGCGATCATCACCAGGCCTTCGCGAACCAATATGCCGCAGCAATAGGTCATCGTGCTCTTCCGAATGTATCGACGGCGGATTTATACCGAGCCGACGCCATCGGCGGCAATGGCTCAGCTTTGTGACTGCCACGAGGCTTGAGCGACCTCGACGGCGACCTTGAGCGTCTCGCCGGCGCCGCCGTAGCGGCTGCCGCGCACGGGTGCAGCACCGAGATAGTCGAGGCCCACCGCAACCCGGATATGGGCATCGGTAGCGCAGATGCCGTTGGTCGGATCGAACGCCACCCAGCCCAATTCGGGGACATGGGCTTCCGACCAGGCGTGCCCGGCTTCCTGCATGGTAACGCCGTCGTTGCGGCGGAAATGCCCGCCGACGTAGCGCGCCGGAATGCCGAGATGCCGCGCCGCGGCGATGAACACGTGGGTCAGATCCTGGCAGACGCCACGGCGCAGCGCGAAAGCTTCCGCGGCCGTCGTGCTGGATTGCGTCGGGCTGGTGTCGAAGGTCATCTCGCGATTGAGGAGCTCGAGCAACCGATGCAGCATCTTGAGCGGGTCGCCGGCAGCGCGGGCTTCTTCGGCAAACGCGACGATCGCGGCATCGGCGCGGGTGAGATCGGTGTCGCGCAGGAACATCGCCGGCGGGAAGCGCTCGATGGCGCCGCGCACCACGCCGTGGGTGTCCTGCGTCTCCACGACGCCGTCGACGGTCACCTGCAGGGTGTCGAACGGTCCTTCGGCGGTGAAGCTGTGCGTGATGTTACCGAAAGCATCTTCGTAGGGATGCAGCCGGCAGTCTTGCGAGAGGTCGATGCGCCAGTCGACTACGTACTGGCCTTCATGGTTGCGCGGCGTCAGCCGCAGCACCTGGATGACGCCGGTCGGCGGCACGTCATAGTGATACTCCGTCGTGTGCGAAATCCGGATGCGCATGGAGGCTGGTTCTGCTGCGGTCGAACGGCGGTCTCGTCGCCTGTCGGCGATTCAGAAAGCTATCATACGAGAAACTGCTCGGTGATGGCGACGCCAAGCCGGTTGTTCTCGGTGATGAACTCGCCGATGAATTCGTGCAGGCCGCGCTGAAAAATGCCGTCCATGCGGCTGTTCTGCAGGCGCGTGCGGATGCCGCGCGCTTGGCGCTGTGCCGCGCCTTGCCGGCCATAAACCGAGGCGATCGAATCGAGATTGCGCACGATGGCTTCGTAGCAGGACGACAGCGAGCGCGGCATCTCGTCCTTGAGGATCAAGAGGTCGGCGATGAACCAGGGCTTGACGCTGTCGCGATAGACCCAGTGATAGGCGGTGTTCGCCGAGACCGTGCGCAGGATCGCCGACCACTGGAAATAATCGAGCGGACCACCGACGCGCTCATTCTCCGGCAGCAGCAGGTGATATTTGACGTCGAGGATGCGCGCGGTGTTGTCGGCGCGCTCGACATAGACGCCGAGCCGCGAGAACCAATAGGCGTCGTTGCGCAGCATCGTGCGGTAGGCGGAGCCGTCGAAGCGCAGCGAGCTTTCCTGCACCCAGCGCAGGAAGCGCAGCACTTCCTCGCGCGAGCTCGGGCCGTTGCCGTAGCGCTTGAGCTCGAGCCAGGTGCCGTTGATGGCGTCCCACATTTCCATGGTCAGCGCGGTGCGCACGGCGCGTGCATTATGGCGGGCCAGCTCCAGGCAATTGCGGATCGAGGAGGGGTTGTCGCTGGAGAAGGCGAGGAAGTCGACGACGTTTTCCTCGTTGGCTTCCTTATGCGCCGCGAGGAACGCGCTGCTGCAGCCCGCGGTGGCGACCGCGGATTCCCATTCATTGCTGGCGCCGACATAAGCGAGCGGCAATGCGGTCAGGCGCAGCGTCGCCTCGAGGATGCGCGCGAGATATTCGGCGCGCTCGACATAGCGCGAGAGCCAGTAAAGATTGTCGGCGGTGCGCGAGAGCATGTTCAGACTCTCCGCATACGCAGGCGTGATTCCCCTCCCCCCGCGCAGCGGCGGGGAGGGGTTAGGGGTGGGGGGAACAGCGTTGCCATAGCTTGCATCGCCCCCCACCCCCGACCCCTCCCCGCCACTCGCTTCGCTCGCGGGGGGAGGGGAGCTGAAATGCCGAGTTCGTGTCTCATCCGTCCAGCACCCAGGTGTCCTTGGTGCCGCCGCCCTGGCTCGAATTCACCACCAGCGAGCCTTTCTTCAGCGCCACGCGGGTGAGCCCGCCGGGCACGATGCGGATGCGGTCGCGGCCGGTGAGCACGAAGGGGCGCAGGTCCACATGGCGCGGCGCCACGCCTTCCTCGACGCATGTCGGGCAGGTGGAGAGCGACAGCGTCGGTTGCGCGATGAAGTTCTTCGGGGCCGCTTTCAGCTTGGCGCGGAATTGCTCGATGGTGACCTTGCTCGCCATCGGCCCGATCAGCATGCCGTAGCCGCCGGAGCCGTGAACCTCCTTGACCACAAGCTCGTGCAGGCGATCGAGCACGTAAGCGAGATGTTCGTCTTCGCGACAGCGCCAGGTCGGCACGTTCTTCAGGATCTGCTCTTCGCCGAGATAGAATTTCACCACCTCGGGCATGAAGCTGTAGACCGCTTTGTCGTCGGCGATGCCGGTGCCGACCGCGTTGGCGAGTGTAACGTTGCCGGCCTGGTACGCCGACATCAGCCCGGGAACGCCGAGCACGGAATCCGGACGGAAGGTGAGCGGATCGATGAAGTCGTCGTCGATGCGCCGGTAGATGACATCGACGCGCCGTGGCCCCTGCGTGGTGCGCATGTAGACCGTTTCGTCGCGGATGAAGAGGTCGCGGCCTTCGACCAGCTCGACACCGAGCTTGTCGGCGAGGAAGGAGTGCTCGTAATAGGCGGAGTTGTAGACGCCGGGCGTCATCAGCACGACGGTCGGATCGGTCGAGGCGCTCAGCGGCGCGACGGATTTCAGCGTCGCGAGGAGCTCGTCCGGATAATTCTCCACCGGTGCGATGCGGTGACGCGCGAACAGCTCGGGAAAAAGCCGCAGCATGATCTCGCGGTTTTCCAGCATGTAGGAGACGCCGGAGGGCGTGCGCGCATTGTCCTCGAGCACATAGAAGGTGTCGGCATCGACGCGCACGATGTCGATGCCGGCGATATGCACGTAGATATCGTGCGGCACCTTCTGTCCGTTCATTTCCGGACGGAAGGCGGGATTACGAAAGATCAGGTCCTCGGGCACGACACCGGCGCGCAGGATCTCGCGCGCCCCGTAGATGTCCTTGATAAACAGGTTGAGCGCTTTCACCCGCTGCGCGAGCCCGCGCTCCACCGTGCGCCATTCGTTGTTGGCGAGGATGCGCGGGATCACGTCAAAGGGAATCAGGCGTTCCTGGGCTTCGGCTTCGCCATAGACCGCGAAGGTGATGCCGATGCGCCGAAACACGAGCTCGGCTTCCTTGCGGCGATAATCGAGCACATCGGGCGGGACTTCGCCGAGCCAGCGACCGAGCTCGGTATAGGGTGTGCGCACGCCGCCATTCGTGCCCTGCATCTCGTCGAAGGCGGTCATAATCGCGACAACTCCCCCAGCCGAGGGCTTGGCCCTCGTTTCCCCATGCAGGCACGTCGCTGCAAGCTTTGCGCCAAGCTCGGCCCAGGTCCAGATGGCTTTCGTAGGCGTCCCCTGCCTATATTTTGGGCTAGCCGGCCAGGAGCTGCCCCTTGGGGGAACATGCCGGCTAACGCCTTGAGACTCCCCGCACTCCCGCGTAGAGCCTTACGGACCAGGATCGAGCCAACGGAAAGGACGCCATGAGCGAGGAGATTGTCACCGCAGCGCTGCTGGTCATCGGCGATGAGATCCTCTCCGGGCGGACCAAGGACAAGAACATCGGCTACATCGCCGAGTACCTGACCAATATCGGCATCGACCTGAAGGAAGTGCGCGTCGTCCCCGACGTCGAGGCCGAGATCGTCGCCGCGCTCAACGCGCTGCGCCACAAGTTCACCTATGTCTTCACCACCGGCGGAATCGGTCCGACCCACGACGACATCACCGCCGAATGCGTCGCCAAAGCCTTCGGCGTGCCGATCGACGTCGACCCGCGCGCCCGCGCCATCCTGGAAGAGCGTTTCGCCAAGACCGGCACCGAGATGAACGAGGCGCGGCTGCGCATGGCGCGCATTCCCAAAGGCGCCGACCTTGTCGTCAACAAGGTGTCCGGCGCGCCGGGATTCTGGATCGGCAATGTCATCGTCATGGCCGGCGTGCCGGCGATCATGCAGGCGATGCTCGATGAGGCTGCGATCAAGCTCAAAGGCGGCGCCAGGATGCTGTCGGAGACCGTGCGCGCCGACGCGCGCGAAGGCGACGTCGGCAGCGAGCTCGGCGCCGTTGCCAAGGCGCATCCCGAGGTGGTGATCGGCAGCTATCCGTTTTTCGACGAGAAGCTCGGGCCCAACACCAATATCGTGATCCGCGCGCGTGATGCCGCGAAGCTCGCCGCCGCCAAGGCATCCGTCGAGGCGATGCTCGTCGACGTCAAGACGAAGCTCAAGACGGCTTAGCGCCGGAGAGTTTGCCGATGCAGCAGGACGCAAAGGCGAAAGAGCAGCCACCGCGGGACAAAATCTTCCCGGTGTCGTGGGACCAGTTCCACCGCGACGCGCGCGCGCTCGCCTGGCGGCTCACCGGAGCCGGACCGTTCCAGGCCATCGTTTGCGTCACCCGCGGCGGCCTGGTGCCGGCGGCGATCGTGGCGCGCGAGCTCAATGTGCGGCTGATCGAGACCGTCTGCGTCGCCAGCTATCATGACTACAGCAATCAGGGCGAGCTCAAGGTGCTCAAGGGCATCGCCAGCTCGATCGTCGGCATCGGCGGCGGCAACGGGCAGGGCGTGCTGATCGTCGATGACCTCGTCGACACCGGAAAGACCGCACGCATCGTGCGCGACATTTTGCCCAAGGCGCATTTCGCCACGGTCTACGCCAAGCCGATGGGGCGGCCGCTGGTCGACACCTTCATCACCGAGGTGTCGCAGGACACCTGGATCTATTTCCCCTGGGACACCGGGCTCGCCTTCCAGCCGCCGATCCACGGTAGCGGCGACTGATCTGTTCGCCTATCCTCGCTACAACAAAAAACGATAAGGGGAGGAACATGCTCACACGACGCGCACTCGTCGGCGGTGTTGGTTCGCTCACGGTCATGGGCGGGTTCTCGGCCCGCGCCCAAAGCGGCTATCCCGATCACACGATCCGCATCCTCGTCGGCTATCCCGCGGGCGGTGGCGTCGACATCGTGGCGCGGCTCCTCGCCGAGCAGATGAAGAACACGTTCCGCCAGCCGGTCATCGTGGAGAACCGCACTGGCGCCAGCGCGATGATCGCCTCGGCGGCGGTCGCGCATGCGGCGCCTGACGGCTACACGCTGCTCGCCGCTGCGTCCGGCGAGGTGGCGATCAATCAGCATCTGTTCAAGGACCGCATGACCTACGATCCGGCGCGCGAGCTCACGCCAGTCGCGCTTGTCGGCATCGTGCCCTGCGTCGTCGTCGTCAAAGCCGACTCTCCGGTGCACAATCCGGCCGAGCTCGTGGCCTATGCCAAGGCCAACCCGCACAAGCTGTCGTTCTCGTCCTCCGGCGTCGGCAATCCGCAGCATCTCGCCGGCGAGCTGATGAACACAATGGCGGGCATCGACGTGCTGCACGTGCCGTATCGCGGCTCGGCGCCGGCGGTCACCGACGTGGCGACCGGTGCGGTCACCATGAGCTTCTCCAGCCTCGCCGCGGTGCTGCCGCTGATGCAGGGCGGAAAAATCCGCGCGGTGGCGGTGACCTCGCTCGAGCGCATGCCCCAGCTCCCCGACGTCGCGCCGCTCGCCGAGGGCTCGCCTGGCCTCAAGGGCTACGAGCTCCTTAACTGGTTCGGCATCTTCATCACCGCCGGCACGCCGGAGCCGATCGTCGCCAGGCTCAACGACGTCATCAACACGGCGCTCAAGAATAAGGCGATTGCCGACAACCTCACCGCGCAGGGCATCGTGCCGAAGCCGATGACGCATGTGGAATACAAGCGTTTCGTCGAGTCCGAGACGGCGAAATTCGCCAAGGTCATGCAGGACGCCAAGATCAAGGGGGAGAATTAGCGCAAGCGTCGCCGGCTCAGGGGCCTGCGCGCGGTCCAGCGATCGGCTATGCTGTCGCCGCATCCGTCCGGGAGGACAGCCGATGAACGTCAAGCCGAAGACCGACAACGCCACGCCGCTCGACGACAAGCGCTCACACGTGGTGCGCGCCAACGATCTGCCGTGGGAGAAGGCTCGTTTCCCCGGCTGCGAGACCAAGACGCTGCTATTTGACGCGAAGAGCGGGCTTGCGACCGTGCTGATGCGCATGGCGCCCGGCGCGACGCTGCCGGACCACGAGCATGTGCTCATTGAGCAAACCTATGTGCTCGAGGGCTCGCTCGTCGACAAGGAAGGCGCCGACGCCGGGCTCGAGATCGGCCCCGGCGAGTTCGTCTGGCGTCCGGCCGGCAGCCGGCATTCCGCCTGGAGCCCCAGGGGCGGCGTGTTCCTGGGGATCTTCCAGGTGCCCAACAAGTTCTTCGAGACCGACGGCCGCGTCACCGATGCCTCGGGTCGCGACTGGGACCCGGTGTGGAAGTCGGTGCTGGACGCCAAGTAACGCAGGCGCGCCGCCGCACGTTTGATGGCCGCGCAAGCGATGCTAGAACCGCCGCGGGCCGGCGTGGCGGAATGGTAGACGCATCGGACTTAAAATCCGTTGGGGGGAAACTCCCGTGCAGGTTCGAGTCCTGCCGTCGGCACCAGAAAATCAAGAAGTTAGCTGTTTGATGTCGACAAGTGAATTTGTGGCTAGCCTCTCATCAGCCACACACATCGCGCGTCAGATTTTTCCGTGAAATTGCGCGCGTAGAGAACTTCGGAGCTATCGTTTGAGTACCCGCAAACATTTTATGATCGGTCTCGATGCGCCGGAGGATTTCGAAAAGATCTTCGAAAAGGCGAACACATTAAGCGAAGTCGGGATGTATGCGGAAGCTGTTCCACTCTTTGAACGTCTCTATAAAGGTCACGAAACGCTGGTAGCTCCGCAACTTGGCTTCATCTATTCACAAGAAGAATTTGAAGGTCGCAATAATTCCATCGCCGCAAGATATTATCGCGTTGCAGCCGAGAGCGGCGATGCCTACTCGCAATACGCGTTGGCCGGCTTGTTGCGCCGATCAGGCGATCCAGAGCAAGCAATGGAATGGTATCGGCGCGCGAGTAGTGCTGGACATGGGACAGCCTCTTACATGCTTTTTCAGATGCACAGATCGCGGGGGAATAAATCGCTTTCCGAACAATTCTTCAGATTGGCCGTCCAGCAAGGCAATCCGATTGCGATTCAACGCTTCGCAATCCGACAGACCTTCGGTCGATATGGGATTGGAGCGATCCCTAGCGGCATTTGGACCTATTTCAGCAACATGCGGAATCTTCTTCGGTTCGTTAGAAGCCATGTGCCGCGAGGCTGAGCGTCCATGATGTTGCCGTCGGCACCACTGACTCAAGAGACCTTGAAATGGTGCCGCGTGAACTGCGCGACCGCCTCCCACCACTTCCGCAGCTCGGCGATCGCGAAACGCCACCACACAAGCCACCACGGATCGGGCGGGATCACCACCATCGTGCGTCGCGCCTTGGGGTCGAGATAGCCGAGCGCGAGGAGGAGCTCTTCGAACGAAGAGCGCGCGATGGATCGATCCTGCAGGCGCACGAGCACGGTCCGGCACTGCGCGAGCCCGGCGATATGAAATCGGCAGCCGCTTCCTTGAACATGCTCGAGACAGGCGCGGTAGTGCGTACCGGCGATGGGGAAGGGATCGAACACCGGCGTGTCGGCCGTCAGCTGATAGAGATGTCGGATCTCCGCCGCCTTGTTGGTCTCGACGACGAGGAAATGTTCTTCGTTACTGCCGAGCCAGACGGCAATCTCAGAGCGGGACTTCGGCCAGAGCAGGACCGGTTTGGTCGTCATGGTGCAGGCGCCATTCCCGGCCGGATCGGGTGTCCGGTCGGCGGAACGGGAGGCCAACGCATACCGCCGAAATCCGTTCAAGGGTCCCGGCATTGATTTGGATCAAACCGGGAGCCGAATCTCCGGCTAATCTGTGCAAAAGCCATGGGGTGGAGTGCGAACGCGTGCCGACGACTGATTTGTTGCAGAGATGTACGGCTGCGGCGCTCAATGGCGCCGATTTTCCGACGATCTGGCACGATATCATCAAGGGACACCCGGTGGTGGTGGGGGTGCCGGTCCAGGCCGATCTCAATCGCTTGGAAATCCCGCTGCTCAACCATCAGCGGCTGGTGTTCGACTCGGTCGCCAAAGAATTCCGCATCGCCTGAGCACGGTGGACTACCTCGCCACGAGCGATGCTCAGGCCTCTTTCATCTTCGAATAGTGCCGGCGCGCCTTGGCACGGTTGCCGCAGGAGCTCATCTGGCACCAGCGGCGCGTCCCGCCCTTGCTGGCGTCGACGAACAGCCACAGGCATTTTTCGTTGGCGCATTGGCGGATGCGCCGGGCACCTGAACTGACCAGCAGATCGGCGGCAGACCACAGCACTGGAGCGAGTAGCCGCGCGGCGCTCGGCCGTGGCGTGTCGATGCGCCAGCCGTAACCGCTATCAGCGCGCGCAAGCGCAGTGCGCGCCGGAGCCTCGGCGAGCGCCGCATTCAATGCTGCGAAATCCGCATTGTCCGCGGGCTTGCCGGCGGCGAGTGCGCTGAACGTCCGGTAGATGCCTTCACGTAGCGCGAGCGCATCGGCAAACAGCGCGTCCGCTTTTTTTGGATGCTCGCGCGCCCACGCTCGCATCGGCGCCAGCGCCGCAGCGCCAACGCCACGTTCGAGAAAGCCGGCGAGGTCGTCGAAGCCGTGCAGCGTCTCGGCTGCTGGTGCGCTGCCGCGCCAATACTGCGTGTTGGCGAAGTCGAGACAGAGGTCGTCGCGGACACTGGCGATCAGCATGGGAGCAGCGGGCCTCGAATCCCTTGGTTCACGTCCATACTAACCCCTATGCCGGTTGACAAAGCATGAGCGCTTTTCTAGGAACATATAACCAGATAACTGGTTATGTAGTTATAAACGTGAAAGCAACAAGGAGAGCTGCCATGTTCGATCACGTGTCCATCGGCGTCCGCGACATCGCCCGCACCAAGCGCTTCTACGATGCGGCGTTAAAACCGCTCGGGCTGACCTGCCTCAGCGAAGGGGCGGAGTCTCTGGGCTATGGCCGCGACAAGGTGGGCTTCTGGATCAGCGCCAGTGCGCGGCCGGTTGCCGCCGATACGGCATCCGGCCTGCATTTCTGCTTCGCGGCGCCAGACAGCGCGAGCGTCGACGCCTTCCACGCGGCAGCGCTGCGCGCCGGCGGAAAGGACAACGGCCAGCCGGGTGTGCGCCCCGATTATTCCGAGACCTATTACGCGGGCTTCGTCGTCGATCCTGACGGCTATCGCCTCGAGGCCTATTGCAACAGCGGCAAACCGTGAGTGTAGGGAGGCAGTAATGGCAATGAACCCGATGCTCGACGCGCTCCACGCGCCGGCTCCGAACCCGGCGCTCGCAGACAAGCTCTCGCTCTATGGTCAATTCGTCGGCTCGTGGGACATCGACGTCGACTATCAGATCCCGGGCGGGCCGCGTCTCCAGGCGCCGGCGGAATGGCATTTCGCCTGGGGGCTCGAGGGCGCGATCATTCAGGATGTCTGGATTTGCCCGACGCGCAGGTTTCGGGTCGGCAAGCCAGCCGAACCGTGGCATCGCTACGGGACGACGTTGCGTCGGTATGACCCGACGATCGATGCTTGGCACATCGCCTATTTCGATCCCCTGCGGGCCTTCGAGATCCGCCAGATCGGGCGGGCCGCCGGCAATGAGATCGTGCAGATGCAGGTCGGCGACCACAATGGCGTGTTGCGGCGGTGGCGGTTCCTCGATATCGCCAAGGACACCTTTCGCTGGCTCGGCGAAATTTCCTGGGACCGCGGCGGCAACTGGACCTTCGAGCTGGAGATGCAAGCGCGCAGACAATCGTGATGACGCAAGCACAAGAACAGCAAGCGCAGCACTACTGCTTGTTCGAGACCGCGCTCGGCACCTGCGGTGTCGCCTGGAGCGAGCACGGTCTCACGCGCGTGAATCTTCCCGAGCGCGACCGCGCCGCGATCGAGCGGCGGCTGCAGGCGGGCAAGCGCAGCAGCGCTGAGCCGCCGGCCGTGGTCCGCAATGTCATCGCCGCCCTGCAGCGCTATATGGCGGGCACGCCGGTCGCGTTTGATGATGTCCTCATCGATTGGACCGGCGTTGATGACTTCCGCCGCGATGTCTACGACGCCGCGCGCAAGGTCGGCTGGGGCGAGACGGTGACTTATGGCGAGCTGGCGAAGCGGGCGGGCTATGACGGGCAGGCGCAAGAGGTCGGGCAGGCGATGGCGCGCAATCCAGTGCCAGTGGTGATGCCGTGCCATCGCGTGCTGGCGAGCGGCGGCAAGCTCGGCGGCTTCTCGGCTTATGGCGGCACGCTCACCAAGGAGCGCCTGCTCATTCTCGAAGGCGTCGGCAGCCCGCGGTTGCCCGGACTGTGACGTGCGATCTTACGCGGTTGGGAGCGCCTCGATCACGATCGCAGTCGGCGCGAAGCAGGCGTCTTCAAGGCAACGCAGCGCCTGCTCGCGCAACGCCTCGGCGGCGGCATGGTCGCATTGCTGGTCCGCCTGCTGAAAACATTTTTCAGCCAAATCGATCAGCTCTTTAGCGGTCGTCATCGTGACCTCCACAATGGCGGTAAATTCTGCGAGTGGCGGTGAGGCAGCTTTGATATAAGTCAACAGCATACGAATCGTTGCGGACGACGTTTCGGCACGAACAAAAAAATGCGCATAGGTAAAGTGATGCTGCGATCGATGAACGTGCTGGGGCTGCTGGCATTGGCCGCCGCTCTTGGCGGGTGCAGCACCACCGAGGACTCCCAGGCGCGGATGTTCGCCAATCCGGGGCAGTTCGAGCTGTTCGATTGTCCGCGGCTGGCGATGCGCGCGCAGGAGCTGGCGAAGCGCGAGCAGGAGCTCCGGATGCTGACGGCCAAGGCCGGTGACGATGCCGCCGGCCGCTTCATCGCCGGTCAGGCCTATCACAGCGAATACATGCAAGTCCGCGGGCAGCTCGGCGAAATCGCCCGCATGCAAGCGATAAAGAACTGTGATGCGACGAATGCCCGTCCGCGCCAGCAGCGAGTCTTGCCGGCGCCGCCGCGCAAAGACCAGCGCTCATAAAAGCTTCATCGCTGAGAGTGGGCTGCCATCGGCGTCCAGGGCGCCGGTCATGGAACTTTTTGTTCCGCTGCGCCATTGAGCCCTGGATTGGAAACGGCTTGGGCAACCGCCATGAATACGCTCATCAGCGTGCTTATTACATTCCTCGTCGTCATTCTGGTGCTCTATCTCGTGAACATGCTGCCGCTTGACGGGCGCGCCCGGCAGATCGTGCGCGTGATCGTCATCGTGATCGGCATCGTGTCGCTGTTGAAATACCTGGCAGTGTTCTGATGGCGCTGCCACCGGATCCACGCGACAAGCCGGGTGAGCGGCCCGACCGCGTGCCGCCGAAGCCTCCAGACCGACCGGAGCGCGAGCCGATCGTGCCGCCCGATCAGGATCCGCCGATCGACGATCCGGTGCCGCCGTTGCCAGGCGGCGAGCCGCCGCCCTTGCAGGTGTGAACGGACCGAGCTGCTATAATCGCCGCGACAATTTTTCGGCGGCGAGGGGCAATGGCACAATCACTGGCAGATGCGGCGGGGCACGAGCTCGTCGCCATGTACCGCAAGCGCGAAGCGTCACCGGTCGAGGTGACGCGCGCGGTGCTCTCGCGCATCGATGCGCTCAACGGCCGTTACAACGCGTTTTGCCTGGTCGATGCAGAGCGCGCGCTCGAGGCCGCGCGGCAATCGGAAAGCCGCTGGATGAAAGGCGCGCCGGCGAGCGCCATCGACGGTCTGCCAGCAACGATCAAGGATATCATCCTCACCAAGGCTTGGCCGACGCTGCGCGGCTCGCGCACCGTCGAGCGCGACCAGCCGTGGACCGAGGACGCGCCGGTCACCGCGCGACTGCGCGAAGCCGGCGCGGTGATCTTGGGCAAGACCACGACGCCTGAGTTCGGCTGGAAAGGCGTGTGCGATTCGCCGCTGACCGGCATCACGCGCAATCCATGGAATCCGGCGTTGACGTCGGGCGGCTCGAGCGGCGGCGCCGCATTGGCGGCAGCGTTCCGCATGGGCTGCCTGCATGTCGGCACCGACGGCGGCGGCTCGATCCGCATCCCCGCCGGTTTCAGCGGCGTCTTCGGCATCAAGCCGACCTTCGGGCAGGTCGCGGCCTATCCGCTGAGCCCCTTCGGCACCATCGCGCATATCGGGCCGATCACGGCCAATGTTGAAGACGCCGCGCGCATGCTCACGGTGCTCTCGCGCCCCGACACACGCGATTGGTATGCGCTGCCGCCAAGCGTTCGCGATTTCAGCAAAGGCCTTGATGCCGGCGTCAAAGACTTGCGTATCGCGCTGAGCATGACGCTTGGTTATGCCTCGGTTGACTCCGAGGTCGCGGCTCTGGTCGAGCGCGCGGCCAAGGTGCTCGCGGAGGAGGGTGCAATCGTCGAGCGCCGCGATCCCGGGTTTCCCGATCCGTTCGAGACGTTCCGGCTGCATTGGTTCAGTGGCGCCTCGCTGGTACGCCGGGCCATTCCTGCCGAGCGCTGGCCGCTCCTCGATCCCGGCTTCGCCGCAGTCGCCGAGGCGGGCGAGCGCATCCCGCACATGGATTATGTGACGGCGGTGGACCGGCGAGGCGCGCTCGGCTTTCACATGCAGCAGTTTCATACCGAGTACGACATTCTGCTCACGCCGACGCTGCCGCGTCCTGCCTTCGAAGCGGGACAAGTGTCGCCAAACGGCGTCGACCAGTCGAACTGGATGCATTGGACGCCGTTCAGCTATCCGTTCAACCTCACGCAGCAGCCGGCGGCGTCGATCCCATGCGGCTTCACCGCCGCCGGACTACCGGTCGGGCTGCACATCGTCGCTGCCAAATATCGCGACGACCTGGTGCTGCGTGTCGCGCGCGCCTATGAGCGGCGACATCCGATCAACCTGCCGCCGTTACCCGCCTGAAATTCCTATCCGCGGTTGCCGACTAAAGCTATCGATGCGTCGGATCTTCAGGCTGGCTCTTCGACGAATCGTGGCATCGTAGTGTTAGCAGAAGCGTGGTGCCCCGCTTCGGGATAGACTCAAATTAGAGCCTCAGAAGCAACAGATTTAGGCGAGGTTCTGCGTCACGCACCCGCTCAAAATCGCGATCAGTGGAGACTACTATGATATTTCGTTCTAAGGCCTGCGAACAAATCCAGATGTCATTTTCGTTGATGCCTAATCGAAAACCGGTAGCGGCATTAATCCAATTTTCTATGAACTGGCCGCGTTGTGCTCTGCTGGCATTCGGCATGTAGTGCACGACCATGTCTCTCAATTGGCCAAGGGTGTAGCGCATGACACAACATCCAGACTTGTGGTTAACAACAAATTGACCGGGACGACTCGACAAATTAACAGGTGGAACGTAATAAGAACAAAATGGGAAGTCGAGCCCAAATGCGGGAACACTTTGGCGCTACCTTTGATCCGAACGATGAGCCGCTGCCAGCTTAGAGCTTCACCCCGCGCAGCCGCAGCGCATTGCCGACAACGCTGACCGAGGACAACGCCATCGCCGCCGCGGCGATGATCGGCGACAGCAGAATGCCGAACACCGGGTAGAGCACGCCGGCCGCGATCGGGACGCCGGCGGCGTTGTAGATGAAGGCGAAAAACAAGTTCTGCCGGATATTGCGCATGGTGGCGCGCGACAGCGACTGCGCACGCACGATGCCGGTGAGATCGCCTTTGGTCAGGGTCACGCCGGCGCTTTCCATGGCCACGTCGGTGCCCGTGCCCATGGCAATACCGACGTCGGCGGCGGCCAGCGCCGGTGCGTCGTTGACGCCGTCGCCGGCCATGGCGACGACGCGGCCTTCGCGCCGTAGCTTCTCGACGACGCTCCCCTTCTGCTCCGGCAGCACCTCGGCTTCGATGTCCGTGATGCCGAGCCGCCGCGCGATCGCCTGTGCGGTGGTGCGATTGTCGCCAGTGAGCATGACAATGCGCAGCCCTTTGCTGCGTAGCGCATTGAGCGCATCAGTGGTCGTGGTCTTGATCGGATCGGCGATGGCGATGATGCCGGCGAGCTTGCCGTCAATGGCGGTGATGATCGTTGTGGCGCCCTCTGCGCGCAGGCGGTCCGCCTCCGCGGCGAGCGGAGCGGTGTCGATGCCGAGCTCGGCAAGGAATTTGGCATTGCCGATGACGACGCGTTTGCGCTCGACCACGCCGATGGCGCCTTTTCCGGCGGGCGCATCGAACCCGCGCACCGGTGCGAGGGTGAGCTTGCGGTCTCTCGCCGTGGCGACGACGGCGCTCGCCAATGGGTGTTCACTCGACTGTTCGACGCTAGCCGCGGCGCCCAATACATCGTCTTCGGTGAAGCCGGATGCAGGGACTACGGCGACGACCTTCGGCTTGCCCTCGGTCAGCGTCCCGGTCTTGTCGACGACCAGCGTATCGACCTTTTCCAGGCGCTCGAGTGCCGCGGCATCCTTGATGAGCACGCCAATCTGCGCGCCGCGGCCGACGCCGACCATGATCGACATCGGCGTGGCGAGCCCAAGCGCGCATGGGCAGGCGATGATGAGCACGCTCACAGCGGCGACGAGACCAAACGTGAACCGCGGCTCGGGCCCAAAGGTTGTCCAGGCGCCGAATGCGGCGACCGCAGCGAGGATCACCAGCGGAACGAACCAGCCGGAGACTTGATCGGCGAGACGCTGGATCGGCGCGCGGCTCCGCTGGGCCGAGGCGACCATCTGCACGATCTGTGCAAGGAGGGTATCGCGCCCGACCTTCTCGGCGCGCATGACGAAGCTGCCGCTCTGGTTCAGCGTGCCGGCGATGACCTTGCCGCCGCTCTCCTTGGTCACCGGCATGGACTCGCCGGTCACCATGGACTCGTCGAGCGCAGAGCGGCCTTCGATCAGCGTGCCGTCGACGGGGACTTTTTCGCCGGGGCGCACGCGCAAGCGGTCACCAGCGGCAACGACATCGAGGCTGACGTCCTCCTCGGTGCCATCATCCTTGATGCGGCGCGCAGTCTTCGGCGCGAGGTCAAGGAGCGCTCTGATGGCGCCAGACGTGGCTTCGCGCGCGCGCAGCTCGAGCACCTGGCCGAGCAGCACCAGCACGGTGATCACCGCGGCCGCTTCGAAATAGGTGGCGACGGCGCCGTCGTGGGCGCGCACCGCCGCGGGGAACAGCTGCGGGAAGATGGTCGCGACGATGCTGTAGCCCCAGGCGATGCCGGTGCCGAGCGCGATCAGCGTGAACATGTTGAGATTGCGCGTGCGCAGCGATTGCAGCCCGCGCACGAAGAAGGGAAAGCCCGCCCATAAAACGACGGGCGTAGCCAGCGCGAGCTGGATCCAGTTGGAGAGCGTCTGGTCGAGCCAGTTGTGCGCGCCGGCGAGATGGCCGCCCATTTCCAGCACGAAGACGGGCAGCGCGAGCGCAAGCCCGATCCAGAACCGCCGCGTCATGTCGACGAGCTCGGGATTCGCGCCGCTGTCCGCCGTGACCATCTCGGGCTCAAGTGCCATGCCGCAGATCGGGCACGCGCCCGGGCCGATCTGATGGATCTGCGGATGCATCGGGCAGGTGTAGATCGTGCCTTCCGGCATCGGCTCCGGTGCTTGCTTCGGGCCGAGATATTTCTGCGGATCGGCGGCGAACTTGGCGCGGCAGCCGGCGGAGCAGAAGTAGTAGGTCTCGCCTTGCAACTGATATCGGTGCTTGGCGGTAGCCGGATCGACGCTCATGCCGCAGACCGGATCGATCGCGTGATGGTCGGACGCCGAGTGATGATGATGCGCGTGGTGCTGATCTTCGTTCATGACGTTCGACAAGGTTGAGGGCTTGTAGGAGATACCCTGGGGGGGTATATAACGAGCATGGACAAGGACAGCAAGGGCGCAGCGATCAAGCGGCTCGGCCGTATCGAAGGCCAGGTGCGCGGCTTGGCGCGCATGGTCGAGGACGACCGCTACTGCATCGACATCGTGACGCAGATCGGGGCGGTGCGCGCGGCGTTGCGGCGCGTCGAGGAGGAAATCCTGCGCGAGCATGTCGCGCATTGCGTCGAGCACGCGATCGCCTCCGGCGACAAGCGCGATCAGCGGCAAAAGATCGCCGAGCTCATGGACGTGATGGGCCGCAGCGCGCGTTAGCGCATGCTCAGTGCGCCGCGCAGGTCTTCAGGCCGACCAGGCTGTAAAGCGGGCAGACCGCGAAGATCGCGGTGAAAATAAGCACGGCTCCGAGCCAGCCCAGCCAGTTGTACCCGCTATCCGGCGCGATGATGCCGACAGCGAAGGTCAACAGCGCCGCGCCGACGATGATCCGCAGGACGCGATCGATCGTTCCGAGGTTGACGGTCATGATGGAATCTCCATGCGAACGGCCCATTAGGGCTCGCGGCACGGACGACTCCATTGATCAAGGTCAATACTGCCTCAGGCGAATTTCTGCCGCGCCAGCCGCGCGCCCTTGCCAAGCGCATCAAGCTTGGCGATGGCGATGTCGCGGTGCATCGGCGCCATGCCGCAATTGGTGCAGCAGACGATGCGTTCCTTGGGAACGTATTTCATCACCTCGCCGAGCGTGGTCACGATATCGTCCGGCGTTTCCACCTTGTCGGTGGCGACGTCGATGACGCCGACCAGCACATCCTTGCCCTCGAGCAGAGAGAGCAGCTTCATCGGCACCCGCGAATTGATGCACTCCACGGAGACCTGATGCAGACGGCTCTTCGCCAGCGCCGGGAAGATCTCCTCGTACTGGCGCCACTCGCCGCCGAGCGTGGCTTTCCAGTCGACATTGGCCTTGATGCCGTAGCCGTAGCAGATGTGCACGGCGGTGGTGCAGGCGAGGCCATCGATCGCGCGATGCAGCGCCTCGACGCCCCACGTCTTCACCTCGTCCATGTACACATTGAACGCCGGCTCATCGAACTGGATGACGTCGATGCCGTCCTTCTCCAGCGCACGCGCTTCCTGGTTGAGCAAATCGGCGAAGGCCATCGCCATTTTCACGCGATCGCCGTAGTGCTTGTCGGCGACAGTGTCGACCAGCGTCATCGGTCCCGGCATGGTGATCTTGAGCTTGTGCGCCGTATGCTTGCGCGCGTGCCGCGCTTCGCTCTGATGCACGCGGCCTTTGAGCCGCAGTGCGCCGGTCACCATCGGCACCATCGCTTTGTAGCGATTGTTGCGGATGCCCATCTCGACCTTATGCGCGAAATCGATGCCGTCGACGAATTCGACGAAGCCGTGCACGAAATGCTGACGCGACTGCTCGCCGTCGCTGACGATGTCGATGCCGGCATCTTCCTGCAGCTTGATCGCCAGCAGCGTGGCGTCGAGCTTGCCGGCCTCGAGATCGGCGCCGGAGAGGCGCCACGGCGCCCAAAGCTTGTCGGGCTCGGCCAGCCAGGACGGTTTCGGCAGGCTGCCGGCAACGGTGGTCGGGAACATGAGCGTTTCCAGTTTTATGGTTTTGTTGGCGGACGCCAATTATAGAGCCAATCATAGCGCTTGAGCAGGCTGTCGCCGCCGCGCGCGCGCATGAAAAGATTGCGCAAGTACCCTTCGGGTCCCGACATCCCATAGATGCGCGCCTGCCGCCGCGAGGCGCGCTGCACTTTGGTTGTGCGTGGGCGACGCGTACGCTCGTAGCGCCGCAGCGCGCGGGTGGGCCGCTCGAGATTATTGGCAAGCGCGTCGGCCAGGACAGGACCATCCTCGATCGCCGTGCCCGCGCCTTGCGCCAGGAACGGCAGCATCGGATGGGCCGCGTCGCCCAAGAGCGTCACCGGCCCACGGCCGCCGCGATGTGGGCGCGGGCGGTCGAACAGCGCCCATTTCTGCCAGCGCTCGGGCAGCGACAACAGGTCGCGCGGCGCTTGCGCCCAATCCCAGCGCGAAAAGTGGCGCAGCAGCTCTTCGCTCTCGCCGGCGGAAGTCCAGCCCTGCTGCCGCCACTGATCCTGGACAATGACGACGATGTTGATCAGCGCGCCGCCCTTCACCGGATAGTGGACGACATGCGCGTCCTGGCCGAGCCACAGGTGCACCAAGGGCTCGCGGAATTCCGGGATCACCGATTCCGTCGGCACCAGCGCGCGCCACGCGGTGCGATTGCGAAACTTCGGCGCCGGGTCGCGGCGTAGCCGCGCACGCACGCTCGACCAGATGCCGTCAGCGCCGACGAGCGCGATGCCGGTGTCGTCGCCGACCTGTCCGGCGCTGCGCCACTGCACGGTGACACCGTTGCTGTGCACCGCGAAGTCCTCGACGCGCGCGTCGAGCTTGAGCGTGATCTCCTGTCGGCCGCGGACGGCCTCGGCGAGCGCGGCCTGCAGATCGGCGCGATGCATGATCCAGTAGGGGGCGCCATAGCGTGCCTCGACCGCGGCGCCGAGCGGGATGCGCACGACCTCGCGCGCGAAGCGCGCGCTCATCACACGGATCGCCTGCGGGACGAGAGCGGTGCGCTCGATGAGCGGACGCAGGCCGAGATCGATCAGGATGCGCGTGGCGTTGGGCGCGAGCTGCAGTCCGGCGCCGGCTTCCTCGAGCCGGTCGGCCTGCTCGAGGACAAGAGAGATGAGATCACGCTTGGCCAGCGACAGCGCCGCGGTCAGCCCGCCGATGCCGGCTCCGGCAATGATGACGGTCCGTGCCGACGCCACGATAATAATGCTCCGGGGATCTTAAGCGGCGACCGGGTCCCGCAGCGCGCATTCCGGCGGACGCGCCGAATGCGGGTCGAGCTTGGGGTCGAAACGATAGAGCGTCGAGCAATACGGGCAGATGATCTCAGAGTCGTCGCCCATATCCAGGAACACATGCGGATGGTCGAAAGGCGGATTGGCGCCGACGCACATGAACTCGTGCGCGCCGATCTCGATCACCGGAACGCCGGAATCGTTGTGGAAGTGAGGCACGACCTTATCCGCCATGATTTTGCGACCTTTGTGCCGGCAAGGTTCCTGGCCGGCAGAGGGAACTCGATTTCGCGGCACCATACCGGGGCGATGCCGCGATTCCTAGCGATTAGTATTCGTAAACCTTCGTCATTTATGTGTGCGTGACGGCATTGAATTCCAAAGAATTTTCCGCGTAACCGGGTGCGGTTCGGCCGACCGCAGTGTGGAGCGTTTGTTGATGTTGACGGCGAGTGAGGTCGCGCTGCGGAAGGCCAGGAGCCACAAGGCTACCCCGGCGCTGATCCTTGCCGCGGCGCTCGCCGGGGCCGCCGTGGTCGTGGTGCCGCGGGGGCTCGAGGCGCAGGCGCTGCTCATCCAACGCAACGAGCCGGTCCGCGTAGCGGACCGCGCGCCGCAATGGAGCTTCACCCCCGAGCGCGTCGAGCGTGAGCTCGCGATCGCAACTGGCGCGAGCGATGCCGAGCTGGGCTTTTGGGTGCTCGGCGCGCTGCTCAATGTCTTCGGCTTTGTGGCTGCGCTGAAAAGTGCCGCAGAGAACGCGACGCTCCGCGCCGTCCGCCATCGCAAGGCGCGCCGGCAGCTTCGCTTTGCAGCAATGACCGCGCGAGGCTGACCTTTCGCATGATCTTTTCCGACCTGCCTTCGCCCGCCGGAGCATCACGAAACAAGTCAGGTTGTGCAAAGGGCTTCGCGCAGGCGGGAAACCGGTGCCCCACTTTTCGGGATCATGCGATAAGACTCTGCGCATGATCGCTCGGAGCATCCACCACGGACCGGTCAAGATCGCCTATCTCGACGAGGGCGACGGCGACCCGATTGTGCTGGTGCACGGCTTCGCCTCCACCAAAGAGGTCAACTGGGTCAATCCCGGCTGGGTATCGACGCTGACGCAGGCGGGGCGCCGGGTCATCGCGCTCGACAATCGCGGTCACGGCGCGTCTGGCAAGCTTTACGACCCTGCCGATTATCACACGACACTCATGGCCGACGATGTGCGCGTGCTGATGGCGCATCTCGGTCTCAAGCGCGCCGACGTGATGGGCTATTCCATGGGCGCCCGCATCACCGCCTTTCTCGCGCTCGCACACCCGGAGCTCGTGCGTTCGACGATCTTCGGCGGCCTCGGCATTCATCTCGTCGAGGGCGTCGGGCTGCCGGAGAGCATTGCCGATGCGCTGGAGGCGCCGTCCGTCGATGTCGTCACCGATCCAACCGGCCGCACCTTTCGCTTGTTCGCCGAGCAAACCAAATCGGATCGCAAGGCGCTCGCCGCGTGCCTGCGCGGGTCGCGGCAGACGATCTCGCGCGAAGAGATTGCAAAGCTCAGCGTCCCCACGCTGATTGCGGTCGGCACCGAGGACACCGTCGCCGGTTCGTCGCACGCGCTTGCCGCGATTATTCCCGGCGCGCGTGCGCTCGACATCCCCGGCCGCAATCACATGCTTGCGGTGGGCGACAAGGCTTACAAGATCGGCGTGCTGGACTTCCTCGGGACGCGCCCATGACCCGGCACGTCGAGCCGGCGCGCGCGACCTTTGTCGGCGCGAGCGGCAATCGTCTGATCGCCGACGTGTTCGGCGAGGGCGGTGACGCCGTGCTGCTGCTGCATGGTGGCGGGCAGACCCGGCACTCCTGGAAGCGCACCGCGCAAGCGATTGCGCGCGACGGCCGCACCGCCTATGCGCTCGACCAGCGTGGCCACGGCGATTCCGATTGGATTGAGGACGGCGCCTACAGCTTTCCCGACTACGCCGCTGACGTCCGCGCGGTAGCGCAGGAACTGACCAAGCGCAGCGGCAAGCGGCCGGTGGCGATCGGCGCCTCGATGGGCGGCATTGCCTCGCTGCTCGCCGAAGGCGCGGCGGAGAAAGGCGGCGAGGGGCTCCTCTCCGCCATCGTGCTCGTCGACATCACGCCGCGGGTTGATCTGCGCGGCGTGGAGAAGATCCAGGGCTTCATGCGTGCCCATGCCGTCGAAGGCTTCGCCACCGTGGCAGACGCGGCAAATGCCGTGGCGCATTATCTGCCGCACCGTCCGCGGCCGCGCTCGCACGAGGGGCTGCGCAAGAACCTGCGCATGTCGCCGGATGGACGCTGGCGCTGGCATTGGGACCCGCGCTTTCTCGAAGGACCCCGGCCGGTGAATACTGACCGGCCGGGCGTCGAGGCGGCGCTGACCGATGCGGCGCGGCGGCTCAAGATCCCGGCACTGCTGGTGCGTGGCGCGTCCTCCGAATTGGTGCAGGAGGCGCATGCCCGCGAATTCCAGGAATTGGTCCCCCACGCCGAATTGATCGATGTGAGTGGCGCCCGTCACATGGTTGCCGGCGACCGTAACGATGCTTTCTCGGATGCTGTTTTAGACTTTATTGGCCGCCTTCACCCTTGAGGCTCCGACGGCCGGAACATATGTGGTAAACAGTACGCGTTCGGTTTTCGCCATCCGAAAATCCGGAGATCTCGCAATGGCTCAGCCGCAAGCACGCAAGGCGCTCGATAAAGTCGACCCGGTTTGGGGCAAGCTTCGCGAAGAGGCGGAAGAGGTGGCGCGGCGCGAGCCCGAGCTCTCGAGTTTCATCTACGCGACCATCCTGCATCATGACACGCTGGAAGCCGCGGTCGTGTATCGGATCTCCGAGCGGCTCGCGCATGCCGACGTCTCCGGCGAACTGATCCGCCAGGCCTATGGCGATGCGCTCGAGGACGAGCCCGGCATCGGCATGGCATTTCGCGCCGATATCGTCGCCATCCATGATCGCGACCCGGCGACACACCGCTTCCTCGAGCCGGTGCTCTATTACAAGGGTTTCCACGCCATCCAGTCGTATCGCCTGGCGCACTGGCTCTGGGATAAAGGCCGCCGCGATTTTGCCTATTACCTGCAGAGCCGCGCTTCCTCGGTCCTGCAATGCGACATCCATCCGAACGCTCGCATCGGCCGCGGCATCTTCCTCGATCACGCCACCGGGCTGGTGGTCGGTGAGACCGCGGTGATCGAAGACGATGTCTCCATGCTGCATGGCGTGACGCTCGGCGGCACAGGCAAGGAGAACGAAGACCGGCATCCGAAAATCCGCCGCGGCGTGATGATCGGGGCCGGCGCCAAGATCCTGGGCAATATTGAAGTCGGGCATTGCGCACGCATCGCCGCGGGTTCGGTGGTCATCAAGCCGGTGCCACACAACACGACAGTGGCCGGCGTGCCGGCCAAGGTCGTCGGCGAGGCGGGCTGCCCCGAGCCGGCGCGCTTCATGGATCAATTGTTCTACGACAACGGGCCCTAACTCAGCTTGCGCGGGTCGTTGACCCATGACATGAAACCGCGGGCCAACGACCGCTGGAGAGCCGCGTGGACGTCCAGGAGATCCAGAAACTCGACGCTTATCTCAAGCGCCTGTTTGGCAGCGCGCGAATTCGCGTCGCGCCGAAGCAGGACGATCTTGCCGACGTGCTGATGGGTGAAGAGCGCCTCGGCGAGCTCAATGTCGACGACGAGGACGACGAGCGCTCGTACAATTTCCGCATGGAGTTCAGGCTCCCCGAGGTTGCCGATCTCACCCCGAAGCAGCAGCTCGACGCCTATCTCAAGCGCAAATTCGACAACGAAAAAATCCGCGTGATCCCGCGCGCGAAGAAGCAGGATTCGCTCGAGGCCTATGTCGGCGACGAGTTCGTCGGCGTGCTATTCATCGAGAACGAGAAGAGCCAGCGCTCCTACATTCTCGAGATGCCGATCCTGGAGATGGATCTCTAATTATCTCGCCGCTGGATGCAGGCGCGCCATCAGGCGCTCGATGCCGCTCGTGAGCGTCGCCGTGTCGGCCAGCCAGTCGCGCGGAAAGCGGAAGGTGACGTCGGCGCCATCGATGCGTCGCTCGTCGAGACAGACGCCGGAATTGCCGACACCTTTGCGCGTGCAGCGGGCGACGAAACGCTCGGGCACAGCCGCGTCGTAGATCAGGTCTTCGCCCTGATAGGGTGACCCGTCGCTGAAATGACGCAACATCAATCCGCCGGGGCCGTTCTCGATCGCCGGCGTGAGATAGCGCGGATAGATCGTCTTCAGCCGCTCGCCCGGGGGCAGCGTTGCTTCGCCGCCGGCGATGGTGACGAACAGCCGTTCGTTGGGGTCGAGCGGCGCGCCGACGCTCGGCTTCACCGCCGGATCGGGCGGCGTCAGCGAGGGCCACAGGTAAGCGAGATCGACGCGCTCATGCGCTCCCGGCTTGCGCTGCACGGGCATGCGGATCGCAGCCGGCTCGATATTGAAGGCGACGCCGGAGACGGTGATCGGCAGCGCCGGCGCATCGAGCGTGACCGGAGGCTCGGCCGGCCAGCGCGGCCACAGCACGTAGCCGACATAGGCGATCGCAAGGCTGCCGGCGAGCGCAAAGCCGACCAGTGGCAGCACCGACAACCCCGTCGGCCGGCCGCGCCGTGCTCGTCCATAGGCGATATGCGCCATGTCCTCTCCGTCGAATCAGCAGGGCACTCGCCGGCAACCGTGAGGCGCAATCGTTTACCCTTTCTTAAGGATGCGCTGGCCTCGAACCGCGGCCTTTGCGATCAGTGGGGCTTCAGTCGCGTTCGAGGGTCCTATGGTTTCGCCGGAATCGCTGCAGTTGTTCCTCGCGCTGAGCTTCGGGTTCGCGTTCGCCGGCCTCCTGGCGTCGGCCTATCAACTGATCACCGAGCAGCCGTTGGGCTTCGGACTGCTGCAGCATGGGTCGCGATTGTTTGCCGTGGCGGCGGTTCCGTTCCTCGCCTTCACCGCTCCGTTCATTATCATGCGCAACACGCTGCGCGGACGACGCATCGAGCGCCGGCGTTTCGAGTTCGTTATGGTGGCGACCATTGTCGCCGGCTGCTGGAGCATGCTCTCCGGCACTGTCGTGGTGATGGCGCTGCAGACGATCGCGCAGTACTAAGCCGCGTGCCGTCGCGGCGCTCGCTTCCCCCGGACAGGCATGGCAAGGTCGCGCCCGATTTTGATCGGAGACGCGAATGCCCATTTACGAGCTCGATGATGCGAAGCCGGAATTCCCGGCGGACGGCCGCTATTGGATTGCCGAAACTGCGGTGCTGATCGGCCGCGTGCGCATGAAGAGCGACACCAGCGTGTGGTTCGGCGCCGTCCTGCGCGGCGACAACGAATGGATCGAGCTCGGCGAGCGCTCGCAGATCCAGGACAATTCGGTGCTGCACACCGATCCCGGATTTCCCATGGTAATCGGCAAGAATTGCGTCATCGGCCATCAGGTGATGCTGCATGGCTGCACCATCGGCGACAACACGCTGATCGGCATGGGCGCCATCCTGCTCAACGGCTCGAAGATCGGCAGCAACTGCGTCGTCGGTGCCGGCGCGCTGATCACCGAGGGCAAGAGCTTCCCCGACAATTCGCTGATCGTCGGCGCCCCGGCGCGGGTCGCGCGCGCGACCGATGAGAAGGCCGCGGCCATGGTGGCGCGCGGCGCCGACATCTATGTGCGGCGCTCGCAGCAATACGCCAAGCAGCTGAAGCGGATCGGCTAGCGGCGTCTCGTCTCTACACGCCATTCCGCGGATCGCTTCGGAACGCACCTGCATGCGCAACGCTGGCATGCGCAGTGCGGGCAGCGCGATCCGCCATCAAGAGCCATATCAAACGCGCTGTCGCGTTGGTCTTTGCATTCGCGCGATGGCCTTTATCTTCAATCTGGCTACTCGACTGCGGAGCCGCGCGCCGACATGTTCGACTTTCCAAATCTCGATGCTGCCGATATGGGCGATCCCAATCGTGCCAATACAGCTGCCTGCTTGGCGCTGATCCTGATCGCGCTGCTGCTGACAACACTCGGTACGTTGAGCTTGCAGGGTGACCGGGATCTCAGCTCTGCAGCCGCGCCGGCGATGATCGACGCCGCGTCGACATCCGCGTCCGCTGTCGACGGCGGATAGCGCCGCCGATCGATCTCCCCCTGCCATAAAAAGGTGCGGCCGGTGCCTGGGGGAGCACCGGCCGCGCGCGAACCTGGTCTGGGGACGGGGAGGGGTGGGGACGTGACCAGGGACGCGTAAACCTTTCGATCTCAGCGAGCCGACGCGGTGGTCGCGGCCGGGCGCGGTTCGCCGAGCGAGACCCACATGTTCGGATCGGATTGCGATTGCCGCTTGATGAAGCGGTAGCCGGTGTCGGACCAGAGCACGATCTCGGCGTTCTGGTTGTCGAGGATGTATTCGCCCTTGTTGGTCTTCACCGTGAGCACCGCGTGGCCGTCGCCATGCTTGTCGCGCACGACGGTGATCAGCAGCGCCTCACGCGGCCAGCCGGCCTGGACCAGCATGCGCCGCTTGAGCAGCACATAGTCCTCGCAGTCGCCGTAGCCGTCGTCGGGATAATTCCAGCGCTCGACCACACCCCAATGCTCGAGGTCGGTCATCGGCTTGATGTTCTGATTGACCCACTGATTGACGCGCACGAGATCGGTCCACGACTTGGGCGAAAGCACCACGTCGCGTGGCGTCGACGGCTTGGTCGCGCACTCGCCCTTGTACTCGTTGCAGAACTCGATCCAGCCAATCGGCGCCCGCGCCACGTCGCCGACGGCGACATAGAGCGCGCGCTCGGTGGCCGCGACACTGACTGGAGCAGCCAGTGCCGCGGCCAAGACAGCCGACAGCGCGGCGCCGTGGAACAGTATTCGTTTGTTACGCCAGCCCATTTGTAGCCCCTCCCAACGTCACGGGGCCACATTTCCCACAAAGCTTTTGCGGTGCCGCTAAGTAGAAGACTGAGTTTTGAAGTGAAACCGACTAAACAACTTGGCGAATACTGTAATCATTTGAGGCGAATTCAAATAAAAACTGAACTATTCAAAGTCGACTAAAATTGAATGCATTAAGCCGCGGAGTACCGCCAGCACGCGGTTTCTCGCGCGCCGAAGGCGCGGCATTTACTCAAATTTGTCGGAGCGAAATGGGGCGACATCGGCGCAGGGGCGCCGTGTGGGCGCGAGCGCGGCCGCAAATTGCAACGAAGTCGTTTACTCGCCGGTGATGTTGTCTTCGACGAAGTCGGGATGCTGCAGCCGCGTGAACTCCACGGCGAAGCCATCCTCGATGTGGCGGACGACCCGGGCCTGCGCCTTTCCGACCGTAATAATCGCGCCGACCGCGGGGCGCTGATCCGCGGCCATGGCGATGGCGGCGCCGGACAGCGACAGGTCGATGATGCGGCAGGTGACGTTGGTGCCGTTCGGCAGCACCAGGCGGGCGGCCGGCCGCTTCGGCACGAAACGGCCGTGGCGGCGGTCTTCCGGCAGGTTGAGGATGTGCCGATTGGCGAGCCAGGTGAGCTGCGCGGCGAGCTTGTCGCGTTTGCGCAGCGTCGCCGAAATGGTCATGGCGAAGCCATTCTCGAAGGTGCGCGCGATGACGCCCTCGAGCCGGCCCAGATGATCGACATAGGCGATGACGCGCTCGCCGGCGGCACCGGCCACCGGTGCGATCAGGGCCATGCCGCCCGGCGACATATTGATGACCTGGCAGGGAAATTCGCGCCGATCGGCCAGCATATAGCGGCCCAGCAGGTTGACCTTCACCCGCTGGTGACGCCGCCGCTCTTCCGCGAGCGGCAGAAACTTCGGCTTGGCTTGCGCGAACGCCATTCTGGCGCGCCCTCGGGTTTGCGGTCTGGTTGGCTGCAACCGAGACTATTGAGGGAGCGTTAACGCCCCGTTAGCCGTGCGAGCCGCTCCGAGGCGCTCATGCGGCGGCCGCCCTCATAAACCACGAAGCCGTGCCGCACCTGTGCCCCATCCGGTAGCGGGGTGTTGGGCCCCGCGATCTCCTCGGGCTCGACGCGCGAGAGGGTCGGCGCCGGCATGGCTTCGACTGCCGGGTCGAGATGGCGCAGCGCTGTCAGCGTCAGGTTCTCAACCGGGAGGGTGCCGAGCCAATACGGGCGCTCGATCGGGGCGAGCACGCCGAGCGCGCGCACCCGCGCATGGCCGCGATGCGCCAGCGGCAGCAGGAGGAGCTCGAGTTCGACCGCGTCGCCCTGCGCATTATACGCATTGGCCCCGGCCACGACCCCGACCGCCTCGTCACCGACAATGGTCAGGAGTTCGTCGAGCGCCTGCTGGCTCGCCTTCTCCCAGGCGGCGGAGAAGATTTCGCCCTTCATCTCGCGGCCGAACAGCGCGCAGACGCGCGTGCCGGCGAGACGGTAATGATGTTTGCGCGAGAAGCTATTCGCCAACACGAAAGCATCGCCCAACGACTTGCGGATCGCCGCCGGATCGATGTCGTCGCGCTCCGGCGCCGGCCGCGTGCCGCGCCGCTCGTTCCAATAAGTGTACAGTTCGCGCGTCGAGGAGTGTTTCATGGCGTGCCCCTGTCTCGTTCCGAGACGGAGCCGCCCGTTTTGTCTCCGTTCGAGACAGGCTGGCGCGGCTTTCCGCTCGTGTGCCCGCCACGGAGCAGGGCGCGTGCCGCGCGCGTCATCGTCCTCGCCGCGCGGCCGCCTTCGCCGGGTTAGTGTTAAAACGCGCTTCGCATTGCGCATCGCGCGGCAGCGAGTATGGTCACCCTCGATCCACATGACGCGTTCGTTCCTCCAAACGAAACGCTGACAGACTTAAAGAGCCGCGGGGAGGCGAGGGGATGTGACCCTTGCATGAAGGGGCTCGAAGGAGGGCGAAAGCCCTCCTTTCCTTTTTTCTGCGTCAGCGTTGCCCATCTGTGCGAACGCCACTTGCCGAGCACGGCTCCGCCGGCCTAAGTGAGCGCGCATCAACGGACCTTTCGTGCAGCGCGAACCCATCCTCAACGTCCCGCCGATCCTGATCGCGCTCCTCGCCGCGCTCCTCCTCGTGCATCTCGGGCAGATGCTGTTCAACGACGAGCAGGAACGCGAATTCCTGCTCACCTTCGCCTTCATTCCCGCACGCTATGACGAAAGCCTCATTCTCGGCGGCCCGCTGCCCGGCGGCTGGGGCGCCAACCTGTGGACCTTCGTCACCTACGCATTCATCCACGCCGACTTCACGCATCTCGGTCTCAATGCGGTTTGGCTGTTGCCGTTCGGCAGCGCGATTGCGCGCCGCTTCGGACCGCTGCGTTTTGTCCTGTTCTTTTTGGTCACGGCCGCGGCCGGGGCGCTGATGCATCTGGCGACGCATGCCGGCGAGATGTTTCCCATGGTTGGCGCGTCGGCCTCGATCTCCGGCACCATGGCGGCGGCGATGCGCTTTGCCTTCCAGCGCGGCGGACCGCTCGGCGGCCTGTGGCGGCACGGCGGCGAGGATGCCGCCTACCGCGTGCCGGCGCTGCCGCTCTCCGGCGTTTTGCGTGACGCGCGCATTCTCGTCTTTCTCCTGGTCTGGTTCGGCATTAATGCGCTGTTCGGAATCGGCTCATTGCCGATCACCGGCAGCGATCAGACGATCGCCTGGCAGGCGCATATCGGCGGCTTTCTCGCCGGTCTGCTGCTGTTCGGCTGGTTCGATCCGCCGCTGCCGACGCAGGATCCGCCTGACGCAGTGCACAGCTGACCCCTTGTGCGGGGCGTCCCCGGTGCCAGGATGACGAGAGTCGCCATGCGACGCCCTTTCTTCGGGCTGCGCATGGAACTGGAAAATCGCTAGCGGCGTTCACCTCAACCTGGAACGGAGGCTGGCATGCTGGTGAAGCATATTCTGGCCGCCAAGGGCGGCGACATCGTCAACATCGAGCCGACAGCCAATCTGGCCGCAGCGGTCGGGCTTCTGGCCGAGCGCCGGATCGGCGCGCTTCTCATCCTCGGCGCCGACCACCGCATTGTCGGCATTCTCTCGGAGCGCGACATCGTTCGCGTGCTCGCCGAGCGTGGCACCGCGGCTCTCTCGGAGCCGGTCGGGCAGGTGATGACCCGCAACGTCATGACCTGCAGCTGCGACGACACGATCTCCAGCATCATGGAGCGGATGACCACCGGCAAATTCCGCCATCTGCCGGTGGTTGATGAAGGGCGCCTCGTCGGGCTCATCTCCATCGGCGACGTGGTCAAGCACCGCGTGCAGGAGATCGAGCACGAGAGCGCGGCGCTGCAGGATTACATCCGCACCGCATAGCCGCAGCAGAGCATAACGCTCGGCTATTTCGGGATCGCGCTGGCCGGCATCGGCGTCGACAGCGCGGCGACAGCTTCGTTGATCTGATCCATCGCCTTCTCCGCCGCCTCGATGCCGAAATTGATGGCATCGGGCGCGCGGTGGAAGTCGAACCAACCGAGCTGCCCGAGCCTGGGATTGATGGTGACGTCGGGCGGATCGCCGGCAAGGCGCGCGCGGGTGATGCGGTCCTGCATGACGTTGAAGGCTTCCACCATCACCGTCGGAATGCCCGGCCGGGCGCCGGTATTGAGAAACTGACGGCGCAGCGAGCGCTCGGGCCCGAAGATGCCGCGCAGCCCGCTCTGCTTTTTCTCCAGCTCGTGCATTTCGTCGTCACTGGCATCGGGACCGTGGCTGGAAATGGTGACGCCGCGGCCGAACAGATCCGAATTGAGATTGACCGCGATGACCATGCGGGCGCCGAGCGCGCGCGCAGCCGAGACCGGCACAGGATTGACCAGCGCGCCGTCGACCAGCCAGCGGCCACCGATGCGTACCGGGGCAAAGATCCCCGGCAGCGCGTAAGAGGCGCGCAACGCATCGGTGAGCCGCCCGCGGGTGAGCCAGATTTCGTGGCCGGTGTTGACCTCGGTGGCGATCGCCGCAAAGCGCAGCGGCAATTCGTCGATGGTCGTGTCGCCCAGCGCTTCGATCAGCTTGGTGGAGAGATGCGCGCCGCGAATGAGACCGGAGCCGGAGAGGTTGATGTCGAGATAGCCGAGCACGCCGCGGAAGGTGAGCTTGCGCGCCCAGTCCTCGAACGCCTCGAGCTGCCTCGCCGCATAACAGCCGCCAACCACGGCGCCGATCGAAGTGCCGACGATGACGTCGGGGACGATGCCGTTCTTGGCGAGCACGTGCAGCACGCCGATATGCGCGAACCCACGCGCAGCGCCGCCGCCGAGCGCAAGTCCGATGCTCGGACGCGACATTGCAGGTTGCACGGGCTCGGGCACGGCTTCAGCGGCGCGGTCCCCATTGCGCGCGCGGCTGAAAAATCCCTCGAAGACCACGGCAATATCTCCCCTAGGCACCAATGATCCGGCCGCGCCCTCGGCCGGACAAGGGAATCGGTGGGTTATGGTGAAAATCGCTGACGCAAGTATGTGACCGGAGCTTGACGTTTCTCACTGGCTTAACGTTAAGCGGGGGAACTCAGTTCACTGCGTTCGCGCTGCAGCAGGCCTGCCGCATTGCACACCTGACATTGTTACCGGCCATAGCGCGTCACGATCGCCTCGAGCGGCGGACGCGGCCGGTCTTCGGGTGGGCGCACCGGTGTGCCGATATGCACGAAGGCGGCGATGCGCTCATTGGGAAGGAGCCCGAGCTTGTCGAGCACGCGGCGATCATAGGCGTACCATTCGGTGATCCAGTTCGCCGCATAGCCGAGCGCGTGCGCGGCGAAGACGAGACTCATCGACGCAGCTCCGGCGGAGAGCTGCTGTTCCCATTCCGGGATTTTCACGTGTGGCGCGGCGCGGCTGACCACCGCGATGACGAGCGGTGCGCGCGCCAGCCGCTGGCGCTCGAATTCGAGTTGATCCGCACTCGCTTCGGGATGATCGGCGCGAAATGTCTCCGCGATCGCGGTACCCGCGGCTAATCGCGCCTCGCCTTCGAACACGATAAAGCGCCAGGGCGTGAGCTTGCCGTGATCGGGAACCCGCGAGGCGACGGTGAGGATGGTGTCGACCTCCGCTGTGCTCGGCCCGGGGCCGTTGAGCTCGATCGGTTTCACCGAACGGCGGGTTTTGAGAAGCTGCAGGGCATCAGGCATTACGACCTCGGAGGTATGGAGTACTGCGTAGATAGGGATAGCGGCTTGAATTTGCCGCGATTTCAGCCGAAAACCCACCCCCATGAGCATGCGGGGAGCGACACGCACGGGCGCGCTTTTAATAGCGCTTTTCGGCTTCCTGCTCTTTCTTCCGCACCAGGCCCTGGCGCAGCGCGCAGGCCCTGGCGGCCCCGGCACAGGGGGCGCCTCGTCCTTTCTCTCCGCACCCCCTGCGAACTCGCTTCTGGCGCCGGGCCCGAGCGGCGGCGCGAGCCTGCTGTCGCCGGGTGCTTACGGGCCCGCGGGCGGCTCACTGGCACCGCCGGTCTCAGCGCCGTCATCGCCGATCCAGTCGCAGGTGGTGCCGGCCATGCCGGCGGGGCAGGTGGCACTCGCCTTGAGCGCGCGTTTCGGCAAGGACGCGCCGGTGATCGGCGCCGGCCTCACCTGGCGCGTCTATGCGGGCAAGCCGGATCCGTCGGGCGCCTTCCGTCTGGTGAAGGAAGACAAGGCGAGCGCGCCGGTGCTGGCGCTGCCACCGGGCAACTATGTGGTCAATGTCGGCTTTGGGTTGGCGAGCGCGGTGCGTCCGGTGACGCTGCGCACGGAGCCGGTGCGCGAAGTCTTCGATCTGCCGGCGGGCGGCATCGTGCTCAAGGGCCAGGTCGGCGACGTGCGCATTCCGGCGGGACAGATTTCCTTCGACATTTATGCGGGCAGCCAGTTCGAGCCCGGCGATAAGCGCCCGATCGCCGAGCGGGTGATGACCGGCGACGTCGTTATCGTTCCCGAGGGCACGTATTACATCGTCTCCAATTACGGCGACGGCAATTCCACGGTGCGCTCCGACATCCGCGTGCAGGCGGGCAAGCTCACCGACGTGACGGTGACGCATCGTGCCGCGGTGATCACGCTCAAGCTCGTCGGCGAGAAAGGCGGCGAGGCGCTCGCCAACACCGCGTGGTCGGTGCTCACGCCGGGCGGCGACGTGATCAAGGAATCGATCGGCGCGTTCCCGCGCTTCGTCCTGGCCGAAGGCGAATACCGCGCCATTGCCCGCAACGAAGGCAAGGTCTACGAGCACGACTTCAAGGTCGTCACCGGCGTCGACGGCGACGTCGAGGTGCTGGCAAGGTAGTTGCCAGCGCCCGATCGCAGCCACACTCTCAGCCGTCATGCCCCGCGAATGCGGGGCATCCAGTAGACACCGACAACTCAGTGATTACTGGATCATCCGCTTTCGGAGATGATGACGCCGAGTGTATGGCTCAAACGCGCGTTGCCAACACGTTGCCAACACCATGCTCCCGACATTCACAGGCGGCATGCCGTCCGCAGCTCACGCCACGCCGGTCGCTCCGCCCTTGAACGTCACCGGCACCTTGAGATAGCGCACACCGTTTGCCTCGGCCGCAGGAAAATGCCCGGCGCGGATGTTCACCTGGATTGACGGCAGCAGCAGCGTCGGCGTCGAGAGCTTGGCATCGCGCGTGTTGCGCATGGCGACGAAAGCGTCTTCGCTGACGCCGTCCTTGAGATGCACATTGTTGCGCTCGGCGGCGACGGTGGTTTCCCAGGCATAGTGATCGCGGCCGGGCGCCTTGTAGTCGTGGCACATGAACAACCGCGTATCCGGCGGCAAGGCCAGCAGGCGCTGGATGGAGCGGTAGAGCGTCTGCGCGTTGCCGCCGGGAAAGTCCGCGCGTGCGGTGCCGTAGTCGGGCATGAACATCGTGTCGCCGACGAACACCGCGTCGCCGATCTTGTAGCTGATGCAGGCCGGCGTGTGCCCAGGCGTGTACAGCACTTCGACGTCGAGCGCGCCGACGGCGAAGTGCTCGCCATCGGCAAACAGACGATCGAAATCACTGCCGTCGGCTTTCAGATCGGGGTCATTGAAGATCGGACGGAAGATGCGCTGCACATCCTTGATGTGCTCGCCGATGCCGATCTTGGCGCCGGTCCTGGCCTTGATGTAAGGCGAGCCCGACAGGTGGTCGGCATGGGCGTGCGTCTCCAGCGTCCATTCGATGCTGAGCCCCGACGCCTGCGCCGCGTCGAGCACGGCGCGCACCGAGCGGATGTCGACCTCGCCGGATTTCGGATCATAGTCGAGCACCGGATCGATCACCGCGGCGCGCTGACTCCGCGGATCGGCGACCAGATAGCTCACGGTATTGGTCGCTTCGTCGAAAAAGGCACGGATGATGGGCGTCATGGTCCTGCTCCTTTCCGAAAGGACGACTCAATTCGATCGAATGCCCTAACGTTCCGGAAAGATCGGGACACGACAATAGCACATAGCGTCAGGCCCTCGGAGAGCCGATGGACGAGCGGCGACAGGAACTGCGCCACCGGACGTTGCGGAGCGGCAAAATCGTGTTCAACGACCGCCGCTCGGTGGTCGATTGTCTCGTGCGTAACCTCTCCGACGGCGGCGCCTGCCTGCAGGTCAACACCAGCTTCGGGCTGCCGGCCTCGTTCGACCTGGCCGTCGACGATGCTCTTATAGCGGTCGATATGGTCTGGGCGACGCAGAACCGGATCGGCGTCGCCTTTCGCGGCGGCTCGTCGATGCAGACCCCGGATGCGGCGCCGCATCGCCAGCCACAGCCGACCGCGAGCGCGACGCCGGCGACCGGGCCGGGGGGCGACGCGAGCAGCGCTCAACTGGATTCAATGCTGCATGCCGCGCTCGATCGTGTCGACATCGGCATCGTGCTGCTCGATGCGCAGACCCGTGCGCAATTCATCAATCGCGCGTTCCGCCGCATGTGGCGGCTGGCGGACGAGAAGGCCGAGAGCAAGCCGCCTTTCGTGGCGCTGATGTATCACGGCCGCGACACGCGCGCTTATGCGGTGCGCCCCGACGAGCTCGACTCGTATGTCGCCGCGCGCGTTGCAATGGTGAAGGCGGGCGATACGAAGCCGATCGACCTGCGGCTGGCCAATGGTGAGGCCGTGCGCGTGCAATGCACGGTGTTGCCGGCGGGCGGCCGCATGCTCTGCTACACCTACGTGACCGACATCGTTCATCACGCCGATGAGCTCGAGATCCTGCGCAGCGCGCTCGACAGCGTGCAGCAGGGCGTGACGCTGCTCGATCCGTTTCTCAATGTGCAGTTCATGAACCGCGCCGTGCGCGCGCTGTGGGGCATTTCCGATGCCGTGGTGGAGCGGCATCCGCCGTTCGTCGAAGTGGTCAGCGATCTGCGCCTGAGCGGCCAGTTCGACGTGCCACCCGAGGAACTCGGCAAATATATTGCCGCGCGCGTCGCCGTGGCACGCGCGGGCGACCCGACGCCCGTTGATCTGCCGCTGCGCGATGGCCGCGTGATCCGCTCGCAATGCGCGGTGCTCGCGGGCGGCGGGCGCATGATCACCTATTCCGACGTCACCGATCTCGTGCGTCGCGCCGATCAATTCGAACAATTGGCGACGATCGATGGCGTCACCGGGCTCGTCAATCGCCGGCATTTCGAGGTGCTGGCGCAGGCGGAGTGGAATCGTTTCCAGCGCTACCAGCGGCCGCTGTCGCTGATCCTCATCGACATCGATCGCTTCAAGACGATCAACGATATGCACGGGCACGCCGGCGGCGATCGCGTGCTCTCGCGGGTCGCCGAGCTCTGCCGCGTTGAGCGCCGCAACACCGACATCGTGGCACGCGTCGGCGGCGACGAGTTCGCGCTGCTGCTGCCGGAAACCGACCTCGCGCAGGCGCAACTGGTGGCGCGCCGGTTGCGGGAGCTGGCGCTTGAGCCGATGAGCCAGGTGCCGTTCACTCTGAGCATGGGCGTCGCGCAGGCGAGCCTGAGCATGTCCGGCGTCGCCGCGCTGATGCAGAACGCGGATGCCGCGCTCTACAAGGCGAAGGCGACCGGGCGCGACCGCATCGTCAGCGACGACGGGCCGCCGCCGGGCGAGTATCACGCCGCGGCGGAGTAGGGCGGTTTACGCCTCCATTCCTCTTCCATCACGGGCAGCTCGCGGTCGGGTGAGAGGACCACCCGTGCCACGCCTGCGGTTGTGATAGAAGATTTGCTGAACGTGCAGTGCGCGTGACCGCGGCCCGGGACACAATCGGCGGCGCTGGCACGGATAGAAGGGCTCAGCGGGGACCACCGGATGGAAATGCAGCAGATTCGCTACTTTCTTGCGGTGGCGAAGACCTTGAATTTCACCAAGGCGGCGCAAGAGTGCAACATCGCGCAGCCCTCGCTGAGCCGGGCGATCAAATCGCTCGAGGACGAGCTCGGCGGCGCCCTGTTCCGGCGCGAGCGCTCGCTGAGCCATTTGACCGAGCTGGGCCGGCTGATGCTTCCCCTGCTCACCCAGTCCCACGAAAGCGCAATCGCGGCCAAATCACTCGCGCTCTCCTATAAGAAGGGAGTGACCGCGCCGCTGCGGCTCGCGCTGTCGCACACGATCAATCTGGCGCTGCTGGTGCCCGCCTTGACCGAGCTGGTGCGCGTCTTCCCCGGTCTCGAGCTGCAATTCTTCCGTGGCGACGGCGCCGGCATTCTCGAGCGCCTGAAATCCGGCGACGCGGAGCTCGCGCTGGCCGGTCCGCTCGACGTATCCTGGGAGCGGCTCGACCGGGCTCTGCTGTTCCGGGAAAACTACCAGCTCGTCGTCAACAAATCGCATGCGCTGGCACGGCGCAATCGCATCGGGATTGGCGATCTCAAGGAACAGAGGCTGATCTGTCGTGGCTATTGCGAACAGGCAGCCGAACTGGCGGCCGCTCTCGAAGCGAGTGGCATCAAGCAGGTTTCGAGTCCGGGACTTCTCGCGGACGAAGATTTGCTGTCGTTGATCGAAGCCAATCTGGGTGTCGCCATCATGCCGCAAACCGCGCGCGGCGGCCGCAGTCTCCACGGCATCGCCGTTGACGAGCTTGCCATCGAACGTGCGGTGTTTCTCTACAGCGTCGCGGGTCGCGAACGCTCACCTGCGGCGAGCGGCCTGACCAAGCTGCTGCGCGCCGCAGACTGGTCGGGGACTTTGCCTCCGGGGCGCTTCGATGCTGCGCATGCGCAGAGCGCCGCACGTCCATCATAGACTGTCGAGTGCGGCAAGAATGGCCTGCGGCTCCATGCGTCGGCGAAAGTCCACATCGATCTGCCGCGCGCGGATCGTTCCGCCCTGATCGAGGATGAATTTGCCTGCGATCGGCAGGAAGTAGCTTTGATTGCCTTGAAAGCGATCCAGCTCCACCTTGGCCTTGGCATAGAGCTCCTGCAGCTCGGCGCCGACCCAATAGATCAAGCCGAGCGAGAGCGTGTAGCCGAGGTCGACATCGGTGAGGATCGTAAACGGAAAGCCGCTGTCGCGGGCAGCGGCTTTCGTATAGCGCGCCGTCTCCGGCATGATCGAGACGAGTTGCGCGCCGCGATCCTTGATCTCATCGGCGATGGCGGCGAGTGCGCGCAGCTCCAGCCGGCAATACGGACACCAGTGGCCGCGGTTGATGCTCACGATCAACGGGCCGTCGTGCAGTAGCGAGTCGCGCGAGATCAGACGGCCTTCGGCGTCAGGCAGCAGGAAATCGGGCATCGCCTCGCCGAGGCGGGGGCCGAGATCGCCGCGCTGCAGGGCCGTCAGATGCGCAACCAGCCGATCATAGGCTTCGCCGATGTCCGGCCGCACGTGCCGGCTGAGCGCCGCGTAGGCCGCAAGGCGCTCGTTGAGCGCGGCGTCGAGCCGTTCCGCGCGCGCAAAAGCCTCGGCACCTGTCTTGGGGGCAGTATCGGGATCTCTCACATCGCCCTCACGATCGCAACAAAGAGACCCCCGAAATAGCACGCACGCCCATACGCAAAAGCTATCGAATTCAGAGCGCAAATGCATCACCACGCGCGGCCGAACGGACCTAGGTTGCGCCCGCCGACGACGAGAGCGCTTCGCGATTGTTGCGGCGAGCTTGTAACCCCCAAACCCAATCTGCGGAGATGACAATGACGATTTTCAAGAAAGTCCTTCTGGCTTCGGCGCTGACGATGTCGCTTGCGGCCCCTGCGCTCGCGGTCGACAGCGATGCGCTGACGCTGCAAGAGCGCAACGTCTACCTGTTCATGGACGGCAAAATGGTGCACACGCCGGTGAGCGAGGCGACGCAGGCGACCGTGCTCAAGGAATTCAAGCCGCTGAAGTCCGGCACCATGGTCTATGTCAGCGGCGGCAAGTTCTACATCGGCGAGAACAAGAAGATGGCCGACGGCAAGATGCTGCACACCATGATCTTCGGCCGCGACCTCGGCTCCGCCAACGGCTGGTGAGCGGACGCAAAATGCGAAAGGCCGCCCGTCGCGGGCGGCCTTTTTGCTTTGGAGGCGCGGTATGGCGCCCTTGTTCGCAGAGAAACGGTCATTGATGGTGGAGAGATCACGTCGTAATTTCCTATCGAGGGTTGCCATGCAGACCAATAAGTTCGACGCGAGTGCGATAGACGTCGCGGTCACAACAGATCGGCTGGTGGTCACGCTTGCGGACGGGCGCGAGCTTGCTGCGCCGCTCGCCTGGTTCCCCCGACTCCTCGATGCTACCGCGTCGCAGCGAAAAAATTGGCGGTTGATTGGCAAGGGGCACGGAATCCACTGGCCAGACGTGGACGAGGACGTTTCCGTCGCCAGTCTGCTGCGCGCGGCATAATGAGTGTCACTATGCACCCAGGCCGACTCTTGAAACGTGAGCTCAGCGCGCGAGGGCTTAGCGCAAACCGGCTCTCGCTCGATCTCGGCGTTCCTTCCGGGCGGATCACCGATATTCTCAACGCCCGGCGTGGCATCACGGCCGACACGGCTGTGCGCCTTGGTCGCTATTTCGGCAACAGCGCGCAATTCTGGCTCGACCTGCAGAGCCAGTACGACATCGCCGTGGTAAAGCGCGAGAAGGGCAGGGAAATCGCCCGGCGCGTGCGGCCGGCGGACGCCGCTTAGCTACGCCGCCTTCGCCATCCGCTTCACGTCCGGCGCGATCGCCTCATCGGCGAGCATCGAGAGCGCCGCGTCGAGGCCCATCACGCGCTGGCCTTCGCTGCCGAGCCGGCGGATCGACACGGTGCGCTCGGCGGCCTCCTTCTTGCCAAGGACGAGCAGCACCGGGACCTTCGCCAGCGAGTGCTCACGCACTTTGTAGTTGATCTTCTCGTTGCGCAGGTCCGCCTCGACGCGTAGCCCCAGACGTCGCGCGGTGGTGAGCACATCGTGTGCGTAGCCATCGGCGTCCGAGGTGATGGTTGCCACCACGGCTTGCAGCGGCGACAGCCAGAGCGGGAAGTGACCGGCGTAGTGCTCGATCAGAATGCCGGTGAAGCGCTCGAGCGAGCCGAACATCGCGCGATGCAACATCACCGGCGTCACCTTGTTGGAATGCTCATCAATATAGAAAGCGCCGAGACGGCCGGGGAGGTTGAGGTCGACCTGCACGGTGCCGCACTGCCAGTCGCGGCCGATGGCATCGCGCAACACGTATTCGAGCTTCGGGCCGTAGAAGGCGCCTTCGCCTTTGTTGAGGGACCACGGGCGCCCCGAGGCTTCGAGCGCCTGCATCAGCGCGGCTTCCGCCTTGTCCCACACGATGTCCTCGCCGATGCGTTTCTCCGGCCGATCGGAGAACTTGATGCGCACGTCCGGGAAGCCGAAATCCTCGTAGATGGCGAGGATCAGATTGTTCATCGCCAGCACTTCCTGGGCGATCTGCTCCTCGGTGATGAACACATGCGCGTCGTCCTGCGTGAATGCACGCACGCGCATCAGCCCGTGCAGCGCGCCCGACGGCTCGAAGCGATGCACTTTGCCGAACTCGGCGAGCTTCAGCGGCAAATCCCGATAGGACTTGAGCCCGTTCTTGAAGATCTGGATGTGCCCCGGGCAGTTCATCGGCTTGACCGCGTAGACGCGCTCATCCTCCTCGCGCTTTTGCGTGAGGAAGATCATGTCGGAATAGGTCGGGATGTGGCCGGTCGTCTCCCACAGCGTCTTATCCATGAGCTGCGGCGAGTTCACCTCCATGTAGCCGGCCTCGGTCTGCCGCCGCCGGATGTAATTTTCCAGTGACTGGAACATCGCCCAGCCTTTCTGGTGCCAGAACACGGAGCCCGGCGCTTCCTCCTGGAAGTGGAAGAGATCCATCTCGCGGCCGAGCTTGCGATGGTCGCGCTTCTCGGCCTCCTCGATCTGCTTGAGATAAGCGTCGAGCTCCTCCTGCTTGGCCCAGGCGGTGCCGTAGATGCGGGTGAGCATCGGATTGCGTGAATCGCCGCGCCAATAGGCGCCGGCGACCTTCATTAGCTTGAAGGCGTTGCCGATCTTGCCCGTCGAGGTCATGTGCGGGCCGCGGCAGAGATCGAACCAGTCGCCCTGCTTGTAGATCTTGATCTGCTGATCGCCCGGAATGGCGTCGACCAGCTCGACCTTGAACTGCTCGCCTTTGTCGCGGAACACCTGCTTGGTCTTCTCGCGATCCCACACTTCGCAGGTGAAGGGTTTGTCGCGCGCAATGATCTCGCGCATCTTCTTCTCGATCACCGGCAGATCTTCCGGCGTGAATGGCTCATTGCGGAAGAAGTCGTAATAGAAGCCGTTCTCGATCACCGGGCCGATGGTCACCTGGGCGCCCGGCCACAGCGACTGCACCGCTTCCGCCATCACATGCGCGGCGTCGTGCCGGATCAATTCCAGCGCGCGCGCATCCTCGCGCGAGACGAACTCGATTTTCGCGTCGTGATCGATCGGGGAGGTGAGATCGGCAAGTTTGCCGTCGAGCGCCATGGCGACGGTGCGCTTGGCAAGCGAGGGCGAGATGCCCTTGGCGATGTCGAGGCCTGTGGTGCCGGGGGAATAGTCCCGACGCGCGCCGTCGGGAAAGGTCAGCGTGACCATCCGCGTCTCCTGTTGCTCACTCGCTGCCTACGAACGCAGGTAAGCGTGGGGAGGGGATATAACAGCCGGCGGCGACGGCGCAAGTCTGCAGACCAGCGCAGCCGATTCGACGATTGCGACGGCGCGGTTTCAATGGATAAAATTGAAACCGTCGGATGTGGACTGTCGGCGGGGGCGCAAGGTGTCGCGGATTGCCGGGATTTCGAGGGCAACGCTCTCGGCGGTCTTGCTGGTGCTGATGGTGCCGCTGCCGGCGGCCGCAGCGAACAAGCAAGACGCCAAGCCGGTCGACCCGATCGACGCTTTTCCGCCGCTGACCTTCTATGTCGCCAAAGCGGAGAGCGGCATCTGCGGCGCGGACTGCAGCGAATGGATCGCCGTCGAAGGCGCCTTCGATCACGCCGCAGCCGGGCGATTCATCCGCTTCCTCGACAAGCTGAACCGGAAACTGCCGATCTACTTTCATTCGCCCGGCGGCGACATCGACCAGGCCTTGAGCATCGGCCGCGTGCTGCGCAAACGCGGTTTCAGCGCCGCAGTGGGTCGCGCGATCCCGCAAGGATGCGATCCGCTGCGCGACAACGACGACGACAGCTGCCGCGCGATCAAGACCTCGGGCCGCGTCATTGCCGCGGATCTGCGCACCGTGCGCACACTGTGCAATTCGTCCTGCGTCTACGCGTTGGCGGGCGCCGCGGACCGGCAGGTCCCCGCCGGCGCGCGGCTTGGCGTGCACAGCTCGAAAGTCATTCTGAAGTGGAGCGACGGCCGCGCGGTCGCGCTCAGCCCGGCGATGGTTGCCCGCGCGGACAAGGCGCGCGAGCGGTCCAATGACAAGCTCGAAGAATATCTCACGCAGATGGGCATGGATGACGGACTGCTGAAAGCAGCAAACGCGATCGCCAATGAGCGGGTCCGCTATCTCAGCCGCGACGAAATCGCGCGCTTCGGCGTCGATCGCCGCGAGTTCCAGGAAAGCCGTTGGACGGTGGACGAAGGTCCGCCGGGACCGTTCTCCGTCATCAAGTATTTTGTCGAAGCCAAAGGGAATGACCGCGATCAGCATCGGACCTCGCGCATCCGGCTTTCCTGCATCGACGCGAAAGAGCTGCGCGTGGATTTCAGCCGTGAGCTCGCGGCCGATGATGGCGGCGTCGCCGTTCCGATCAAATTGACGGCGGCGCAATCCGCGATCGTGTTCCGGCAACGCCGCAGCAAGCCGCTCGACGGATACAATGACGTGAGCATCGATGATCGCGTGGAGCGCGTCGCCATCGCCACGCTGCAGGCGATTGCGGCGGCGCCGTCAATCGATCTCGCGGAAGCGCCGAGCCGCGTTCAGGTCGATCGACCGCCGCGCGTGCGCAAGCTTTCAACCGTCGGCTTCGCGCCGGCGCTCGCCGCCCTCATGGTCAAGTGCGCCGACCGCGGACCGGGAGTGAGGACCGAGCGAGGGGGACGACGCATCACGCCGCGGGCGAGCGTGCTCGATCGCTCTTCGACCGATCCGTATTGCCCGCGTCCTGATTGGTCGACGTCCAGCGTCCGTAGCGCCATGGCAGATACCAGCGCGCACGCGGCGGCAGCGTCTGCGGCACGAAGTCGAGGCCGGAGGTGCCGAACGGGTGGCAGCGGCAGATGCGCGCCAGCGTCATCCAGCCGCCGGCCCAGAGTCCGAATCGCGCAAGTGATTCGTCGCCGTATTCGGAGCATGTGGGCAAGTGCCGGCAGCGCGGTCCGAGGAGCGGGGCCAGCGTATAGCGGTATGCGGTCACCAATCCGCGGCCAAAAAGCCGCGGCGCGCGCGCAGCAAACGCAAACAGATTGTTGAAAGCCATGAGCTCTGTCGCGAAGTTCCAACTACGGAGTTTTCCGGAGTTCGTCGCGTCCCGCCAATGCCTTATTTTACATTTACGCACTGCAGCGAACGACAAAAGCGCTACGACTAGCGACTTTTTTACACTAGACCCGCATCCTTGCGTCACTACTATGTCATGCAAGGGGTAAGGCGTCGCTTCGCTCTTTCGAACAGTGGGAACAACCCACGGGAACTTTGAAGAGCAAGTGGCGAGGGGGAGTTGATGATAGCAAGCATTCGCGGCCGAAGCTTCGGCGTCGGCCTTGCGCTCTCGATCGGGGCATTCGCCGGCGTGGTGCCGGCACCCGCTGCGACCACCGACCTGCGCTCGCTGCCGATGCATTTCGAGCTGCGACAGGAAGGCCCCGCACAGAGCTGCGACAAGCACTGCCGCACCTGGGTCTCTGCGGTCGGCGCCATCACCGCCGACACGCCGAAAGATTTCGAAACCTTCCTGCAGGGCCGCGACCTGCGCGGCGCCACCATCGCGCTTGATTCCGACGGCGGCTCGGTGCTCGGCGCCATCGCGCTCGGCCGCGACATCCGCCGTCTCGACATGACGACGATGGTCGGCAAGACCGTGGATGTCGGCGCGGGCAACGGCAGCAACGGGCCTCGCGCCGAGCTGCAGCCGAAGGCGGATTGCGAATCCATGTGCACCTTCGTGCTGCTCGGGGGTACCAAGCGCTTCGTGCCGCCGGAGGCGCGGGTGATGGTGCATCAGATCTGGCTCGGCGACCGCCGCGACGATCCGACCGCCGCCAGCTATTCAGCCGAGGATCTCGTGCTGGTGCAGCGCGACATCGGCCGACTTGCCCAATACACCGCGGACATGGGTGGTGCGATGGAGCTGCTCGATCTCGCGCTGCGCATTCCGCCGTGGGAGCCGATGCGCACGCTGACGCGCGATGAGCTGCGCCGCGTCCGTCTCGACACCACCAGCGATCCCTTCGACCGCGCGCCTGCCGTGGTGGCGACCAATTCGGCGCCGGCGCAAGCCGCGAGCATCTCGCTCACTCGTCCCTCGCGCATCACCGAGCGGGCTTGGGCGATGATCGACAATGGCGACGGCGCCAGCCTGGCGCGCCGGCATCCACTGACCGTCGAGGGCGACACGATCGGCAGCTTCGACCTGTCGGTCGCTTGCGCCGACGGTGCTGCCGACCGCTATGTGGTCACCTATAAGGAAACCCGGCGCGGCTCGGATGCTGAGCACGCACCGCCGGCGCTGCGCGGCGTGAGCGTCTATGTCGGGCAGAAGTGGACGCCGCTCGATCTCGTCTCCTCGGCGCGCGGCACGGACCCCGCCGAGCTCGAGACGGTGGCGCGTGGCGTGATCCCGGGCGATCTCATCAAAACCTTCGTCGGACCCGGCAACCGTTCGCTGACCATCGCAACGACGAGCGCAGGCACCGACACCTCGATCCGCATCGGTAATACCGGCGTCGGCCGTAATTTCCCGGTGCTGTCGGCGGACTGCACCAAGACCCGCAAGGCGGAAGCGCGGCTGCAGCCGAAGGCCTCGGGGATGGCGCAGGCGGGGCAATAAGAAGCGAATAGCGAATAGTGTGTAGCGAATAGTGGATTTTCGCTACTCACTATTCGCTTTCTTCTTCTCAATCTGGTCGATCGCGTTCACCACGGCATCAAAGGTCAACAGCGTCGAAGCGTGCCGCGCCTTGAAGTCGCGCACCGGCTCGAGCACCGCGATATCGGCCCAGCGCGCGTCGTGCGGCGGCGGGCCGTTCTCCTTGAGCATCTTGCGCACGGTCTCGCGCAGTTGCCGCAGCTCCTCGGCTTTGGCGCCGACGATGTGGCGCGCCATGATCGAGGACGACGCCTGGCCCAGCGCGCAGGCCTTCACCTCATGGGCGAAATCCGTCACCACCGGTCCCTCCATCTTCAGATCGATGGTCACAGTCGATCCGCACAATTTGGAATGCGCGGTGGCACTGGCATCGGGCTCGGGCAGGCGCCCCAGCCGCGGAATATTGCCGGCGAGCTCGAGAATCCGGCTGTTGTAGACGTCGTTGAGCATGATCGGGATCGAATGGGCCCTATGTGGTCGGCTTGATTGCTTGGGCCGCCTAAACCACTATATAGGGACGAAACCCAACGCGGCGAGAAGGGGTTCTCGCCACCGCAAACCCTTGAACAGGCATGCGGATTGGGAATGCGGCGTCCGGCCGTCTCGCAGGTGCGAATACCACCCGTGAGGCGTTAGCGACGCGGCCACCCCGGTGACACCTCCGGCGTGCGTTTGCGCCGGTCGAACGGAGAGACCCGTCATGGACGCCAAGAACACGACCAATGCCAATATCAAGCCCTGGCCGAAGCAGGGGCTGTCCGATCATGTCCGCGCCGTCCCGCAGCCGGTTGCCCCGCGCCCCTCGCGCGAGCAGGCGGAAGAGGCGGTGCGCACGCTGATCGCCTATGCCGGCGACGATCCGTCGCGGGAAGGGCTGCTCGACACCCCGAAGCGCGTGATCGGCGCCTATGAGGAGGTCTACCAGGGCTATCGCGAATGCCCGGTCGAGGTGCTCGATCGCACCTTCGGCGAGATCGGCAGCTATGATGATTTCGTCCTGGTCCGCGACATCGGCTTCAACTCGCATTGCGAGCACCACATGATGCCGTTCTACGGCAAGGCGCATATCGCCTACATGCCGGTGGAGCGTGTCGTCGGCCTTTCGAAGCTGGCGCGGCTGCTCGACGTCTACGCCAAGCGGCTGCAGACGCAAGAGCATCTGACCTCGCAGATCGCCACCGCGATCGAGGAGATCCTCAAGCCCCGCGGCGTCGCGGTGATGCTCGAGGCCGAGCACATGTGCATGTCGCTGCGCGGCGTGCAGAAAGCCGGCGCGCTCACGGTGACCACGCATTTCAGCGGCCTGTTCCGCGAGGATGCGAACGAGCAGGTCCGCTTCATGACCATGGTGCGCAACGCGCAGCGGTAGTCGTTTTCCTCTGCTATCTTCCAGCGCTTCTCCGTCATCCTGAGGTGGCCGCGTGGCGGCCCTCGAAGGATGACGGGCAATGATTCCGGGCCGCCATCCTTCGAGGTCCGCCTTCGGTGGGCACCTCAGGATGACGGTGAGAGGTGTGAGCCAATGGCCTCAACAGCAGACATCGAAGAGGGCACGGCCCTCATCCCGAAATTCGATCGCGACGGGCTCGTCACCGTCGTCGCCACCGATGCGGCGAGCGGCGACGTGCTCATGGTCGCGCACATGAACGACGAGGCGCTGCGCAAAACCATCGCCACCGGCGAGGCCTGGTATTTCAGCCGTTCGCGGGGAAAGCTGTGGCGCAAAGGCGAGAGCTCGGGCCACGTCCAGCGCGTGCGCGAAATGCGCGTCGACTGCGATCAGGATGCGTTGTGGATCAAGGTCGAGCAGGAAGGGCCGGGCGCCTGCCACACCGGCCGCCGCTCCTGCTTCTATCGCGCCGTGCCGCTCGGCAAGAGCGGCACGGTCACGCTCGAATTCCGCGACGGCGAAAAGACGTTCGATCCGGCAAAAGTCTACAAGAGCGAGTAGCTGTCAGCCCCCTCGCGGCGGCATTGGCACGATCATCGACACGCGCTTGCGATATTCGATGTAGGCGTCGCCGTGGAACGCCACGAGATCGCGTTCCTCGAGCAGGATGCCGATGAAGATGTAGCCGGTGGTGGCGATTGCGAACAGCAGATGCCCCGCCGTCATCACCGGCGTTGCCCAGAACGCGAGCACGAAGCCGAGATAGATCGGATGCCGCACGACCTTGTAGAATAGCGGCGTGCGGAAGGCCGGCGACTTCGCCGCCTGCCCTTGCGAATGCGCGTAGACCTGCTGCAGTCCGAACAGATCGAAGTGATTGATCAGGAATGTGCTGGCGAGCACGATGCCCCAGCCGGCCCAGAACACGATCCACAGGATCGTGGCGCCGGCCGGACTGCTCACCGACCAGATGACATCGGTCATCGGCCGCCACTGCCAGTAGAGCAGAATAAGGACGAGGCTCGAGAGCAGCACATAGGTGCTGCGCTCGATCGGGCGCGGGACGAACTGCGTCCACCAGCGCTTGAACTCCTGCCGCGCCATGACGCTGTGCTGGACGGCAAACAGGCCGAGCAGGATGACGTTGACGATCAGCGCCGCCATCGTCGTGGCGCCGCCGCCACCGATGTCGATCGATTTCGGCACGACGATGTTGCCGACGAAGCCGATCGCGTAGAGGAATGTCACGAAGAACAGAAGGTAGCAGGCTACGCCGTAGACCAGTGCACCCATTGTGACCCCCGACGGTTGAGAAGCTGCACTTGCGTATTCGATGATAGGAGTCGGCTAACTGGCCGCCAACAGCATCCGCAGTCACCCTCGCGTGAGTGTGATCAATGTTTTCGGCCCGCTGTTCGGCGCGATGCAACCGCACGGCGAACGCGCCTTCTTATTTCGCGAAAAAATGCACCTGCACCACAGTTTCCATCGCGGCTTCCAGATTGATCAGCGCGTGCAAAAAGAAGGTCAGCAGCGTCGAGCCGCTGCGCCAGCGCATGACGCCGAGAAACAGGCCGATCACAAAGATCTGCAGGATGCCGACCCAGTCATACTGCACATGCGAGACCGCAAACAGCACCGCTGTTGCAGCGATGCCCGGCCAAGCCGGTCGTCCAGGGCGGACAAAGCCGCGGAACAGAAAGCCGCGAAATAAAATCTCTTCGCCGGCCGGCGCGACGACGATCATGACGATCAGCAAAGCCGGGAGTAATCCCTCGGCCACGGCGCTCGTGTAGGACTGCAGTTGAAACGCGGTCACCACGGGCTGGCCGGTGACAAAGAGCAATGCATCGCTCGCCGCGATCAACAGCACAAGGCAGGCGACCGCTGTCACCACCTCGCGCCGTTTCGGCAAGACCAACGCCAGATAACCCCTCGGATTGGCGCGGGCGAAGCGCACGGCGATGAGCGCGACGGCGACTACCACCAGATTGAGCGGAAGCGTCGACTGCAGAACGAACTTGCCGTCATAAGGTGCCGCAGCAAGCGACGACAGATCGCCGTGCAAGAGCCAGAGGACAGCGACAAGCGCTACGATCTGTCCCAAGGCATACGCCAGGATTGCCCATCCCAGCGTCGCCCAATAACCCCAGATTTTCATGCGCTCTTAGCCGTCGGCCTGCCGAACTCGCTTCTTATTTGATTCTCGCCAGTAGCGCCTTCGCCTTCGCGAGATGCGGCCGGTCGTACATCTTGCCGCCGATGCCGATGGTCCCGCTATCGGGCTGCGCGGCGAACGCATTAAGGATGGCTTGCGCCTGCGCGATCTGCTCTGCGCTCGGCGTGAACACATCGTTGATGATCGCGACCTGCGCCGGATGGATCGCCATCTTGCCGGTGAAGCCGTCTCGCCGCGCATCCTCGCATTCGCGCCGCAGGCCGGCGTCGTTGCGGAAGTCGACATAGACGGTGTCGATCGCCTGCACCTGCGCTGCGGCGGCGGCGGCGAGCGACAGGCTGCGCGCCAACCGATACGGATCGAGGAAGTTTCCGGCGGCATCGCGATTGGCATCGGCGCCGAGCTCGGCGGACAAATCTTCGGCGCCCCAGGTGAGGCCCTTCAGCCGCTTGCTCGATCCGGCAAAGGTGCCGCAGAGAAACAGCGCCTTCGCGGTCTCCGTCGCGAGCGCGTAGATGTCGATTGCGCCTTCCGGCAAGCCGTGGATCGCCTCGCGCGCGGTGAGCTTGGCATCGAGATGCGCGAGCGCGGCGCCGCCTTCGGCCTTGGGCAACAGGATGGCGTCGGGACGGCCGGCGACGATGACATCGAGATCCGCGTCGGTGAGCCCGGTCTCGAAGCCATTGACGCGCACAAAGAGGCGCGGGCGCTCCTTGAGCGCGCTGTGGCCCTTGAGAAAGTCGAGCGCGATGTGTCGCGCCTCGTCCTTGCGCGGCGGCGCGATGGAATCCTCAAGATCGAGCATCAGCGCATCGGCGCCGCTGCCCATGCCTTTGTCGAGCTTCTTCGGGCTGTCGCCGGGGATGAAGAGAAAAGAGCGCATGTTTGGTTCTTGCCCAGGTCTTTCTCCGTCACCCTGAGGTGCGGGCGAAGCGAGCCTCGAAGGGTGACGGCCCGGGTTCTGGGACCGCCATCCTTCGAGGGCCGCTGCGCGGCCACCTCGGGATGACGAAGAGGGGTTGTGAATGGCGGTGATCACTTCGGGCGCATGACGATGAAGGCCGAGCGCAGGCACTCGGCGACCAGCGTGTCGTCCTGCTTGAAGGCCTTGTGGTGGAATTCGACGATGCCGGCGCCGGGCCGCGATTTCGATTCGCGCTTCCCGATGACTTCGGTCGTGCAATGCACGGTGTCGCCCTCGAACAACGGGGCGGGGAATTTCACGTCCGTCATGCCGAGATTGGCGATGGTGGTGCCGACCGTCATGTCGGAGACCTGGATGCCGATCATCAGCCCAAGCGTGAACAGCGAGTTCATCAGCGGCTGACCCCACTCAGTCTCCTGCTCGCAAAAGTGGCGGTCGATGTGCAGCGGCTGCGGATTGAGCGTCATGTTGGAGAACAGCATGTTGTCCATCTGCGTCACCGTGCGCGTGTAGCGGTGCTCGTAGGTGCGCCCGACCTCGAAATCCTCGAAATACAGCCCGCCGCGCTTGTGCCGCTTGATCGCCGCCTCGCTCATGCCGCCAACTCCTTGAGCAAATAGCCCCACCGAGGGCCACGTTAAGGTTTCGTTTACCATAGCTGGCCCAAGGTCGCCCGGCTCCCCTGTAGAAACCGCGTTTTTGGCGACCCGAGACCACAGGGCACTTTTTCCTTTATGGCCGTTGAGCCAACCAGCGCCAGCGCCACCCCGCAGGTCACCGGCGCTATACGGCAGGCCGCCAATGCCACCGGTGCGAGCTTTCAATACTTACTGGCCACCGCGCAAATCGAGTCGCGCCTCGATCCCGGCGCCCGCGCCCCGACCTCGACGGCTCAGGGGCTGTTTCAGTTCATCGACCAGACCTGGCTGCAGACGCTCAAGGAGGCCGGTCCCTCGTTCGGCTTCACGCGCTACGCCAACGCCATCGCGCAGACCGGCGCCGGCCGCTACGAGGTCGCCGATCCGAGCCTGCGCAACGCGGTGATGCAACTGCGCAACGATCCGACCGCCAATGCGCTGATGGCCGGCGCCTATACACGCAACAACACGATGCTGCTCACCGCCGGGCTTGGCCGGCAGCCGACCGAGGGCGAGCTCTACATCGCGCATTTCATGGGCGCGGATGGTGCCGTGCGGCTGATCGGCGCGGCGACGGCCATGCCCAACGCCAATGCCGCAAGCCTGTTTCCCGGCGCCGCCGCCGCCAACCGCTCGGTGTTCTACGATCGCGCCGGTCGGCCGCGCAGCGTCGGCGACGTTTATGCCGTGCTCACCGGGCGCTACGTGATGGCGCGCAACACGACGAATGGGGTTGCGGCCGCGCCGGTGGCGGCAGTGGCGACACTGCCGAGCGCGCCCGACACCGCAGGCCTCACCAGCGCCTATGCCAATGCCAATCCGGACAGCCTGCCCGACAATGAGCCGATCTTCGAGGCGCTGTTCCGCACGCGCGAGCGGCGCGGTCCGCTGGCGCCGGTGGTGAGCAGCCTCTGGAACAAGCCGCTGGCCGATCCGAACAACGCACCCAACGCGGCACCGGCAAATGCCGCGCCGGCGAGCACCGCGTCCGCGTCCAACAATCAAGCCAGCCAGAGCGGCGTGCAGCCGCTCGATCTGTTCCGCGACGCTCCGGTGAAGATGCGCGGCACGCTGACAGGCGGCTGAACGTCGTTAACGCCTCGTCAAGTTCTATGGTGAACCGTTTATTAAGCCTCCGCCGCTAGGCTGGTGCTCGCCGCGAATGTATGCGCGGCGTGTCGGTGGCGTCGTTGCGATGATTGTTCGTCAGTTCCTGCATTGGTTGCGTCATGCACCGCCCGGCGAGCGCGCCGAGGCGACCCGCGCGCTGGCCCGCGCCTATCTCTATTCCGAGCTTTCCCCCGACGATCTCGCCGCCGCCGAAGGCGCGATGATCATGCTGCTCGACGATCCATCGCCGCTGGTGCGCCGCGCGCTTGGCGACGTGTTCGCGCCGAGCCAGAAGGCGCCGCCGGCGGTGATCCAGGCGCTCGCCTGCGATCAGCCGGAGATCGCGGTGCCGATCCTCGCGTTGTCACCGTTGCTCGTCGACGCCGACTTGGTCGACTGGGTGGCGACCGGGCGCCCGGAAATGCAGATGGCCATCGCCTCGCGGGCGATGTTGCCGCGCGCGGTCGCCGCAGCCATCGCCGAGGTCGGCTCGGCGCAGGCCTGCCTGACGCTGCTCGAGAATATCGACGCCGAGATTGCGCCGTTCTCCATCGACCGTATGGTCGAGCGCTTCGGGCATCTGGCGCCGATCCGCGAAAACCTGCTGGCGCGCGACGATCTCGCGGCGCCAACGCGGCAGGCGCTGCTGGCGAAATTGTCGGACATGCTGGTCGGCTTTGTCGCGTCACGGCACTGGTTGCCGAAGGACGATGCGCAGCGCGCGGCGAGGGAGGCTTGCGAACGCGCGACCATCGCGCTCGCGGCGCAGACGCCGAGTGTCGAGATCGCCACACTGGTCGAGCACCTGCGGGCAAGCGGGCAGCTTACCGCCGGGCTGATCCTGCGCGCGCTCCTCTCCGGCAATGTCATGCTGTTCGAGGAAGCGCTCGCCGTGCTCGCCGATGTGCCGATCGAGCGGGCCGAGAGCTACGTCCACGACAAGAACATTTCCTCCTTCCGCGCGCTCTACGACAAAGCGGGCCTGCCGGGCAGCGCCTATCCGGCGTTCCGCGAGGCCATCGAGGCGATGCGCGAAGGCGCGCTGCTCGGGGAAGCCGGCGGCACCGCACGGCTGAAGCGGCGCATGATCGAACGGGTGCTCACGCGCTGTGCCGAAGGCTGGGGCGGCGAGGACGTCGAGCCGCTGCTCACGCTGCTGCGGCGCTTTGCCGTCGAGGCCCAACGCGAGGAGGCCCGGCTGTTCTGCGACGATCTCGTCGCCAGCGATGGCCTGATCCCGCTCAGCGATCAGCGCATGGTGGCCTGATCAGGGATCAGTTATCAGAAGACAGTGATCAGCATGATTCTGTCCTCTGTCCCCTGATCCTTGGATCCCTGACATGCGCAGCGCCGATGAACTGGTGATCTTCGGCTCCTGGCGCACCGCCATCTTGGTCTATCTCGCCGGCCTCACAGTCTCCTTCATTCTGTTCGGATTCTGGTGGCCGTATTGGCGCGTCGCCGACATGGACCTGTGGATGGTCTACGGCGCGTTCCTCTATAACGACCGTCTGCCGCAGGAATATTTCGATCACCCGGCCTACCTGTCGTTGCTGCTGCTGGCGGGCTGGTTCCGCTGTCTGCATTCCATCGGCCTTCTCAGCGTCGATCGGCTTTCGGCATTGCCGGCCGCAGCGGCCGCTGGAGACGCGTGGACCGCCGCGGTGCGGGCAGGGCGCGTGCTTTCGCTCATCCTCGGGACGGGCTTCGTGCTGAGCTTCGCGGTGCTGCTGCGCCGCCTGGTGCAGAACTGGCGCGTCGCGGCCTTCGCTGCGTTCTTCCTCGCCTATTCCGGCGGCATGGCGATGCAGGTTCGCGTCATCCGCACGGAGACGATCTCCGCCGGGCTGATGATGCTCGCTTTGCTCATCCTGTTGATCGCCGCGCGCAGCCCGCGTTTGAGCACACGACCGCTACTCGTCGGCATCGCGGCGCTGTTCTCGGCTCTCGCCATGCTCAACAAGGTGCAGGCGATCTTCCTGATCTGCGCGCTGCCGCCGATCGTGCTCGCATTCGGGAGCGCGGGAGCGAACGCTGCGGATGACTTCTGGAGCCGGTCCGCAGGCGCGAAGTGGATTGCGGCGATGAGCGTCGCCGCCGCTGTCCTGCTTGCGCTTGCGGCCTGGCCGCTCGTGCGCTTCGGCATCCTCGAGGCGGCGCAGAGCGGCTTCACGTGGCGGCCGATCGCCTTCGGCACTTACGGTATCTATCAGCCGCTGATCGCGCTATGGCTTCTCGCCGGCATGCTGGCTTTCGCGCGGATCTATCGCGTCGGCGTGGTGGAGACACTGACCACCATCGCGGTGGTGATCGCGGGCGCGGCGCTCGGGCTGCTCGCGCTCTACATCTCCTACCAGCCGGGCAATGTCTTCGTCGTCATGAACCCGCTGGAAGAGATGGCGCACATGACGATCTATGAGAAGCTCGCCGGAGGCGGCGATCTGCTCAGCCTGAAATTCATCGTCGATCTGTTCCAGGGCGTGAGCGAGCTGGTGGCCCGGCACACGTTCTTCCTGAGCTCCTCGCCGCGGCCGACTTTGTTTCTCGAATGGGTCGTCATCGTCGCCGCGATTTTTGCCTACCGATCGGGCCGCACCCGGCTGGCGCTGCAAGTGGCGATCCTGCTGGCGATCGTGTGGGGCATCGACCTGTTCGGCGCGCTGCGCGGGCTCAAGCAGGAATATTTCCTCTACACCGATCCACTGGTGATCATCGCCGCGGCGGTGCTGTTCGACGATTGCAGCGAATTACGCAGCCACCGCTTCGCCTTCGCCATCGGCCTCGTGCTAATCGCCGCGCATATCGCGATCAGCCAGGCGGAGCCGATCAAGCACACGCTCAAGCGTGACAAGCCGATGATGTTCTGCGCGCCACACGGCTTTTACACGCCGCGTATCGAAAGCTTCTCGTTCTGTACGCAGTAGCGGTGGTCAGGGCGCCAGCGGCGGGCTGACGATGCCGAGGCGCTCGAGATAACCCGGCCGGTTGCGATTTTCGTGCACCAGAAACTCGTCGGTGACCTCGCGCAGGCGGCTGGTCAATTGCGCCGACAGATCCTTGGCATCGGAACGGTCATATTCGCGGATGATGGCGCGTACCGCATCGACGTGCTGGTCGATGAGCTGCATGGGAATGCGGGTCGGATCGGGCGTGTGCTCGATCAGCCGGCACAGGCTGTCGGCGGCGCCGGCGACGGCGGGGTAGCCGAAGGTCGCAGCCTCGCCCTTGATGTCATGCGCGGCATGAAACAGCGCCTCTTTGGTCGCCGCGGTGAAGCCAAGCTTCTTCAGGCCGTCGCGCGCCTGATTAAGACGCGTGCATTCCGTCTCCATCCACGTACCGAACTCATTGGACAAGTCGGCGAGCGCGGCCTCGGCGCGCGCGACCGGATCGTCGTTCGGATCGAGCGGCCGCTGCGAGATCGCCTTGCGCAGCGCGTTGTTGGGCATGATGACTTCGCAATCCGCGTAGGTCATCACTGTCGGGGTGTCTTTGCGGGGTGCCATGGCGCCTGTGCCTTCAAACGGTCGTGCGGACCTTGTCCAGCAGGCCGGTCTGCCGGATGACGTCGGCCTTGCCGTCCTTGCGGCGCTCGGGACCGACATAGTTCGGATTGGTGCTGCGCCGCCGATCCGGACCGAAATAGGTTTTGGTCTTGATGAAGGGGCGCGGATTGGCGACGACGTTCATGATGCGCTGATAGAGGCCCTTGGCGGAAATCGGCTTGGCGAGGAATTCGGTCACGCCGGCGTCGCGCGCCGCGGTCACACGGGCCTTCTCCGAATGCCCGGTCAGCATGACGATCGCCACATAGGGATTGGCGTTGGCGCCCGGCTGCCGGATCATCTGCGTGAGCTCGAGACCATCAAAGATCGGCATCGCCCAGTCCACGATGACAATGTCGGGTATGTACTGGGTAAAGGCCTCCAACCCGGCGGCGCCGTCCTCGGCCTCATAAACCTCGCGCGCTCCGAATCCATGCAACAGGGTGCGCAGAATCCGGCGCATATGCGCGTTGTCGTCGATGACCAGGAAGCGCAGCCGGTTGAAATCGATGCGGACCATTGAACAGCCTGAAACGCGCCGGCAATTTGACCAGCATCATCTTGCTTGAGGTTAAATTTCCGCCGTTAAGGATGAGTTTACGATACGCGCTTTGCGCGAGATTTTTCCGCGAGACTAACCTCCTCGTGCCGCCGATTTGAAATTCCTGCAGCGACTGCCGCACGGACCATTCAGGAATTTCAAATCGAGAAGCGGCACGAGAATCGCTGACTTGGCGAGTGCCCTTTGGTTTTCGAAGTCCGTGTAGGGGATGCCGCGTCGACTGACGGACTTCGAAAACCGGGCACTCGCATAGCGGCTACGTCGCCTATGCGTCACTCACACGCCGAACTGCTCGCGCAGGATCCGCTCGTCGAGATTATGGCCCGGGTCGAACAGCATGTTGATGGCGATGCCATGGTCCGTGGTGACGTCGACCTGGTGCACCGAGCGGACCTCGTCGTGGTCGGCCACGGCGGCGACCGGCCGTTTGTCGGCTTCATTGACGATGATCGTCACCTGCGCCTTGTCGGGCAGCAGGGCGCCGCGCCAGCGCCGCGGGCGAAACGGGCTGATCGGGGTGAGCGCCATCAGCGGCGCATTCATCGGAATGATCGGGCCCTGGACGGAGAGATTGTAGGCGGTCGAGCCGGCCGGGCTCGCGACCAGGACGCCGTCGGCGATGAGCTCGGGGAGACGCTCCTTGCCGTCGACGAGGATGCTCAGATTGGCGGCCTGCGCGCTCTGGCGAAATAGCGAGACCTCGTTGATGGCGTGAAACTGATGCGTCGTGCCATGCGCGTCGCGCGCGCACATCAATAGCGGATGGATCACGGTGATGTGCGCGGCGGAAAGCCGCTGCGCCAGATTTTCTTCGCTGTAGTCGTTCATCAGGAAGCCGACAGTGCCGCGATGCATGCCGTAGATCGGCTTGCCCGATTTCATGAACTTGTGCAGGGTCGCCAGCATCAGGCCGTCGCCGCCGAGCGCGACAACGACATCCGCGGCCTGCGGATCGGTGTTGCCGTAATGGCTGCGCAGCCGCTCACAGGCTTCACGGGCCTCGGGCGTTGAGCTCGAGACGAAGCCGATCTGCTTGAAGCGTTGCTCGGGACGGTTCATCGAAAATCCGGGAAATCAATATGGAACGCGCGGTTCTCGTCTATACGACCTATCCCAGTGTTGTCGAGGCGGAGAGGGCGAGCCGCGCGATCGTCGAGCGGCGGCTTGCAGCGTGTGTGAACATCCTGCCGGGCATGATTTCGCACTATTGGTGGGAGGGTAAGCTCGAGCGCGGCGAGGAGGTCGTGATGATCTTCAAGACCCGCGCCTCGCTCGCCGAAGCCGTTCGTGCGGCGGTGAAAGAAGCGCATTCATACACGACGCCATCGATCATGGTGCTGCCGGTCGAAAGCCTCGATGCCGGCTATCACGCCTGGATTGTCGGCGAGACGGTGCAGTCCTAGATGCGCACGAACTCGTGAAACTTGCTGAACGGCTACTCAGGGTCGTTAACGGCAAAACTCCAATCATTTCAGGCTCCGCCACGATGCCGCCGCGTTGCTGAACGGCCGCTGTCGGCCGACTTCAGAGCGAGTTCAGTGCGCGGGGATCAGATTGGTGCTCAAGACCGGACGAACTCCGGTCAGCCGATTTCACCGGGTTGCGGCAACCCCGAAGGAAGAAGGATGATCACCATGCTCAGGAAACTCGCCATCGCGCTGGTTGCGACCACGCTCGTCGCCGGCCCGGTGTTCGCGCAGAACACCACCACGTTGACGCCGTCGAATGCGCCCGCCGCCAGCACCAGCCAGCCTGCGACGACCGCTGCGAAGCCGGCGACGACCAAGAAGGTCTGGCATGCTCGCAAGCATTCGAAGAAGATGCACAAGCAGTCGAAGCTGCACGGTGTGAAACACGTGAAGCACGCAAAGGTCAGCAAGCGCCTGCCTGCACGCGCCAGCTGATTTCTCCCGGAAGGGATTGCGTCGCGAAGGCCGCTCGGCAGTGAGCGGCCTTCGTCGCGTTTGTGCCTTGACTCCGGCGCAACGCGAAGGGAACAATCCGCCCGTGCTGGTTCCCCGGGTCGCACCGGGGACGAAAGAGGGAACACGGGCTAACGGTGATCGTCAGATTACCGGTAACCGTGGCTGCCCCCGCAACTGTAAGCGGCGAGCCCGCATCCAATTCGGCCACTGGGCAACTGGGAAGGCCGGATGCAAGGCAACGACCCGCAAGCCAGGAGACCTGCCAGCGCGGTCACCCAACCGGTGGACGGGGCGTCCATACGGAGCGGTCTTTCGCAGCGGTGACGTAATGCCGGTGCGAAGACCGTGAGAGGCTTGCTTCTCCCACGACTTCGATGTGCGAGCGTGAGGCGCCCTGCGGCGTAATGCGTTCGCGTGTCCTTCGCACCGGGTTGCTTTCACCCGGCGCGCCCGCTTGCGCGGGCGCCAACGAAGGAACGTGGAGTCATGGGGAAGGGCTTGGTCGCGAAATGGCTCGGCGCTACGGCGCTGAGCATCTTGTGCGTCAACGGCGCGCAGGCGCAGAGCGTCACGACGGCATTGCCGCCGGTGGTGGTCAGCGCCACGACGATACCGACGCCGCAGAGCGAAATCGGCAGCTCCGTCAGCGTCGTCACCGCGAAGGACATTGCCGAGCATCAATGGCGCACGGTGCCTGACGTGCTCAGCAGCTTGCCCGGGCTCAATGTCGTGCAGTCCGGCGGGCCGGGCGGGCAGACCTCGGTGTTCATCCGCGGCACCAATTCCTACCACGTGAAGGTGCTGATCGACGGCATCGAGGCCGGTGACCCGAGCATCGTCAACGGTGCCTTCGATTTCGCGCATCTGATGACCGGCGACATCGAGCAGATCGAGGTGCTGCGCGGACCGCAAAGCGGGCTCTACGGCTCCGATGCCATCGGCGGTGTGATCTCGATCACCACCAAGCGAGGTGAGGGGCCGCCGAAAGTCAGCGCCAGCGTCGAAGGCGGATCGTTCCAAACCTTCAACCAGACGGCGCGGCTTGCCGGTTCGCAGGGCGACTTCAACTACGCCTTCAACGTTCAGCACTATCGAACGGGATCGATTCCGGTGACCCCGCTCGATCTGCTGGCGCCTGGCGAGGTGCGCAACAACGACAGTTACGACAACTGGACCTATTCGACAAAGCTCGGCGCCAATGTCGCCGACAATCTCGCGCTCAATCTCGTCGCCCGTTATACGGATGCCAAGCACGGGCTGACCACCGACGACGCCGTCAACTTCCCACCGAACAGTGCGCCCGCGGTGCTGCAGGACACGCAGCGCAACCATCAGCTGTTCACTCGCGGCGAGGCGGTGTGGTCGTTATTCGACGGCCGCATCAAGAATTTCTTTGGCGTGAACTACACGAACCAGTGGACCTGGTTCATGGATCCGAACGCCGACAGCTTCAATCCGTTCGGCTCGGTGCCGCCGCCGGTCACCAATCTCGGCGAGAAGACGAAATACGACTGGCGCGGCGAGATCAAGGTCGTGCCGGGGGAGACGTTGGTGCTCGGGCTCGAGGACCAGCGCGACTCCATCCGCACCGATTCCACGGCAGATGCGGCCGGCAATCATTTCGTGACGCGCGCCAGCACCGGCAACAAGGCCGCCTGGGCGGAGCTGCAGTCGAAAGTCGCCGACCGGTTCTTCCTCGTCTCCAACATCCGCTACGACGACAGCGAAAGCTTCGGTCCGCACACGACATGGCGGCTCGCGCCCGCTGTCATCGTCCCGATCACCGAGACGAAGCTGAAAGCGACCTACGGCACCGGCTTCAAGGCGCCGACGCTCTACATGCTGTTCGTCAACGATCCATCCATCGGCCAGATCGCCAATCCCAATCTCGTGCCGGAGACCAGCGTCGGCTACGACTACGGGTTCGAGCAGCCGTTGTTCAACGACCGCGTGAGGTTCGGCGTCACCTACTACCGCAACGACGTCAGAAATCTGCTCAACAATGTGTTCAACGGCGCTAGCTTCACATTCAGCTACGCGAATGTCGGGCACGCGGTGATGGACGGCACCGAATCGTTCATCACGGCGACCGTGACCGATGAGCTGAAGATCCGCGCCGATTACACGACGACGCGCACGCGCGACCTGTCGACCGACCTCGGTCTCCTGCGTCGGCCTGGCAACAAGGAGAGCGTCACGGCGATCTGGACGCCGATCAAGCAGCTCACTTTGTCGGCGACTGTGCTGCATGTCAGCTCGTGGGTCGATGTCAACCGCGATACCTCGACCTTCATCCCGCGGCTCGACGCACCGGCCTACACAACGGTCAATCTCGCGGGCAGCTACGATATCGACGCGCGCACGACGGTGTTCGCGCGCGCCGACAATCTGTTCAACGTCCAGTACCAGGTGCCGGTCGGCTTCCTGCGGCCCGGTCTCGGCATCTACGGCGGCATCAGGGTCAAAACCGAGGTCGCCGCCCTGAAATGAATCACCTAAGCTCCGTGCAACGATTCACGGGGGCTTCGATGCACGGAATCCGAATCATTGCCGCGGCGGCCGCTGTCATGCTCTGCACAGCGGCTGTCGCGGGGCCCGCATTTGCCGCCGACGATATCCTCGATGCCATCGAGCAGGCGCGCAAAGCATATGCGGCCGGCGACCTGTCCGGCGCCAAGCAATCGCTCGATCTCGCCTCGCAACTGGTCGGGCAGAAGAACGCCGAGCGCTTCGCCGAGCTGTTGCCGGAGCCGCTGCCGGGCTGGAAGGCCGAGAAAGCGGAGACCGCCGCGGTGGGCGCCGCGATGTTCGGCGCATCATCGGCGACGCGCACCTACACCGATGCCAAAGGCAGCACGGTCGAGGTGGCGATCACCGGCGATTCGGCGGTGCTGACGCAATTCGCGCCGCTGCTGAATAATCCGATGCTCGCCGGCGCCATCGGCAAGATCGTGAAAATCGGCGAGCAGCGCGCGATCCAGACCCACGAGGGCGACATCAACATGGTCATCGGCAACAAATACATGGTCACGGTGCACGGCACGGCAAATGCCGAGGCGAAAATGGCCTACGCACAAGCGGTCAACGTCGCCAAGCTGTCGAAGATGTGAGCCGCACGCGCGCCCCGCCAACGCGACGCGTTCTTTGCCCACTGTTGCCCACCTATTCCGCACGCGCCGCCGCGCCGATATGCTGGCGATCAAGCAACAAGCAAGAAAGCCGGGGAGGGAACATGTCAAAGATCACGATGAGCCGCCGCGCACTGTTGAGCGGTGCGGCAGCGCTCGCTGCGGCGAGCGCCGGGAATGCAACCACGATGCGCGCGCAAGGAAAGTCGGAACGCGGCAATATCCTCATCCGCAACGCCTATGTGATGACCATGGACGCCGCCGGCGACATCGCCAATGGCGACGTGCACGTGAAGGACGGCGCTATCGTCGCGGTCGGGAGCAAGCTCGATGCGCCGGGCGCGATGCGCATCGACGGCAGCGGCACGATCGTGCTGCCGGGCCTGGTCGAGACGCATTGGCATATGTGGAACACGCTGCTGCGCTCGATGTCCGGCGACAAGCCGGAGCTCGGCTATTTCCGCACGACGGCCATGCTCGGCAAGCTCTTCGAACCGGCCGATATGTATCAGGGCACGCGGCTCGCCGCGGCGGAAGCCATCAATTCCGGCATTACACATGTGCACAGCTGGTGTCACAACATCCGCACGCCCGCGCATGCCGAGATGGATCTCAAGGCGCTGCGCGAGTCCGGACTGCGCGCGCGCTTTTCCTTCGGCCCCATGCAGGGGCATCCGAACAACCAGCCCATCGACCTCGCGACACTCGATCGGCTGAAGAGCAACTGGACGAGTTACGCCAATGGCGGGCTCATTTCGCTCGGCATGGCCTGGCGCGGGCAGGGCGGCAACAATCCCGCGACCGCGGTGCCGCCGGAGGTGTGGAAGGCGGAGTTCGAGGCGGCGCGCAAGCTCGATTTGCCGATCTCCGTGCATGCTTCGGGCTCGCGCCCTGCAATGGGGCAGGTCGACGCGTTCAACAAGGCGGGTCTGCTCACCAAGGACATGCAGATCATCCACGCCAACATGGCGAGCAAGGATGAGATCGCCGCCATGGCCTCAGCGGGATGCTCGGTGTCGAGCTCGCCATTCACCGAGATGCGCATCGGCTTCGGCCTGCCGCAGATGGCGGAGCTCATCGCCGCCAAGATCCCGGTCGGGCTTTCGGTCGATACGGTGGAGCTCTCCGGCAACGCCGACATGTTCGGCATCATGAAGGTCGTGCAGAACGTGGAGGACGGCAAAAGCGAGAGCGAGTTCAAGCTTCCGGCGCGCCGCGTGCTCGAGCTCGGCACCATCGAAGGCGCCCGCTCCATGGGCATCGACGACAAGGTCGGCTCGCTCAAGCCGGGCAAGCGCGCCGACCTGATCATGGTATCGACGCGCGACGTCAATCTCGGGGTGTTCGGCGATCCGGCGCATATGCTGGTGACTGCGGCGCAGCCGGCGAATGTCGATCTGGTGATGGTCGACGGCCGCATCCTCAAGCGCGGCGGCAAGCTCGTCGGCATCAATGCGAAAGAGGTCGCGCAGGAGGCGGCAGCCGCCAACGCGGCGCTGCGCAAACGCGCCAATTGGTGGTGAGCGCGGACGGAGAGGGCTCATGCTGAGAATTCTGGGCGCGCTCACAGCGCTGGCGCTGATCGGATGTCCCGCGACCGGCGCGCGCGCGGACGCCTATCCGACCAAGCCTGTGATCCTCGTGGTTCCGTTTCCCGCCGGCAGCACCACTGACCTGGTCGGCCGCATCATGGCCGATGAGCTCGGCAAGGCGCTCGGTCAGAAAGTCGTGGTCGATAATCGCGGCGGCGCCGGTGGCGGCATCGGCTCCGAGCTTGTCGCGCGGGCTGCGCCCGACGGGTACACCATCCTGATGGGCACGATCGGCACACACGCGATCAATGCTGCGGTCTATCCGAAGATCAATTACGACCCGATCGCCGATTTCGCGCCGATCATCCAGTTCGGCACCGCGCCCAATGTGCTGGCGGTGAACCCGTCGCTCCCCGTGCATTCGGTCAAGGAGCTGATCGAGTACATCCGCGCCCGTCCAGGCAAGGTGAATTACGCGTCCTCTGGCAATGGCACGTCGAACCATCTCTCCGGTGCGATGTTTGCCGCACGTGAAGGCCTCACCGCCACGCATGTGCCGTATCGCGGCGGCGCGCAGGCGATCATCGACCTGCTGCGCGGCGAAGTGCAGTTCATGTTCTATCACTACCTGCCGCTTCTCCCGCATATCCAGGAAGGCAAGCTGCGCGCGCTGGCGATCACCAGCGCGACGCGCATTTCGGCGCTGCCCGATGTGCCGACCATGGCGGAAGCCGGCGTGCCTGATTTCGAGGTCTCCGCCTGGTTTGGTGTCTACGCTCCGGCGAAGACGCCTCCGGAGATCGTCGCCAAGCTGCACGACGCGCTCGCCGACATCATGCATTCGCCGAAAGTGCGGCAGCACCTGATCGTGCAGGGCATCGATCCGGTGAGCGGCAGTTCGCAAGACCTGCTCACGCTCACCAAATCAGAGCTGGCGCGCTGGGCGAAAGCTGTCGCGCTTGCGGGGGCAAAGCTGCCGAATTAATCGCCCTTGATGTTGTTCTCTTTGACCACCGGGCCCCACAGCGCCATTTGCTGCTGCAGGAATTTGCGTTCCGCCTCCGGATCCTGAACGAGCAGGGTGATCTGCAGGTTTTCCTGCAGCTGCTTGGCGACGGCCGGATCGCGCAGGCTGTCGGCGAGCGCGGCGCCGAATTTCTCGATGATCGGCTTCGGCGTGTTGGCGGGCGCGAACACGCCCCACCAGGCGTAGGACTCGAAGCCTGGGAAGCCGGCCTCGATCGCCGTCTGTGTGTTGGGAAGCGATGCGATGCGAGCTTTGCCGGTCTGCAGCAGCGGCCGCAGCCGCTGGCCGTTGATCTGTGGCGTCACCAGTGCGGCGCTACCGATGATCAGATCGACATGGCCCGCGATGGCATCAGTAACCGCCGGACCGCCGCCGCGGTAGGGCACGTGCACCATGGACACGCCCGCGCGCTTGCTCAGCAGCGCCATGGTGAGGTGACCGACGCTGCCGGAGCCGATCGAGGCGTAGGTGATCGTGGTCGGCTTCTGCTTTGCGGCAGCGATGACCTCGGCGAACGAGTTGAACGGCCGCGATGGATGCGTGCACAGCACGTTCGGCGCGGTGCCGATCAGCAGCACCGGGTCGAGGTCCTTCTCGGTATTAAATGAGAGGTCCTGCAGGAACGGGTTGACCGCATGGGTGTCGAATACGAACACCCAGCTGTTGCCGTCGGGATTGGCTTTCGCCACCGCCGCAGTGCCGACACTGCCGGAGGCGCCGGGCCGGTTCTCGATGATGATGGTGGCGCCGCCGAGCTTCTCCTGCATGCGCGGCTGCACCAGCCGCGCGATCGGATCGACGCTGCCGCCCGGCGGGAACGGCACGATGATCTTGATGACGCCGGACGGCCAGGTCTGCGCCTGCGCGGCAAAAGGTGCTGCCAGCGGCGCTGCGATGCCGCCGAGCACGACGGTGCGTCGGGAAATTTTCATGTGATTGCCCCCTCGATCGCCGGTGCTCATTGGCCCGGCGTTTTGATCCAACCAGGATACAATTGTTTACCGGACAGCGCACCGGCTTGATCGTGCCATGGTCTCAGGCGATATCTGCGCCGGGGCGGTGAGGGCGGAGATCTGGATGCGATCATTGTGGGTGGTTTGCCTAGCGGCGCTCGCTGTTGGCGCCTGCTCGACCGATCCCGACTACATCAGCCCCGAGCAGTTCAAAGCGCGCTGGAACGAGCAAAACGTCTATCCGGCGAGCTACAAGGCCGACGTGGTCGCCTATATGCGCACATATTTGAACGATCCGACCAATGTGCGTGGCGCCGCGTTGTCAGAACCGGTGCTCAAGTCGGTAGGGCCCGGCGATCGCTATGTGAGCTGCATTCAATACAACGCCAAGAAGAGCAGCGGGCAATATGCGGGCCAGCGGGAGGCCGCGGTGATCTATCTCGCCGGGCACCTCGACCGATTTGTCGTGAGCAATCCTGATCCGCGTGAGTCACGCGAGCGCCCCGATGTGCGCGAGGTCTGCAAGGGTGTGAGCTATCTGCCGTTCCCGGAATTGCAGCAGCTGAAGCGCTGATCAGCCGCCGGAGAAGGCGACCAAATCGATCCATAGAATTCAACCCGCCGAGCGGCGGCTCGGCAGGTTTCTGTTGTCGCTGATGGGTCGGCAGAGAAGAGAGGTGAAGGGCTACTTGACCTTGAGATTCTCGGCGGACGTCCTTCCGCGGTTCTCGACGAGCTCGAACTGAACAGTCTGGCCTTCGTTCAGTGTGCTAAGGCCTGCGCGCTCGACGGCGGAGATGTGTACGAACACGTCTTTCCCACCTTCTTGCGGCTGAATGAAGCCATAGCCCTTCGTCGGATTGAACCACTTCACGGTGCCCTGAGGCATTGCTAGATCTCCGAAGTTACGAAACGCCATGAGTTTCGCACAGTTGGACAGTGATGAACAGGGTCTCGGCGCGCGAGGCGCGCTGATGCTGCCGGTGTTTTGCAAAAGACGTCCGTGAATGGTGCCGGCTGAGGGACTCGAACCCCCGACCCCGTGATTACAAATCACGTGCTCTACCAGCTGAGCTAAGCCGGCCCCCAATCCCGAGAGCTATCAGCGTCCCCGGCGGGGGACAAGCAAGCGGCGAACATTGCTGCACAAATGAAAAGCCCCGCGCTCGAAGGCGCGGGGCTGTCGCATTTTCGGCTGCGGCCGCTGGCGCGGTCCGCAGGCTGCGGGGCTCACATATGCGTGATGTCCCGGTCTTTCGTTTCCGGCAGGAAGATCAGCCCGACCACGAAGCTCATCGCCGCCACCGCAATCGGATACCACAGGCCGGAATAGATATTTCCGGTCGCAGCGACGATGGCGAAGACGGTTGCCGGCAGGAAGCCGCCGAACCAACCATTGCCGATGTGATACGGCAGTGACAGGCCGCTGTAGCGGATGCGGGTCGGGAACAGCTCGACCAGCCAGGCCGCGATCGGCGCGTAGACCAGCGTCACATAGATCACCAGGATGGTGAGCAGGATGATCGCCATCACATAGTTGATCTCGGCGGTGTTCGCCGCGGCTGGATAGCCGTGCTTGGTGATCGCGTCACCGAGCTGCTTTGCGAAGTCCGGCGCGGTCGTCGAGATCGTGGCATCGCCGACCTTCACACTCGCTTTGGTTCCCGCAGGCGCCGCCTCGTTCGCATAGTTCACGGAACGCGCGACCAGTGCCGACTTGGCGATGTCGCACGAGGTGGTGAACTTGGCGATGCCGACAGGATTGAACTGGAACGAGCATTCGGCCGGGTCGGCGACGACGGTCACCGGCGCGGAGGCGAGAGCCGCTTCCAGCTTCGGGTTCACATAGTGCGTGAGCGCCTGGAAGATCGGGAAGTACGTCACCACGCCAAGCGCGAAGCCGGCGAGGATGATCGGCTTGCGGCCGATCTTGTCGGACAGCCAGCCGAAGACGATGAAGAACGGCGTGCCGAGAGCGAGCGAGATCGCGATCATGATCTGTGCGGTCACGGCAGGCACCTTCAGCGTCAGCGTCAAGAAGAACAACGCGTAGAACTGTCCGCCGTACCAGATCACGGCTTCGCCGGCGGTTGCGCCCAGCAGAGCGAAGATGGCGATCTTGGCGTTGTCCCAGTTGCCGAAGGCTTCCGTGAGCGGACGCTTGGAGGCCTTGCCCTCATCCTTCATCTTCTGGAACACCGGTGACTCGTTGAGCTTGAGCCGGATCCAGATCGAGACCGCGAGCAGGATGGCGGAGAGCAGGAACGGAATGCGCCAGCCCCAGGCCGCGAAGGTCGGTTCGCCTTGCGACGTGCGGATGGCAAGCACCAGCAGCAGGGCCATGAACAGGCCGACCGTCGCCGTCGTCTGAATCCACGACGTGTAGAGGCCACGCTTGTTCTTCGGCGCGTGCTCCGCGACGTAGATCGCGGCGCCGCCATATTCACCGCCGAGCGCGAGGCCCTGAAACAGGCGAAGCCCGATCAGGATGACCGGCGCGATGATGCCGGCGCTGGCATAGGAAGGCAGCACACCGATGAAGAAGGTGCCGAGGCCCATCAGCGTCATGGTGATGAGGAAGGTGTATTTGCGGCCGATGAGGTCGCCGAGGCGGCCGAAGAATAGCGCGCCGAACGGGCGCACTGCAAAGCCGGCGGCGAAGGCCAACAACGTGAAGATGAAGGCTGCGGTCGGATTGACCCCGGAGAAGAACTGCGCCGCGAGAATCGGCGCGAGCGTGCCGTAGATGTAGAAGTCGTACCATTCGAACACGGTGCCGAGAGACGAGGCGAAAATCACCATCCGCTCTTCGGCCGTCATGCCGCCTTCGCGGTATGACGCTGCTGTCATCGCTGTCATGGGCGTCGTTCCCTATATGCGTTTCTTTTCGGGAGACGAGCAGCCAGCACGGTACTGAGAAGACGCCCCCCAAGGTTTGCAGTACGCCGCAAAAAAGCCCGGGTCTGTGCGCCTCAGGTCTTACGCCTTAAGTCTAATAACGCAGCAAGCGTTTGTTTTCAAAAGATAAAGGTGCGCAATTTGTCGTCTGCGGCGTTGCACAATGATCCCGAGATTCCAGCGTTCACCGCACCGGAACGCACGTATTCACATTGATTGCGTGAGCCGTTCGAGGATGTCGATCAGCCAGGCGGCAGCTTCGAGAATGGCCACACGCTGCACCAGCGACGACCTGCGGAACGTATCGTTGAGCAGCTTCAGGGCGCGCTTGTATCCGACATGCGTGCGGCCCTTGTCGCCGAGCGCGCGCAAGCGATCGATCAAGACGCTGCGGCGCGTCTCCAGCTCTTCGTAGCGCTTACGAAAATGCGCACCCGATCGCGGGCGCGACGCAGCGGGACGTTGATCGTCTGGTTGTTTCGCCATCGTGGATTAACCGTACTGCTGCAAGTTTTACCGATCCTATCCACCGCATTGCAACTGCGCCCGCGCATCTTCTGCGCGATTAATGTTACCCGACAATTCCACGGCCGCACGCGGTCAGCACGGTGAAGTCTTCGTATAGAGTGCGCTTACGAGTTTCGGTGTAATCGCGGGATTTTCGACGATGCGCGCAGCGCTCGCTTTCGGATCGGCCCTTTGCCTTTGCAGTGTGCTCGGCACCGCTGGCGCGCGCGCGGCCGATCTCGGGGGCTACGAGTTCGGTGATGTGAGCATCACCTCACGCGCCGCGCCGATCGTGATCTACGACTATCAACCGGGCGTGATGGTGCGTGGCTATTTCCGTTCGCCGTGGCGCCACCGTCACTATTTCCCGACCAGCGACAAGCCGCCCGTGCTCGGGCGTGACGAGGTGATCCCGGGACCGGATCGCGAGATGCCGGAGCCGGCCGAGAGCTACTACCGGTTCTGGTCGACCTCGGCGGCAATCATCAATTTCGACACGCCGCAGCGCCCGCGCACGAGAAGGCCGGTGTCGCAGCCGGACATGATCGAGCCGCCACAGGTCGATCCGGCACGACCGTAAGCGGCGAAGAGGGGGCAAGAACAATGCAAAACGCGATCCGTGTTCCGAAGCTTATGTTGGCGGGCCTGGCGCTCGCCGCGCTGCCCGCCGCAAGCGCGTCGGCGCAGACCTATGCGCAGCCGCAGGCGATCGATCCGTATGCGCCGCCGCAGGGCAGTTACACCTATGTGATGCCGGCACCGCAGGCTGGACGGACCTATCCCTATGTCGGTCCGCGCCAGGAGATGCAGGTGCCGTACTACTACGCCTATCCGCATGCGCCGCGCGCCACCGCAAAAGTCGTGCACCGGCCGGCGAACGAGGTCGTCGACGAGCGCCCGCTTCCGCGCAAGCACAAGCGCCTGGCCGACGAAGTCGACGCGCCGGTCAAGCCGCGGGTTGCCGTGAAGCCTGCTCCGCTGACGCGCGCCGACATCACCGGTTCGACCGGACGCGTCATCCGCGCCGAAGCCGAGGTGACGATCATCGGTCCCGACCGCATGAGCATTCGCTTGTTCCGTAAGCGCAATGCGGGTCCTGCGGCGCAGGAGCCGTCGGAAAACTAAATCACTGCCGGGTTTAGATTTTGCTGCGCGCCACATAGAGCGCGAGCGCGGCCGCATTCGACACATTCAGGCTCTTGATCGCGCCCGGCAGATCGAGGCGCGCCACATGATCGCAAGTGGTGCGTGTGAGCTGTCGCAAGCCTTTGCCCTCGGCGCCGAGCACCAAGGCGAGCGGCGCCTGCAGGGGTGCTCCTGCAAGATCCACATCGCCGTCGGAGTCGAGCCCGACCAGGAGGAAGCCACGCTCCTTGAGCTCGGCGAGCGCGCGCGCAAGGTTCTGCACGGTGATCAATGGCACATATTCGAGCGCGCCCGAGGCGGCCTTGGCGAGCGCGCCAGTCGCCTCCGGACTGTGCCGGGCGGTGGTGATGATCGCGCTCGCAGCGAATGCCGCCGCGGAGCGGAAGATGGCGCCGACATTGTGCGGATCGGTGATCTGATCGAGGACGAGGACCAGCCCGCCGTCGGCGAGCTCCTGCATCGAGGGCGCGGGCAGGGGATCGGCCTCGGCAAGGAGCCCGTTGTGCACGGCATCGGGCGCCAGCCGCGCAGCGAGAGTGTCCGGCCGCACGATCTCCGGGTCGACGGAGAGCGGCACCTTCTCTTCGGTGAGCCGGCGCGCGGCGTTCTCGGTGGCCCAGAGGTGGCGGATGCGGCGCGCCGGGTTTTCCAGCGCGGCCTTCACGCTATGCCAGCCATAGAGCGTGACGACGTCGTCGGCGGGCCGCGGGGCGCGGTCGCGGCGATCACGCCGGCCGTGTGGCCGGTGTTGGTGATGCTTTCGATCGTGATGCGGACGAGGTCGCGCCATGGGCGGGTTCTTCCCACGCGGAGCGCACATTTGGCAAACCCATGAAATCGCAGCGCCCGCATTGACTTCGCGGGTCCGTCTCACCATAAACGCGCCCTGACCTGCCGGGCCGGCGGGCAGAACCGTTTGTCCTTTGGCATCAATGTCATGTTGGCGAGCGGGGGAGTGTCCCGAGCGGCAAAGGGGGCGGACTGTAAATCCGCTGGCTATGCCTTCGTAGGTTCGAGTCCTACCTCCCCCACCAACCTTCGCCGCCATGGCGGTTGCGGTTGGCGGGCCAGCCTCGCTCGGCGAAGGTTGCCGCGCCGAAGCGTAGCGAAGGCGGGCAGCCTTCAGTAAAAAAGAGCCTCGGTTCGCGGGTGTAGCTCAATGGTAGAGCAACAGCCTTCCAAGCTGATGACGAGGGTTCGATTCCCTTCACCCGCTCCAACCTTCGCGCCTTCGGCGCTTGGGTTGGCAGGCCAGCCTTCGCTTGCTGCGCAAGCTTCGGCTCGGCAAGCCCTTTCGTGGCGAAGGCTGTCGCGCCGAAGCCGCAAAGCGGCGTAGGCGGACAGGATAGATGAGTTGAAAAATCCGCATTGCCGCCGCATATGAGGCCGGCAGAATCGGCCGCGCGATCACCGCCGCGGCCTCCAAGAGAGATCAAAGATGGCCAAAGAGAAATTCGCTCGCACGAAGCCGCATTGCAACATCGGGACGATTGGTCACGTGGACCATGGGAAGACGTCGCTGACGGCGGCGATCACCAAGGTCCTGGCGGAGCAGGG